>Ga0099797_100202_pt1 | contig 38818 bp, 19 predicted proteins | sample Uncmet_Sort48C_1_FD_89871 | JGI IMG/M metagenome (GOLD analysis project Ga0099797, IMG submission 89871) | Marine eukaryotic communities from CALCOFI LINE 67, Pacific Ocean - C012_Sort48C_1 | ecosystem: Environmental > Aquatic > Marine > Oceanic | place: Pacific Ocean: Monterey Bay | collected... | reverse complement strand
AAAATATGCTCTGAAATCTTAAATATGATATAATTTATCTTTTATTGAATCATATTTATGATAGTCATATATATATTTATGTTCATGATATAAATGTGTACATTTTTACTCGTCGTCTATTATCAACGAAGAACATTGATAGAAATTTGAAGCTTATACGTATTTGTAGACATAGCCCAACATCTGCGAACAAACGACGGACTCTCTATTCAAATCGTACCAATTTTTGGTCGACGTCAATCGTTTCTCCTTCACGCACAAGGATTTCAGCCACCGTTGCACCTTTTTCGGCAACTAAAGAGTTGTACATTTTCATGGCTTCCACTATGGCGACCTCTTGTCCCGGCTCCACTTTATCACCAACCTTAACCGAAATGGTCGAAACAACTCCGGGCATAGGTGAAATAGTCCATTTCGAGGTATCTTCAACCTTTTTTGGAAGCATATACTGCATTAACTCGTGCTCCTTTTCGGACAACATCAAAACTTCTTGAATTGAGCCCCTAAAACTGACCCTATAGCCCAGAGGCAATCGTTGCAATACTTGGATCCAAACTTCTTCGCCAGCGATTTGAATCTTCTTTAAAAGCCCATCTTCCCAGATGAGCTCTGCTGGCAAGAAATCTCGAACTCTCTTTTCCCCAATTTGGATAATGTCCGAGTTAACATCCAATTGTCGCACCGCAGACGCCAAAACAGTAATTTCGTGCTCACTCAATTGTACGCCTAGAAAGCCTTCAGGATATTCATCTGCAATATAATCGGTGCTAATATTTCCTGACAAATAGCGCTCATTGCGGCAGACGTCCTGTACAAAAGGCAAATTGTGGCTTATGTCTCCAATCATGTACTGGTCTAAAGCATTGGTTAAATTGGTAATGCTTTCTTGACGATCGGCACCGCTGGCGATAACCTTGGATATCATGGGATCATAATACATGCTAATTTCTCCACCCTGAGACACCCCACTATCCACTCGCACGGTTTCAGGTTCTCGATACTTTGTTAGGAAACCAATAGAGGGAAGAAAATTCCGGAAAGGACACTCAGCATAAACTCGAGCTTCTGTGGCCCACCCTTGAAAAGCCACGGATTTGTTGCGGATTTCTTCGGGAAGTTGCTCGCCGGCTCCTACGCGAATCATCAAATCGACCAAGTCCAAACCCGTCACAATTTCAGTCACCGGGTGCTCCACCTGCAATCGTGTGTTCATCTCAAGGAAGTAGAAATTTTGGTCATTATCAGCAATAAATTCCACAGTACCTGCGGAGTGGTAACCAACTGACTTCGCCAACATCACAGCCTGCTCTTGCATAAGCTTTCTCGTTTCTGCTTTCAGCAAAGTAGACGGGGATTCCTCCAACACTTTTTGATTACGGCGTTGTATGGAGCATTCACGTTCTGGAAAAGCAGCGTAATTCCCGTGTTTGTCTCCCACTATCTGGATTTCAATATGCCGGGATTCATAAGGGCACACAAATTGCTGAATGAGCATGCGGTCATCGCCAAAAGACGCGGCAGCCTCGCTTTTGGCTAGGTTGAAGCCATCGACCAGTTCATCTTCTGACCAAGCGATGCGCATACCTTTACCACCACCACCGGCCGAAGCTTTCATAATGATGGGGTATCCAAGCTCCGCAGCAATTTTCTGGGCATGTTCGGCTGTTGCAACCTCGCCATCAAAGCGTTTGGCAGTGTTTACGCCTGCCTCTTGTGCTATTCGCATGGATTCGATCTTATCCCCCATCGACAGGATTGCATGTTCGTTCGGTCCTAAAAACTCAACTCCGGCTTCTTCCAGCGCTTTGGAGAACTCAGGATTTTCTGACAAGAAGCCATACCCAGGGTGAACGGCATCTGCTCCTGTTTCTTTGATAGCTTGCATGATCTTTGGAATTTGCAGATAACTCTCTGCCGATGTTGTGCCCCCCAATGCATACGATTCGTCTGAGAACGCAACATGTTCCGCGTGCCGGTCCACGTCTGAATACACAGCGACAGTCTTGATGCCCAGCTTTTTAGCTGTCTTCATGACTCGTATGGCGATTTCGCCACGGTTGGCGATTAAGAGTTTTTTGAACATGGTTTCTTCCAGGCACTAATCCAACGAATTCTTTGAAGGCAAACTCTTACCACTGTTCTCGGTTTTAGAGCGCATCACACGAAGCATGTTCTGTTGCAACGTGAGCGGCCACGCAAACTATTCGACATACGTGCCGCACGTCAGAGCCAGCCGCCATCCATTTATTTCTTCAATATTGGGAGAACCAGATTGATAGGGAAAATCATTTTTATTAAGAATGTTCCGTAAAGTGCAGAAAACAAATGATTCCTTTACGAGTACCCGTAAGTAATAAACCAAATACGGTAATAAGCCAGAATCGGCGTGATCTTAAGTTGCGCGACATAGGAAGAACACAAGCATGAAAATAAGCATGAGCTGGCAAGGAGTACTCTTCTATCCATTAGTCTACGGGAGACGACCCCCTATCTCCGTCGGGTGAAGGGCACGCAATACAAATGTTTTGTTGACTTCGGCTGCAAATGAACTAATGCTCTCCAGAGTCATAATGGCGAACCATTTCTGCCAATTGTAAAAGTTCTGATGGCGTCAATGCCCCCATGTTATCTTTCGCAACATTAACCTTGGGCGAGGGTGGTGTACCCGAAGACACTTTGCACCGGGCAATGTTGCCATGTTTTCCACGTAAATCGAGTTGTTGAAGCCGTCGAGACTCTCTTCTTTTTGCCGGCTGATAAACCGTCTCTTGCTCAGTCGACTCTTCTTCAAAAGGAAGAGACAATGCATGTGCCATGGGTGTGGTGTTGATATCCTTTTCTTCGCTTTTCCCAATAAAGATTTTATTGTTCATCACGATTGAGTTCGTTTCACCGCTATTCGCAGCCAAATCGATAAATTTTCTATCGAAATCCAAAACTACAACTTCTTCAACAGCATTCAAATGCTTCTCTTCGAAGTGCAACAATACTTCCGAAATATTATTGGAATTAGTTTCTTGGTTGACATCGAATAAAAACCAACGTTCATAATCTGAATTGCAAGAAATTTGGATCGGATCACAAAATTTTACGGCAGCAAAACTGTGCTCACCGGCGCGTTCGCGGCGCACTTTAAACGTCTTAAGTGTAGGCATCTTCGGTCCCCGAGCTTTGTACAAAATACAAAGACTCTTAGCTGTAGACTGTAATTGGAACGGACAATGGTTTCGCCAGACCCTGCCTCGTGCTACCGATCCTTTGGACCTGCCACTAGTCGTTTTCCCATGATGAATGCGTTGCCAATGGTATAGGCCAGTGAACGTATGCTCCTCGAGTTCCTCATTTTCACCTGTGGAGGATAAGAGACCAAAAAATTGGGAGTTAAAGACCAGTCCATTCGCCACCCTGCCAGGCGATGATTTGCACGGAGATGGCGCAGGTTGACCGGACACTGATTTTACTACCGTCTTCGTGGAGGAGTATCGAAACTGACGACCTACGCTTTGGGAAGCCCACGAAAATGTTTTGGAGTCAACCTCACTAGCATTTTGATGCTGCCCGTCTTCGCGAGCAGTCGAAGTAATTGCCAACTTAGGCAATGGCTTTGCAGACGGTGGTGGGGTTGATTGCGACAGTATCTGCTCTTCTGGATCAATGATGCGAGGTGTTATGTCGGACGATGGACTTCCTAGCCTTAACACCTCTTTCTCGTCGAAAAACTTTGTAAAACTTCTTGGCTGTAAAGGGCTGTCAGTCTGACACGTAGGGGACTCCATGGCATCGTTACAAGCCTTCGCACCCGTGTTTCCACAATGAAATCGAGTGCGGGTTAGAAAACGAGGAGGTGGCGATACAATAGATTCAGTTTGAATAGTTTCAAATCTCTTCGCCAGAGGTGGATTACGAGGGCTTACCACAGCGCCGATACAACCCGATTCTTTGTCGACTTCAATAGCCAATGCAGAGGGAGGCATACTTCTTAGATCACTTTCCTGCTCTGAAAGTGACTCAAAGCGAACGCGAGCAATCGATGGCGGCAGGTCGATCTGAGGTGAAGGTGTTGCCAGCCCACGATCAGACGAGTGTAACTCGTTGTCTACCTGACGAGCAGTATTGAATTTAGTGTTTTCATACAAACTGTCAATCCCAGTTTTATCCATGTTGTCGGACCCTTCATCAATGGAGAACCTTTCGAGCTCCGAGGCGCAGTCGGTTTCACAACTGATTTCTTCCTCTTCGTCGTCGAGGCAATTGTGCTTTGTATACTCAAACAGAGGTCGTTCCGTAACAGGAGTCGCCATAAAACTGCTCGACATTCTTGCATGTCCATTAAACTCGTCGCTGTTGACAAGGGCAAACGGCTCGCTGTAACCACTGGTGGTCTCTACATCCATGGCTCTCACAGCCAACAGTGGTTCCAGCCGACGCAATTTATCAGATATTTTTCCTAAAACGGGCGTAACATCCTCTACGATCGCCTCACTCTTGTGCTCATCTCCAGAATACGTTTCCGTCTTTGGTATCACCACTTCAGAGCGCTTCTCGTTTGAAATTGCTACCAGTGGCGTCGTATCTATCACGCCAGAACTATTCGCAGTGTTTCGACGACCGCATGGTGTAGTAACACATTGAGACGTCTTCGCGATTACACTCGGCGTATCCAGCGCAGGTGTGTGCGTATGCTCGCAATGTTCCTCTACCTTATCTTTAAAGTCAGCAGCATTAAGACCCCCTCCCCGGCTTTTAGGACATACTGTTGTACCCTGTATTGATTGAAGGGTTATTGGCCTCGGAGATGGAGACGCAATCGCACCTTTCCCACCTTTTTGGCACGGAGAAACTTGGGCATGCTGCGTCGTGAATAGCAAGGGCTCCTCCACACAATGCTGCGGAAACGGAATTGGGCTAGGGCTCGGAGATGCAGAAGGTGTAATTGTGGAAATATCTCGAACGTCTACATATACACTCGTGGAATCTTCTCCCAGGGGCGTGTTTTCCTTTTCTTCAGCGAGGCCCTGGTACGTTTGTCCTACCCCTCCAGTCCCACATGTGCTTTTTCTCCCAGGTGTAGGATTTCTCCGCTGCGGGGTTGGAGGACGACTTCGCTGCCGCGACCGGCTGCGTTCATCTTCAAGCATTTTTTTTGTTTCTGCATACAACGCACGATTTTTCTTCACTTTAGAGTCCAATAATTTATTATGATCTTCCAAATTCTTTATTCTGTTGAGCAAAGATTTCTTTTCTTTTCGAGCGGTGGCTAATTTGCTCTTGCAAGAGTTCAACTCTACAACTTTGCCTTCCAAATCGTCGTTCATTCGTGCTTTCTCCTCCTTCAAATATTCAATTGCGCGGTTGAAGGAAGCAAACTTCTTACGACTATCATCTCTCTCTGCTTTTATTTCTCGCTCCATGATATGCAATCGATCAATTGCAAGCTTTCCTTGTTGAAATTCTTCTTGGATGTCATCACGGTACTTATTCAAGGCTTCCAGCTTCCGTCTCCATCTACTTTCCGGCAATAATTTATGAACTGGACCATAGCCCAAAATTTGGCCGATTGTGGGACGGTGATCGGCATCCTTTTCAAGCATTTTCTTGATAACGAATTTCAACTCATTGCTATATTTGTGTGGAAGTTCAGGCGGTTCAGTATCACAAATCTTGCGCATCAAAGCGATGGTATTCTTCGCTTCGAATGGCTTGCGTAAGCAAGCCATTTCGTACATCAAACAGCCGAAGGACCAGACGTCGCTTTTGTCGTTGTAAGGTTCTTCTTTGCAAAGTTCGGGGGAAAAGTAAAGTGGTGTGCCAACTTGCGATACAGCGTTGACCGAAGAAGGTCCAAATTCCCGCACAAGACCAAGGTCACCAATTTTAATGTTTAAATTTGCGTCTAAGAAGATATTCTGCGCCTTAATGTCACGGTGCAAAATTCGATTTTGGTGTAAATAATGCAAACCCTCACATATTTGAATCATGTACTCCCACAAAACTTTTTCTTCAAAAAGTGTTTTGTTTTTCGTCTGAAGATCGATCATTCCCGCCAAATCTCCACGAGGAGCATGCTCCATAATAATCTGAATCGCACGCTCGTTGACGCACGACTCATAGAACTTGACGATACTGGGGTGGTTCAGCTTCCTCATTACTTGGTGCTCTGACATGGACAGGCTGATTTGTTGGTTCGTCAACCCATCCAGAGGTACTTTCTTTAAAACAAAAACTTTCCCATCGTATACCCGACGAACCTTAAAAATCTCTCCGTACATTCCGAAGCCTAACTTATCTAAAATAGCATACTCATACTGAAATGAAGTGCGTTGGAGAGCGACGGAGGAAGCAGCGGGCATACTGGTGGCAACCTCTCGGTCGGTCACATCTGCGACGGAGGCAGAAGTCCCAGACGTAGAGTTTGTCTTCTTCATGGTATTTCTGCGAAAAATTGGGTTGGAAGAGAAGGCACCGTTAAAAGATAGAAATTACGGCGCGAAACAATTGGTTCTCCCACACTCTTTTCAAACGCAACGACGAAAGAATCGCAACTATGCCTGACTTAAACCCGCAAGCGGAATCTACGACTGTGCCAGAGGCCCCTTGTAAGAAGCTGGACAGACTTCTGCGTAGCTTATTGCGTGTTTTGCCCGTGGATAATGCAGTAAAGGAGCTGACCGTCGCTCCAGAGAACTGCACCACTGAGCAGAAGTAAGAGAGTCGGGGTCGGTCTCAGGCAGGAGGCAGCGACGAAGCACATATGCATGTATCTAAATCGATACACATCATACCACCAGCATATGATTCGAAATTCTTCTCTTCTCAAATCTGGTTGTGTGTCAATAATAAGTGTACTTCTACTATGAATTCTTCTGTGAAATCAGTGGTATGTAGGTGCTGTAATGTCATACTTGAAATTGTAGAAGGATCAGGAGGAGGTGGGTTTGGGATTTAAAAATTTTTCGATTTCATCCCGACCTGGACACATTATGGGATTCCCCTCGAGCGAACATGAGTACAGTACTGTACTACTGTAATGAATTTCATCTCTCTTCACTTCGTATCAGTCACAGTAGTACAGTAAGTAGTACAGTACGACAAATTTGACATAAATACGAGTATATTTATTTATCCTCGTCCATGTCCATCCATGATATGCACTACATACAGTCTGTACATGTACATTCTGTAGTTCTATTACATACAATGTACTGTACTTAAAATAAGAATTTGGTACTACATTTTTGAATCTTGTTGGCTCCTCGTAGTTGGCGAGACATATCATTATGCTGTGTATATATACAATTTGTTCGATATAGACACAGGCTCACGAATAACTAAGATCACATGATACTAACACAAACCCGATAAAATGAGATTTTGTGTGGTTCTTATTGACCACTTGTTTCATCCATACACGGGTTCGTTGTTCGAAGTACACATATTATTATACTAGTTTCTATTTGAGGAGGAAAAATTAAGTTTTCGTCAGCATTGGTCCCTGGTCGATTAAATGTTACATTTTTCTGATATTATTAATTATACTATTTGTGTACATAATCAGATTATCCACTAACCTTATATCGCCCGTCATTGTTTTCGTCCGTCCTTCCATTACAAGAATTTGATGTGTACTTTTTGCCAGTGGGACGGATACCTGTTTCCAACCGATGCGAGTTGGACTCACTTAACCCCACATCGTTTGTAGCTGGAACATTTATAATAATCGCTACCAAATTCTCACCACTACTTTGAAACAATGAACCGTATCGTTGCATCTTTGCGCCCAGCCTTGAGGACTGCCTCACGCGGTAGCTATGGCTTCGTACAAGCACGATTTTTCTCAGGGAGTACTTTTCTTGATCGGAATGAAGTCGTGGAGCGGGTCATAAGTGTTGTCAAATCTTTCGACAAAGTCGATGCCACCAAAGTGACTGAAGTTTCTGCTTTCACTGCTGATTTGGGGTTGGACTCGCTTGACGCAGTAGAAGTACAAATGGCTTTGGAGACTGAGTTCTGTGTTGAAATCCCTGATGCGGAGGCAGACAAAATCTTGTCTTGCGCAGACGCGATTGCCTTCATTTCTTCCCACCCACAAGCGAAATAATCACGATGCGACCGAAGCCCTTAGTAGTCGTGTCTTTTGGAAATACCTTTACCTCATTTTTCCCACCTTATTTTAAATGGAGGGGGGAGACACGTCAGGTTTTGCTTATGTCGTAAAATTGTTTGGTTTCTAGTGGCGTTAATTTCAGTGCATTTTGCGTACATTCTTGCTTCCCCGTGCGAGTATGTTTCCACAACCAACACGCATGCGGCAAATGTTAAATCATAGAGTTTTGTGAATTTTCTTAAATAGTTTGTGACACAATACTTGAGCATGGGTGATATTCGTTGTCTTTGTATTTAAAATTAGTAAAAACGTGTTTTTTTATTTATTTTATCCTTTCTATCAAAAGCAGAGAACACGCCGATGGTGTTTCGATGGTCAGTTTCGTAAAAAAAACCAGTGAAGGCACGATAGGGCCAGTGCAATGCATATACTAACTCGATCTCACAGCAAATCCAGCGCATGGTGTACTTCTGCTGTGTTAATGCTACGATACTCGTACACCATGCGCTGGATTTGCTGTGAGATTGAGGTCGTAGTTATAAATACAGTACAGTAGTTTAATGATCATTTACAAAAATGTCTGCTTTCAGAATCTGGTACATTCGTAAGACTACGTGTAGTAGTGTGGTTTAAGATGCATACAAACCCACTTTCAAAATGTGGGAAACATTTTGCTGCACTAATTCCAGTTTTCGTTTCAACTGCTCCATCGCCTCAGCATTGAAAAATAGATTACGGCCGGTATCACCTTCAGTCATGGGAAACTCAGATGAGAGCCCGTCTAAAAATCCTTGCAAAAGTGAGAGCTTGGTGGCAACCGCTTCATCAACTCCTCTCATATTTGCTAGTTTGACTAGGTCTGGTTTGGAATAAAACGACTTCAGAACATTCACAGTCAAGGCCCCGTCAGTTTCTAAACAGAAAAAAGGAGTTCCATTAAAAGTCAGAGACAACGGCATAAAAACCTCAGAGCCTTCGCTGCCTTTGCCTTTCTCTTCAATACTATTAGGTTGTTGCCTCGTGACTCGTTGGTCTTGGTTGGTGCTGCTTTCATGAAACTTTAAAACCTCATCCATCATCGCCCCGTTTGGAATACACCAATAGAAACCTTTTTGACAATGACTGGACACCAATGGGCCAAAATCAAATCGTACACAAAACGAAAGAAGCTCCATAGTAGCAAAATAAGAGATCCACGAATTATCAGACATCAGCCTATATTTACTTGCAGTCCATAATTGATGAACAAGTGTCGTGAATAGGTCTGAAAATTTTCTTGATGTACCTCGGTCATTCAAGTTCTTAACCCACACAACACTCGTCAAAGGCACGGAGATAGAGTACTTCAACAGTCGCAACATACTCAAACTTGTCGCAACTTCAACGGAAGAGACTCTCTTGTTACCGATGCGAATGGTGGGGTTGTCGTAGCTATGAATACAATCGTTTAGGAACGACATCCATGGAAGCAAATGGGTTTCCAAATTATTATTCGTCACAAGAGTAGGACATCTAGTAGGTATTGAGGCAATGGTAACAAGAAGTTCTACAAGAATAGACCCTTCTGATTCTTTTTGCGTGTATGCATCATGCTCACGAGCTTTTGGCCCCATGCCCCGCAATAATTCTTGCCACGCACGACGTATCAAAGGCATGGCATGGAAGATATTACCCCACAGTGCATTTGCTTTGGCTGTTATTATGTCTGCACTGGAGACGCCGTTTAATAAAGACAAGGAGCAGCTCAAGCCTACATACAGCCGTTGGACACTCGGAAAATATAATGCTTCCTTACTTTTCCCTATACCATCGTAAAATTCTCTCCTGGTATTCGACGGCTGTATTGACATCGTGGCATTAATAGCGAGGTCAAGCATCCGGGATTCAAGGAATGTTGCCACGCGAGGGCAATGAGGAAGCATGCTTTGAAAAGGGATCACTTTCAATAACTCTTGAAATGCCCAGGCTTCTTTTATGATAGCTTCATTCAAAATGAGCCCATCGCCCGTATGGTGGTGCTGTTGAAATATTTTTGGTATTGGCGAAAACAGTTTTTGGAGTGTAGCATTTTGATCATCTGCATTTAATAGGGACAGACAGTTTCGGATGGTATTCAATAAAGAAAATGATACCGGAGTTGTACCCAAGGACTTGACAGACTGATATAATGAGATTATTGAATTCGCGTTCTGGCTCCCACTTCGTCGCTCAAATATCATCTTCCAAGCGTGTTGTGCAATGGTTTGGCACATGGGCGCTGTGTGTGCGGAAAGCTCGACTAATAACAGGTCTAATTCAGCACCAGTATTCTTTGGGATATCCGTGAGAAACAGTCGAATTGACTGAATGAAGTATGAAAAATACGATATCCTTTTTGAAGCGCTTTCATCATGACAGGCAGCGTTGGAAGGCGACATCAGGCCAAAAGGGACGGTGGGATCATGGTTTTTTTCACTCAAGGAATTATCCACAGATGTCCCTCGTACAGCATTTTCTTGAGCTCGTAAGAAATCGGCCAGCCTTCTTTCGATTTGACAATGCGATGCACCAACAAACGGAAATAAATTGAGCGCCAAGCCTACAGCCCAGCGTAAATACGGGATCATTTTACTTTTCAATAGCACCGGTAGTTTTGGTGTTGTTCTCAAAATCATTAATAACAAATCTAACTTATGGAGTTCAACAGATGACGGCTCGTCTCCTGAGGTCGAAGTCGTTGATGCATAGACTGGATCTGCATTTGCGATTACCTTTGGGAGTGACAGCAGTGATTCCCGCATATTTTCTCCTCTACGTTCGTCATCAGAAAAGCATTGAGGACGGAGGAACTCAAAAAGATCTTCAGCTCGATTTTCACTTGCAGACTCCTGAATTACAAATTCCGTAGGTCCTTCCATGACAGTGTTGCAGAGCTTTATGAAAACAGTCGCAGTCGTGCTATGAATGTAACCTTGGATCATCCTCGCTGTCATTGGATCCGCGTTAGCAATGCCATAAATAGGATGCAAAAAAGACGTGACAGTGGTACATAAACATAGCTCGGATAGTAGGTAGGAGTGAAGACAAAAGAGCACTTTCGAAGGACAGGCCACGCATAATTGATGGATTAAACCGTAATAATAACGAATCAAAGAGATGGCGGGCAGAGATTTTTCTTCTTGGGAGGGCAAACTTCCAGGTGCTCTTCCGTGTTTTCTTCGATCCTTTTCACGCCACATGAGTTGTGCTTGAACTAATTTCAAAGCACCGTTGCGCCCCAAAATTAAAGTTGCGACCGTCTTCCTCGTGTATTTAACAAATTGTACAGCATTCACTGTCATCATGTTTGCAGAATGAGCGGCTACAACTCCGTTCATAACGTTAGGCCATAGGACATTCAAGAAAGGTACATTCAAGTGTTCAAAAGCGATACTTCCACCTAATAAAAGTCGATCCCATACAGCATAAAATTCCTCTGTTAACTTCTTTGAAGGAGAGGCCCAAACTTCCTGGTTGGATGCAAGAAAGTATTGGCAGATGTTTTTCACTTTTTCACCCATTGGAGACAAGATATATTTCCTGAGAAAAGTTTTAAACTCCATCGAATCCGATTTGCGCTTATTTGTTGCCAATGGGAACACGACCCTGAAGGTTTGAAATATGTAATCCAGGGCGCTAGATGGGGAATCACCTTCCGAAACCATTTCACCCGCATAAATTGAAATGAGTCCAAACATCACCCGGATGAGACTGGTATGCTTAAGAGTTGGTTCTTCAATGGAACATGTACTTTCTAACCAGGCCAGCACGCTTTCCGCTGTATACTTGGTTCTCAAATTCTCTATGTGGACTTCTGCGGTCAATGCAAACGACAAGGTATTGGAAACAAAACTTTCCTCCATATTTTCAGCAAGGTGCAAAATGACTCGGGGAATGGTTTTCGAAGGGGACATGTTTTCTTTGATGTATTGTGAGCCGTGGTCTTCATTTGCATGGTTTGAATTCGCAGCGGAAGACATGATTCCTCAAGGCCTACGTTCAAGCTATGCTGCAACAACGTCCCAATACTTCGACGACAAGACGTCGCTTCTATTGTAGCGTCGGAATTAAGAGAATATATTGACTCTGTTTTCGTAGCAACCCAGACCACCGACCACAATGACTTCCACAATCCATATTCGAAGTATTTTCGACAATGAAGTAGTCTCATAATAAAATAAGTGGACATGCGTCATGGCGTCATGGCGCAACACTTATAGGCTTCGCTCGAGGGGCGGCTCTGAAAACAAGAAAAAAAGGGGCGATGCCGCGATGCCCCTTAAATCCCTGTCCCTAGCCCGGCGGCGATAGGAGAGTGTTAAAACATATCCCGTAGTCTAACAATAGAGATTTATGAAACTTGAGGACTGGAATGTTTGGAAGAAATTCAATTCTATTACCCTATCAGTAGTCTTGTCAAATACAATGCAAGTTGCAAGTAAATTGTTCTGGGTTGGGACGAATGCTAGCTAATTCAAGAGCAAACGACTGATTTTGTGAGAACGAATTTTCAAAACCCCTTAGACGCGATAATGATTTGATTATAGGATCAGGATACAACCCTTTTGACGTACATAATTTGTAAAAGCTCAAAAGAAATTAATGAGATTTAGCACAAGAAAAAACAAAAAAATGGGGAATTCCGACTGTCGTTCTATTCTCCGAGTACAGGTAGCCTGTCGTAGATTTTTGCAAACAACATCTACCAGAATCAATCTACGTTTTATGAATGTTCTGTACAATTCGCAGGAAATCCACCCAAAAATGCTTTAGGGCTTGAATTATTTGCCATTATGCTAGCTAATTTTGTAGGCGAGTTCAACGGTAATCGCGATTCCTGCCTGCCTTCGTGTGTTGATTCTTGCAGCCATGGAGCGAGTAATAAATCTTTTGCACTAGGTCTCTCGTGTGGTGAGATGTCCAAACATCTAGTAATCAACGTCTTGGCTTGCGAACTTATGTGCCGAAAGTCCACTGGGTCAAAGTACAGTTTATAGTTATTCGTTGAAAAGTTTTCTGTTAACTCGAATGGTAAATAACCTTGAAGCAACACAAACACTATTACTCCGAGACTCCATACGTCTACAGTTTCATCGTAGGGCACCCTATTTATAATTTCGGGGGCAACATAGTTCAGCGTTCCTCTATGATTTTGATCACAAAAAATACCTTGTTAGAAAAACGAATTCGAGAATGCCAATGTTGAATCTTCAAACACTTACACAAACGAAAGCATCTTCTGAGATTCACTAAATGCGCGACTATAGCCAAAGTCAATAAGTTTGACATGGAAATTTTCCGACCCGTCAACAATCTCTTCCATTACTGCCCGGGTGATTAAATAAATGGATAAAGAGTTAGTAAGGTGATCATGAACGGTGGAAAACGCTTTCTTGAACTTACGAACTACATTTTCTGGCTTGATGTCACGATGGACAAATCCCATGGAGTGCAAATAAGAAACTGCAGAAATCAATTGTTTCGCTATTGCAACGGTTTGCAATTCAGTTAATCGACCCAATTTCACAATCACAAAGTACAATTCACCACCCCTGCCATATTCTAGAACGACAGCCATTGCAGAATTATTTTCATAGAAATCATAAAACTGGATAATTCCAGGATGACTGAGATTTCTTAACAGTTTAATTCCACGATGAAGTTCACTCACAATTTTTTCTGCAGCACGTCTACTACGGAGTCCCAACATTTTCTTCTTTTCAACAAATTTTACTGCGCGAGTATCACCAGAAGATTTATGGATGCACTTTAAAACCGTGGAAAATGCTCCAGTACCCAGTACCCCCGAAATTTTACTTTTCTCTTCTCCGGTGTCATCAATGTCTATCTCATTCTCAACTGGAATCGCATATTCTTGGTAAAAGTCATAAGGTAATTGTATTTTTGAGTTTATGGCTGGGGTTGACAGCACCTTCGCTCTGCCAACTCTGCTACAACCCCCCCCCATGCCGCAAAGAACACACGAAAAACCTTCGCAGTCCTTTGATTGATTATTTCTTGGCGTGTCTTGTGACCTCAGGAGTGTTCAACAGTATAGTGTTTTGAATAGTATCATTTCATCGTTTTTGCTAGTCAAATAGGAGAAGTGAAAGAATGTCTCTCATTTCGAATATGCGAAATGAAAAAAAACGTTACTCATTTTTAAATCATCCATGACCGATACTACATCGTAGACTACTACGAGGTAGAATAGTAACCTCGATCAATATTATTTGCCTAGTAATTGACTCCCTCGAAAGTATTTTGCATTTGTCTTATTATGCGCTCTCCACCTGCATGTGGTGTCTGATGTAGTGATGATGGGTAATGTAAGTACTGTACATTGAATTACGTAAGCATACATGCTCACACTGGGGTGAAATTGCTATCGTTCTGTTGAAAGGGAGGGCCTTCGCAATTGCCCCCATCACTCAGAGACCATCCGTCAAGATTAGACTGCATTATTTTGCGCCCTCGTGGATATCTTTGCAGTTTTCTTTCCCTCGATGGCCTCTTCGGAGGGTAATCTCGACGTTTCCGAAGTTCTAACAAATTGTGAAAGGCTATTGCACCGGAAAATCTTTCGAAACTAGTTCTCTTTTTGTTCTTGCCCAATAACCGTAAGGGCATGCAGTTTTTTGGCGTTTTTGCTGCTTCTGTGCCTATACCGATACAGTTTAAGGCAAAAGTTGAGGTTGCTTTTGGCCTAAAAGGGAACCTACTGATGATCTTTTTAGGTAAATATTTCTCACCATTTTTGTGCAATGATGCTTTTGTAGCCCTTGGTTTACAATTCAATATTTGCTTTTGACCCTGGGAAACACCGCGAGGCCGTCTCGAGGACAAAACTCGATCCTTGCTGCCATGAATGGTATGTTCGGAAGCTTTCTGTTGATCGCAAATACTGTTGTTTGAGAGTTTAGCCACCTTGCTCTCTTCATTTGCGGGAGAGGACCAGTCCATCATTTTTAATGTTATGGTGTCTTCCGGTTCTATGCTTTCTATGGTCACCGTTTCTATTTCTTTGCTTTTGATAAATATATGATGAATTTCAATGGGCTTACAACCACACCGCTTTGGTCGGGCGAAGCAAAATTGCCTTGAATTACGGGAAATTCTATCCTCAGGCTTGGGCAAGAGAATGTTCCTATTTAATAATCTCAAACTCGGGAAGGTATCAATGCAAGTATGTTTGAAACAAGGAGATTCTTCAACAGTATTACCTCCCGTGCATAAACTTTGTAAGTTGATACCCCCCAGAATTACACCTACTTGCAAAACAGAAATGGACTTGATATCCACAATGAGGTTCTTCGAAACATCTAGATGATCGAGAGTCACAATTGCCTCTACGCCTTTTAAATCTGTGATCTTGTTTCCCATCAAAACTAAGCACCGTAATTTCAATACGTTCCCATCAACTGCAGGATCTCCAATGCTGGCAATATTGTTATTGCTCATGTTCAAATCTATCAAACAGCCTAACTGGTGCAGTTGGCACCAAGGTATTTCTTTAAATGCATTATTGGCCAAGTTTAAGTGCGTTAAAAACCGGAACTCGAAATCATTTGCTAATTCGAGCTTGTACAGTTTGTTGGTGGATAAGTTCACATTTTGGGCTAAAGTAAAAATTTCTAGACCAAGAGTGGATCTGATCTGGTTATATTGCAGATCAACATAAGTTGCTCGGTAAACTGCAACTGGTTTCTGTCGTCCATCGCCCCTTTCACCCAGGTTCTCGATAGCAACTTCAATAGACTTCGGAGAGATTTCAACGAGTTTGCAGTGTCTTAGAATCAAAGAAGTCCCCCCCCTAGGCATTAGAGTTGCTTTTATAATATTTGGAATGCAAACATATACCGCGATCGCTGGTTCGAGTGTATTAGCTCTAAGTATGCCTGCCAATCTTGGCCGAATAGTCACCGGCATTCATGATTTGCCGAAGCTCCATACCTCGGCGCAACCTACTTCTGTACGTAATTTTTTTGTTCGAGCGCGAAACGCGTACGTCGTTCCTAGGTGAGAGTAACGGCAAGCTTGACCCTCCCACTGTTTCCCTTATTATCCACTACAGTATCTACATATAAAGGGTACAATCGTCAGCCATATTTAAGGATACGATGATGTGTGTTCCAGAAAATCATGTACTGTACCGTACCGTTACTCTACCTGCCTCCGCGTATAGTGTCCTCCTGCCGACATGACCAGTGTACCTGGTCTTGTCGGCAGTGAACAAATTTAATTCTTGGAACAGAGTATTCAGTTCTGAATTTTTAGCTCATTTTTACTTCAGTATTTAGTTTCAAACCCGGAAATATTAGTCAACTGTAAGGTCTTTTTCTTGCCGACGCAAAACGATAGTATTTATGGACGTAGATGCGCTCCCTTCGCGTACTTCATTCGCAGCAGCAATGGCCGCAATCGTTGCCACGGACATAGGTTTCCCCCCAGTTAAAAAAGTTAGCCACGCGGTTAAGCGCCGCGGCGTTGCTGGTGCATCATCTGAAAGGCACCAGCGGCAAGGACCGTTGAACTTGTTGAGGCGTTTAAATTTTTTTGACGATACAGTCCCAAGCCTTGATGCATCATCTATTATGAGCCTGTCGAAAGTTGCTAAATGCAAATATGTGACACCGGCATCTAGCTCGGAGACGGCTTCATGCCTTTCTACACCACTCCGTTTTATCCATGCATTTGCACGGCGAGCGCGTGAGGGGTCTACTTCATTAGTGCAAGCTATTTTAGATGTCGTAATAATGACATCAAATTGCTCAAAGAAATTTTTAGGTTCCAACAAGCCACAAACTGGTTTTGTTCGTCGAGCTTTTGTACCAGTGTAAAAGTGGGCCTTTAAATTTGGTGAGCAGGAAAATATTTCGTGCCACAGGGTCAAACGCGCATCACTTGTGATTATCAACGTAGGCTTGTGGCATTTTGCAGCAGTCACACTGATGAGGGCTGCTATTGTGGACGCTTTTTTCAACCCGCGTGCATCCGCAAGAACTCCACCACATATGGCAGTTTGGAAATTACTTGGGCTATCTTCGACGTGGTATGCAGGGCCGAGAACAATGTCTGCAACATGATGAGCAGTGTCAATTCTGAATTCTCGGAGGAGCATCCATATTAATGCAGTGTGCTGGTGCAAATGCAAATAGCCTAGGCGATATGATCCCGCCATGTTGTCAAAGGCCAAAGGACCCAGTGGTGAGCATGATAATTCACTTCGTCTTCCGACCTCTTTCCTTCCACCATTCCCTTGATCACCTTGCTCACTATGCACATGCAAAACATTCAATGTGCGTTTGCTAGGTTTCAAAACTGCAATCCGCACGGACATTGGTGGCTTTAAGTTTGGCTCCGGACTTTCGTCACCAGTCCAGCCATAGTTGCCGTCGACCACATTTCGATTGGGTGTAGGGAAGGCGGAGGCTGACTCGGGTTTATCGCCATCAAATTGTCGTGTGAATGCAGAGCTACTTAACGATGGGGACTTTCCCATGACGTCGTTAATACGGATTGGGTCGTCGTTCGAAGGGGTAGTGGCGGCAAGGAGATCACCAGAGATGCAAGTATTGCCAAATGATTGCTCCAGCGATTCCTCCTCAAGACCATTTGCGAATACCAAGCATTCGTCATCTTCAAGTTCTAGCCCATCCTTGATTTCGATCGCCGCATCGTCGCCAACTTGAGCTTCCGAGTTTTCTAGTGTTGACGTTGCGTTGAAGGAGCGGAGAAAAAATTCATTCTGGACGGACTCGGCTTCACCAGAAGCTACTCCCTCACTGCCATTGTCATCAATTAACATTGTTCGTTCCAAGGCGTCGTCACCATATTCTATTTCGTCTTCTTCGATATGAGCCAATAGAACATCTATGCGAGCAATGATTTTCAAGGGCTCCTCAAACGTTTTCTTGTCTATTTCGGGCAGATTCAATTCTAATATAGAATCAATTTTTTCAAGAAGACCAACAAGAGGTTCTGGCCATTGGCTATTGTGTATAGGTGAAGCACTAAAGGCTTCTTCAACCATCTTTACATGTATTCTTTTTGGCAGAATGTTATCCAACCATTACATATCTATGAGAAACAGCCATTCCTTCCTCGACAAGCTTTTGCAGCGGGGAACATGCAACGAAGCAGCGTTGGGGTCAACACTTGCACGAAAATCTCATCATTTTCCTCGCATTGGTCAAAGGTCTGATTGTCTGATTCATTGTATTGTACCGATACATCAGGTAGGTACCAGGTACAACCAACATGGCATTGCGGCGGGTTTTCATCTTTCAGGAATAGATATTCAGTGTCGTCATCAAGGTTTGCAACCGCATTGTATTATTGTATTATTGTACTTTTAACTCCTTAAAGTTTAGAGAACTTCTGATATTACGATTACAAGTACAAGTACATATAAAACGCACGACACCTTTCGATTCTACAGCGAGATTTTTCGTTTGAACAAGTACAGTAATCTCTTCTTCTTCATTCACTAGTGAATAATAATAAATAATAAGTAATGATTATGATATATTTTATTTTCGCGATATGCAGAAGATAAATTTAAATTGCTCAATATGTGCCGGAAGGGGTAAACACCTCGCATCGAGTTTACTGCTGGACTAAACGGTGCGTATACCAAATGTCTTTTTTGGAATGTCTACTTCTCCAAACCAAGACTTTTAAACGACAATGGTTTCTGTTGTTCAGCAGTTTCCACAAGAGGGAGAAGATCATTTACAGAATATTGGAAGTAATAAAAGAAGAGTGCTAGATCGGTTTCGCTCGCTTGTCAAGGCGAATGATGTTGAAAATACGAAAATCCCATTTGAAAAGAGTGATTATTGTTTGCTGAGGTTCTTGAAGGCGAGAAAATTCGATTTAGAAAAGGCCATGAAAATGTGGGTCGACCATGTAAACTGGAACAATCAGTTCAAGTGCGTTGCAGATGCCAAAGACGAGGACGTCAGCGGTGGAGCAAACTTGGCAGTTATTTGCCGCCTTTATCCTACTGCTTACTCTGGGTGCGACCGAAAAGGACGACCTCTGATGATTAAACGTTTTGGCCACTGTAATATTGTGTCATTGATCCAGCATTGTGGTAACAACGTCAAAAATGTCGTTGCCTGGGAGGCAAAATATAGCATGAAAATGAAAAATGTATTCGCATATTACTCGCATCTTTCTGGCCACCATGTAGAAACGTTCTGCTCGATCCTGGATATGGAAGGGTCTAGCATGTCCCAATTTTCAAATGAGGTGTGGGATGCGTTAAAATTGACGAACGAATTAACAAGTGCAAATTTTCCTGAAAGCCTTGGTATCTTGATTGTCATTAATGCCCCCCTATATTTCCGTGTCGTATGGGGGCTTGTAAAAAAGTTTGTTGACCCTAGAACGTTTGCCAAATTTCGTCTATTTGGCTCTGACTATCATACAGATCTTCATCAATATGTCCATCCGGATAATCTTCCAATAGAATACCATGGGACAGGGAAGCTGGGACTCCAAACGCTTGACGATTTGTATACCCCCGAGAAAGCATATGGTATCTTCAGAATTGCCGAGGAATATGTGCATGAAAGGCGTGCAGGAAGGCCAACCACTCCTGGGGGCCCTTCATCTCTTCCTCATGAGGCTTTACCGTCTTTTGAATTTAGGACTGTTCGAACAGTGATGGGAAATGCAACAGCAAACCCTTTATTCAAGTTTGCGGAGGTCGAAACACATAAAATGACCGTGTATGCAAACACAAGTCAATCATCCAGCACGGGAGAAATTGGGTCTCGAAAAACCACGTAGACGTGGGTATACTCAATCAATAGCCAATAATAATCTGTAGCCATCAATAATTAATACAGTAATAATCAATAGGGCAGATCGACTATCGAAGTCTGCAGTCTGCAGGCAGGAAATGTGCACAGTAGTGTAGTTTAAATTTGCAAAAAGTATATCCCTGCTATATACAGCATACTTAAGTTTTGTTTTCATGAGACTGTGGTGTCTTACTAATTCATTTGATTCAAGACAACTACGACCTTCTTATTCAATTTTGATTTGTTTTTTGAACTTGTTGGGCCCAACGTAAAAACAATGCTGTAATTATAACGTGTTCGAAAATACCGTAATAGCACAACTAAAACAGTGTAACTGTAACTCCATAATAATTAGTAGGACATGGTGGGCGTTCGAATTATTTGCCGGCCTCAACCGTAATGACCAAGAACGAAGAACGCTCAGCATCCCCATTGGCAAAACACAAAAGCAAAGCAAGTGGTCAGAATCTGTTGCTTCCACGACACTCGTTTTCTTCAAGTAACTAAACAAACAGAGGATTGCGAAAAATTTCCTCCAAATAAAGATTTACGAGGGCAAGAATAATGGACGATGTCTTCGACGTGGAAGACTTTGAGCAAATAGTCAAAACGGCCATCAACGAAACTTTGAAAGATAACAAAAGCTGGGATTCTTCAAAAGTTGTAGGGTGGTCGAACACTATCTGTAATCAAATTCTCAAGGGGTCGCTAGGCATGAACAAACGATTTAAGTTCATGATCACGTGCAACTTAATGCAAAAGTCAGGTGCAGGCATGTGCACATCTAGCGTCCAAACCTGGGACGTAAAGGAAGATATGTCATATAAGCTGCAGTGGGAAAATAACACAATTCACTGCATTGTAGTTGCGTACGCGTTAAAGATATTTCCCGCAGCCATGGAAGACGAAAGGCAATAATGGACTACAGGAAGCACCTGGGTACGTCTAAGGACTTTGTTGCAGTGGGTACCTTAACCACAAGATTGTCTCACACACTTATTCATACCAAGGTTGGAATTCATTAAGACCAACTTCCAAGATTTATTTGAGATTATCAGCTTAGGGGGTTACGTTTAGGGGAGAAGAGGCAAGAGAAGAACTGAAACAGCCATCATGTAATAAACCATAAAGATAACACATAATGTATGTCACAATATCATATCATATGAAACCATAGTACGTTATGATTTATCATATATATATTAAATTGTTATTTTACACTTACTACTATCATACACTTTTACTTACTTACTATATACTAAGTACAACAGACAATTGTTTGATTTAGTAAGCTGACAACCATTATATTAACAACTTTAGTTTTATATTTTACATGAATCATACATCAGTTTGAAATGCATCGTCTACGCCACAACTCTGCCTTCGTCGTCAAGTCCTCAATTTGCCTGTCCAAATTGCTAACTTGCTTTCGAAGAGCACTATTTTCTGTGTAAAGTTGTTTGAATTGCAATCCTTGAACTTCGGCACGCCCCCGTGCACGCTCATTTAACAACCTTATTTTACCCTGGAAATCTTCCTCTGCGAATATCCATTTCCAACGAAAAAATGCTTTGTTTTTTGCCGACTTTTGATAAAGTTTGAAATGACCGACAAGTACCTGTATTGCTATGCCCACAGAGGCATCTCGAGAGAAACTTTCGAGTTGCGACTTTTGTCGTGCATCATAGACTGCTTTCTGTTTCCAGATTCTAAATGCGCAAATCATCTGCTTCGTTTGCGATCGAAGCAATATATATTTCAGGTGGTTCGCAGCAGCTGTATTTTGACAGAAATTCCACGATGCGCGTTCTGAAAGCTCTGCTGACATGACTCGAGCAAAACTCTTCCACACTTGCAAACATTGGTGCTGACGATACCGAGCTGCTTGTGAAAAGAGGAGGACGAGCATTTTTGCAGCAACGCCTCTTCTTGTCCGCATTTCGGATGTTTGTGACCGCACTTCTGTATCTAGTAAACGTTTTTGAAACATTTCCTCGAGATTTGTTGTTAAGTTTGCAATGAATCTGTCCTTTTCCACCGTTAGTTGTTCGACGCGCTCGTCCATTTCGATTTGCTTTTGCGCGAGTGCATCTACCAAAAAATGTTCGTGTTTCTCGTGTGCGGCCTCAATTTTTTTAATCGCCTTTTCTCGCTCAGTATCCAAGGAAGCTTTATGATGTTTGTCACGCTGTCGCAGAGCCTCGTGCACGGCCTCCAGCTTTGCTTCGTATTCTTGTCTTTCTTTCTCGACCTCACTTAAAAGTTGAGATTTGACAGAATGGTGCGCAAGTTCTGCGTCGGCACGATGACGTTCTAGCTCTTTTTGGTGCTGGTCAATGACTCTTTCGGTCGCCATTTTGTGCGCCTCCTGCGATTCTTGATGAAGCTTTTGGCTAAATGCATTTATTTTCCGTTCCGCATCTGCCTCAATTTGCTCAACAAACGATATTTTTAGACCATCACGTGCAGCATGTCTGAGCCTTTCTGCAGTGTCATTTCGCTCGCGCTCCAAATCGAGATTAAGAGTCTCTAGATTCAACAATTTTTGCGCTAAAACCTCATTATCACGGCTCATTTGTGAATACTGATCATGCAAATGCTGGTTATTTTGTAGCGCCGTTTGAAGTTTCCCCTCTAAATCTCGCATTTGTCCTATCGCTACGTCATAACTATTACTGTTCTGAAAGTCGTACGCCTCTAACGTCGTGGTTCGTGTATCTTCCATCGATTTCAGTTTCTCAAATGCACCTTCCAACCTAGACAACAGCTGCTCGTTTTCAGCCTTGAGGGCAACTAAGCGCTGTTTTGACAAGGCTTCGCTGTCGATAGCTTTGGCCAAGCGTTTCCGACCATCTTTATTTGCTTCGATTTCTGCTTCACGAGCTTGTAAAGTCGCAAGCAAACAGCGCTTTTCATCTTCCATTTCTGCCAGCTTTCGCTCATAGTACCCTTTTCCGACTGAGCGGCCTGCTTCATTCACATCACTACCATTCTGCCGGCAATGCTCCAGCTCCTCTTGTAAATCTTTTACCAAGCTCTGAAGAATTATATTCTTTTCTGAAATCTCCCTGATGGATACGTTGCGACTAGCAAGCATTTCGTCGCTGGTTGATCGTAACTCTCGCAATTGACTGGACAGAGCAGCATGTGCAGCAACTTCCCCTGCTGTGTCAGCTTCTAATCGTGCCATATTTGCACGTGCTACCAATAGCTCCCGCTTTAATGACGACTCGGAGTCTCGAAGTATTTCAAGATTAGACTGGGTGAAAGCTAACCGCTCTTCCAATAAATTGTTCGAGCATTTCAAGGTGTTCAATTCTATATCACAATGGATCGATGAAGATGCGTCAGGAGCAGTATTATTTGAGCTCGTGCCCGGTGGTGTCTGTGGTAGCTGCATGCGCAGAGCGCGCAGTAAACAAATGGCCTCTTCGTCAAATTTTTTTGATATAATACTCCGCGCGGAGTCGAGTCTTTCTGCGTTTGCTACGGATACATTGCTAGATTTACATGCGTTTTCTGCAGCCTCTAAACGAGCAAGGGCTCTGTTTGCGCTTTTGATATGGTTCCTCACCGCACTCGGTCCAGTGTCAATATTTGCTAATGTGGAGATATGAGGCTGGGAAATTATTGTGACGTCGATGGGTTCATCGCGGCCACCAACAACTTGATACCCAGACGTAGTTTCTGGTCGCTCAAGCGGTTTGTCAGCAGCTTTCATATATGTACGAGATGCACGGTCTGATAATTTACCACTGAGTGCGTTTTTTTCAGAAAAAATTCCTGATATGACATCTCGCAGTGCCATGCTCTTCTCTCGATCTTCATCCGTCCGGGACAGGACAACATTTAGTAAGGTAGGGTGAGATTGGACGGGGTGGTATGACGGTACGCCAGCAGTTCCCTTATGTCGTTGCCCACCGCTTTCTATATTGGGTGCTTGGTGCAATATAAATTGATCAGGATTATCGTGCGGTGTTGACATCGATGAACTGGGTGAAAGTTTAGATCGAACGTTTTCGATAGGTTGGTGTACGCCTCTTGTTTTCGACCACGGACTATTTAGTTTATTCTGTCTACGGACGGAAGATGATGGCGATTTCTGTCTGCTGCCCCTGGGAAGAGACGAGGTCTTCCTAACACTATTGATCGATCCCACATTTTTTGCAGACGATTTATTAGGAGTCTTGAATGGTTTGTGTTGAATCCCTGACCGCTCCCACGCATGGCCAAGTTTCTTCTCTCTGGCCTTCTCTCTCTGTTCTCGTTTTCTTTGAGCATATAATGCCGCTTCTTCACTTGCCTTCATTGCCAAAGAATGGTTCGTAGCCCGTTGTTTGTAACCCCGCCGCCCCGATGGCGGTTTTAGAGAAGCCTTAACTGTTTTATCGATGTCTTGCCCGTCGATCGACGAAATGTAACCCCTCAAAAATGTGCCAAAATCATTTTCAGAAACTTGGGTATTGTTTGCTACTTTGTATAATTCTATAAAAGTTGGCAACACGCGCGTTGTCCCGTGAACTTGTCTGTACCGTCGAACCACTTCGCAATAGATCCCCTTGAAAAATTCTCTTCGCTCTTCTTCCGATCGAATCACTAGCCCACCTTGAACTTCAATGGGTTTTCTCCAATAGCTTTTCCCACTCGTACTGTCAACATAAAAGCTTCTACCATAGTCGTCTACTTTTTTAAGCCAACCCGTCGGCAACATGGTGGCCAACTCCCCGACCTGGTCAGTGTATTTCTTGGCCTTAAAGTCGAGCAAAGGTGGGAAAGATAGAAGGCGCGACTGACGAGAGATTGTACATCACGATGGAAGCTACAATCTATGCTATATGTCTTCTTCCGCAGGTGAGCGGCGCTCAATCGCGCTTGCTGTACAGAATGTATCTCCGCTCTCGTGTCCATAACACCATCTACTTTCCTGAGATTTATGCACAATAAAGAGGATGTTCTATGTTAAGACTACGTAGAACTATGAAAATATCCTCACATCCTCATCCTCACCTTTTCAGTTTCAGTTAATTAAATAAATTGCACCAGTTTTGACGAGATAAGCTAGAGCCGAATGCAAGTCATGCAAGTACAGTATTGGATTGAACTGGGACATAAATGATGGCCAAACGGCGCGAGGCGGAAGATCAGCCCGACCCGAAATTCAAACGGCAAGATACGATCCACTCCTCAAGGTTTGCTTGGGGTACCTACGTTTTCAAGTTATGGCTCCGGGTGATTTTGAGATTACTTACTTGACAACTACTAAGTTGACTTACTAAGTTGACTTACTTACTTGACAACTCTTCATGACGGAGAAATTATTGAATTCACTTGCTCATTCGGGGAAGGTGCAAGATTTAAAAATGCATAAATTCCGAATAATGCATCCATTCAAACGAGGCAAAAGATTCCAACTCACTGCTAACGAAGCGCTTCTTAGAAGTAGTAATAATGGAGACGAAGAAGGAGCCATTTCTGCCCTTGCCAGAGGCGCAAGCACGCGTTGTTCTGGCAAGAAGGCTGAGCAATCTTTACACCCGGGTGAATATCCAATTACACTAGCCAGTCAACAAGGTCATCTGAAGATTGTACAAATCTTGTTACAAGCAAAGGAACCCGCCAACGTCAATGCAAGAAACTCGTGTGGATGGACCCCCCTCTGCTTAGCTTGTCGAGAGGGACATTTAAATATTGTTACAAAACTGGTCGAGAGCATTACAGATAGCCATGATATCTTTCTTGCTACGACAAAAGGAAAAACCCCTCTGATGTGCGCATCCCGGGGCGGTCATGTAGATATTGTCCAGCTTTTATTGAAAAAAGGTGCTGCGGTAGAAGTAAAATCCCAACTTGGATGGAAATCTTTGCATCATGCTGTTTCCAATGGCCACTCAAAAGTAACAAACGCCCTCTTCTGCCGTGGCGCAAACGCAACATCAAAGAGCGTATCATCTGGCCAGAGTGTATTGTCCGTGGCCTCAAGAGCAGGAAAGGCGGACATTGTTGTTGATGTCTTAAAACACATTGCTAAGCAAGAGAATCCTATTCAAAAGATTTTTGAGCAGAGCAACCCAAATTATGTAATGCCCATTAATGCCGTGGATATGAAAGGCAAAAGTGCACTTCACATAGCGTGTTCGTACAATGCGCTTGGTGTTGTCCGTGTGCTGCTGGCAAATGGAGCGAACAAAAACGCAGTCGACGAGATGGGAGAAACCCCATTGATTGCAGCAGCCAAACAAGGTAACGATAGAGTTGTTCGTATTTTGCTTGAAAATAAGTGCAGCACTGAAATTTTGTGTAACAACGGTTGGACGGCGCTCATGTGGGCATGTTCAAATAAGCATGTCGGTGCTGCAAAATTATTAAACCCTGCTAATATCGAAGCCGCTGACAGGATTGCAGCGCATCAGCGGGAACGTGGGTTTTTGGAAGCAACCCGCATAAGCCATATTCACAACGACGATAGTCTGTAGACGATCATACTGATGTATAGAAGAAGCAGGTGGTTGTAATGAGCGCTTACAAATCAAAAGTTTACATCATCTGCAAATGTTTTTAAAACATTGATCCCTAAAGGACACAGTTCTTTTAAAATCTAAACTAATGCATTTTACAACCATTATATAAATAGTATATTGGCTATTATTTATTTAAATAAACAAGTTTTAAAACCTGATTAATCGTCTTGTGATGAGTCTGTAATTATGCGGCATGAGCGTTTCCCCGTTTTTGTATATCTCAGATAATATCCTCCTTTTTGATTTTCCAAGCAGTGGTTTGATTGTTTTGTAGTTGACCTGGTACAACCATTATATTACTTACTTAGTACTAGTAGTTTTATGTAATCCTTTTCCTTGGCTTTTATTCGACTGCTGATTGGTGCAAAACACTCTGTGGGAACTAGGTCTTTCGAGAAACTGCCCCCCCCCCCTCTTATTTCTCTTTAATTAAAACTTGGAATTTTGAAAGAAATTCCCTGTAATTTATCTTCGCATCGTCGCGGTAAGAGGCCATATCTTTCGCGAGCTGGCTCACCGTATCATCGTGGATCTTTACCGAGCGTTCAACGTCAAGCAATACTTTTATGGCCATACTAAACTCTTTGATTGAAAGAAGCCCACTTTCAGATTCATCTAGTGCCTGGAAAGCATGCACCAGGCACGATTTTTGACGATAAAACATGCGAAGTAACTGTTTCTTCAAACGCGATTCCCAGTGGGATGCTACTTCCTCGACTGGTATAACTTCGCTGCTACTGACATTGTCCACAATCGTCGAGATTTTCGTGCCGAAGCCACCAGCAAACGCGCTCGAAAATTCATCAAATTGAACAAAACCATCTCCATCTTTGTCAATCGCGCGAATAATTTGGTCAACCTGTTCTTTCGAAACATGCAGATCTGGGCAATACACATGCAGAACATGATAAAACTCTGCAGGGGATATGCTGCCATCGCCATCTGCATCGAATCTTGCGAATCCACACTTTACATTTTCACAACCAACGAGCACTCGTTCTTTGATACGGTTTATAATATTATCGATGAACCCATGCTGATCCTCAAAATGGACATTGTAAGTGCTTAAAAACGTCTGGTAATCAACATTCTTGTCTGCAACCTGGCTATCAGGGACCAGAATCCTTCTTATTTTATTCCATGGCAATTTACAGTGCAACACACTCCCCATTACTTCGCCCCATGTCTCCACGCTGACCATTCCTGTTGATTCTATATCTGCATGTGTAAATTGATACTCCAACGCTTCGTGAAATCGGATAACATAATCGATCAACTTTTTTTTCAAAATCGACAACTGTTCAGAACGTGCTTTTTTCCCTACTTCTCCTTCTTGTTGTTGTTTCTCATCTGCAAGAAGGGCCACCCTCACCAAAGGAGCCATGTATGTATGGATTTCCGAAGGACGTGCGTTCCACACTAACTCTTTTCCATCACCACCACTGAATACCAAGAAGGCACCACTATTACCGGCGTCGCCACAATAATTCGATGCACTAAATACAGTGTAAACTGTATCATTATGGCATGTCATATACCCATCTTCAATACATTCGTGACTGCGTACTATCGTCTTGAGTTGGTTTGTTTTTAAGAATTTTGATGTTATATCTGGCCCGAACAGGCAGCCGACGCCACGAGGGTTCCTATACACACCCGTGTCAAGGCATGGATCGCTCCATAACAAATCCTGCATAATTTGCTCTTCTTCGGTATGCGGTTCGTTTGGAACTTCCACGTTTCTGTTGATCCGACGAATATGCCCGATTTTCGTCAAAGTATTCCGAGATAGTCCACCATGAACGACGAGGACGTCCTTGTTCAACCTACATGCCAATGGTAATTGGTTAAAGCAAGATTGAAACAAGTCAAAAACACCAGTTTCTCCTTCAAATTTTGAGCGCACTTCCTCAGAAAACCCATACGCAATATTGTACTTTGCTGATTCATGGTTTCCTCGATTTAGATAAACGTAGTTTGGTTTACAAATTTTGAGGCAAGCTACGATAAGAAAAACTTCTACACCGAAAGGTCCCCTGTCGACGAAATCGCCGTTCCAGACATACAAGTTCACGGACGAAGGTGGGCCTTGCTTTTTCAAAATATAAATAACATCGCTCAAATGTCCATGTGTATCGCCAACAACTGTACACCGAGAATGGAGAGGGACTTTTACGTCGTTCATATTGGGTTCTGCCCGTAATATCTTCAACAGTGTGGTCAATATTGCTTTTACAAGACACGGTTGAAGCTTTCTCCGTCTTAGGATATGCTCAACGAAAGCATTGCAATGTTCGTCCTGCAACTTCATATCTTGTGGAAACATGGAATCTTTAGGAAGGTTGACCATATTATGGCTCAAAAAAGCTCGCTGCCTCACTCGCGAGACCATGTCCATGGCTTTCATGAAGATAGCCTGTTTGACGACGTGGGCCTCGTCAACATGATCTACCTGTGACCAAATTATAAACTCGTCCTTTGGACCCTGCAAGCTGGCTTCCCGTACGACGACTGATGCCATTGGTTATACACACAAACTGAAGTGGAATACTGAAAGCAAGTTTGGCTCTTCTTAAATCGGCTGCAGATTGTTCGTTCGACTGTAAACCTTGCCTATTTACACCACGCTGGGTGTGAAGAATCTGGATGATTCTAACTGAAGTATGTGAAAGGTCTTTTTCGCATCATCAGTATTTGTCAGCTTCTAATTTGGCCCTTTAAGTGTAAACTTTCTGAGAGTGAGGAACTACTTACTACATAATACTGTAGTATTACATCTGGCTGGTCGCCCAATGCAAACTATATAACAATACAATAATAATAAACGTCAATCACAACCCCTTGACATGGAATTCCATGGTTAATGTATTTCTGAGGCGTAACATCATTCAAATGCATGTTTAAGTGCACGGAGCCCCATTTCAAAAAAGTTTACTTTTCACCAGAAGCGGAGGCAAGAGCGAGAATCAAAAAGGCGCAAACAGAATATAGGATTGCCGTGATATGCTTATACTCAACATCAGCGACATGCCCAATGCAGGCTAGAAATCTTTTCTTCCCAGGGCGTTTGCATACCATGGTTGTTGTGTCAAGCTCCGTGGTAACACCAAAACTTTCCCGGACCCTCTTCTCTACGACTTTTCTTTCCGCCAGTTTCAGCCGCCCCACCATTCTCGTTATGGATAATATATTTTGAAAATTATGCGGTGGGTAGCCTGGGGACGACTCGAAATCATGGAGCCAACAATACGGTTTACCGTCGTCGCCCATGCTCACAACACAAATACCTCCTTGAAGCCATGGGTCGCCTGCGTTATACATCGGCCATCGACACTTACATATTCCCTGTCTCAAAAAATCCAGAAATCCTACATAGTTTGCCCACTTTTTCCAGGTAAATGTTGGCAAAATGCCATAGTTTGCACCGAAAGCTTTGTACGTCGCAGCTGTGCAGTCGGAGTAAATCCTACCTCTGAAGCTACTTTCGGTTCGGATTTCGAGTAATTTTTTTGGTGAACCAGAACCTATCAAAACAACCTCAGACTTAGGGAGTGATGAAGCAAGATGCTGCGCCTCTTCCACTCGTTCCCAACACATATTTCATGCAACATGTCGTAAGAAAATAAGAATCAAGGAGTGTTGCTTCGAGGGCAGGCACTCCCACAACGCACGAGTGCGGATGAACTTATTGTCGTTCAGTGTGTCGACAAGTTGCAAATCGCCAACTTCTTTTGGGATCTCCATGTGCACACTGTATGACTACGATGTATTCCGCAGAGGAATAGGTCCTCAATCTTTGGTGATTTGAAGACCGCTAACAATCAGGCGCACTGAAGGCGACAGGAGCAACAGTCTGAGATATTATCTTCTTTAATACTTCAAATGAAGTGTAGTTATTGAAATAATTCAGACAAGTAGTAGAACTACTCGTACGAGTAACTACCTGGTAGTAACTAGAGACATAGTTTTATATATATATTTCTTGGATATATTTCTTGGTCGAGGTGAAATCGACACGCGAACGCGTCGACGAGTATGTGGGATATTCCCCTGCTTACGACGCCATCGACCGGAGGACGGCGATGATGAAGAATGATATGCCAAGACACTTTTGTGTAAATACGCTTTTCTGACTCTCTTTGGGTTGAGCAAAAGCAGAATGGAAACTCTCGTGACCGTGGAGGTGAGCCACCCTTTCAGTTGTTCAAGTTGTGGGAAGAAATTTAGATCGAGAAAAGGAAAACTTGGGCACCAGAAGACACCGTCCGCTTGCAAGTCTGGCGCTCCTGCTTTGCGCTGCCCTTACTGTAACGTCGGATTTTCGACCAAAGATGAACGTGACAAGCACCTCCACGATGATGAAAAATCAGCTTGCAAAATTTTAAGAGATAATCAAGAGTTTTTTTGCTCTGAAGAGTTCGTTTGTCCCCATTGTGGGAAAAAGCTAAGAAGTAAAGGTGCATTGAAATATCATTCGGAAACTTCGTGTAGAAAATTGGGCACAACTTTGACGGGAAAACGCTCAGCAGAACATCATAGTGCACAGGAAGCTGAATCAAGGACAAACTTTGAACGGCGACAAAGACCCGCTGGCGCGATATTTGGGAAGGATGGGAAATGTTTGCCTGACGTGAAAAGGAAAAAGCAAACTGTTATGAGTATCATAGGTGAAACTTGTCCTGTTATAGATATGACCAACGTGTTCATGCACAAACGATGGCTGCCACAGATAGTATTTTTCTGTCAACATGATGTAATTGAGGGTGAGGGATTTATGAGCAAGGAGGCTGTTCTCAAACTTCATATAAACTCCGGGGAACGAAAAGAGCTAACTCCAGGGAAAAGCATATTTTCCTCAGTAAGCGGCCATGACATGCATTATCTGAATTGCGGTAACACTGTATTAGATATGGCGTGGTGCCCGCGATCCAAGCCAGTGAGTGGCCTTGATCCTCGTCCGGGTGATGATTCGAGCATAGACTATTTTGCTGTTGCAACTGTCCCTTTTAGCGAGTCGTTTAGCCCGGTGCGTCAATCCTTTTTCCGAAGTTATATACAAATCTGGAAAATAGATTTTCAGAAAGGAGTTGGTGATCGTCTAGAGTTCTTATTCTGTTTTCCACTTGATTCTGGTGCACCCTGGTCTCTGTCTTGGTGTCCATACGGAGTTCGCTCTGAAAACACACGGATGGGGCTCTTGGCAATTGCATGTGGCGATGGGACGGTAAAAATCTTTAGTATTCCATCCGAGCGTCACTTGAAGTCCACAGCATTAAGATCTGTCTCTGCGAAGGGCTCTTCTGGCCCTGCACTCGCTACTCTGCGTCCATCACAGACATTCCATTTCGGCGATGAGGTTATACGCTGTGTGCAATGGAATCCTGCAAACCATTCGCAAATACTTGCTGCTGGCTCAAATGGGATCGCTACATTAATTACATTTATGGAGAAGACCGAAGAGTTTGTGGTACAAAGTAGGTACCATTCAACGTTTGATTTTGTTTTTCGCGGATCAGGTTTGTATATTTCATGTGAAATCAATTCGATATCCTGGTGTCCAGATGACCGGTATTTTTTTGCCGAATCAGGTATCGATGGCGGAAAACTGAGAATATGGGATGTTCGGAATGAGAGGAACCCATTATGCGAAGTCCGATGGCCGAGTTCTTCAACAAATATTAAGCAAATAAATTCAATAATCTGGGCTTCAAAACGAACTTTGATCGTTGGATTTAGCGACGGTGAAGCGACGATCTTGAAGACGGATGAGATCCTTATTGCAAAAAGTATTTGTCCACCATTAAATGCTACAAGAGCTTCAACAGGCTCTGAAGTCACGTCATTGACGGCGTCGCGAGCAGTGGTGGAAGAGAACGAGTTTATCTGGTATGGTACCGCCAGTGGCCAACTAGAGGTCTCGAAATCGCCGCACGAGTTTGCATTTGGTGAACAGAAGCAAGATTGTAAAGTTGCTCTACGGATACGATCTTGGAAAAAATCCGATGTTTATATCTCGATCCCCGACAAAGCGACCACTTCAACGATCCCTTTAAAAAATGAAGACAGTATAGTTGAAGTCGACAGTTCCGACACGTATGTCATAACCACAATTCAGTGTAATCGATATTCTTGGAAGTCCAGTTTGCTTGTGGGAACATCGATGGGCATGGTCATCGTCAATACATCGTCGAAAACATGAGTTGGAAGTAGTACAAGTATCTGCACAGAGAAACCAGCCAATAGTTGGCCTTGTCGAATAGACTGCTCGCATGCCCGCTATTAGGATGCACCCAAGATAACCGAATAACTATAGCGATAAAACAGTATACCAGAACAACACTCTGCACTAACGCATATTATTATGCCACTAAATAATGGACTTGTATTTTAGCTTCGTGGGTGATGCTCTCTCAGCCACTATCTTCCTGCAGCCACGAACACACGAATTTTTGATGGCCAAGGTCAAAACAAATCATCCTCAGGGTTTCCAGAAATTGTCTGCAATTCATCGTATTCTGGATGCCCCCATTCTTGTGACATCATTCCAAAATACATCAACAGTTCCTGATAAGCCTCAGGAGAGTCATAATTGGTTCCCTTCAATTGCTCAGTGTGCAAAAGCATTGACGCCATAACAGCATTACCTCTTTCAGAGCTAGCAAATTTATTTCTCAATTCTTGATATTTTGTCTCAAGCTCTTCATAATTATATTTGGCCGTTTTTAGTTTATCGTACATTTGATCCAAATCTTTCATATACCCTCGCTCACGCTCACTTGCACTTCTTGCCGAAGTTCGACTAGACAACATATCGATGTGCCGGTCATGCATACTTTTTCTTTGTTCAATTTTCCTTACCAGGGAGGCAAACTCTTTATGCACATGGTCAAAGCCTTTATCAGTAGTGAATCGTAGCTCTGCATTTCCTAAATCAAAAATTCTTTCGAGATTATTCAGTTGAGTACACATCTTTTCCAGTTCTTCTCTAGAATTGCTAGGGACATGAGGTGATCGTTTTTCTGATATGCCGATTGTTCCCCTTTGCATTTTAGCTTTTTCGGCGTCACTGCGTGCTTCGTTGAGCTTGCTTTGTAATTCAAAAATGAGATTGCTTTGAGAATGAATTTTTTCCTGCAGAACATCAACTGTTGATTCTGTGACTTGTTTTAATGCATTTGATTCATTTACAAATGCTTGTTTTCCTGCGGTAGCATGAGTTGTGTTCGTGACAGAGCGAATAGATTGTACGGCATCTAAAACTAAACAAAAATTTGTCTCCAAAGCTTCATCCGATAACCCGTCGTTTGATATGAGCATCTGCTCTAGTTTCTTGTCAATGTTTTGGACCACTGTCTCATCGTGCAAGACGTTGTGAGCGATAAGCTCCAAATGCGTTTTCATATGGCGAAAAAATAAATTAGTACGGTAAACATACGGCTTCAGCTGCGATGCGAGCTCAATAACTTGCTCTTTTAAATATGCAGCGTTGGCGGCGAGTTCTAGTTTTTCGAATTCGCTGGTTTCTATACGCTTCTCTAAATTGTGGACACTATGAGCTTCTTTTCGTCGTATTGCCTCTTCTGCAGCCGCGATTTCGTTTCGTTTTGCAATTGCAGCCAGTTCAAGTCTCATTATTTTCATCTCGCTGACTTTTCGCCGAGCAAGCAATACCCTTATTCGTGATTGAATCTTGACAGCTTCTTGATAACGGACTTCCCTTAGTTTTTGTATTTGCTTGATTCGCCGCTGAGCCAAAAGTTTTCGTGCATACGATTGCACGAGTATGGTCGCGATTCGCTGTTGGTGGTACTGCTTCGACATTTTGAACGTTCTCCATATTGTTTGGATTATGATCGCCCTTGTTATACGCAAATACGTCCTGTAAACACGTTGAATTTTTCGCGCCGCAAACTTCAACCTCAAGCGGGAGAGCCGTTCTAGCTTATCACTAAGCCCTCTCTTCAAGAACACTTTCGTTGATCCCAATTGCCACTGGGAAGTATTGGATTTAAAAAAAGTAGAAATCTTTGCGAGCAAGTCTTTAATATCCTTCACAAATGGATCTAGAACGTAAAAACGTCGCAAGAACTCGGCGTGATCTTCGCGCATTGCATATCCTTGTTGGCGAACACGTATTGCCTCCATCATTCCAGCATACTTCAATTGCAAGAAACATGTCATTGGTAACATTTCATAGGGGAGCTTGTCTGGATTGGGTTTTACACAGCGAACAAATCGAGGATTGGTGGAATCTAGTGTAAGAATAAGGCCATTCAATTGCTCTTTGAACTGGGCACTGACAGATTTACCTTTCAAAGAGGTTGCCGATTGCCGTCGTCGAGCACTCCCTCTCTTTGACGACGAATTGGGTTTTGTATGAAGAATTGCGAGTTTATCCGTGCGGTTAAATATCTGTGTCACGAAAGATGAGGTCGATGACAACACTAAATTCTTTATGTCAGCATCAAAATTTTCACTGTTCTTATTATTGAAACCCGTGGCATTGTACATAACCGTTCCTGCATAATGTTTGACTCCAAAGAGAATATCTTTGTCCATTTTTGGGGAAGTAAAGTAATCACATGAACGTCTATGTGCTAGCTTCACTGCGTCGGCCAAGCTAGGGCGTTTTTTTTTCGATGCCATCAAGAGTTGCACTTTACTTTTTAATCTATTGTTTGTCCCTCTTGTACCTGCATCACTGGTACCAAAACATGAATTTAACGCAGACACAAACTTTATATTTGCTTCTTCTCCTTTTAGACGCCAAACATCGTCGAGAGAAGAAAAAATACCAGGTTTTCCTTCTGGTTTTCCATCGATTAATTCGACGCAAGCTGAATTATCATTAAATTGTATATCGCTCCACGTAATTTTTTCCTGTCGATATAAAGATTGTTCAACTTCGAAAATATGAATATTAAAAATACGTTGGAGCTTTTCGTTTGCGTAATTTATACATAATTGTTCGAATGAGTTTGTTTCGAACATTTCAAACCCAAATATGTCCAGTAATCCAATGAAGCCCCATGATTTCTTCCCCTCGGCTATGGTAATGTTCAATCGATAAACAAGCCAATCAAACAAAGATGAATAAATCGATTTAACTAGCGAGTCCCGTTTCTCAAACGCTTGGACGACAGTCTGCTTTTTCGAGATGCCTGCACCATGTACAGTCATTTGCTTCTCTGTAAACGCCGTCAACAACGCACCGTCTTCCACCCCTATACACGTTGATGCATTCGACAAGTGTGCAAAACTATGTTCCTCGTGTATTTTACAGCCTTCGCCATCGTCATCGTTTACAAAAAGAACATTTCCTAAATTCAAGATTGCAGATAACATTTTCCAAACCCCTTCGATCTCTTCTTCTTCCAAACCTATTAGAAGCATGCATTCCAACGTCGTTTTGTACCATGCTTCATCGTCTATTCCATCAACGTCAGTGCATTTGCTTTGGGCGAGGTAAAAGTAATCTTCTATGTCTAGTGTCAAACCCAACTTTTGTAACTTCTCTATTCCAGCCCCACGCATGAGCTGATAAAATATGTGATAGTTTCTCTCTTCTGGCGTCTGCCTAACTATGCGCACCTTTTCTAGCAAATAATTTTGTATCCTTGCTCCTGCAATCCGTCCATCCTGGTTAAACTGGATTTCAATGAACTTTCCAAATCGACTACTGTTGTCGTTTCTTAATGTCTTAGCGTTTCCAAAAGCCTCTAGCAAGGGATTTGTGCCTAGAACGCGCTCTTCTAGGCTACCTACTTCTCCACTGCTGTTTGTAATTCTTGTAAGGTACCGCATGATCAATTTGACAGCCTCGGTTTTTCCTGCCCCACTTTCTCCTGAAATAATGATGCTTTGATTTTTACGTTTGCCTCGCTTCAACAAATCTTTGTACGCGTCGTCGGCTGTGGAAAATACATGTGGGGGCATCTCGCCATGCGCTTTCCCTTTGTATTTCATCATCAGATCACTTGAATTTTGGTCGTGGGTCCATTCGTATGGGTTCAATGATATCAGAATCGGGCCTACGTATGTATATATTTTATGCTCTTGAAAACGTTTCCGCAAAGTGTACATCAAAGATTCCTCTGAAAAATCATCTAAAAACAGAATATCTGGTACACCTTGAAGACTCAACGGATGAATCATCTTCATTTCACTTTCTTCAACAAGAAACACCTCATCTTCATCTATAACTCGTATCTGGACTAACCCATCTGCATCCGGTTCCCCAATAACTGTAGCGGGCAGGCAATCACCAACCTCTTCCCCTCCAGAGGGAGAAAACCAAACAAGTCTCTCGAGTTTCTTGTCTGTATTAGCCATCATTTTTGGAGAAAAATATAGAATTTTTACTGTGTTTTCTTTTGCCCTTCAACGCAAATGATGCAAGTTTTGCGGTCTCGCAAAGGCAAGACATTACGCATAGTCCGTGCAAATGCGCCTCACGGAGCATCCGTACTCGCCTAACTTATGCATTCACAGGAATTATTATTGTGCGTGGTGCATTCACAGGAATTATTATTGTGCGTGGTGCTCATATTTTGCATGAATGAATACAACGGGGAACCGGGACCATTATTTTTCGCAATGCAGAAGTACTACATTAGAATGGGTCGTCTCGAATAGCATAATACTATAATTAATAGATTTTTCCAGCATTTTGGTCCTCCTCGGTCCTCGGTGATGATACTTGCAATCTTGCAATACATTAATGCCGGTTATAGCTATGCTCCCGTTGCATAGTATCTGGATGATAAAATTATTATTTATTACGAAGCACGTAAATATAGGTTTTCAATAATCCTCCCAGAAGACTAACCGCAGGGGTTTATGGAAAGGCATCTTCGAAATCCCCCATGTGCTCGCAATAGCCCACTCGTTATAATCAAGGCTAGATGGTCTGATCTTGCCTGGGTTTGCCGTAAAATCCGTGTACAGAAAGATGTCTTTTCGAGAAGAAGTCGTGATGATAGCGTCGATGTTCGAGGGCATAGACAAGTCTACGATCCACAGAGTGTTTCAAGCGAACAATTTCAACGTGGAGAGCACAATCGACAATTTACTGGATATGAACGCGGAATCACCGCCGCCTACTTCGACGTTAGCAACTGGCCAGTCTAATTTTCCGTTACAACAAACTCGAGAGTCACATGTTTCTGCGACCCTGGTAGAAGCGCGAGCACTCGAGCGAGCTCGACAAGAAAGTCAGTCAGGAAGTAAGAGGGCCTTGCCGCCTAAAGTTGGTGGAAAGAAATGGCGTAATCCACTGCCAGAACAATTTTTGCGGCTCCCTTCGAGCTACCTGCAAACATCCTCATCTTCATTCACGACATTAAGGGATGAAGAACTTGCGAGAATGCTTCAAAACGAGATTTTCCGCCAACAATTACGAGAAGATCCTTTATTCAACCGACTGTTAGCGCAAGAGGAAGAGTCTAAAGCGCGGAAAGAAAGTCGGGCACGTCATAGAGAAAAAGGAATAGCTGCAAACTGTGATGCACCAAATCAACCTTCAGGAGCCAGTGATGAGCAATCCCGTGTGGAGGGTGGAAACTGGTTTAGTGGCATGAGTGAGTCGGTGAAGCGATTTATTTCACGCAGATACAGGCAAAATAGGGATGGGCGGGATGGCGAAGAGCGCTCCTTGCTGTCGCAGGAAGATCCTGATGAAGTAGCCCCATTATTTGACGAAAATGCAGACGATGGATCAGGCACCGGGTTTGAAATGCGCAGTGTTTCCTCAAAGACCGCTGGGTCGAATACGATGAACAATACTTCTCAAAAGCAGGAGCCATACAGCTACGCTAGCAAGAAAGGTGTGCGACGGGAGGATAGCGACGAGTTTGGGTTCCTGTAACATATTATAGTAAAGGAAGGTCTTCTTATCGCAATCACTGTTGGCTGAGAAGCATCATGCAATGGTAGGACGAGTAGGACCAAGTAAAAGACAGTGATGATGCCGGGCACAGACATTATTTACTTCTTCAAAGTTGGTACTGCTATGGAATACCCACTCTGTATTACTTGCCCTCGGTTGACTAGTAGACAATGTTGTGCGTAGCATTGCACTCGGTACCAGGACGGGTACGTACGACGTAGTTACTCTCTCTATATTTGACTTTACAAAATTAGTATGTGGCGCTTACATAGCAGTTTAATGTTCAAAGCCAACAACATTCATGTTTAAGAGCAGGCCCTTCGACGAGCGCCCATATAGGCTATCTTCACCTTCATTCATGTTTGTGGTGTGGAGGATTTTCGGCAAATAATGAGTAAATCGAATGGTCTAGGAAATGGGGAAGCCTGAATCCATGAGCTTACATCCTCTGCACAAGGATATTCCGTTTCCCATTCAT
>Ga0099797_100199_pt1 | contig 39049 bp, 45 predicted proteins | sample Uncmet_Sort48C_1_FD_89871 | JGI IMG/M metagenome (GOLD analysis project Ga0099797, IMG submission 89871) | Marine eukaryotic communities from CALCOFI LINE 67, Pacific Ocean - C012_Sort48C_1 | ecosystem: Environmental > Aquatic > Marine > Oceanic | place: Pacific Ocean: Monterey Bay | collected... | reverse complement strand
CGCTGCTGGCACCCATTGGCACGGGTGTGACTTGAAGTGGGCAGTGTGCACTCGACCGTGCACTGTCCTGATTTGTCCGTGGTCGTGGTCAGGTGGATACCAGCCGCATGTTTGTGCGGCACTAATGTCCATGTGTGCCATCCAAAGGCAACGGGGTGACCCCCCTCATCCAAGGTGCACCTAGCATGGTTTCATGAAGGCACTTAGGGTGGCACCAAGCAGCACAGAGGACGTGGTTTGTGTCTAGCACCTTAAACACATAGCCACCATGTTCCCAAATTCCACTGAAAAGAAGTGCAATTTTTTCGTGGTTGCAAGGCCTGTAGGTTGGTGTGCCAGCAACGCCCTACGCAGTGGACGAGCTTTTTTTTAACAAAGGCACTTTTTTTGACGAAAATGTCTGAAACGGTTGATGTGCTAATCAGTTGGAGCCCGGGGTGGCTGGCTTGGCTGGGGTGGACTGTGCTGAGGGAGTGAAGCTCGGCTTGTTTCAACTGGAGAATGAACGGATGCCGCTCATTTGAACGGCAGTCCTTCTAATTTTAACTTGGGTTCTTCAATGCCTCGTTCTAGAACTTTACTTTTTTCTAACTTGAGTTCTAACCTCACTTGCATTTGGTTTCCTACATCAACATTCCCAACGACACTCTTCGGGTGTTTCACATCTACAGGGATATGTGCACGGACGCACGAGTGCTCTTCGACGGCTTGTTGGAGGCTCCTCCACCGAGAGCATAGATCAATCATGACATCCTTCTCTCGGCTCAGTCCCGATGCTTGCAGGATTTCCTTGAGGAGGAGCTTTGGCATTGCATTCTTGACGACTTAGGCTCCACGACCCTTAGGCTTCCGACAATCTTCTTGCCCTAGGGCAAAGTTGTGTTTAAAGGTTCCTGAGTTGGTGTGGGAGCCTTGGCCACAACGCTGATGACATCGGCCATCTCCCATTGTGCCTTGTGGGGCCCAGTCTAAGTTGGTCCACAAGTCTGTAGGTTTACGGAAGGGGTGTTGACATGCACACAGATCAACCGTGAACCGTTTTGCTGTGATGTCGTCAGGCCAAGCGTCTGCTTGCATGTAGGTGCGATCGCATGGAGCCTCTGGGATTTTGTATGACAAATTTGACCTGGGGTTGATGTTTCAGGAAGGCAGATAGTGCCGTTTTCATTCTAGGCACGAACTGATCATGCAGCCGTGCTTTCGTTGCTCTGGGCGAATTTCCCGGCTTGGGTGGTCTGTCTGGTTGACGCCAACACCTGTGGTGATTGTCTCGTGTGATGTTGCTCGCGTCTGCGGTTGATGTTGTCTCACAAGGCGGGGAGCTCCACACTAGTGCTACCCGCTTCGGGTCAATGTTAGCTTGTCTGCATGTGTTGAATAGGGGCTCGTCCGCTGGGCCTTGCAACAGGTCCTTGGTGATTGACATGACGCGAGTGGCTTCTTCGATGTGATTGACATGCGTTTTGAAGAACTCTTGCATTAGATCCGGGCATTTCAGTAGTTTCTCATGCTCTCAGGTGCACTGGCCTGTAGTCCAATCATCATCCACACACGGGGCCCACTGGACGTGGCACTCACGCCCTCCTGGCACCTTGCGCACCTCCAAAATGTTCTCCACCTCACACCTCATGAAGCCTGGTGCTTGGCTGTGCATGGTGGATCTGGCCCTCCCTCATCCCCGTCGTCAAACAGGGCCGGGTCATGTGGATGGCACGCTTTGATGCGGCCTACATGCACGAGGGCAGGTTTCTTGTTGTGCACTAAACGCCTGACCAGATGTGAAGCCAAGTGAGGGTGAGAGGGAAGGCTGACCACTCTGCATGGTCCTGCACACTTTTCTTTGAGTTTGGCTGGTAGCTTGTCCATGTCAGTGTGTTGCACGGAGACCAGCTCTCCCAGTGCGAACGTGTGCAGCTTGCGACATGTGTTTGCTGAGCGTTTGTCATGTCACCATGGCACCGAGCGTACCTCTAGGATCCAATGGTGTGCTTTGAGAAGCCTCTTAGCTGGCACAGTCGTGGGTGGCTGCGCACCGGAGTTTGATTGTGCTCGAAATGCTAGACGGTGCCCTGTGTGGACCTCCGCTGGTGAGATGGCTGACCCTGAGTCGTCCAGGGCTGCATGTGGCGTGGCATTGTGGGCTAATTGGGCCTAGTGCACCACCTGTTCCCCATGTGAGTCGCCATCATGCAACATGCGGGCCATGGTTTTGGACAGAGTGCGAATGGTGCGTTCTGCAAGGCCGTGACCCTCACTCCCGCAGTTTGGGGAGCGACACCCCTGTGATGAAGCCGAGACTCAGGATTAGTTTGGGGCTCAGACATTTTTCCGCACTGACATGGTGCCTCTCACAAAGCCGTGTTGAAATCCTCACATGCTGAGCTAACTTCACCAACCCTCCATGACGAGCGAAGGGTCCCAAAAACAGAACGGCGAAGAGGTTTCGGGATTCTCAAAACCTGCCCTCACCAGCCAGGTAAGCCGTTGATGACTCTAGTTTGGGGCTCAGGCCCGTTCTTCACGAGCCGTGTTAGCACTAGAAGTGGTTATCATTAGAAACTTGGAGGCCTCCACATTAAGTGGAGGCGCTCAATTGTGCAAACTTACACCTCTTCAAAATAGAAGTTGTGAGACCACATGATGTGGACATTTTTAGAAACCATCCAGGCAGAGGTGAGGTGATACCGCGGTATCAGATCCAATACCAACGTAGGTGCGTTGCCAATACCGTGGTATCGGGTATCGGGTATCAGGTATCGGGTATCGGGTATTGGGTATCGGGTATCGGGTATTGGTGCTTTGGCATTGGCAGGCTGCACTTTGCCAATGCCCCAATGTGAAAACTGCCACATTGGCGGCCAGCATTCTGAGAGCAACCCCAAGATAGCAAGGCAAAACCGGCAAGAGGCTGGCCAAGCTAGAATTCTCCAAGATAAGCAAACAATAGAAACATACTAATAGTTGTGCTATTCAACTTTGATTAGGCCAGGTGATGAGCTCAATCTAAGACAAGCAAAACTTACACTTGCATTCTTTTCCCTTTTCCTTGAGCTCTTCATGATATTTATCGATTAGATCTTTAAAATCTGAATCATTTCTTTCATAGCAAAGCTCAATTCCGTCTACACGCTTCATCCGAACATGACCCAAAACAGAACTTAATGGGTACCATTGAAGTGGACTTGAGTTTTCTTGGCTTGAGCACACATATCTGCTGTAAGTGCACTAGTACATCCATACTAACTGCTCAGCATGCACAGACACACACACACCTCGAGACACATTACACACACACGACAGCTGTCCGAACATTTCAATGCTGATAAGTTTCAGGCACACTGTCCGAGCTGTCCGAACATTTGCCGATAAGTTTCAGACACACTATCCTCGCATTTGCAGTGTCTGAAACTTATCGGCATAACTGTGTCTCTAAAACTTATCGGCATAGCTGCAGCCCCTGAAACATCGTGCATAATTGCATACATCTGCACAGCTGCACACGATAAGCCTCGTGACGGAAGAACGAAGTTGGCAGGGTAGCGGATTGGTCACCTTTTGAAATTTCTTGAGCAAAGTCTATTTGTACACCTGCAAAACAATGCACACGAATCAGTAAGCGCCAGATTTTGCGATCGCCACGCACCAGTGCTTTCGGCGATGTGCGGGAAGCGAACGAGCAGGCGAACGGCTCTTTGTAAACGATGGAAATGAAAACAATGGGGGGCCTGCGGTCAATCAGGTGCAGCTGCCGGTGCCCTGGTAGTCTAGAGACGATCGCGAGACGATCGCTGCTCAGCTGCTAATACAGACAAAAAAGGTCCAGAAAAAACACAATGTCTCCTCCCATTGTCTCCAATGATTTCTGCCTGAGGTTGGCTCAGCGTTTCAGGTGCCGGCCTCGGGTCTGCATGTTTAGGGTTCGAATCCGGGATATTCCTCCGCAATTTTCCTGCTTTTTTTTTTGCATTTCGGCATTGAGCATCAGGTGCTTTGCGTATTGGGTATCGGGTATTGGGTATCGGGTATCGGGTATCGGGTATTGGGTATTAATACCAGGGTATTGGTAACGCACATGGGTTTCGGTATTGGGTATCACCTCCCCTCTGCATCCAGGTACAATGAATCAACGGCAGCATCACATTTGATGGAGATGGTGGCCGCCAGGTCAACTTTTTCCAAAGTCGACCAGCGCAGAAACCAAGCACACCACAAGAACCGACTGGCGCTGATTCTCCTCATGGCCATCATCATGGCCAAATCCACCGAACGAGATCCCACCTGAGTGCGCCTTCCATGGGAATGGCGCGCGCAAAACACACCTTCTGCTTCGATTTCTTTGCTTCGAGCTGCACCAGGGAAAGGCTGGGAAGGTTGCGGGTCATGCAGTTTGGCGGTTTCTTCGAAATCAAGCAGGGGCGGCCGCAGGAAGCGAGTTCCATCACCGGGCATGGCGGTCCGTAAAGAAAGCAACCCCGGTGCATGATGTGGGTGCCGCGCCACACCATGTGGGGTTTTTGGGCCGCAAAGAACGGACCTCAGAAAAAAAGAGACTTTGGAAGCGCAAATAGCGACGCAGCGTAGATCCTAAGATTAGAGTCGCGCCTTTACTTTTACTCTATTAGCCGGGTGTGTGCGAAAGCCCAACTTGAATGCCAAAAAAAGAGACTTTGTTGCAACGGTCGGTTACCTTTGCAAAAGTGAGGTTTCGTTTTGCGGACTGTGCAAATGAATGTTGCGTAAGTGCACCCTCTTTCTCGCACTCCACAGCAATGCAGCTGTGCGCTATAGCATCAATCATTGATCAACATGATTGGCTGGGCAGATATTCAGCACCTACATCGCTCGATGAGTGCTTGTCTGACTTGGACAAGTTTGATGAAATCGACATATCCGATCCTGTGGAGGCATTGGTTTACATTTTTTTAAGGGGGAATCGATAGAGGGTAAAGTCAACACAAATAGCCCTCAAACACAGGACAGATCGTAAAAAGTGCTTCCCCGAGCTCCCGGACCCTAATCATTGACTTTCATCGTCAACCACTCTCACCCATCTGCAATGAAGGATCTACAACCACAACCGTGGTCCGAGGACTGTGTTGAAAGCGATGTTGAGAATGCCAGCATGTTCGACTGGATTGATGATGTCGACAGGGTCCAGACACCTTCCATTCCCTTTTGCACTGTGACGGCTGTAAACGTCTGTGTTGGCAGGCGGTGACTCGTGCAATGAAAGAGGCACTAGAAAAACTCGGAATTTCGAAATTGAAGGCCAGGGTCAGCACGATTAGAGTTACACAAAATGGCTTGAGGTCCCACACAGAAGACAATGAGTGAATTAAAGGATTCTGCTGGGACACTCTGTCATTTGTAATGATCCCTATCAAAATGTAACCCACACGCACCTGCACACTCGTTGCAGGACCAGGCATTCGTCATCAGAATTGCTGAGGTGCACCAGACTTGTGCTGGCTGCAAATGCCAATGCAACACACATCCGAGAGCAAGGGCATTCTTCGCTATTTGCATGACCAAAAATTGAATAAAGCAGCAATGACATGTGTAATGACCTGAACCTCATCGAAGGAGCTTGAGCACATCGGGGAAAAGATGGAGCAGATGAACGAGGAGTGTGATGCACCTATGTAATGAGATCACGCATGCCCTTCAAGTATATCTAAAAACAAGTGGACAGAGCTTGCCAGCATGTTGGCAACACCGCACAAGATTGTGTTCGTCAATGTTATCTCCCCTTCCATTTCACATCTGACACTGTTCCAAGGAGATCAAAGAAACCTTTTCCAACATTGGGGAAGACCCTCTCAAGTTGAAACATGCGGGCCAGGCAACGGGCCGATCTTTCCTCTCTACAGAGCTTGTCTTCAGACTGCACACATTGTTCTGACAACCAACAACCTGAACAATAATCAATCGAGCAAGGCTACTGTCCATCATAGTAGATTGCATATTTCTGTCCTTAACGACCCTCATGGGAGGTAATTGGAGGAAAGATCGAGAACGAGGCCCCAAATCCAGCCGAGCCCAATGCTACGCCTCACTCAAATCCGAAACGAGGCCAAAGAATTCAGCCAGTCAATGGAAGAACTCGACTTGCAACGGAAGAAGGTGACCACGACTCTTCCTGCTTCAGGGAAGCAATACGCTTACATAATGATCATTGCCGAAAACCTCAAATAGATCTGCACCTGCTGTCAACTCATTTGTAGCCCAATTGTGCAGCCTACCATAAATCAGAAACCTTCAAAGCAGAGTTAATGCATTGCCTGCCTGCTGAGAACAAACATAACTCCATCATAAGAGACACATTTGGCACTGGAATTTCGCCACAGAGGAAACTGAATCTTACATTTTCTCAATAACCCTGCATGTGGATCAAGCAGGGCTTACAGCTTGAAAGTCTCGCCAAATGGTCCTCAGAGCGAGCCTGCATCAAGTGGAACGCCTTCAAAAAACGTCATCCTCGCCCTATCCGAAGTTGCTGGCAGAAGTCGACACATGGTTCAGCAGACCGAACAATCTGGCTGGGCCAGAGTCTACTGAGGCTATCACCAACCCAGAGCTTTGAATCTCTTCCAATGCAACAAGAGTCGTGCTGAAAAATGTAGCCACGCACGCCGCCACTTCCCATGTGTCTCAGCACTAGCTCACCGAGGCACTACACGACATTTATTCTGAGGCGCTGCAGTCAAGGGTGGTGGCAGAGCTCGTTCTCAGCTGTGTGGAGTGGGGGGGGGGGAGGGGGCAGGGTGCCGAGACCTGATTCGCTCGGCAAGGCTGCAGTGCCCTGAGCCTTAGTGTGCAAACATGAATAAACCAGAGCTTGACTATAAGCAGTGCTAGCCAGTGTGCAAGCTTGACTATGAACGGTGCTAGCCAGTGTGCAACCTAGAACGGCAACCACCTCTTTTTGCAGAGTTGCAGTTATCACTGAGTAGGTCTTGCCTCTGTGCGCAGGAGGGCAGCGGTGTGGGGGTCATGCGTGCGCTGGGCTTTGAGGAAGACGACGACCAGGCGATGATTGCATTTGGTCACTGCCGTTGGTCTGGCTGTAAGACAAGACGGCGCGATGTTGATGTCAGACCTTGCTATTGGCTTATTAACTTGGCTCTGTGATATCCAAACACTTCACTCGTTTCGATCACGGCGTAGACAGCAGCTCTTCATTACTGTCTGCTTCAGTGACTATCATGAGTCGCGTCGTCGGCTAGTCATGATCGACAACTGTGGCGCCCATTTCACGTCAACAGGGGGTTTGATGGATTCCATTTAGATTTCTGTGTTTTCGCTTGGCGCGGGGTAGTTTTCTGTGTGGATTTCAGTGACCACATTCGTGTGTCCATTTTCTTAACAAATTCAGCTGCCCATCGTCCTCCTGCGCGCACATAGGTGGCTGATGCAAGCACTCAAGAGACGCAGGATGTAATGTGGCTGGGCCAAGCCAGCGAGCCTATTCCAGATTATGAGCCCGGTGAGCCTCGTGAGGGGGGGTCGGAGCTGTGCGTGGAAGCTGTCGGGAAAGGGTGCAGGCTCCGGTTCGATTCGGGTTCAAGCACTGCTGTGCGTAAAAACATGGCACATGTACTTGTCATTCCAAGTGGCGCGATACCGACAACTGCAAATGACATGGTGCTGAACGCGGAGTCCATGTGTGGTGCATAGTGGTGCACGAGCACGACAAACTGATTGCGGTACCCTAATGCATGACGGACACAACACATGTCGTTTACAGGTTCATCAACAAGGAATGCATGACGCACTTGCACTTGCACTTGCACTTGCCGGTGGATCGCGGTGCGGGTAGCTGCATTGCTTGCCCACGGGTCTCGGATGGCAGGCACCAGCTCGCCAGAGACGAGTGAGTCCGAGTTGAGCAGTATGCTCGGTGTTGCGACGGAGGTGAGCACTGAGTGCGGTATCAGGGCCAGCTCCGTATAGATTTCGTGAGCGGGATAGCAAAGTTCGGCTGTGAGTGTGATAGAAAAGTCTGGTAGAAGGGTGTGGCTCTGAGGTGTCGAGCGACGGCTGCTGACATTAGCAGAGAACTGGCTGCGAGCATGGTCGAGGTGAACGGCTCTTGGTGACAGAGTATGGCTGTGAGCAAAGGTGTACAGCACCTTTGACCGTGTAGAAGCGTGTTAATGGGCGTGTCAGAGTATGTCTGTGAGCGTGGTGGGGTGCGCGTCCTCACCATGGTAGAGTGCGGCGATCGTGGTGGAGTATGACTTGGTGAATCAAGCGTGGCGTGGGAGGCGGTGGCGAAGCGTAGGCATTACTTTCAATCCCTCGCTCTGTGTTGATGCCAGTGGTGACGTACCCGGTACAGGACGTTGAATTCGAGATGCAAGTTGCGGAGTTATATGCGCGGCAAAAAGCCCTCGCGGCAAAGGAGGAATACGAAGAAGCAGGGCGGTGTGTGGCGCACTTACCCCTTCGCCGCAAACAGTGCTGGCACGTACCCCATCCATACTCTACACCTAGCACACACTATTGCATATTACTAGCCTGTGTGGCCCTGTGCCTCGTTCAGTGTCTGCGTAGATCCCCTAGATCCCCCTGGTTGTATCCGCTGCTCCCTCGGTGAAGGCCTCGGGTGTGAGAACTAAAAGCAAATAACGAGATTTGCACGGAGTGAACACACATTGTACCTGGTAGGGTCTCAGAGACCCTTTTTGATGGGATGGTATGATATTACTTCTTCGCTCGCAGCGTCAAACAACAGATCGCAGACATGAAGGCTGCGGCTGAAGCGAAAGCGAAGGTACAATGATATGGTCGTGTAATGAGGCAGTGTCGTGTAGTTGTATGGAAATATGATAATGCAGGTAGGCAGGTAGGTAATAATGCATGATACAGCAATATAGCAATACAATGACACAGTAATATAATGAAGGCTGCTGCTGAAGTTAAAGCGCGTCTCAGAGAAGGTCCACACCAGAAGCCGGTCGCCCAGGCCGCCGCGAAGGACATCCACCCTGAAACCCGAGAATTTCTTCGGGAATGTGAGGTGGAATCGTACCGATTTGAAGCAGGGTCTAATGTGCTAACGGCATGTCTCTCGTACATAGAAGGGTGTCTACTATTTAAACAAGGTGCTCTATGAAGTTAGTAAACTCTCTCATTCTATTCAGCATCTACTGCAATTCGCCGCCGCCGCCGCCGCTTTCCCCTCTCTATACACGTCTATCCACACCTCTCATTGTCCTGCCACTCGTGTGTTTACCAACCTCCCTTGCCATACCGTCCACGAGAAGCTGCCTACACCGTCTCACAGGACCCGACACCACAACACGGAATGAATATCTCCAACTTTTTGGCCTGAAAATGTTGACCACAATCAAACGTAAACATCAACTTCGTAACACCCCTACCGAACCTGGGACACGTCAAGGTTTGGGACTCGGTCAGTATCCAGCGTGCGAGTGTGACTGACCGTGGCGCGTCATGCACAGGAATCAGCCACAGCAATCAGCCGTGCACAGCCTCAAACGGATCCGATGCGTGCCCGACGCTGACCAAGGAATCTATGCGTTGAATCCTAACAGTCGAATGAGCAGCTGAAGTTTTCAAAGCGCCCTCGACGACATTGCCGCTGGTAATCATCGACAACACAGTCCAAAAAGAAAAAGAAAAGGAAAACTTCCGAAACAAGACATGTATCATCACAAACAGCAAGAAGAAACCCGCTTTTTCCCTCACCGTCGTGGTGGACACCAAGGCGGCCGCAGCTTGTGATAATGATCTACTGAGCGGCATCGACCCATCCATCCAGAAGGAGCAGGCCCAGCTGCCTTGCTGCCCTAAGTAAATATGCGAAGGAGAAAGGCGGCACACGCGCATGTGGCCCTACCTGCTCGATTAGGGCCGGCTGTATTAGGGTTAGGGCCAGGGGGGGTGGGATGAGCGACACTCTCGCATGTGGCCCTGTCCAGACGCTCGTTTCACTTGAGACTCATGAGGGGTTCGCCTGTGCAACGTCGTGCCCAGTTGCAAAGTACGAATGGTGCTCTGATCCGTAGGAACTCATCAGGGGCATTTTTTTAGCAGAAAATCAGTAGATTTGTTTGGAGATCCTGCAGGCAGGAAACCACAGTCAGCTCCTTCCCTCCTTCCAGCTCGTGTGTACATCAAACAGATGCAGGCTGGGCCAATGTCCCCTTCTCGTGCAAGACAAACACACGTGAAGATATCACCTGTGAAGTGATGATGCCGAATCGGTCCTGCCTCGAGAATGGCCAAGCTCGCATACACACACAATGGTGCGCCGCTCGCTTGCTTGTAGGAGGCCCGAACCGGTACTTCTGAGCTCCACAACGTGTAGGCGCGGACACAGTGTATCCAGTACCCCTCCCAAATGAGCATTATGACCGTGGCTCAAAGAGGCTGTTCTGATGCCCGAATTTTTGGTGGTTTGACCGGACAGCCCACGGGCTGCATCGTCGTGCTAGGCACACATAGGCCACCTGTAATTAAATGTTTTCCTGCGCTGATGCCCGAATTTGAGTATATGGAATGAGAGTTGCATCTACTTGCAGTATTTCCGGAACTCGTACAAAATCTGCCTTGTGATCATGGCGTGGGGCGGCCTAAGCCCTGCCCGACTCAAAGACAGCTAGGTGCACTCAATCACAATCGCAGCTTCACAGCACGTTTCAGTGTGAATCCCGCAAGGTTGACTAGGACTGCCTCGCCAAGGTGGCTCCCAGCGTTCACTTCCACTGCCCTCCAGCCAAGCCTTCTCACGTCTGCGCGTTCGGTAGGAAGACGAGGAGATTGCCGAGCTTATGAAGGCATTCTCCTCACTAACTGCATGATGTTATGAAAAGCGTCTAACCCGCATATTAACATTTAATGAACGGTATTTTCCACGAAGCATGCTTGCATCTAGCCATCTGTCTCTCCGATGCACACGTTTGGAGTCAACCAGCTCTGCCTTCGTGGATCATTTCATGGGTTGCGAGGGTCAAGTGTACCGGAGGAACTACAATCAACTTCAGATATGCCTAACAACTTTCATCGTCAGCAATAAGAGTAAAATACCAATCTGGTAGAATAAGAGATCTGGAGGATGGTGTTGTGCTCGTTTTCCACAGAAGAGTCCCTGCGAGCAAGCTGGCTCTCTCTATACTGGTGGCAAGCTCCCCTCCCGAGGCGATGTACCCCGAAAAGCGGCGCAGTCCCAGTGCAGTGATGCCCGACGGCGACCGGCGCTCTCGACGCAGGCCGCAACTACCATAACAGCGTTGATTAAGTGGTGGATTGGTGCAGGAAGGGCACAAGCTGCCATTCTGCCTGATAGTAATCAGATTTTCTACTTGGCGAACACGTGCAGTGATAGATTCGCGGAGGCAGATTTAGGCTGATGAGGTTTGCACGTGAGGTCACCTGTTACAGGGTGGGTTGGGCCAGGCTGCGTGGTTGTGGCACCAGCGAGGTGGTGGAGCAGCACAGATGCGTGCAAGGCAAGTGTATGTGTCAAGGTTCTGCACTGGCACGCTTATTTAGTGTGAATGATCTGTGCTGATACGGCCATTCCGACGCGGCAGGCGACCGCGAAAAGAGCCACTTTCGGAACGTCCAGGAAGCAAGGCATCCGTTGAACAGCAAACTGACTTAGAGGGGCCACCCGTGCAGGCTTCGCCACCTGAGAGTGAGAGAGTGAGAGTGTGTGAGAGTGAGAGGATTGGCACTGAGCAATCCACATACTGCCCAGGCATTCAAATTTGGCTGTTCAAAATTCAGCCAGATACGGTCAGAGATCATTTATCTGTTTGACTCGGCCATTAATGGAGGGGCTACCGAAAATATAAACGTTTACATTTTTGTGGGACATTCATTAGATGCCCCAATCTTGATTTATTTTGTCCAAATTTGAATGTCCCCCGGCTTCAACATCTGAGAGAGAGAGGGGGCATTGGCACTCTGAGCAATTTACATCGCTGGAGAGGGCACGTTTGAGTGAGTGATCACTGGCACTGGCTCCACCGTAGAATTGATGTGTATGCCGGGTACAATCTGCCGCATGTACTGGTGCTCAGGTGCGATCAACGTGCAGGCAATAGATCAGTCTGTCTTCAGGACGGGAGTGTGCATGTACAGTGATCTGTCGGTTCACAGTGTTGTCTTCAGGACGGGAGTGTGCATGTACAGTGATCTGTCGGTTCACAGTGTTGTCTTCAGGACGGGAGTGTGCATGTACAGTGATCTGTCGGTTCACAGTGTTGTCTTCAGGACGGGAGTGTGCATGTACAGTGATCTGTCGGTTCACAGTGTTGTCTTCAGGACGGGAGTGTGCATGTACAGTGATCTGTCGGTTCACAATGTTGAGTCGCATAGAGAGTGGGAAACAAACATCAGATGGTTAAATTTCATTTACCGTTTTTAATCGTCATTTAGTCTTGATTCTTGAAATTTTTTGCTATAATTGTCCTGTGTATCATTCGACACTTCTGTTTGAATGATTGATTTTGAATATCAAAATTTTCAGTAGAGAAATCGTCTTCTTGCGTTTCACTCACAAAATTGTAAAGCGTTGTATGGCGGTAATCCATCCTCACTGTAAACAGCAGCAAGCTTTAATACTTACTACGTGGCTGAAAAGCGTTACTTCTGTAAACAGTAACACTGCCCTGAAGCGTCTGCTGTTAAAGAGCAACAAAGAGGGACCGTGGCTTACCTCACCCTAAGTAATGCTCACCCAAGCACATCGTAAAATCCGGCGTGTGCAGTGTTAGCAGTCCCCGTGTATGCGAACGCACCCCGCGGCTTGGACCTTTTACCTCTGTAGCCGAAAGGCTGTTCTGGAGCCGTACAAGCGTGCGTGAAGCTATGATAAGGTGGCAAGGTGGAACTTGCATCGACTCATTAACCAATACGATCGTCACGACTTGTTTACAGTTTTCACTGATTGTTGTAAACAAGTGTTGTAAACAACTTACACCAGGTGGTATTCACAGTTTGTACCTGCCATTTGCATGATGCAGGATTTGGCGATGCCGCTGCCTCTGCCCAAACCAAGACCCAAAAAGGTGCTCTGCCTGAACTCTGTGATCCTTTTTTCTGTGTGTCCGCCCCCGCATCTTGACCTCACCTCCCGTCGCACGCTAGTCCACCAACTACCGATCATGGCAAGAAACGCCCTGCCACATAATGAGAGCCATCTATAGCTTTCACATAACCAAGTGTACCTGCCGCCCAGAAAAATGGCTACAAAGATAAAAGGCATTAGACCTGGACATCAAAGAACCGCCTGAACACCGCATCTTTAAAGAAGCACTGCCCACGATGGGTGTGTCAGTAAAATGCCGCAAGAAAAACCAGCTGCGAGTGATGGCTCGATCACATAAAACAAGCTTGTCAGCTGTAGCAATGCGGATGGGAAAAGCAGTTAATGCAATGATGCCGGTGTCTGAACAAATCTGGAAAGATGTCTTTGCAACAGTCGGAGTTAATGCACATGGAAGCTGGGTCATCAAAAACTCCATCCAAGTAAGAACACGTTTGAACCAAATGAACGCAGCCCAAGCAACACCGCACCAAAAATGCCAGCAAACGTACGACTTTAGTACTATGTACACGCAGCTCAAGCTGGAGGAACTCAAGAAAGTAATGAAGAAATACGTAAACATGGTCTTCGCGTACGCCAACAAAGGAGTAGGAAAGAAAGGAAAAAAATTACTGCGGGTGAAAGCAAGAGGAGCGCTACGCTCACCATGGTACCTCAAAACAGCAGGAGACAAAGACAACGTGAAGATTGTCACACCAGAACGTATGATGGAATGGATCGAGTATCTACTCGACAATCTATACATCCAGGTAGGTGACACAATCGTTCGCCAGACGTGTGGCATCCCTATGGGTACAAGCTGTTCTCCTTTCCAGGCAAACCTCATGCTGTTCGTTTACGAGCTGGAAGCCGTCACGGATATCATATCAAAAACTGACATCTTACATGAAGAACGAAGACGAACGATCTGGAAACTTGCACAGTGCACGAGATACATCGATGAATTGTGGAACCCCCTCATATCAAAAAGAGCCTTCATGGAAATCACCAAAAGAATGTATCCGAAATGGTTGGCACTAGGAGAACCAGAGCACGAAGGAAATGCAGTAAACTACCTGGATATGACCATCTGGTGGGATGGAGCAGAAAAGAAATGGCGTTCTAAGCTCTATGATAAAAAAGAAGAACTTGTGCACAAAGGGCTCAAGATAAACAAGTTCCCACATCCGGAGTCAATCCTATCAGAAAATTGCAAATGTGGTGTCATAACAAGCCAACTGCACCGCTACAACGTGGAATGCACGAGAAATCAAGATTTCATCTCAGCAGCAAGAAAACTGCATGCGTCATACATCCACAAGGGATACGACGTCGCAAAAGTCAACAAGTACTTCAACAGGTTCCTGCTACGACGTGCGCATGGACGAGAAGGCAAGATAAGAGTGTGCCTAAAGCACGTCGTGGCGCCTGAAAGACGAAATTGTTAATCAACAATGGATCAGATTGGGGGCCTGCTTGTTCAAATAGCATGTCTGACCCCATCTGACATTCGACCTCACCTGCAAAAAAAGAAGACGAGACGAGGAAGAGCCAGTCCAGCCCAGTACCAACGACGAATCGTGTGAAATGTGCTGCACAGAAACCAGCCTGAAGCCGTGCTCTCAACATCCCCTACATTTAGGTGCATATCCCAACCCTGGCCCCAGCACAGCGTGAAGATTTGGCCTCACCACGTACATGCTCGACACTCTACAAGGAATCTCTGCGTTGAATCCTAACAGTCCTCAAAGCAGCTGAAGTCCTCAAAGCGTCCTCGACGACATTGTCACTGGTAATCATCGATAACACAGTCCAAAAAGAAAAAGAAAACTTCCGAAACAAGACATGTATCATCACAAACATCAAGAAGAAACCCACTCTCCCCCCGCCCGATAAGGCCTTAATAGAAGAGGGACAACAGGCTCTCGAGGCCGGGAAACAAGCGACGCCTTCGACGCCGCCGCGTGAGTTCAAAGAGGCGACTCTTTACCCGGGTAGTCCGAGGAGGCTATCCCTGTGCTCATCTCTCGCCCTCTTTTGGACATTACTGTGAATTCAGGAAATAAGCTCTGCACCATCCTCCACAGCTGCTGACTCAACGTCTTGTAGCACTTTCAGTGGCTTCCCATGTGCGTCGCTTTCACTGCCTTCCCTATGGATGGCATTTACGTCTATGTGGCGATGTGGTGGCGGATGACGGGATTCCACGTGTCAGGTTTGGGCGGGCAGGGTAAAAAAGGCCCGGGTCGGTTCGGGATGACAGTAAGTGTCTGCAATAGGATCTTGGGATCACTAATCAAGGGTGGGGAGGGAAGGGAAATGAGAAGGATGCTCGGATATTGGCAAGTATTGGCAAGTCGCAGTGAAGTAAAGAGGAGGAGTTTGGTGGAGACCAGCGTGAGAAAACTGCGAACGCCAGGATAGTTGTCATGATAGCTTATGAACAGCTAACCCGTTATGTCTATAACTCACCCTTTGCATGTAGCCAACCGCAGGACACAACTCGGTGTCGTTGATAATTTACCAATAGCGAATCCTTTGCGTTTACTAATAACTCTTTGCGTTTGTGTGACGAAGGTCGACCCCCTCATCCCCAAGGTGCATCCCAGCACGTTGCCCGATGAATGCATCCCGAACCTGTAGCAACTAGAAGCTGTGACCTATAGCGACTGCAACAGGAAGAACCCCATACGTGATTCGTAGCGATTGGGTATCTCTTAGGTATCTCGTCCATTCATACGCACTCACCATTTTGTGTGACTTAGCTCCTGGAGAGGGACTTGACACGACTGTAAAAGGCGACGCAAACCATCATGACGGACCGATTACGCGCCAGGCGCATATGTCAGTATGTAAGACCTGACTCCGATGTGTCGCTCCGATGGTTGGCGAATTGAGAATGGAACTCCGGCCCATCCTGCTAAATTTGGTGAGTAGAGGGTAGATCTTATGTCCACACCTGCTAAATCTGTCGAACTAACCCGAGTATCTAAGCCTTTGTCGCCATAGGCCCTTCTAAGGCCTTCGCATTCGTCGCCATGGGTGCTTTTCAATGATGGAAAGTGCGCCCTTTCTGTTGGTAGGTCAAATCCGTGCGGGACGTGGAGCTCTGGGATACGCTGGGATTCGGGCCCCAAGTGGACGAGGTGATCGCAAGACGTGTGATCGCAAGATACCTGCTGAACGGGGGAAAAGGGCGCAAGGCGAAGAAATCCGCACGGTTGCACGTTTGATTAGTCTTAGCGCGTCTTGGGGCGGCGTTGATCCTCAACGGCTGAGGAAGTACAAAGCCTTTACGAACGGACTGAGCAGGGATGGAAGGTCCTGTGAGGCTGAGCCAGCAGGGACGGAAGGTCCTGTGAGGCTGAGCCAGCAGGGACAGAAGGTCCTGTGAAGCTGGGCTAGCAGGGACGGAAGGTCCTGTGAAGCTGGGCTAGCAGGGACGGAAGGTCCTGTGAAGCTGGGCTAGCACCACGCTTGCTTAAACCAGTTCGGCTCTGGATGGTCGCATCCATGTCGCATGCATGTAAGGAGGTGAATATCATATACATGAGGGGCGTCAATCTCTCTCTCTCTCTCTCTCTCTCTAGATATATACCTATATATACGACGGGGTCCATAGGTTGGTCGCATTCAGTTCGCTACGCTGAATGTTCCGCAAGGACAGCATCGGATGACGTGATGTGAGAACTCCCTCGGTCGTACAGATACTTGTCACCTCGTATTCACTGATGTGAGTGCCTCCCAGTCGCAAAGCTGCGTGTGACCCAACTGCTAGCTTCCCCGGCCTAATGCTAGCTTCCCTCGCAGCCAATGCTTGTCGTGTGAGTGTCTCCCGGTCGCAAAGCTGCGTGCGACCCAATATTTCATGCAGAAGACGCCATTGTCGCTGCAGGAGACGGGAAAGTATCAGCGGTCACCGCCGCAGGCTGTCCCAGCTGACAGTCTGTGTGTGGGGGGGAAGCTGCTCAGTGGCGACGCCGCTGATCAGGCGCGAGAGTATCACCCTCATCATTCAGCCTCTCTTCTGGGGCTTGATCATGCACGTCCGTGACCACGCGTGGGCAACTTCCAACCATGCCGTGCACCACGCGTGCTTGAGCGTTGTCCGTTGCCATCGCATGGGCAACTTCTGCACCGTGCACCACGCGTGGACAATAACCTCGTCATATAAGCTCAACATCAAATACAAGTAACCTCAATGCCAAGCAACAACCCTCATTCTCAGATTCTGATGCTATCTCCCTCAAGCTCCCATACCAGCAAGTGATAACTCAAACCATCATGCGAGGCACGATTAAAGCTGGATCGTGCAAATCGCCTGCTTGCCCGAGCAGTCTCCTCGGGCGTGGTGAAAGTACGCGATGGTAGCAGTTCTAACTTGTGCTGCATGGATTGTGCTCGCCGAAGTGTTGCCGGCACTCTACATTCCGAGCCGTGTTCTAGTCCTACCTGCAGGCTCAGCAGAAGTAATACGCCCTCCAGGAGCCGCGTGACGCTGGACAAGTATCCCCAGCCCCAAACTGTTATTTAAGCTAGGCTTGGAGTGCGGGTCAGAGGAACATCGCGTCGGCAAGCGTTCTCGGGGCGTGACGTGTTTAGAAGTAAAACATCTTATTGGGGCGTGACGTGTTTAGAAGTAAAACATCTTATTGGGGCGTGACGTGTTTACAAGTAAAACATCTTATTGGGGCGTGACGTGTTTACAAGTAAAACATCTTATTGGGGCGTGACGTGTTTACAAGTAAAACATCTTATTGGGGCGTGACGTGTTTACATGTAAAACATCGAGGAGGGCAAACGTCTTTTCAAAATGAACGAAGGAGGGCAACAGCCTGGTGAAGTATTTACAAATAAAGTATCGGAGGAGATGCATGTTTTGGATGCTTCTTTTTTTGTCCAGCAGGAGCTGCAGATAAGTCTGTACAAGCGAAATGAGCTCAACGGTTGACAATGAGCTCAACGGTTGACACATGAATGCGGCCGTTTTGGGAAGTCAGTACGCACTTGGGCGTGAAGGTGTAGACATGGCCTTTGTGAATGTTGCAGGAGCTTGATTTTAGAGGTTTGCGTGTCGCAGGTCACATGTGGGACATGTGGCAGGTATTGTGTATGTGGGTGTAAAAGGATACGGAGCTGCATCCAGTTTTGGATTACGTTCCTCTGTGATCACAAATCGCAATTCCTCTTTTAGTTTGAGTGCATCTCGGAATCGTTCATCTGATTGCGCATCGGGGAATTCTTCTTGCTTTCCTGCATGCGTTAGTTGTATTTACAGGGTGCCCTCGCTGCAGGCACCACCATTTAAGTTCGATGCATGAATGCCTTGCTCCCGATGAAGAGTTGAGCAATACGTATTTTGTGGGCTCACGGGATACCATCGCCTGAAGTGAGCTTCCTCAGTGTAGCTCAAGATCACGCCCAGCTCACAGGTAGGACCAGCTTTCGCCTGACTTCAGCGGGTCTAGCAGGGGGTCTATCATATAATATGCAGGGGTCTATCACATAATATGCAGGGGGTCTATCATATCACGCCCACCTCACAGGTTGGGCAAGCTTTCGCCTGACTTCGCTGCTGGCAGCCTGAGCACTGTGCCAGGTCAGCGCCAGAGCCCTCTTGCGGGGGGTCTAGCAGGGTCATATGATATGCAGGGGGTCTACATATTCGAGCACTGTGCCAGGTCGGTGTCAGAGCCATCTTGCCTTTCCAGCTTTGTTTGCCTTTTCAGCTTTGTTTAAGCCTCAAATGCATCCATTCGGGTGAGAATTTGCACCACCTTTGCACTGCATGATGCAGGTTAGTCGGCACATCTCTCTAGGTTCCATGACATATCGACAATCTCACTAGCATCTAACATATTCGTAAGTGCTGCATGAGACGAGGCTGTTGATACAGAGTGATTGCGAAAGGGGGACACGCAGTCAAAACAGAAAAGAAACATACGTGTAATACATCGACCGTTGGCAGTGGCACTGCGCCAGTGATTTTCAACTTGCGCTGACCATGCTTTGTATCACTCACATGAAGTGTTACCATCTCGCCATCCACACCTGTGTGCCGCGCGTACTTTAAGTCCCACGCAAAAAATTGGAAAATGGTGGCGTGATCCAGTATTCGTTTTTCCTGATTTCGGTTATCGACCCGTGGCTCGTCTTGAGTTTGTACCATTTATACTTTTCTTGATCGGTCAAGCATAGGCGATCTAGATGGTATGAAGTCTGGCCCCGCTCCTTTGCGACCACTCAAGTCTTGTTGGCTGCCAGTATCCAATATGTTGTAATTATAACTGCTGCGCTGCATGCTGCCAGATAATAGTAAATCCCTTTTCGCTACCTCGTGTCAATATGCCCGCTGGCGACAAACATAACATACTTCGGTTCATACTACCTGCGCATTAGCCTGCATCTTACTCGGCATGATGTTATCAGCATCAAAGACGGCATGACGACAAGGTACTCATTGTCTCTCGACGTAATGCTGCAGGTCAGCTATGTCCTTCGGATGCACGTAGTCCAACACCAGGCTCCACGCTACCATTGGCTGCGCAGCACCAGCGACTACAGGCACAGTTGGGTGGAACGCCAAGACCATTCAAGGTGCAGTCAGTTGAAAATGTCGCGTCTGTCAATGGCGCAGACCTCGACAGCCTGTTGTCGTAGCGAGGCAGTTGGATCAGCTGACGGTGGAAAGGAACGGAATGGGAGAGCTGTTATTTCATGTTCTCTCCTTTTCTACACATGTCGCCTGCGTGCTTGGGTCCCGCAGCGAAAGACTATCGTCCTAAACCTGCACAATCATGTTCAAGATGCTCGCGTGGTTGGCATCGTTGCAAATAGAGCTATCTGGTGTCATCAGCCTCCCGCTAACTGCAACAGTGCAGGAAATTTGGTATAACTACCTTCTGCTCTTCTGTCCCCTTTCAAGTCAACGACAACTCGTGAAATTTTGTCCTGAAGTTATGACTCATTCGGTCACAGTGATGGAAAGACGTGAGTAGGGTAGGGTTCCTTGGGCAGCGTGTGTGTAGTGCGCAGCATGTTCCGTAGGCTGACCAAAAGCCAAACCACATATCATATATTTAAAAAAAGTGAGGCCTGCATTCCGCTGGGTTTTGTTGGCGGGCACAGCAAAGCCAACACCGACACCGAGCATCGCGCTGGGCATGGCAGAGCAGCCAGCTGGCAACGTAAAACAAGCTTGCGCAGGTGGGGTTCAGTTACGTGGCACCTTGGTTGCATGCCTGTCAGCCTGGTTTTACTTGCTGGTAATGGCGAGGTGCTATTTAAATGGCAGGTGCGTTTGTGCACCGCCGATGTGTGTTTTCACCTTGCTCACGGCGCACTTCAAGCTCAGTCGCTTTTCAGCTTGCTTTTTGCAGTAGGTGTGTTTATTTGGCGGGGCATGCCGAACTAAAGTCCCCATGCCGCTGGCGCACGCTGTCTAAGTTGGCCGCTCACAATGTTGGTTAAAGTCCAATCGTTGCGGTTTCTCACGTTCTGTAGCTGATGTCAGATCGTCTGGATCTTGCCTGGTTCTCGTGGAAAGCCTCTGTTTGCTTTGGGTGCTTGTTGGCGCTTTGGTCTTCTCCACCTGCAAGGAGGGAGAGGGGGAGGGGCAGGCGCAAGTGGTCATGTGAGCCGCATGGTTGGATAGCAATGCTAATAGGTCGGCAGAGAGAACCCAGTTGCTCGTTAATAAGTTTTGCATGTGAACGCGTCATTTGTTTTTGAGGAGCTGCACTCTTTAGTGCCTCGCCTTGTGAAGCAGCACTGAAGCTGACTTTTGTTTTGTTCACTTGGAATAAGCGGCCGCAATGGCAGCAGCATTAGTTGGGTTAGAAGGTGTGGCAGGGGGAACGGCCAAATGACGGTATTGTTTTGAAATGAGAAATTGAGTCGGCGCAATGTCGACACATAGCGCAAAAGCTACAGAGGAGTGTGGTGATCTTATCAGCATGCTCGAGGAGCTTCAAGACATACTTGATTACGTTTACGCAGACCCAGAATTATTGATGCGGACACATGTGTTGATAAAATGGCGTCAGCTGACGTTGAGGCGCTGCAGGCGCCAGGGTGCACGGTTTCAGTTTTGCTACCCTAGCACACTTGCCTAGAAGTTACAAGTTATTTTACCCTGGCAATTGACGATCCGACCTTGACAATTGGGACCAAGGCACCCTGGCGTCGCCAGGGTCCACCATGGTTTCCTACACACTGTTCATAGCTCATCGACGCGATCTCAGAACGACGTTTCGAAGAGCGAAGGGAATTTGAGCTGAAGACAGCCAAGTGTGCAAGGGTGGGTTTTTTGCAGAGCATGTCTAGTGTGGACGTGTTTTCCTGGCCGCCCCCGAGCACGGCCGCGCTCAGGACCACAACACCAAAGAGAGACGCTGAAGTTCAGTCTTCGACACTGCAAAGTGCAAGAGTCTGATGCCAATGTGGCGTTCACGGCGCGCTGCCAATTTGGCCCATGTGCAGCCTAGCTGCGCACGCGGCACCCGCATGGGGCCTCCGCCGGCTCTCCTCACGTAGTAACCAGCCGGGTCGGCACATTAGGGGCCTCCGCTCATTTAAGCTAGATGTCAGCCAAATTAACAACCGCGCCCTCAAGGTGTGGCAAACCACACACGGTGATTCCCCAGGTTTGCGCGGGCTGCGTCAACTATAGGCCGCGGGATGGGCGCCCCCATCTCCGATACCTAGTTCTAGCTGCCCCCGGTCTCCTCCGGGCCGAACTAGCGCGCCTCACCCTAGTGCCTATATGGCATGGTGAACCACCTCATTGGCAGTTGACTCCAACGGCCGTTCCCGCCCTGTTGGAGAACGGTGATGTTCAAGTGGGAAGGCGCGAACTGGCACCGAGCAAGAGGAAGGTGCTATCGCGTCGATTAGCGGAATCTCTTCACTACTTGTTTACTTTCATTAAAGCTAACCAAGATACAAGACAAGCACCCGCTGCGCGCCGCCTGCGCGCGAAAGTTTCGAGGCAGTGCTGCCAACACCGCATGAAAGCTACTTTCAGTCCAGCCACAATCGACCGTGCGGTTTGCCACCTAAATCTGTAGGTTCGCGCAGCTGTGCGAGATTGGTCCGAGATTTTTTTTTCGTTCCTTGTATCTTGATAGTACCACCCAAGGTGACTTTGGCCATGTAGTTCGATCGTCCATGGGCTGCTTGGGTTTCGAGATTTTTTGTGTTATGTGCGGGCTTTTTTTCCGCAGAAAAGCACTATTTTGAGCATAAATCTCAATTTTTGATCCTAAAATGTCGAGATTCAGCTTTTCTCGTGAAACTTTTCCGAAAGAGCGTGAGTTCAGGGTTCAGTAGAGCCAAACATGTCCACCAACGGACCACTACAGCGGCCTATAGGTCAATTTGAGTGTCTTTCGTCATTTTCTGTAATTTCCTGTTTTTTCAAATGTGTCATTTTTGTCGATCACTTTCTCCAAATTCTGCGAGTCCTCCACCTTAGAACGCCCAATTCGAAGGCAATGGTATGTATAGGTACTATATGTACCGCATTGAGACGTGCGCATGTAGCAACTTGCAGTTTGAACAAAAAATGCTTCAAAAAGTACGAGACGAAAGTGCATAAAACAACGAACAAAACTCAAATTGACCTGCAGGCCGCTGTAGTGGTCCGTTGGTGGATATTTTTGGCTCTACGGAACCCTGAACTCACGTTCTTTTGGCAATCAAAAAAACGAGAAAAGCTAAATCTCAATATTTTAGGATCAAAAATTGAGATTTATGCTCAAAACTGTGCTTTTCTGAGTTGTCTGGAGTGTGCAAATTTAAGCACATAATCCAAAAAATCTCGGAACCCAAGCAGCCCATGGACGATCGAACTACATGGCCAAAGTCACCTTGGGTGGTACTATCAACATACAAGGAACGAAAAAAATCTCGGGCCAATCTCGCACAGCTGCGCGAACCTGCAACAACCGCACGGTTGATTGTGGCTGGACTGTGGAAAGTTTGCTCTGATGCTGAGGCAGCCTATGCCAGCGGTTGTTGCTTTGCGCATGGTGAGGACAGTACTCTTCTCACAGTGCAAGTATAAAATCTTAATGGCCTCGCTCTCTACGGAGCAATCTCAGCAAGTTGTTGCACCGGCAATGGCAGCTTACAAAAAAATAAAGTTGGCCTAGCACGCTCTGCACCAAACACTGCAGTTCAAGCTTTTGGACTACAGGCACGCACCATATATTAGATAACAAGATAATGACCTTCAGTCTGATTATCTTATTTTCCTAGCTCACCTCAGCCTCCTATTATCTTAACAAAGTTAATACTTTTAACCACAAATTGCTATGACATTGTTTAGTAACATTGTCTTATTATTCTGAGCGTCAGTCTGATTATCTAATGAAAAATGTCAAAATGATCAGTCTGATTATCTTGTAGCTGGATTATCTTATAGCCGGGTCGTGCCTGTAGGGGATTTCCACCACGAGCTTAATGTAGACCGGCTGCTTCTGTTCTTGAAGCACGTGCTAGGGCATCAGCAAGACACTAAGGACATGGCATTGGCAGGGTTCTACAATGGGCAAATGTGGGAAGGAAAACAAGAGTTTGTCTCATCGCAGAAGTTTGACGTGAATCGTTGATGGTCGGGCACCTTGCTCAGCAGGGTGCGGGAATGGAGGCATGAAATGGAGATCACGGTAACAGGGGGGTCCAACCATGCAATTGCTTAGAGAGTGTGATAGATGTGTCGTGGACATGGTGCTGGAGAGTGAGCAAGCGCTCATGGCAGAGGCTTGCTTTGCTGAGCACTGAAGTCTGGCGTCTGTCAGAAGCGTTTAATGACGATGGTAGGTTGCGGGTGAATGTTCTCAAGGCTGCGCAAAGTTGAATTTGTGTTAGCCACCTGCGCACCTTCACCTCAAACCCACCCACCCAAGAAAAAAAACCAAACCAAACGCAAAAAAAAAAACGGGCAGGGACTTCGGGCGGGAGCCGGATGCACAGTCCAGGTGATGGTGAATGGAGCCGCTGGGATCAAATCCAAGCTCAAATTGTAGATTCAGAGATCACCTGGCATGTTCACGAAAGCTGGTTGCTGTGTGTGCGCGCGCGCGTGGTGGTGTGCATGCAGACTAAACCCGCGCGCATTAAAAACCCGCGTGTGCTGTTGTTGCGGCTTTTGTGTGTTTGAAAGAAGGTGGCATGCATGTGAAATCTAAATGAAAGATCCAGGGCAGCCACAATCCATGTTGATATAGATGCTATATACTAAGATGCTCTAACTCGATTTCCTTCAGTTAGAATGCCACCATACTCATATGGTACCTTTCTATTGCCAATGTAGCCCGTGAGCCGGCGTCATTTGGGCAGTGCAAATCTGTATCTCGAGATTTTCAAGAAAAACCACTAATTTTGCTCATTTCTGGCAACCTCAGATTTAACACAAATGTCCAATTTTGACCGCCAAATATTCAATTCACCCTAGGATATCTATAGCTCATTCGACCAGGCTCGATCTGAAGTTTCTTTTCCTTTTTTTAAAAGTGAAATCCGGCTATTCCTGAAGATTCTATGGTCATTTTAGTGATTTTTCGCCTGTCGCCTGCGGCGACACCCTGAAATCCAGCAGTTGAACATGAAAAATCGAATTTTGACAGGAAAATATTGGGATTGAGCTTCTGAAAACAAAAACTGCGTGAAAGCTTGTGAAATTTGTGACCCAACAAAACTTGTTTGAGCTTCATCCGAGCATTTTTGAAGATTCTATGGCAATTTCATTATTTTGGCATATTCTCGTAATTCTGCAGACAAGCGAAAAATCACTAAAATGACCATAGAATCTTAAAAAATGGTCAGATTTCACTTTTGAAAAAAGGAAAATGAAGCTTAGCTCGAGCCTGATCGAATGAGCTATAGTTATTTAGGGGGTAAATTGAATATTTTCAGGTCAAAAATTGACATTTGTGTCAAATTCTGGCTTTCGAGACAAAGCACAAACCCTAACCCTAACCCACAATATTTCGAGAACCAGATTTGCACTGGCCAAACGGCGTTGGCTCACGAGCTATCTGACTAGAATCACTTACCTCAGAAAGTTTGAATGAAATCTAACTGAAGGAAATTGAGTTAGAGCGTTCTAGTGGCAAAAACAGGGGGGAAACATCAACATGGATTGTGGCTGCCCTGGATCCACAAATTGAACCGCATGCTCAAATTTTAATAAGCATCCTCATCTTGTCCCACCTCTTCCTCCTCTTCCTCTCCTTCCTCTTCCTCCTCTTCTTCCTGCTCCTGTTCAATCTGGCTTTCTTCATCTTCTTCACTGTCAACAGCCATGCTGGCTTCTTCCTCCTCTTTGCAACCAACCACAATCCATTTGCTCCATTTAACTGACGGTGGCAATGAAAGATCCACATTCTCCTGCACACCGGAGGGATCAACTGCACACACACCAATGTGCTAGTGTTTGCAAGATGGCAAGGGTAATGAGTTGTGGTTCCTGAGTTGAAGGAAACTTGACGCTATGCACAGTCCCTTTGACTTGTTTCAAAATTGTGGCTTCAAACGTTTTGCTCCCGCCTGTTGGGTGCACTGTGATTCGTTCATTTTCAAGCTCCTCACGGTCCAGCTCTGAGCTAGTTGCTTCTTCCCATGTGCAGGCTTCCCTGGGCACCCAACCATCCCATTCGATGAGCTTGCGCCGAGGCCTAGCAGGCTTCTTTGTGTGCCTATCGATTGGTCGATCAGCGACTGGCAGTGGGTCTTTCTTGCGATGTCCCAACACAGCCTTGATCGCCCATCTCTTTTGATCAATGAAGTTTGGTGCAGGCACTTCATTGCGCTCTCTCTCTCCTCTGCTTGATGCTCTGCGTTTGCCACTTCGCGGTGTGTGGCGACTCTGTCCCCCTGCCTGAGGCTGGCACTGGCGATTTTTGGTGACTTTGGCAATCCTTGGTGACTTTGGCGATTTTTTTTGGTGTTCTGGCGATTTGTCGGGGCTGTTGTGGCGACCGTTCCGGCTATGTTCTGGCGATGTTCCGGCTATGCTTTGGCGATGCTCTGGCGATGCTCTGGCGATGCTCTGGCTGTTCTTGCCCTTGCACTTCGTCTGTCCAAGTGTGATTTTGAGATTTTTGTTTGTGCGCATGTGGCACATGTTGAAAGAACATTGCGTTTCTGTGATTCCTCGCCGCCGACGTAGCAGCAGCGCGCGCCTGTGATCCTAGCGGCTTCGCATGCCAAACACTTGAAAAAACAATCAAAACATGCAACTTTATCTAGTTTTTTATTTCACCCACCGGGCAGTCAAAACCCACCCAACTCCCGGTGGCTAACACAAATTCAACTTTGCGCAGCCCAAGCACAGGCCGGCTTATCGTAGAGTTGTGGAAGGCTCATAGCTCGAAGGTGCGCAACGTGCAGAGCGCTGGCTGGGTCCATGTCTTCGATCGCCGGGCGATCGCGCTTTAAGATTTTCCTGCGCAGGTTGGCCGTAGCCTTCTGCAGGTTAGCATCATCCTTCAAATCATCACCAAGCGACCAATCAACAGATTCAGTCAGATGCTCAGGCAAGTCGTTAACCATGACTGCAGCGAAGTGCGCCTGCAGGGCGGCTGGCGAGCATGTGGCCCGCGCTTTTCTTTCCCGCCCCAGCGAGAGGCGGGCGGCTTGCATGGCGGCGACAAGAGGAGCAGGCATTCACGGGCGAATCGAAAAGACAAACCAGGGAGTTGCACGGCCTATGCAGCTATTGTAGCTGCTGAGGGTTTTACTCACTCAGGAGCTACCGGATTGTGAACCACATTTCTGCCGTGCAACGCCCATGATAAATCTGAACATCTGCTGGCAATTCTACCACATTTTGGGCTTAATGTCCGGCTCATGTCTAGATGGTAACTAGCACTGCCAACTGCCAAATGTGGTAATTCTTTTCTTTTCTGGCCTTCCTCCAGAGGGCACCTAGGGCACTCAAATGGGAGGGTTTAATGCAAGTTAATGCACCCTATGGGGGCCTTCTAGGTGAGAGTGTGCTGGGTCTAGGGAGGCAGCTTGGTCATCCAGCACCCTAGGGAGGTTGGCTATATTTTTTTGCGTGAGAGTTGCTGTGTCTCTCGACACTGAAGTTCACCGAGGTTCTTGACTAGGATCTTCACAGAAACCCAACTAGGCTACATGCACACACAAAACCAGCCTGCGAACCTCACTCAAGTCGCCCCCGTGGGCGCCCGTGTGCAATTGAATCCATGGTAGAAAGCAGAATCCGGCAGGCATGCTGGCAGGCAGCATTGTGCGAGCTTTTTAAAAACACAGCACTCCGGGGCGCCAAAGCGGCAGTGGGAAGGGAACGGGGGGCGCACCTTTTTTTGGGACCACTAAATTCCAAAGTCACATGCGCTAAATTCACGAAATGAGCGCAAGTAGCACAAGTAGAACCAGTAGCACAAACAAAACCTCGGCTTGCTCTCCTTTGATGTGTGGGTGAAGGTGAACCTTGCCTTCCCATCAGTGGCACTAGCTGCAATGTGGCAATGCCAATTTCGATGACCTCTTCCACTTAGTGACATTCAACCTGCCCATTCTGGACTAATGATCAAATGAGGAAACTAGCCAGTTCTGCTGGTGCCAACCACAAAGCCATCGGCTCACTGTTTAGTTCAAAGCACAAGGGCATAATCGGCATTTCAACGTCAAAACAGAACCAGTTGAACCAAGACACCAGGACTAAACCAAGGCTAATGGCTTGTCAGGTGTCGGAGTCAATTGAACCATGCTGTGTGACTGCATTAGGTTCTCGGGTCGGAAACTGAACCTTGCCATACAACACAGACAAGAGCAGAAAAGTGCAGTGTTTAAAATGTTCTAAGGTGGAGGACCCGCAGAATTTGGAGAAAGTGATCGACAAAAATTGCACATTTGAAAAAGTGGGAAATTACAGAAAACAACGAAAGGCACCCAGATTGGCCTGTAGGCCGCTGTAGTGGTCCGTTGGTAGATGTTTTTGGCTCTACGGAACCCTGAACTCATGCTCTTTCGAAAGGGTTTCAACGAGAAAAGCTGAATCTCAACATTTGAGGTTCGAAATTTGAAATTTGTGCTCACAAGGACAATCGAGCTACATTCCCGAAGTCACCTTGGGTGATACTATCAACACGCAAGGAACGAGAAAAATCGATTGAACCAATCTCGCACAGCTGCGCGAACGCACAGATTTAGGAGGAAACCAAAAGGCTGATTGTGAATGGACTGCGGCCCCCAGCACCCCTGGCGCCTTGGCTCGGCGGAAGTTCACACGGTGCACCCTGATTCTGCTCCGCGCCCCCCCACTCACTTGCTGCCCCTGGTTGCCTTTCATCTTGTTGGCAAACCTCCTAGCTCCAAGGGGACCGGGGAGTATTTATGCCGTTAGGACGGCACTTCTATTCTTGAAGATGGCACAAGATGGGCTCGAAGCTCGCGATCGGCGCAAGGAGACAATGTCCAAGGCTAGCTTCGTGTTAGGCTTCAATGGTACTGACTACAAAACCAGTGGAAATTTGTAACGCCCCTCCTGCCCCGCATCATTCCACGAATGAACCCACTTATACATCACAACTGAAACATTCGATCATCCTCCAGGATGGGGGACTTTGCTCACGACGACCCCAACGCAAAAACTGAAATAGACCCAGTCATGGCGGAGAATATGCGAAAGTCATCAATATGGTGCGTTGCTGCTTTGAGGTGAGCAAATCTGAGACTTCCACAGGTGGAAAGATTCGGACTATCTTAAGGCGAAGCCACCACCAGATCGTTACCAGACGAGTCACGCACATCATTTTATCGATAAAGAACCAGAGGAAACTGATCACTCTTTTTATGTAGCTTACCGTGCCCCGCAGCCCAACTCAATGGGGATGACAATTCCTGAAATCAAAGAATTCCACCGCAAAACAAACTACGAGTTTGGGTCTCACCACACAACCACCAGTCTTCAAAATGAACAGTTTGGGTAACTACATTGTCTGCAGGCATTCTGGAGGAGATTATGGCACATCTGCTGCTGCTGCTTACAATGACTACTCTAAGCACAAAAATCTGACCTGTGAGGTGCATTGAAGTGAAAGTAATGTAGATATTTGTGATGTACACACCTCATGCCCTAATGTGCACCTCATGTCATTATGTGTCAGTCTGCTGATAAAGCGTCCACTGTCTCCACTGTCATGATTTGACATCCTTGCTCCAAGGTTGACATCCCACATTTAGTTTTGGCGACACCACAGTGTCCCCAGGTGGCCGTTCACTGAAATCTGCAAGTATGCTAGATCGCCTTCACCTACCTGCACAGGTTGCACAAAATGACTATTTATCAACAAACTCTGCTAATTTCCAAGGAGAACAAGGGGGACAGGTGAGATGATGTCGTGTAGAAATGAGATGTGTTACATCATTTTGCTCTCCTTCTCAAGCATTGTGTGAGTTGCATGTGCAAAGTGTGCCTTTACACGCGTGCATTTATATGACAGTCACGCTTAAATTTGGAAGTCGAGGCCATTAATGCTGTGGGGCACAGAAGCAAACTGACTGAACTCTTTTTTTGACCCATCTTGAGATCACGGATATTTACAGTGTCGTACATGCACAGGCGGGGCCTAACCGTGACAACATCAGAGAGATGCGGCGCACACATTTTGAAGTGGGGTGAGTGAGCAGACGCAATACATTTGAACTGTGCACAATTTCAACTTACGTGCCATGATTGTTGGTTCCAACCGTCGCCACGGTTTGTCTTCTTATGCACGGAGCTCACTGCCTCACATCAGGTATGACGAAGTCGAGTGGGATGACACGTCACATAAAGGGTCTTTCCATCGTCATCCATTCCTACAGATGAAGGTTCTGACCTCATTGAAAGGGTTGAAAGTGTGGGCCAGGCTTAAAAAATCGAGTGAGCGCACCCTAGCTTCATTTGTTTCTGAATCACTTGCTCCTGAGTTGATGAACATCATGAAGAGTGCTTTGTCCTCTGTGTAACTGAGTAGCGCAACACTGTGTGTTTTTGTTTTCAATAGGACAATGCGGACAAAGTAAGGGAGCTGCGGCAAACTAATTGGCAATTCGGCTTTGACAACTCAGTGGAGTGGAAGGCAGCATGGCTTCACAGAAAGATGCATAATGGAAACCACATTTCATGGAGTCAGATGGTTTAATGATGCATTTAGTACGTGAAAGACATATGTATATACTCTTAAATTAGGAGAGAGGGCGGTCCTTCACTCGTCCTCGCCTTGCATGAAAACTGAACTCCACGAGCCACATACTCATGTACGCACTGCAGCCTCACCCTTGATCCATCTTGTAGGGAACACATGCCCGAACGTTTGATGAAGGAGCAGGTAGTGCAGCATATCCAGAAGGCATCAAGAGAAGATTCTGAAGCAGAGATGCTGGTGATGATGACTCCGGTTCTCTGTTGTTGTCTTTTTAGAGTGGCAATTAGAAGGGAGCTGTCGTCCTGTGCGATTGATTTGCAATTGCGCAATGGATGCACATGCAGTCAATTGCGCAATGTGATTGCCCCTGTTTTATGTGCGCAGTTTGCTGTGCGGTCGTCGTGCGGTCGGGCTGCGATGGTTCAGCTTTTGAGGCACGGAGGGGCAAGCGCCCGGAAACTTTTTTGATTTTCTCCACCTGAGCAGGGGGGCGTTGTTGGTGGGTACAAAGGGTGGTTTACTTTGCACTCAAAAGCCAGCAGGCCGCACCAGCCTTGAAGCAGCGGGGGCCCGCAGGAAGCCCGCAGAAAGGCCAAAAGAAGCCCGGCAGGTTCCGTTCAGCGTAATAGTACCATCCAATGGACCTACAAGAACATCGTGGCCGACATAGAATGAGAGAAATTTTTTTTTAGTTCCGCACACATTTTTGGCAGTTTTGGTGCGAAAGCAGCTTTGCGAGTCCACCGGGCGCGCGTGCCGCTGTTTTCGTGTTACTTTTCGTACAAAAGGTGTTCATGTGCAGTGCGAACAGAACGGCGTGGTCTGAAGTGTTGCTGTTGTCGCAAATTTGCCACACAAGCTCTCCGAATGCGCTGCACACATTGGGCGCATTTTGATGGATGGCGGATTGGAGGTGTTTGCAGCCTTATTGCCAAGTATTACTTGCCTATAAAGGTGACGTGGCATGTATAAACACAAAACATCTGGGGTTGTACGGCAATAGGTCAACTCTTGGATAGTTTGGTGTGATAGCAACCATTTTTACAATTTTGACACTTGAATTTAATGGAACTTAGGGCACCCAAAAGGCGGCGATAACACAACAATGTGACATAGCGCTGCGGCACAATGTCATTGGAATTGGTTGTCATGGCAAACATGTAGCGACAAAATAAGTGAAATGGCATTGTGTGCTTCTATGCCACATCAGCATGTGTAGCTGAGTACAGTAGAAAACAGAGAATATAACAGCAACTTTTTTTTGAGAAAAATAAAAAAAAGATCTGACACCAGATTTGGCCCACTCTTGATGTCGTCCGGGCGATTGGTGCTATTTTCAGGCGAATTTGAGCATACCTACCGATGGTGAGCGTGTCACCGTGCCAGATCCCCACCTGTGCGTAAGATTTCTTGGCCTTCGGTTCAAAGCCTTGCAGGAACAAGAAGTCTCCATCCTGCAGTGTCAGAGCATTGTGATCATTCAAGGTTGCCTTTGCATAGCATTGAATTCAGCGGCCTCGCCCTCATACGGCGCTTGATTTTTCTCAAAAAAAAGTCTGGGCGCTTGCATTCTATGTACAGTCGGGGTCCCTAGTTGCACCGGGTACCTAGTTGCACTGTTGCAAGAATAACTTTTTTTCAACTTGAGCTTTTATGGTTATTCAAGAAGTTTCAAGAAAACGAAGTGAGTGTTCGTTTTCTTGAAACTTCTTGAATAACCATAAAAGCTCAAGTTGAAAAAAAGTTATTCTTGCAACAGTGCAACTAGGAACCCGGTGCAACTAGGGACCCCGACCGTATCTGGTTTTGTTGAAATCTGTGTATGTTAGGCTACGGTGCACAAAATTGAACCGTCAGAATCCCTTGAAACTTCAGCAGCGTGTTCCTAGAGCCATCATGTGTCCATTGCATGAAAAAAACACAAATTGATTTTCACAGCCCAGCAACTAAATTTCACCCTAGAACATTCAAGTGGCAGTTGACAGTTAGTTTATTATGGCAGTTGAACTGTGAGTTTGAACTAGCATGCAGTAAAATGGATTCGGCCTTAAAGACGCAAGCTTGCTGCGAAGCACAAGACTTTGACATGGCTCCACCGCGGTTGGATAACAATCGGACCCCGACATCTACGATTGCGGTTCAACCCAGGGTCGCGGGTTTCCGCCGGCCGCCAGGGGTGTCAAACACAAACGGATGTTGGCAGCGGGCCCCGAGTGCCTACACTCATTCGACCGCATTTTTCGCGCTGAATTCAAATCCATCGGCCGCTCCAAACCGCTCCAAAACAAAAACAGAGATAAATGCAAAAAATGAAAAACTGGAGTGAACAGCGCAGTTGACTAACGGCGCTCGTGTCTGGATTTAAAGACGCTGGCAGTAACTGTTGACAAAACGTCAAATCGATGCATCATTGGAGGGCGAGGCCGCTGAATTCAAGGTACCCTCGCTTTTGCTTGTGATTCTCTCATTTTGTAAAAATTACAAGTGTGGCTGAACTGGATAAAAATTAGAAACTAGCGCCCAGACTTTTTTTTGAGAAAAATCAAAAAAAGATCTGAGACCACAAGAAGTACCATCGGGCGCCCTGCTTGCCACCTCTGTTTTGGTGTTTTTGACCCCCGGCCGTTGGCTCGCACGGTGCGGCGGGGCCACGCAGAGCTGGTCTCACAGTTCGTGTGGGCCATTTAGTGGGAATTTCCCACCCCTGGATGCACAATTTGGACAAACCACAACATTTTTCACAAGGCACACTTTTTTGTGTGATTCTGAGGCGACCTACGTCGCCACCTTTTGGCGCTACCGCCTGTGGGCGGCGGCTGTGCGGCGGGGCCGTGCGCAGTTCATCCCACTGTTCGAATGAGCCATTTGGTGGAAATTTCACAGCCCCAAACATGAGATTTGGCACAATTTGAACATTTTCACACAAGGCAACACTTTTTGCGAGTCTGAGTGCCACGCACCTAGCCACCGCTGGTGGAATCCACTTTGGGCGAGGCCAAGGCGGACAGCTGATGGCGCCAGCTGGGCTGGGCACCTGGTGGAAATTTCGCAGCTCAAAACATGGGCATTGGGCACATTTCAACATTTTGCACCGCGCTGCATTTTTTGTGCGCAGTGAAAACATCAAAACAGGCGGTGTGCGGCGCACTTCGCGGGATTCGGCGATCCAAGCTGGGGCAAGGCCCTGTGCTTGGCGTGGGCAGGCCATGTCTATCTTCAGAACACAGCCGAAACAATCCAAACTGCACATTCCAAACTCCAGTGAAATCCATTGGTTTCCTTGTGGCCCTCGCCAAAAAAGGGAACGGCGGTCAAAGCCATGGGGCCATGCGGGTTTTGAGGCCTTCTGGCAGGCCAGGCATGGCAAAGGGTGGCTGCGACGGTCGTTCATGGTCTCTTGAACTTAAGTTGAGAAGTTGGGCTTTCGACAGTGATTTTCTGGCCTCGTGCGGTCACCTGAAAGGTGATGGAAATGCTCAAGTGAGTCGCATTTGAGAATGCGTGGGATTCTCAAGCTATAATTTTGACACGAGTTCAGTCACATTAGTAGACACCTACCCATCTAGAAAAGAGTGTGCTCAGACATGTTTCCATGCCACAAATGGGGCGAGCACACACCATGAGAAATGAGGGATCACGGTGCATGAGGATTAGTTAGCACAGTATCAACTAGCTAAATCCTATTATCACCATCACTTAGCTTACATGTACCTCACGCGGTCGTACCTCCTAGATCCTCACACTCATTGAGAAATTCGCCATCGAAGTGGCGCCATCGAACGGCTTCTCAAAAAAAGACAGCTAACATGCGGAAACTTCACCATTCTTCTACATTTGCGAAGCATTGATGAAAGAACACACCTTGTGGATGAGCGCCAACAACAAAAATCATCCAAAGTCAATTCCGCTTGGCTGAGGCGGCACAATAGGCCAGCGGGAGTTCAACCCGCACGATCTCCGACCTGCTGCATTGCAGGCGGCCCAACTGTGCCATCCTCGCCATGATGCGCAAACGACCAAAACGAACAGCACCGTTGACAGTACATACAAAAACGGCGACTTCAAAAAAGGGGGCGAGGAGGGCCAGGGGGCGAGCAGGGCCCCCGACTGTAGTAGGAATCCACGGGAGCCGGGCCGGCCACCTTGAGTGAGTCCTCGCTTTATGAGCACACCCGCGGTACTTTGGTGCTTTCTCCCTGCTAATCAAAGGCATTGTTTTTCCCAAAAGACTGTAGTAGGAAGTCACTCGATGAGCTGAAACGGCTAGGTTATGTTCCGATGCTCTATGTGGGGGAGGAGGCAGTACCAACTCCGCTCCAGATGGTCTGTGTTGAGAAGGAGATGATTTCGTTAGGTGAACAGTAGCGCGCGCCTTGCCAGAGGCTATAGATCTAGGTAGCACATTTGTGGCTGAGCGGGTTAAAATGCAGGAACTGGACGGAAATTTTTTTTGAGAAAAATAAAAAAAACGATCTGAGGCCAGATTTGGCACACTCTTGATGTCGTCCGGGCGATTGGTGCTATTTTATGGCGAATCTGAGCACTTTTTTTTGTCGAAAATGTGGGTCAGAAAATGAAAAAAGATTTAAAAAATTCTAACGGCTGGAATGTTTAAAATTTTCAAATTCTGATTTCAGAATCTGAAAGTTCAGCTTCAGGTTGACAACAAACTGTTGCTAATTCAAAACTGGTTGGAGCCAAAAAAATCCCACATTTTAACCTGCTCAGCCACATTTGCTGACATGCGTACTGATATTGAAAAGGTGCATGTGTGTCGTAATGCCCAAGTTACTAAGTCTCACCCAGACCAGACCTACAGTAAGACCAGCCTGTGGCTGTTGAGTCACGGGTTTTTTCTACGATGGTTTCACATCGTGCGGAGGCAAGTGGAGGATGACATCATACAGTCAAACACCACTCATGAGAGTCCACGTTTTAAGAATCTAGAGCTGGCTTTTTTGAGATTTTAAGAATCCAAAAAGCTGGCAAGCGAAGCGAGCCTGAAAAATGAATAATTTTGGCATCAAAATTACTCAATTTAATAATTTTCTTGGATTCTCAAACGCTAGGCCTTTGCAAAAATTAAGAATCATAGCGTTAGATGCTAAACACCTGGATTCTTATAAGTGGGATTTGACTGCAGGTAAGCTTGTAAGGTGTGGTTTTGGTTTTGCCTCACCTCACTCTAACTAACATGAGCACCCGCGCCGCTTTCGCCACCAGCCTGGCGGAGGCCACCACCTGGCTGACCGCACTTGCCAGCGCAGGTGATACCGCACTCACTGAGCTTAAGGCTGCCCTGGCCGCACCTACCCTCACTGCAGTTATGGGCAACGGTTTCCTTCGAGGACCTCCTGTCCTCGATGGAGACGAACAGGGTAGGGAAATCAGGGTATCAGCCCGAGACAGTGACAGTCTGAATGAAACGGACCGTGCATGATAAGTTGCAATGGCATGACTGTGACGATGCCATTGATGCTATCAGTGCCTATCACTAACTTTGCACACAGCAATGATGGCATTCACTGCACGAAATGAATCGATCCTATACCTGAATAAATACATTGATATGAACATTAATGATAAAATCATGAACACAAAATTTGATAAAGCACTCACCGAAATGAATACCACCCTTGACATAATCACACACGCGATGACACACATCTCGACAGATGTGGCTGAACTGGATTAAATTCGGGAACTAACAGGCAACTTCACATTTTGAGTTAGGAACGGTTTATTATTAACCTTGATCTGAACTTTTAGAATCTGCAATTAGAACGTGAAAATTTGGGGGCCGGGGCGGCATGCAGCTTTGGCGAAGCTGCTCCAGTGGTATCGGCGGCGCGGCGAAGCAGCACCCGATGGGGTGGAGCGGCACGTGCTAAACATGAAAGGCAAAGCTCTGCGCAGATGGCTGGCCCAGCATGAGCGCGACCAGCATTGTGTCACGGAATACTTCAGGCGCCAGCCGATCCCAGAGGAGCTGCGCGCGCAGCGCAAGATGCGCCACACACGCACTGCAACAGCTGCGCTGTCCAAGGCAGAGGTGAAGCCAGCAACGCAGCTACTCTTGGTGGGCAACTTGGCAGGGGCATGGTCGGCGGCGCCGGCACACTCTCCTTTTCGAAGCATATCCTAGCTCATGCGCTGACAGGTGACGCAGCTGAAAACCCGGTCGCAGGTCCCGCACCCATCTCTTCCGGCCGTGAAGGAAAGCGTCTTGCTGCTCAACGGTGTACAGCCCAAATGCGGATTGAGTTCTCTGACTCTGGACTGACCCCAAATCCAAAGTTCACAAATCCAAACCAAGAATCCAGCCTGGTCGTGGTAAGGGTCGCGGTATGACACCATACAGGGCCATGTATGCTGAGGAGGGCTATTACGAGAATGATTATGATGCGTACCAGGCTGAGGAAGGCTGAATCGAATGTAACGCGGCCGCAGCGTGTCACATTTGTTAACACGCTGCGGCCGCGTCGGGTTAAGTCAACGGTGTATGTGCTTCGAGAAGTTCCAGAATCGGTTCGGCAGCTGAGACCTACAAGAACTACAAGCTCGATATACGAGAGCAATTCTGGGGAACTCAGCACCACACAGAGCTTTCGCAGTGTATTTTGGCAGTTGGGCTGAGGAGAGTGGATTCTATTGTAGAGTTTGGATGCTTGATGGCTGCATCATGTGAAGGTTCTGGGGTTAAATTTGATGCCTCGGGGTGCAAAAATCAGACCATGTTTTTTTGGTGCAATGGGACTGCAGTGGACCCAAGAACATATTGCCGCAGTTTCATGGGATTTCCCAACGGCCATGAGCGATGGTGGTTTCGAAATTTCTCAAATTCCGCGAGGAGACCAGTAAGTCTCCTGTCCTTTTTGCCCCCATGCACCTGTGTATACCCACCGATCCCAGAAGGGATCGGAGCGGGACTGAATACTTGGCGGATGTGGGGCGGGAGCGGGAAACCGCATCACGGCTAAGCGTTACAAGCGTAAGCCCTGAAAACCGCACGGTCCGTCCTCACAACATTTCCAACATAAAAACGGTCGACGCAAGTCGATCCCAAGCACCTTACGAGTGTATCAATGATGTCTCATATGCTTATCGTGGTGATCCCTGTGCTTATAATCGGATATGTCCAGCCGGTATTTTCTTTTTCAGGTACTTCCACCAGTACTTCAATAAGCAGGCCGGTCCCCTGAACGAGGTGTACTCATCGGGGCAGAGGATCTGAAGATGCGGTGATAGCCGAGCTCGGCCTCCAGGTGTATGGGGTGCCGTCTAATGCTGAGCTCCTGGCTGGCGGGGGCCTCGTGGAGCTTATCGAAACGACGTACAGACAAGTGAGGATTATTGAGGTCTACGGAGGCAAAAGGAGAGCACAAGATGTGACTATGATAAGAGTGGCGATCCCACTGGAGCATTTGGCTGAATCTGGCCTGGAAGCCCTTCCCATCACAAGACTTGCCGACTCAGGCCTGTACTCATGCCCATATACTCATAATTACTGTACTGTAACTCATTCAATGAATAACTCGTGTCAATTCAATACTGGTGATGACATAGGAGTGACACAGGTTGTGCAAATGACAAATTACTGCTGCAGAGATGGCTGCAGTGCTCAGGTGCTGTTCATACCTGGCGTGCGAGTTGATACCATCATGGAACAGAGTTTGACAAAGGTAGGGAGCTCATCGTGCACCACGGAAAAATTAAAAAAATTTCGCGCCCAACTTTCTGAAACACAAAAGGAAAAAAAGTATTCACGATCCTGGCTAAATGATGTGCGATGGATGGAATCGTGCATAACAAACCATATGAGCTCGACTCCCCTTGTGTTTGGCTTGCTTCAGATTGATACAGGTGATGACATAGGTGCGACACATGGTGTACAAATGACAAATTATTGCTGCAGAGATGGCTGCAGTGCTCAGATGTTGTTCATACTTGGTGAATGGGTTGATACAATCGTGAGACAGAGTTCGACAAGAGTTGAGGGCTCATTGAGCACCAGAGAAAAAGTTGAAAAATTTCTCGTACAACTTTCTGAAACTCACAGTGAAAAAAAGTGCTCACGATCTTGGCTAAATGACGTGCGATGGACCAAATCGTGCATAACAAACCATATGAGCTCAACTCCCGATCCGTTTGGCTTGCTTCAGTTCGATACAGGCGATGACATAGGAGTGACCCAGGGAGGGCAAATGACAAATTACTGCACCAGAGATGGATGCGGTGCTCAGATGCTGTTCATACCTGGCGTGCGAGTTGATACCATCGTGGAACAGAGTTCGACAAAAGGAGGGAGCCCATCGTGCACCAGGGAAAAATTAAAAAAATTTCACGCCCAACTTTCTGAAACACAAAAGGAAAAAAAGGATTCACGATCCTGGCTAAATGATGTGCGATGGATGGAATCGTGCATAACAAATTATATGAGCTCGACTCCCCTTGCGTTTGGCTTGTTTCAGATCGATACTGGCGATGACATAGGTGCGACACATGGTGTACAAATGACAAATTATTGCTGCAGAGACGGCTGCAGTGCTCAGATGTTGTTCACACTTGGTGAACGAGTTGATACCATCGTGATACAGAGTTCGACAAGTGTTGAGGGCCCATCGAGCACCAGAGAAAAAGTTGAAAAATCTCTCGTACAACTTTCTGAAACTCACAGTGGAAAAAAGTGTCCACGATCTTGGCTAAATGATGTGCGATGGATCGAATCGTGCATAACAAACCATATGAGCTCAACTCCTGATCCGTTTGGCTTGTTTCAGTTCGATACAGGTGATGACATAAGAGTGACCCAGGGAGTGCAAAT
>Ga0099797_100198_pt1 | contig 39119 bp, 27 predicted proteins | sample Uncmet_Sort48C_1_FD_89871 | JGI IMG/M metagenome (GOLD analysis project Ga0099797, IMG submission 89871) | Marine eukaryotic communities from CALCOFI LINE 67, Pacific Ocean - C012_Sort48C_1 | ecosystem: Environmental > Aquatic > Marine > Oceanic | place: Pacific Ocean: Monterey Bay | collected... | reverse complement strand
CGTCGGTTTGAACGAGGGTTGTTCCGTACTAGCTTCACATTGGTCCCGCAGCCGTGCACGGTCAATGCACCATGCACTGCTGACGGCGACGCAAAAACCTTTTTAGGAACTCTGAATAACAATCTGAATCTGAATAATTCATTATTATTGAACTCGATTTTTTCATGGGCTTATTTTTTTAATTATTTTTTTAAAATTCCTCATTGTGTATGCTTGTGCTTTTCATTTTCTTCATGCTACTAATACAATTACTTGTGCGTCTATATATTGTTAAGCCAAAAAGTGCACAGCATATTTAAGGTGTATGCACAGCCTTCATAATTTTATCTTTATTTTCATTTTGCCTTCCTCTAGCCTAATTTGATTCTTTTACAAACAAACATTTGTATTACAAATCATTGAAAAATTACTCAAAAAAGGTTTTTATTTGTGGTGACGGGCAAGAAAAAATCATATGACATTGCAGGGACCCAAACAATATTGACAATAATAATATGTCTCGCCGAGGGGTGCATAATTATGCAGGGACCAGGCCCAATAGCCCCGGTATAGGAGCCTTTGACCAATAGCCCCCGCTTAAATTGTTATCACAGTGAGGTTGGCGGTCCGTTTACCATCAGATCTTCGGGCAAGCCGCAATTATGTTTGTTTTTTTTCTCGCCGACAGTATGATTTCTGTATAGCTAATACTAAGAGAACTAGCTAACTTCATAGTTCTTATTTTTATTTAAAATGTATACAAGTGTCTGTGCAGGGTTATAATTTTGCGCAAAAAAACCGATCGTGCCAAGGCGTGATGTTTTTTGCGCGTGGTTTTTGTAATTGATACACCCTTAATGTCAATTTTTTTCAACCTGCATTTATCAATTCAGGCTGTTTGGAGCCGATATTCAAAATTCCACTATACCGCATAGTAATTAATTTTCTTAAGTATTTTTTCATTTTTTTATTAGAGTGCAGTGACCTATATTACTACTTTTTATCATATTTTGTTTGTTCCCACAGACGATAATCTAATATTTAACTTGTGGTGAATTTGCAGTGCAACTCCTTTGACAATTAATCATATTAGAACAACGCCATCGCTGAAGAAAACGTCCCTAGAAGAGAGAGACTTTTTCAACAATCGTACACAACCTTCTTAGAGATCGGCGTCGGTGTCATCATCCTTGCTGGCCTTGCAGCAACAGCAGCAGCAGATTACGACGATCAGGGCGATGAGGACCGCGAGGATCACAGAGATCCAAATGCAGCAGCAGCAGCAGTCGCGGCCCGCGATGCCTTTTTTACACATTATTAATGTTATAAGAATTCGTATTATACAACGTACTAAATACATGCAGTTTCTGTCTTTGGAAATTTGTTTTTTGAAATTGATCTTTCCTCTCCCGGAACAAAATTCTCGAAAAAAAACTCTCAACAAAGTAGATTAAGAAGAAACCATCGATGTCGGACCCGAACAGAAAAAAAAAAACCGTCGATGTCGGAACCGAACAGGAGCACGTACTTCTTGACGTACTCCTCAGTGCAGCCCTCCTTGACGAGCCACTCGCGGATCATCAAGATTTTCTTGTCGAACGCCGCCACGTCGTTGCCTGTTTTTTTTTATTAAATACGCGGACTTCTTCACTTAAGTTAAGGTCGGATACTTTAGCGATAACAGATGCATTATGACCTGTTAGCCGCATCATTCAAGTATTATAGCGGTAGCATATAATAATATTCAGATAGAGACAGGAAAACTTCTACAAAGCATGCGGGGTTAGCTCTAGTATAGTACACCGAACGGATATTAGCCATAATCTTCTTTGATATTAAGCTGACAAAAAGAAATTTACCGGTTAGCTTGCGGATCTGGGCGACAATCTCTTCGAAGACGGCGCTGGGCTTGCGGGCTTTGTGCCAGTCCTTTTCATTTTTTTTTACGTCTTAAGATCACCAACAATATCACTTCAGGGGTTTTTGAATACTTTATGAGTCTGCGTTGGCCGTACTAGTACTGATAGTCATGCTGTGTGGTGTTAGGGTCATTGTGTCTTAAGTTATCATCATAATAGTTTACTATGCTGGTCAAAATATCTATTGAAGGCTAGTACCTGAACGATTTTAAGGTTCTCTTCGGCCACGGCGATCTGCTCTTTCAGGGCGGCAATCTTTTCCTCCTCGGCCTTCTCAAAAGCTTTCAGTTCCTCGATGCGGTTCTTCAAATCGTTGACAGTCTTCCAGTCCGCCTTGTACTGTTCCTCGTTCGTAAGAGCCTTGTACTCGGTTTCCAAGTTGGTGTTCTCCTCGACCAACTTCGCGAGCTGCTGCTCCTCTTCAGCGGTGACAGCAGTCCCGGCCTGAACGCGTTTCGCGTGCTCTTCCGTCATCTCCGTGACCGCGTTGGTCTTGGCCCACCACTGCTGGTCCTTCTCATTGATTTCCTGTTCCTTCTTCGCGAGGCGTTCCTGCGTCGTCTTGTGCTCGGGTTCCAACTGCTCCTTCTCCTTCTTTTCGAGCTCGTCCTTCTGCTCCTTGAGTGTTTCCAGGGCCGCGATGTGGTTTTCCAGCTGCTTGATGGCCTTGTTAAGGCTGGCGATGGCGGAATCGAGCGTCTCGGCTTCCTTGTTCAGTTTGCTGGCGTCCTTGCGGAGCTGGACCAGGCGCTGTTTCTGCGGTTCCGTGCGGTCAGCTTCCGGGATTGCCTCCAAAGCCGCCAACTCATCCAGCTGCGTCTGGATATCGTTCCGCGCCTTCTGCTGCTTCTCAAGCTCCTGCTTGCGCCCCTCGAGAAACTTTGCCGGCTCAAGGTGCTCGTCGAGCTTGCGCTGCGCGGCCTTGATCTTCTCGACCTTCTCAGCCTCCTCTTTCTTCTGCTCCTCAAGATCCTTCTTGGTCGGCGCGATCCACTTGGCAGTTTTCAAACTCAGGCCCAGGCCGACCTTCGCGTTCTTCTTGTAGGACCACACGCGGGACGTGAGCAGCTCCTGGCACTTCTCGGCCTTGTCTTCTTCGACCGCAGGCTTCTTGGAAGTCGCGTTATTACCCGCCTCTAAGAACGACTCTGGGGAGTTCGGGGTCTGCGGGTTGGCCACCTTGTAATATCATACTTTTGATATTGAAATCATTCAGAAGGATGCTGTTAGGGAAAAAAAACACGGCGCGGCCACAAACCGGGCGGAATGGTAAAACAGAGGAGCCGTTTCTACATGCACATGATTGATGAGTGGTTGCTTTCTACTTGACTATGGTCATATTATACCTACGCAATGTGTGAAAAAAAAATGGAAACGTCCGGGTCTGGCAGCAATTCTTTTAAACAAATCTATCAACCTTCTTCGAGTCCGGCAGACCGTAGATCTTCTTCTCCTCGCCGTGCGGCATCAAAAACTGCTCATTGACGTGCCAGAAGGACTCCACGACCGCCGACAAACGCTTGAGGTCGTTCTTTTCTTGGATGTTCGCGTCGGAACGCTTGCCACGCTTGTCCCAGTCCTCCGACTTCTGCATCTTGGCGCTCCAGGTGGTCCAGATCTGCGCGGCCTCATGCGCACGCTTGAGGTCCTCGGACCACTTGGCGGCCTCGCGCTTCTCCTTGACATCCTGTTTCTCCGCTTCGTCCTTCTTGACATCCTGTTTTTTTTTTTTCATTTTCTGGGGTAGTCGCAAAACCACGGAAAATATTTTTTGCATATTTATCGGTTAAATTATGATGAATATCAGCCAACAACGAATACATTAAAACAGTCCTGTCTAAAGTAACTAACTAACACACCGCTTCGTTTAAAACATAGTAAGACCTTGAGCGGCGCGACGCGCGTGTGAGTGTCTTTGTGGAGAACTTCCGCCAGCTCCTCATAATGGCTGATGCGGTTTGCAACCGCAGATTTAATGAACTGCAGAGCCATCTTGTTTGTGTGCGTTGTTGTACAAAATACGAAAAAGATTATTATTAAGCTTTGGGGAAAGCGTTTAGGGTTATTTTGATTGTTTGATTATTACTGATAATCGGCTGCATTTTGGTTTGTTTTAATAATGATTCATATGGAACAAGGGGAGGGTCGTCGAGAAAAATCAAGGACGACACCCAACATCCTCTTCTTTGGGGATATGCGAAATTAAGAAAATTGGAAAGACACGTCATTTGTACTTCACCCTGAAGAGAAATCGAGAGAGAGAGAGCACGGAAAAGAGTACGATTTCGTAATATTTTTCGTTGAATGATACAGGTATCCATATCGTAAACGGGGCTCTCGTGGTGATTCTTGTGGATTGGGTAAGGGCACGGATATGAAAGGCACTTTGAATGAGAGGAATGTACGGTCAGAACCAAATCGAATCCCATTCTAAATCAACAAATCTTTTCCTTTTCGATGTCGCACAAGCGCTAAAAATTCATGTTCGTTTTAGTCGGAGTTTGTTTTGCAAGCATGCATATACGATATTACAGCAGATATTAGAAAAAAAAGCTCAATCTATGGCAATTAGTGTTGAATGATAAAATTAATATGAATAAACACGGTTCTTCTAGAATCAACATGAACGATATAAAAAAAGAAGTTCCCAGACGCAATACCTAACGGTGCACCTCATGACCAACGGGGTGTTCGTTCTCATAGAAGGCACGTAATGCAGAAAACCGGCCTGCATACAAGGCGTATGATACAGCAAACCAATCTGTCTCACTCTCCTACAGGAAGGTCATGGCGGGGCTTTGCAGCACCGGGTTGCCGAAACTGCCCACGTTGAGGGCGGCGTCCACGGTGGGCAGGGCGCTCGCGGCCCACTGCGCAGCGGCCACTGGCGTCGCCGCCGCGGCGGCCGCCTCTTCCTCCTCTTCCACCAGCGCTGCCGCGGAATTCAGCGGACTGTCGTTGTTCGTGGCGGTGCCCGCGCCATCCGGGGCTCCGCCCGCCGCTGCGCCCGCTTCTGCGCCCGCTTCCACGCCGTCTCCGGCATTTGCCACCGTATTCTCGGCTGCGCTGCTACCAAGAGTACCACCCACGTCCGCGGCCGGACCGGCAGCTTGTACGACGCTGCCGCTATCCGCAGCAGCTGGGCCCACCGGTAGTATCGCGGCGGTTTCGGCGCCCGCGGTGGCGGCCGTTGTGCCAGCGTCCGGCGCCGCGACCTCCGGTTTGATCATACTCCCCACCTCCGCCAGCTCCTCCACCTCGGCAGGCGCCGCTGCCTCGGCCGGCGCCGCTGCGCTAAAGTCCGCCTCGGCGGTCGCTGCTCCCGCGTCGCCGCCTCCCTCGGTTGTCGCCGCAGCGGCCGACGCGTCCGCAGGATCATTCACACCCATCATGCTCGTAGTAGCATCCGCAGCAGCATCGGAGGTGCCCCCATCGGCGGCGTTCACCTCCACGGTAGCTGCTTCCATGGTGCTTGCTTCAGCGGCACCTGCTTCCGGGGCACTCGACGTTACAACCGTTCCAGCGGCGACGGCCCCCGCAGCGCCCGCCTGGGCGGCCTGCTGCGCCGTCGTGCTGATGGTGGTGGCCACAGTCGACGCGGCGCCCGCCGCAGTGGCGCTGTCGACCTTGGTCAGAAACGCGTCGCCCGCGTCTGCTGCCACCGCTTGCGCCGGCGCGTCCACCGGCGCACCGCTTACCAAGACGTCGCCGGGTCCCGTGGCGGTGGCTTTTGATAGAGTTACTATAATGTAAATACTAATTATCAATGAATACACGAGTTGCGGTGTAATGTTCGCTTAGCCTGCTACCAGGCGTGTGAATTCGGTGGACCTAAGTAACAGAATATGGACAATAAGCCTTCTTCTGCATCTACAGTATATTTTTTCAAAGTAACATAATCGACTACGCCAACACTTCCTCCAGAATGATTCAAATTTTAATGCAACCCACATGCTCTGGCAAAGTTCCCGCTGCCCCGGGATTCAGCGACTCTCCCAGCCCCAGAGGGAACGCCGGGCGGTTCGACAGCAGCGCGGTATCCGGTGCCAGATTCACCGCGCCGTCGTCCGAGAGGATCTTGACCTTTTTGATAATTTGTGGATACCGGAATTAGAAGCAACGGCGGATGTACGCAGTACTGTTGCTGGTAGTACGGAGTACTATTATCGCCGGTTCTCTAATAAGTACTGTACAGGTCTTCGGCCTCCTACATATTAATACAAACCTTCATTAGAAATGGACGAATAAAATCTAAAAATAATGGTTTTAGGTCCTTATACCGCCTCGTCCGCGTCGTTCACTGTGAGCCCCTGCGCGGGATCCGTCTTCACGAAATGGTTAACTAGGGATGCGCCCTTCTCCTGCTCGAAGAGGTTCACCTTATAATATCAGAATTTCATTCATTTACCCATAATGTTTCATAAAGTCCCAGACGTCAAAACACATTGCAACACATATTATTAGGACTGTAGAGCTGCTTCTGATTTTTTTTGTACAATTACGATTGCAACTGTACTACTTCTGAAGTTTTGTACTGCTTCTGAATTTTTGTACCCACACAGACTCACAGAGTCGTCAGCTATAAAATAATACACAAATTAAACCAAAAAAAAAAGAACGTCGTCCAACGCCACCCAGCTGCCTTTGAACTCCGGGTGCAACTTCAACCAGCGCTCGATCTCTAGGCTGCGGCACTCGGTGCCGAAACACAAGCTGGGTGTGCGATCAATTAAGGGCCCGATCCCCTTCCTTTGGAACGCGTCCGACGCCAGATCGAGCATGTGCTGCGACTTGCGCCAGTGACTCGACAAGACAATTTGGGCCTTGGTGGCGTCCACGATTTTCTTCAGGTTGTCCAGCGCCTGCTCGGAGAGCAACTCCTTGCTTGTGCTGTTTGAGAATTTTTTTATTGAACTTACCGTCTGAAAATATCTATTATGTTTTTGACACCATTCAAATATATTACTATTTTGAAGACCCGCAAATCATAATATCCGTAGTTGAATGTTAATACATAGTAGAATACTATAGATGAAAAAAAAATTCAAACGTTTTGTTGAGCACGCCGTCTACGTCCTCGAAAATCAACGGGCGGCTCTTTTCAAACATTTTCTCCTTGTAGTAGTTGTGGAACTGCACATTGTCGCCGACCTTGTAGTGCGGATTGTCGGCATGCGGAAAGTGCACGGGGTTGTTGTCAACATTGTTGTTGAAGAACGACGTATTGATGCCCACCGACAGCGGTGGTGGCGGCGGGGCCACATACACCGGAGACGGCATACTACTGCTACTCAAGTTGTAGTAGTTCCCCAAGTTGCTGCTAGGAGTAGGACCCAGGGTCGCTGGGTCGGAAGCACCCAAGAGGCCTCCTGAGGAGAAAAAGGAAGCGGCCCCATAATAGCTGGAACTAGTACTGCTGCTGCTGCCAGTCCAACCGTCGTTGTAGTCCCAACTACCTGTAATAGACCCGACTGCAGCATCGTCCGCACCGAACAGGGCCTGCACGAGATCGGCGAGCACCGGCATCCCGTATTACTGTTTACGTAATGAGACCATCCCAATCTTAGCCGTGGAGCTCTCCAAAAGAAAGAGCGCAAATACAGGTCCGCTGCTACTTAACTTGGGTGACGTTGGCCACTCAGGTTGCAGCCGCAGGGTGCCGCAGGGTGATTGAGAACTTGCGCGGCGTGGTTCACTCAATCAGCTACCTGGCGCGACGTGCCCATCAATCTTAGACCAGAATGAAATGTGCGTGACATCATAATGTATTATAATTTATAATGTACACTGCCTGTAGACAAATTTGCAGTATCACTTAGTTAAGTTAATACATGCAGCTTGCTGCGTGGGCTGGCCGATGTGCCCTGGCCGATGCAAACATTCATTGAAAGACGTTTTGAAGTGTCCTAGTTATTACATGATTATTCCCAGCTGCTTCCAGGATTCCCGAAGAAGACCAACCTCGGCTTCCTCAACGTATGCCATGTATTGTAGTGTGGTAATCAGCAATGTATTCAATGGTGGAACCGTGTGTCAGCTAGTTAGGGTGGATGTATGCAAATTATAGTGATGAAAATTTGAAAAACAAAAACAGCTCGGCTCTACAATACCAGGTAATGCGTCAAAAAATAGCTCTGAAACATACTCATGATAATCATGATAATTATCACAAAAACATCGCGCAACAGACGTCAACGACGTTTTCATCAATCATGATACATCAGACGTACAAAAAAAAAACTACGCGCACAAACCTGCATCTATCATAAAACATGGTTACGAAGGTCTAGGCCCCTGTAAAAGATGTTTCGTGAACTGTATGACAATCGTCTAAAATAAGCTATGATGAATGATATCGAGCAGCTATGCTCTCGATGATGAGCATGACTGTACATTTCTTGTACGGCTGCTCTTTATATGATAGAGTCTTGATGGAACCAGCATTTGAATGTTTGTTTGTAGTATGTACACGACCTAAAAATGAACGAACGATACACTAAAAAAAACCTCCCTGTCACTATTTATCTGATCAACAATATCTGACAGAAAATATAGTCAGCCACCCGAAACTTAGAAGAAGTCCTTTTCCTTTTTCGCAAGCTGCTCCTTACAAAGCTCCGTTTGGTTGAAGTAGTAACTGGTGATGCCCGATGTGGCCGCAAGCACCGTCTCCGAAATGCCGGACACCGTGGTCTGCTTCTCCTTAAACCAATCCAGCATCGCCTTAGACGTGCGCTCGCCCTTTTTTTGTTGTTGTACTACAAAAGGATTGGATCATCATCGAATTTGCTATCGTCCGAGAGGGGGATGAATCCCTCCTGCTTCTCCTCCGCATTTTGGACATAGGCATGTTGTCGTCCTCCTCGTTACTTCTGGTTATTCTTATGGATAATATGTCCGTACAACAGGATTGGATAGTAATATGTCCGTACAACGACAGTTGGGGCACAGGTTGATATTAGTATTGTTGGAGCAATATAATTTACTACAACATGAAAAATAAATCAAACCTCGTACACTTCCTGCGCTTCGTTATTCTTGAACAGCTTTATCGTGGGAAACCCCTCCAAATTCTGCGCGTCGCACTCCTTCTGGTTGGAAGCAATAGGCTCCCAGTTCTCATCCAGACACTCCACGTGCTTTTTTCAAATTTTTTTGCAAATTCACAGTGCAGTTGTCGTCATCTTTAATTCTAGAATACACACGTACTACATTCACATATAATACTCAGTCTGGCAAAAAAAGACGTGGATACTACAGTACACATAACTGGCAAACCTACCTTGGCTTTCCCCTGAATTTCTGCCTGCACGCTATTCCACGCGGGCTCAATATGCTGGCAGTGGGGGCAGCCCTTGGCGGTGTACAAACGCATCTCCATGTCCGCAAACGCTGTCGAGAGGACGCCCATGGTTGAATTGATGATTCCACTTATGTTACGGTCAGTATAATGCTACTGCTGAGTGCGCAGCCAAAGGATATAAAAGAGGCTAAAGAATATGAAGCTAGATTTTCATCACTAGGGTAATGCTGCGGGTAGGCAGGCTGACTAATACGGCGCTAGGCCTCCCCTACGTCAGACTCTGTGGTTTGGGGGACTGAGGCCCCGGAGTGACATACCTCCACTCTATCTAACTTTCCCGGTCGTGCTCAAAATGACCTTGGGCTACGTCGTCCTATTTCCGCTATCTAGTATGAATCCTGAACACGCGGCTTTTATAAATTCTAGATATCAGAAGATCCGCACTGACACAGTGATACCATTTATGCCGTACTTGTACTCATGTCCTTTTCACTCTAAAGAGCGGATTGCACATGCTCGAACTTTTCACTCTAAATCCATATCTAAGGTGCACCACATCTACTTACACATCATGTATTGTACTGAAATATCTTTGTGCACAATTCACATGCCTATCCATCACATTTGTTTACGACACTCCCTCAGCCTCAGGCTCCGGGCCCGCGCTCCATCCGCTCCACCGCCCGCTGCACCCGGAATACGGCCGCACTCCCCGCCTCGGTCCACTCCCCGCATAAGAATGTTCGGGCCCCTGGCCCCTCGTCATCGATATTATGAAGCGGCCCGATCGTTATTGTTGCCACCGCTTCTAGGGCCGGCAACAAACTGCGGCGCAGGCCGCCACCCAGGAGTTGCAACACATCCAAATACTGTGCGGGCAAATCATCAATAGGATCACCGGTCTCTGGCTGAGTCATGAAAGTTCTCAAACGCAGAGAATCGGGGGAAGGTCCCAAAGAATTTGGAGGAAACAAAGTCTCCAACAAGTCTGCGCACGCCTGCGCCGCGTCCACCAAGATTCGCACTCTCTGCCGATGAAAATCATCCCGCAAATCATTTTCACAAACTGCAGCATCTTCATCAAATGTGGTTGTTGGCGTCATCTTTTTTTGCCTATCATGAGACGCGGTTAAGGCTCCTTCGAGGCTGACGGTCTCAAACTGCCACCATTTTGCCTCCTCGCTCAGCAGATTCATGATTCGACTCAGGGGCACCAGGGGCCTCCTGGGACCCGCCTCTGAGATATCAAAATGACTTCGCAGCGGGGCCCACGATGCCAACAATTCAGGACCCACGGCTCCTCCCAAGGAGGCCTCAAAAGCCCATTTAGACCCGTTGCTGGGCCCGTTAGAAAAGAGTCGCGTTTGCTCGAGGGCAAAAAGCCGGAACACCGTCTTGCGCACACCTTTTGCATATCATTTATGGTACACATCGCGTGATTCTAGTAATAATATTGAACTAAAATTAACATAATCCAGCAAATATTATGTGAAAAAAAGCCAACCGTTTGACCCGAAGTCCGGAGCGAACCACCGGTTTTGTGCAGAAAACCGGAGCAACAATCCAACGGGGATCCTGTAGAGCTCGTCCGCGAATTCCGCCCACAGGCCAGAGCGGAACGCGCTCGCGCTTGGTTCAGATGGTCTTTTCTCATTCGTCAATGAGTTCTCAGAAAGCCCAAGATACTCGTGGTAATACTGTCGCATGATCGAAAAAACCAACGCATCGAACTCCGTGAAACCAGTAGGCACCGCGGTAGGCTCCGCGCTATTCGAACTTGCCACGCTGGAGCGGGTGTACTCGAACAGCTGCCCAAACCTTAACACGTCCCGTAGAGCCTTGCGGCCCGCACTCTCCGCGCTGTCTTGCACCCCTGTAATTCCAGTAGACGTAGTGCTGGGGGCCCCTACTTTGCTGCTGGCAGAACTACCACTTGTACTAATTAGGGGGCTGACGACAACCATAGGGCCTCTTTCGCTACTAATGACAGTCGGACTGGTCGCAGTTGATTCAGCAGGACTGTGGTCTCGAAGAAAATTGACCGCGGGGTGCGAAGGCAAACGGACCGCGCGCCGAGCCCACGCACACGCCGAAAAAGCCGCCGTCCACGCCAGAAAAAACGACAGAAAATGGCAATTGGACAAAGCGCGAATAAACGCTGACAACGGTCTCTTACGAAAAGCGAGGACCATCACACTCATATTTGGACTGACGCTGTCCACGAAAATGATTGAGCGCTGACAGAATCACAGCATCATCAGAAATTAAAATTCCAACATAATAATATTTGCGGCGAACACGACGTTCTTATCTTTTCGTACGCCACACAAGATCTGTACTGGATGCTTTTCGAATGTATACTAGCCGGGGAGCGGGGTGCATTGAAAAGACGCCCAAAGGACGCACAACTTTCCACGCAATCTATGCAAATGGAATCGTCGGACGAATACTATTAAGCCTTCCCCGGCGATGCCGGGGGTAGAAAACCACAGCCGAGAAGGCCACCTCACCACGACCAAATGTGCTCGGGATTGCTCCAATTGGAACTTCCCCATCACCCAAGGCTCTCTCACTCAAAGCTCTGTCAGACGAAGCCTTCTCTCTCAGAGCTGGCTAGCGCCAATTTATGAAAGACGCCTGGGTGCGTGCAAGCCAGGGAAATTCAAAAGTAAACAAATCTCGTAAGGATTCTATTGCTAAAAAGCTGTTTTCATCTGTACCAGTTTTTTTCGATTCTGCGCAAATCAATGTCTGCGAAAGGTTTTTGCTGATCATGTCAATTCAGATATAGTGGGGTTTTGGCGTCACGAAACGCAGAAAAAAAAACGAGCGAAATCGGCAGGCTTTTCCTGCAATTAATTGGCGTAACCTCTTCAAAAACGTCTCAAAAATGGCACTAGCACCGAGGGAAAATGACGGAAATGCCTCAAAATCGGGCATTTCCGGATTTTCGTCAAATCGCACTTTTCGAACGGTTTTAGCCTCAGTATCTTTCATATTGGAGGCATTTTGGGCGTGGGAGTGGTCTCGGGTTTACACCTGTGGTTTTAATCATGCGCAGCCTTACTAGATAAGTCTCAAAAGCATGCGTTCTAAAAAAAAAATTGTCAGGCGATCCGCACGCTCTTGACAGCGGCTCTTGCAAGCGATGTGTGTGTGAGATCTTCGACTTGGTTCATTCATAAGAAGAGCGCCCTCTCAGACTATTACAGATCGTTACCCGGAAAAAGTGTCGCCCTCGGCCTTCCACAGATAGCCACAGCTTTGGCATTTCACTGTGTAAATGGGGTCCTCGCTTTGGTCCACCTTTTTTTTCAATTTTGTTGCAGTCCTCCTCACGATCATAATAAATTGACATAATTCATTACATTTATAGTTAACAGCACATGCTCCTATCTTTTGAAAATGTTTACTATGGGCGCTACGACGACTAATGTTAGTCTTGTTAACAATATTCATGTTCAACACTGAAAATGACCTTCCGCCCCGTGATCTGCGTCATCTTGTACATGCAGTTCTTGGCACCGCACTGCTTGCAGGTGTACTCGTCCGAGGGCGTCCATAGCGGATCGTCCGTGGGGTCGACGCCTAGTTTTTTTTTTGTTTTGTATATCGACAGTCTGCGTCTTTGAAAAAAAGGAATAGATTGAATGATCATAGAGGAGTTTCTTGAACAATTATGTCCAGTCCGCTTCTGCTTTTGAATTCCATAGTTTTAGTAATATCATTACGCGAAGAAGATTTTTCATCCAATACTGTAATCGAAAATGAAAAAAGCGACCCCTGGACTCCGCCAACGCCTCCTCGGCGCGGGTTTTCTTCAGCAAAATCGCCTGCTCCGTTTCTAGCAGATCGTTCGGAAAAAAGGGCAGCGAGAACGCGAGGGCCTTATACGTTTTTTTTTTTGTATATTATCAAAGGACAATATGATATTGTGATGTTGTGGTCTCACTCAGCCCAACAGCATATACAATATTGAACAACTATTAATATACAAAGACCTCTTTTGCCGCCGCTCGTTTGGCCAGACTCTCGTTTTTTCGCAAAAACGTGAAGATGCGGCGGTAATTCCCCTGGTACGCTTTGTACTCGATTTGCGTCAATTTGTGGCTGTTTTTGAGGACTTTCAGATCTCCCTCTTTGCTATTTCTATTGCTGTTGTTCTGCTGGTGTATCTCCCGCACGCTGGCCTCGAAGATGCCCAGCTCCAGCGCCCGCGCGGCCCGCGATCCTGCCGCCCCGTTCTGCGAAAACCTTTTATTTTGCGTGAAAAATTTCGAAAGCATATTACGGTATTCTCAAATCTAGATTCTAATAGTCATGCTGGTAGTAAGTATTTCAAGCGAATATTAAATCGTAAGGAGAGAATGGGGCTCTGGGGACGTTCCAATTATGCTGTTTTCACCAAAAAAATATACCAAAAAACAAAGGACCACGGCTTGCTCGTGATTGTGTTCAAGCTTTGCACGCGCCGCACGTCCGCGATCGCGTCCCCCTGGGTGATTGGCGTTCGCAGCTGCATTTTTTTTTCGACCTTTTCGACCGGGCCCCCCTCTGCATCTTTTAATTTGTTCGGTTTTTGTACGGCCCCGCTGACGAACCCCCCACTTCGGCCTCTCGATCTGGTGCGGCTCCTTGACCTATTGGTACTCCTTTTTTGGGCCGACGGTGATTCCTGCTGGGAATGCGCGAGCGTTGGCCCGGCCCCACTTCCGCGATTGCCAATATTGGCCCCCGCGAAGGCCCGGCTTGACATACTACTGCCGCCGTCGGCAGAGCTTGCAGAGCCATTCTTAGTGGCGGTGCTGGTGGCCATTCTTTGTAGTTAGCAAATGATGATGCTAATACACACTAATAATGTACAATCTTTTTCGCCCAGAAAATCAAGAGCGTGATTTAGATCTATATCGTACCTACCCGTCACCGTACATTTAGATCTATAGATGACTCATCGCAGAAGATCCGGGCCCTCATAGTAGACAAGGATGCATATTACCACATGCCTAGAGCAGGAATGCTTCGTAATAAACTATGAAATGCGGGCTCTTTCATTTTTCTCACCGGAATCAAGAATTTTGTATCTATCTCCCCTCCCGCCTGTAAAGGTTTTTTTTTGATATGATTAATATGCAGTAAGGAAGCGAACGAGCAAGTTAGATGTGATGACACGGGTGGTATGAAGATACTAAACAAACATGATATGGATAGAGTTGGGGCAGACCTCCTGGTTGAACACCGAGCTGGAGGGAGCCCTCCTGGTTGAACACCGTAATATACTGCAGTACGCGGTAAGATGATAAGATCAATTCAATGTTAATGAATCAATGTGTTTTTTTGCGGGGAAAAAATAGGTCGGGTTTTGTTTTTTTGGGAAAAAAACTGAATCACACATCATGCAAGCCTCCTACACGTAGCCGACAGGCGTCAAAATTGATTTTAATTATAATCGGGGATATATTATCGGGGGTGGCTTTATTCTAATCTACCACTAAAATTCTACCACTAAAATTCTACCACTAAGTATTAAGTTCACCTCAACATAAGTTAGCCAGTTTTTATAGCCACCTAATATTAGCCACTTTCATAATTCCTCTTTTTTTTTCTTTTGGGCACCTTACACCTCAATAACCCCTCAATTCAACTCCTCGGTGCCGGGCTTCGCCCCGACCCCAATATGAATGGATGAATAAACCGACAACTATTAGGATTATTAGTCCAAAGAAATACGAGGAGTTATATGAGGAGTTCTGTTGCTGGCTGAAGCCAGCGAATCAATGTTGCAAAATTTTTGAAAGACCTGAAAGGTCATGGAATAGGGGCCCAAAACACAAAATAATGTGAGTTAATATCCGCAGCGTCTTATTATGATTATATTTAGAGCTTCACCGCAGCGTCTTATCATAATAATATTGTCGATAAGAGCATTATGGTTCTATAATTACTGGCAGTCCAGAAAACTGGCCGTCCTCGTGATCGTCGACGTCCATAGCCTCGTCGGCGTCCATTTCCTCTTCAGGTTGTTGCTCTTCTTCAGGTTCTGCGTCCTTTTGCCCTGATGTAGCATCGGTCCTGCGCCGTTTGTTGTTGCTGCTGCTGCTGCTGCGGTGAAACAGAGCGTCGACGACAAGACTTCGATCTTTTGGCTCTGAGGAGACAATGTACTTAGGGTCGGCGACTTCCAGGGGCCGCTTCCGGGGCCCTTCTTTCTCAATAATGTATTCGTACGTACGCGGATCGTCCAATTTTTGCAATTCCAGCCGGGCCCGCTCGACGGCTTGTGCGGCCTCCAGGTACTCCGAAAAAAGGCGCGCTTTCAGGGCCGGCGTCGAATTCAAGTGCTCGAGCCACTCCTTCTGCCGGCCGTCTGTTTTTTTTTTTTCGAACATTAAATACGAAACAAAATATGTTATAGACCGGTGAAAGTTCGGTAATAATACAAAAAAAAAGTTTATAGGGTCTCATCTGACTCTATTTATTATAATTATACAAATATGATTAAAATTGTATCTATGCACTAAGAATATTGTTCATAATTATAATATATGATGGCCCCGGAGACTATCATATGTTCATGTGATATGATGTTTGTATTTAAAGCTTCACCGCGGTTGACAGTTTCCAGTAAGAAATAAATACATAACTAATACAATTCCGAATACAAGTTATTTAAAAAGACTGTGTTTATTTTTTGTGAGCAGGATGAAATGTCATGTTGTACGCAAACGGAATTTACCGCGGAGGAACAGCACCAAAATAATGAAAATAATGAGGGAGGAATGACGGTGTATAACGGTGAATAAGACTATAGTACAATAGTAAGAAGTCCGGTGGAGTGGACAAACGGGCGGCCATATTGGAAATTGAAGGGTGGAGGTAGTCAATAGACAATATAACAATAATAAATGGTAGTCAGCTATAGATAAAATGTTCATATGATATGATAGTAATGGCATTGAATATTGCGCGCATTCGTAGTTTTGAAGAGCGTCCCATCGAATGGGTAGTAATTTTGAATTTCGTCGATAGAGTATATTATTGTCATTTCTTCGGGTTTGATCGAGAGCGTACCATACCGAAACCCCAACACTCCGTCCACGTTGTAGAGGCACCGCCTCATTGAAAAAAAAAAAAAATACCGGCAACGGCACCGGCGAACACCCGCTTGATAGGGTCGATCACGTCTTTCTTCGCGCGATTCTGCAGCGCTAGTGCACCTTCCAGGCCCATCATGGTGCTATTTTTGTATCATTGTTTTGGTTTCAACTATGCATATAAATTCTATAGTATATCATCTATTTGAACATCATCTATTTGGACTTTTTTCAATGTATCCATTTCCGTTAATTAATCTATTATGAAAACTATAGAGTAGGCTGAGTGATGCAGCACTCAGAATTAATGAATGTTGTCGCTGAAAAAATTGATCTTGTCCGATACCATATCAATTACCACGTAGTAGTACAAATACTAGCCCGTGGATTGCTTTTGTACGATACCATACGTTATTAGCCGTAAAAGAAATTAGTATAATATTAAATCACTGTGAATTGCTCTTGTCCGATACCATACGACTAGTAAAAACTAAAAATGCACCGAGAATTGCTCTTGTTGGACACGAAGTTCATGTTGTTTGTGAAGCCCTCTTTTACATGATGGAGCCCGTTGATCAGCGCGAATAATTGAAATTTGGCGAAATTTTCCATTTCCAATTTGTCCATTTTGCTCTGGTCGATTGTTGCGCCCTCCGGACTCACGGGCAGTCCTCCCAAGCAGCAATAATGAAAACGCCCCTCCAGAGCGTCCCACCTTTTTATGAGCACTCCCTGCTTGTCGCCAGCGTTACAACCCCAATGCAATGGCAGCTGTCCCAAAGGCCCGAGCGACGGTGCGAAATCGCGCAAAAGGCCTCCTCCTTGTATAAAGGGTCTGTACAACGGGTACTGTGAGACGAAGGGTTGGGCCCCTTTTTCAGAGGGCCCCTCCGAAAGGTTTCCAGATGCCACGAGAATGCCTGTTTAAATGAACAGAGAATGTAATATTGCATTTGCATTTTTCGACCGCCATGACTACTACAGCACAAATACAATATAAATTATGATAATATATTGGATTTTGTCTGCAATTGCTCGTAATAGACTTACTTTTTCGGCCGCACCGGTCGGTCACGATCAGTGCTATAAATATTAATCATTCTTTTCGAAAAAAATTTACATACCTTCCAGGTCCGGGTGCAGGCCGTAGGTGCCTCCCAGCGTGCTGTTCTCGGTCAATCGGGAAATACTTGGGCAATACTGATCGTCCCACCCCGCCGCGGGCACGCCTCTAAATCCGCTTTCATCCTTGAAATCTTCTGTTTGAAACTGCACCCGCCTAGTCTTCGAGGCATTCCGATTTTCAGGGTTCCGGATCACCGATTTCTTTTCCGGAGAAGAAGGAGCATCCACTTTTTTTCCGGTGAAGCGCTCAGCCAACCAGCTCACGCTGTTGGACACCCGGGTTTTGATTGGATGATAATACTCCCGATGGTCCCTTTTCCACTGCTCGTTCACAACCTTTTTGCGTTCGGCTGCGGTGGGCTTCGGCGGATTTTGTTTTGGCATCTCCCCATGACCGGAGGGCATGTAATCCCCCCGCGCCAACCGCAATCTGAGCTCCAAATCTTTCTCATCCTCCCGGTCTTCCTCACTACTGTTAGTAGCTCCGGTTTTTTCGACAACTTCTTTTTCGATTTCCCGCAGCATCGCTTCGTACTTCGCGCGTTCGCTCTCGTCACTGAAAATGCGGGCAGCCTCCTGCTCTTGGTGCAATTTATATTTTTGTAAATGGTACTGCTGGTCTTCAGCTGCGAGAAACTGCTGGAGATTTTTTGATTTCTTTTTGAAAAACAAAGTCTCATCCTTCAGTTGATCAGCATCCTTCAGTGCGGTTTTTTTCGAGGCGGAGGCGGGGGAAGTGGGAAAACCGAGGCCCGCACCTTCGACGGATCCCACCGTCGAGGAAATAACACCGAGCAGTCCGAATGTGAGGGTCATCTTCTTGCTCGTCACTTCGCGCGCCACCATTTTTAGATTCTAGTTGTCACTCTAGTATGTATGCTACACAGGGAATACTACAGTAGGACGATTGTTTTAGCTTCGTTCGATACTACGTACGCTTTGTTCAATTTTTTGGAAAAAATATTGTGGTTAAATAATGTGGTTGGGGATGATGTGTGAGCTGGACTTTTTTTTTTGATAAGATGATAAATGCAAATAACCCACCGTCATTGTGTGGAGAAACTGACACACCAATGGATGAAGAGAGAATGTCGAATGATCATGAATCAGGAAAAACAATGAATTTCTGCACGCAAAAAAAAAAACGGTGCTATCGAACAAGGGCACCGTGATCTACGAGGTGCAGAAAACTATACACCATTGCCCGGTGATCACCGTGCGTGTGATATACGGAGATTAGGAAAAATACAAAGATCAGGAAAAATATGAATCACGGTTCTACATTATACAATTGTTCGAAATCACGCGCGAATTGAATTCGTGTACACAGTTTATGTGGAAATAATGTGGAAATAATAATATGTGTAGTAATATGGTGAGCCGCGGCTAAATTTACAAGTGCGCATATACAAAGCCAAGCCTGACAGCCCATACATAACTCCTCACAATCTCTCACAATCAACGGCCGCGGTCTAGCTGTGCACCACAATTAAATTTGCATGGTAGGGTCCCCTCCTTAATAAATTAATAATACTTCACCGTTTACTTAATATGAATGATACACTGTTTATGGCCACGCGTGCACCGCTTTGCCCATGGCCCTCAACTGCCGTAACAAATCGTACCCTTCCTGGAGCGTGTGAGAGCCGTACTGCCAGTTCAACGTGGGGAAGTAACCGTGCAGTTCCACGAACAGCTCGTCCACTAACGGGGGCCCTTTTTTAGATCATGTTGCTATGACCTCTAATTCCTACATATTTCCGTGGGTTGTACGCAACGCTACACCGTGCAGATCCTCTAATAGAAGAGGTTCGTTGGTCCGGCAGTGATTTGTGATGGGTGAACTATTTATGAAGTGTTAGGATACTGTGGGTGATAGGGTAGTTTGGCATATACTTAAAAAGGCCTCACCCTGCATGTTCAGCAAGTCCGCTACAAAGCCCCACTCCAGCGTGGGGCCGGACAGGCTCACGTCCGCGTCGAACATGACGACCTTGGGTTCTTCGTAATAGAGAATTCATGGCATGTATACGCATGTTTGTATTGATGGTTGCCAACTTGGATAATATTTGATGCGTATTTTGATCGTAATTCAATTTGACAAATAATATCGAAAATGATTATCGAGAGAATCCTATAGGCACACTTGCTATAATATGTGACAAGTTCATCGGAATATTCATACAGATATCATGAGAAACCCCAAATTTTGAACACAGTATTATTAATGTCTGAGCCACAAAAAAGAAAAAAAACCGTAAAATCCTCCTTTTTCACGTTCTTCTCGAGGTACTTGATCAAGTCGCCGTGCTTTTCTTGGCCGGTGCCCACGACGGTTGAGGTCTGGTTGAAGAAGTACTGCGGTTTTTTCAAATTGCGGTACTTGTCCGGAATCGTTTTGTTGAATTCGCTGCTGGGGTCCACCATGTGGACCTGGTCGAAGGCGAAGTACGGGGAGTACATGTCCACCAAATGTTTTGTGGCCCTGTAAAATTTGTTCGGACCGATCACGAAGAGCCGCTTCGTTTTTTGCAGAAATTCTTCGTTTAATTTAGTACTGGAAGATAAAACAGCGGGCACAGGTAAATAGGGGGTGAAATCCAGGCCGACGCTCTGCTCGTAGTACCAGTAGTTCCGCAGATTCTGGTAGAGCGGCTCTAAACTTCGGATCACCGCGTTCGGATAAACCTTCAGACCGCCCGCCAGCGCTTTGGGCGGCTTCGGAAACCACACGCAATCGGAGCTTTCGTCCTCGGCTTTTTCCTTTTCTTTCTTCTTTGCAGCTTCGGAGGCCTCTTGGTCCTTCTTTTTCTTTGCCAAGGAGGTGGCATCATCTTTTTCTTTCTCAGAAAGAGCGGATGCTCCGAGCAGCTGCTCCAGGGCTGCTCCTTCTTGGGTAGTTTGCCTCGCCTGCTTGTTATCATTTTTGCGGTCGTTGCCAGTATCGCTCCACAACATCTTCATCCACCGATGCGTCTCCCGCACGGCGTCCTTCACCGTATACTGCCCGTAACCTCGCGAAATAGCCTGCTCCGGGACCTCCAAATCCTGCGTCAAAACCTTCAATTAATTTCGTGCTTTTTATTCGTTAATACTCTTTTCAAATAACTCAATGATGAGTCCCTCTTAATATGATTGCAGCGCCTCCTCTGCTAAAGTAACACCAAGCTCTGCCATAGAATGATGATAGGAGCCCGTTAAAACACGCAATAATCTGCTGCGAAAAAAAATAACCCTCCACACGTACGTGGCGTCAAGCATTCTAACTCCAACAAAAAAAAAACTAAACCCCCCAGGCGTACGTGGCGTTGGCCAAACCGTTACAGATGGTCTCACCGTCATGGATCATATTTAGCTGTAATTTCTGTTTTCGCATCCCATCCAAGATGCCCATGCCCTCCGCGATCTGGTCGGGGCGCGCCCACGTTATCGTCCACGCCCCCACGCCGCTGTTCACGAAGAAGGGCCTATCTAAAGACCCGCACTTCTGGATGTTGCTGCCGCGGCGGTAGTGGCCCCACGTGATGGAATGTTCCTTGGCCTTCAGACCTATGTTTAGTTTAAATAATGAATCGTGATGTGATCTGCTAATTTTCCTATACTGTTAATGCAGAAATGTTTGATTCGATTGGATAAGGCCGGGATACTGTTGATGCAGAAAAACCCTAGCTCTTTCTATTTCATTAATCATTCCAACGACAATCTATCATGTACGTAGTAATTTATACCGTGGCACTCCCACAAATCCTCTGCCAGCAGGGCGAAGTCACCGTAGCCCAGGTTCCCCTTTTTCTGGACACCCGGCAGCCCGTGTTTTTTGATGAAATCTGCTTTGACCTGCGTGCAATTCTGTTTCGGTTTTTCCACTTGCACGGCCTGATGGCAGGCGGGGGGCATCTTTATCCTCTTTTGCAGACTTTTCTTCTCAGGCTTTTCAACAATGTCAGCAGCACTGCTGTCAGTACCACCGCTGCCTGGCTCTGAGCTTTCGGCAACTTCATCGGCATTCTTCGCTTCATTTCCTTCCGGCGGAACTGTTTTTTCTTTCTCCTGGGTCCCACTGCTTTGGGACCCTTCCGGGGACCCAAATCCGGAGGACCCCCCGCCGCCCGCTTTTTTGGCACCAGCTGTTTTTTTCCACAAATCCAAAAGCTTCGCGCGCCGTTCCTTGGCGGGCTTGAAGATGAACACGTGCCGCTCGACTTGCGGTGCGCCCGAGTGGGGCGCATTCTGCGTGTCGCCCTCGCAGGTGTCGAGCAGACAGGCGCTCCCCAGCGCACACTTGTCGCTCAGACGCCACTTGTGCTTGAAGCCGGGGGTGCTGGCAGTACTAGTAGTCACCGGTTCTTGTTCTTGTTGTTTCAACAAATCCACACGGGAGGAAGAACTTCTAAAAGAGCTTATGACCCACTTGTTCTCCTGATTGCCGCCACTGCCAGCAGCAGCTTCTTCGTTCTTCTTGCTTTCTGCGGCCGCTTCTTGCTCCTTCTTCGATTTTTCAGCCACTGCTTGCTCCTTTTTTGCGTTTTCGGCTGCCTCTTTTTCCTTTTTTGCCTTTTCGGCCGCTGCTTGCTCCTTTTTTGCGTTTTCGGCTGCCTCTTTTTCCTTTTTTGCCTTTTCGGCAGCTGCTTGCTCCTTCTTTGCTGTTTGCGCCGCTTCTTGCTCCTTTTTTGCCTTTTCGGCAGCCTCTTGCTCCTTTTTTTCCTTTGCCGCCGCTTCTTGCTCCTTCTTTGCCTTCTCGGCAGCCTCTTGCTTCTTTTTCTTCTTTTCCTGTTCCTTTTTCGTCTTTTCTGCTAATTCTTGCTCTTTTTTTTGGTTCTCTTCTGTTTGTTGTTCCTGTTTTTTCTGCTCCTTTTTGTCATTTTCTTTCTTCTTTTCCTCGTCGGCCTTCTTTGTCGCCGCTTTCTGCGTCTCCCACCGCTTGATTTGCGCCACGATTTTCCGCTCCGCCGCGGTTTGCGATTTCAAGATTCCCGCCATTTCTGTCTTCGGCAACACCTCCTTGCCGAAATACCGCAAAAGAAATTCAGGCCCGCACGCGGCATGGCCCACCCGCTCTGCGACGTTCGCCGCGCAGTGCACCTTCGGCGCCTCCACCACCACCGCGTGCGCTAACGAAAATAGCTCTCGCACGGCCTTTGAGTTGCTTTTATCCAAAACCCCAAACGGGTCGACATCTTCGCTTTTGGAAAAGTTAGGCATCGAAGAGCTCGGGAACGGGGTGCCCGCGAAGCCCATCCACGCCAGACACAGCCTTGGAGAATTAGCTAGGCTCTCTCCTCTGCTCTTCTCAGTGCTACCAGTAGTCGTAGAAGAAGAAGACAGAAGGTGGGAATATACGAAATTTTTTAACCAAGCGGCCTTATCCCAGGTCTCACCAATCAAAGCAGGGACCTCAGCTACTTCCAGAACGGTTTTCTTCTTCTCGCCTTTATTTGAGGGCACAGCAGCATCCTGCGAGCTGTTGCTTTTTGCGGAACTAACCACGTCCGCAACGTCTGGCACCGCTCCGGGCTCGTGCAGCGTCGGCGCGAGGCGTCGCAGTTGGCATTTGGGAGCCGCGCCGTCGATGTTAAGAAACACGGGATGATGAGCTTCAAGTGTTTGGGACCCCGCTGCGGTAGTGTCAGCACTCTCGTCTGAATTGTTGTTGCCCGCCTCCTGTTCTGAGGACGGGCCTCTGTAAAACTGCGCGACGCTGGTCAGGTAGGCACCGATCTCGAGGACGACGGTGCACTTTTCCCGCTCAAAGAAACGCATGGCCAGGTCCTGGCGCCGGTTCAGGCACGTCTCCCCCAAATAGGGCCAGCTCGGGCTTTTGCGCGTGCCGTCGCCGGTGCCCTTGTTGTACAGAAACGGCGTTTTGGCGCAGTACTGCAAAAAGGCTTGCCGCGGGAAAGAGAAACTGCTGCTGTTTGTTGTGCTGATGGTGGCTGCGGTTGTTGCGTTGCTCGCCGTTGTTGTGGGGCTGCTCTTGTCATCACTCGGGGCTGCTGCGGCCTTCTCTGAAGAGCCTCCCTCTTTGTGGCCTTTCTGCGGGGTCCCGGAGGGCCCCGCCGCAACCGTGGTGGCCGCCACCGGGCTCTGATGGGAGAGCCGATTGGCATCGGCCCAGCGCAGCCGCCGAGGGAGAGCGCCGTCCCCTGCTCCGTGACCTCCGTTGGTCCCCTGCGCGTGGAAACGCGCAACCACCACGCCGGCTGGGGCCCGGGAGAGGAACCCAGAAAGGGACCATGGGCCCGCGGAGAAAAAAACCAAAGATGTCCTCATCATGAAAAGCTATGCCGTCTTGGTAATTGTTTTTCAGTATTCTCAATGAGAAGGAACGAACGCAACATAAGATGTCCAACAAAAAAATATTATGCTTTCAGCCTGGTTTTGTGCGCGAGGCCAGGGCTCGCTGCACCTTTTATTACACAATCATGCGCTACGGCACCGTGCTGGAAATGAAGCGAGAACACAAGACAATCCTGCCACTAGAACATACACTCTGACAGAAACCCGTCCGTTCCGCGTTTCTCTCAAATTTGCTCTTGCTTTCCCTACATAAATTAAACTATAGTTGCTCTTACGAGGTCCACGTAAGTTGTGGACCGTTGACGATTTCACGTTCAGGAATTCTTTCAGCGAATTATTTCAATCTTGTGACCTCGTTCAGTTTACGAGGGATCCACAAACAGACAAGCCGGATGTTTCTGATACCGCGCACGATATCCAAGGATACGCAGACGGCTCACTAACTTATGAAGAAGCACCTCAGGACCAATGATCGCATCGACCAACTTCGCGTCGAGCGGCAAGCCTCCTGTGTGTTCAATGTGTGGAAAATAATCCACCGGGACACGCGTGCCGAAAGTTTCGCCTCGAATGTCCCACCTGGCAACCTCTAGGTGGCCCAACCGTCTGCTCAAGTACGTTTCCCATTCCTGCAACCAACGATCTGCTAGACGGGTCAAATAGGGAAGACAGACATCACCTAAACACGAATTCAGCTTCTGAAAAATAGTGGGCGGCATGACGAAAGGAAGATCCCATATGACATCTAGGCCTCCATCGTAAGTCCGGACGGCATCCAAGATCCGGGAGTGCAAGGAAGTTTTTAGCGACATCAGCCCCCGTTCACTGACGGACATCTTCTCGGAGATGCCAACAGAACCTTTTCGTGAAATTGACAGTGGTGCATCTGCAGTGGTCATCATCATCATTATCATACAATTTGCGTTTTTTATGAAAATTCAAAATACGATTGCCAACAATTGCAGCTGGTACACGCCCGAAAATCTGAGGAACTGCCCACTAACTATGCCGGATTTGCACGCACACAAAATATAGAAATTCCACGAACAGAAACACCTCGAGGCACAAATTTGCGCACCAACGTCAGCACGTCCCCATTGAGGCCCTCTGTCACGGCTTCGTCGATCTCGTCTTCCCAGGAATTCACTATCTCTTTCAGCAGAATCACGCTATGAAGATCGTCGAAAAAATCGTACGGTGTACCTGTTTTTGTAAAACACTGGGGTTTCGTTTTGACGCCATCCTTCCATGTGAACTGAGAATCAAATTTGCGTAGTTCGTCAAGAGCAAAATACCGACGAACCACTCGGACTTCCAGTCCGCCGCCGCAAAGACAGCCTCAACCCTCGGAGAGAAACGGTCGACGCAGGCCTTTACGTGCCGCTCCACGTGCTTCTCGAACTCTTTTGAGGCATAGGGGTTTTTGTACTCTGGCATCGTGACCTCCTGTAGTAGTCTAGAAGACAATCCAGGGATCAGTTCCGAAATCTACAAGCGTTGTGCGTTATGCTAGTCTGGTTTGAGTGACATTCTTGCTTTATAGAACACCAGTTTTGATTGGAAATGGAGAAGAAACATGCTCGAACAGAAAACAGGCAAAGAAACCAATATGGAGAGACTGAGAACGGAGGGGAATGGACGCGGAGTCCAAGAACACCAGTTATGCCGCAATCTTGATCTAGAAGCAAAAATTTGCTGTCGGTTTCTGTGCACGTTCACTATCGGTCTCTAGTTTGTCGACACCTACTATACGTTCGTCACATGCTGTTTGCAACAATTATAGAAACCTACAACAACATGAATATGACTAGCGCTGTAGTGTTCATATGAACGCGTCCTCGTCAATGTGGGACCCGGCGGACCCGGTCGCACCATAGCCCGAGGGGCCGCCCTGCTTCTTACTGGCGTCCTTCTTACGAAGCGATATTCTCAAATTCTGCGAAGAGCTCCTCACCCTCGCCGGGCCGCCATTCGATCGGGTCTCCGCACGTTTCGATCACGTTCCACCGTGAGTCGAACGAAACGCGTTTGGCTTCGTCGAGCTCCGCCTTGCCCAGCTTGTGGTCGGCCATACGTATGCTTCCTGAATGGGGCGTGAGGCCTGCGTTCATGAGCACCATCTCGCCGAAGTCCATCCTTCCTCTGCTCCGTAGCGAGTTCGCAGGTAGAGGACCCAGCAGGTCACGGGTGCCAGAAACTCCCCTCCAGTCACGGGTAAAGCTCTTCTCTCTACGACCCAACGTTTTCTTTTTGTCATCAACTGTCGCGCCCGTGTGCACTACCACCAGCGGATCACGCACCAAGCGCAGCTGCTCATCGTCATATTGCTCGTCATCGTCGCTGCTCATCATCCTCGATGGCAAAGAGGATTGGTCTGAAAAACCACCTTCGTGTGTCCTTGTTGTTGTTGTTGTGCTAGCGCTTCGTCTTGGGGTGAGGTTCATCCACAGGATAAATTGCTCTAATTCACGTGACGGATCGTAGTCTTCGATGGTGGCGTTCGTATGCAGCGACGGGACACTGCTGGTCGAGAGTTGGGTTGGGGATCTTTCCTCGCGGGAAAACCTGGCCTGCGGTACCACGCGAAACGCCGCGAAAGGCTGAAACCGGAGTTCCAGGGTGCACACACGTCTACTTTTCACAATGGTTGTCGCAGCGACGTTTCGGTGGCGGACTGTAGCCCAAAGCTTCGATACGCCCTGTCGTACCCGATCAAAGGGGGCGCGAGCCTCAGCCGCACCAGCAGCAGCAGCCGTGTCATCGTGATCATAATAATAACTGGGAGCGTCGGTTGCGCCTTTTGTTCTGGGCTCCAAAGTGGTCTTGACATAAGCGAAGGCGTTGGAGGATGCCGGTTCCTGGTTTAACGGAAACGAAAGATTTGACCGGTTGTTGAGAAAGTTTTGTCTAAAGTCAGAAAACTTCGCGGGAGTGCGCCGAATGCGAACCTGGCTTTCCTTTTCAATCTCGTCCATTGTGGGGGACATCGCCGCCGCTACCTGCGCACTCGTGGTGGCGCCCCTGTGCATTAAGTGCTTGTACACCCACGGCAGAACATTTTGTTGCATGAAGTCCTTTGCTTTGTCTAATAGCTCTGTCTCGTAATTTGTGCGGAACGCAGCGGTCACCGCCTCGAGACGTTTCTTCTGCGCTTCCGTCTCTTGGGCGCGCCACTTGGGATATGCTACGGCTCTCTCCTCGGCGCTTAGATTCTCGAAGTCCGCAGGCGGTTCCACCAAGCACCAGCGACTGCAACCCTCGAATACCAGCGAGGGGGGCAACTCAAAGAGGCCTTTGTGATCCGCATCTTCCGAAAGATCCGCTTCTTCGTGATCCGAAAGCACCCTCCGTAACCACGCCTGCCCTCCGGGTTGCGCCAATTTGGTGTCCGACAGAAACGGGTTGCGGCTCCCCCCGCGCATAAAGGCAGCGCCGGTCCTCTCCATCTCCTGACAGATGCGCTCTTGGACCGCGTTTGTTGTTCTATTCAAAAACGTCCCATACACGCTAAGGCGTCGTGCTCGCTCGTCCGCTGGATACGACAAATCGACCAAATCGCTGGCTCCCACCTCCATCACGGGAGAAACACTTTCGGGGGACCCCCGTAAGGCACCCCGCACGTAGAAATCGGCACGAAACGCAGTACCAAAAGGACCGACCTCGGGCGGCTCCGCGGGTGCTGCTGCCTTGGTGCTTGGGGCGGGACCCTCTGCCAGGAATCGCTTCGCACCAACACCGCGTTTCACACACAGCAGCAGCACTACATGCATGCCCTTGTTGGAAAGACCTGCCATCACCACGTGTTATAATATTGATCGGTTCTTGTGTCTCTGATCTGTAATAATTATTCTTTCCCAATCGAAAATTGTACTAATTTGAGACCAATTTTGAATTGATCATAGGCTGAGTTTTTGTTTAGACCAAATAGAGATAACTTCAGATCTTCACATTCAGGGTACTGTAATGTGCCAGGTGCGACATCATGATCTTCATTAAAAGATTCTGTGTGATGCCTGAAAGGAAAGATACTTCCCACACATCCCATGTGGGGTTATCTCGATTCGATTCGATTTTATGGAGGCACCACCTCTTGCAATGTAGCGAAAGTTCGTGTCCTTCAGAGCCACTGCTAACCAACTAGCATGCTAACCTACGCAAAGAGAGCAATGAAAACTAACGCACCGAGCGGATAATCCACTGCGGCGGCTCGATAAGAAAGCTAATAATGAGATACCAGCCCACAAAACGCAAGAAAAAAAACACCTTAAAGGAGGGGGACGACACTTAAATCTCGCTACTTCCCACAGTTAAATCGCACGGTTGACGCCAGACACGCCATGTACACTTTTGTGAACTGGTTGTATTTGCTTGAAACGAAGTAACGAGTGTGCAACCAGGCACAGATATACGGCGAATTCCGAACACGATTTTCCCCCCCTGCTGAATCAATGAAAAAGTTCGCAGTATCAACCAGTCCTGAAGATTTTTGCACAAACAAGAATATGGCCAGAACACTACGTCTCTAATGACCGCCACCCGACCAGTATTATTCGCCTCATGTTATTGTCACACACCTCACAGGAGTAAACTAGTTGCTCTACAGGACGATTTGAATCTAATATGACTAAAGCGATTGCTTCGTGTTCATATGAACGCGTCCTCATGAATGTGGGACCCGGCGGACCCGGTCGCGCCGTAGCCGGAGGGGCCGCCTGGCTTCTTACTGGCGTCCTTCTTCTTGCCGACCCCTTTCCCGCGGGCTCCTCCTTTGCCACCACTATAGGCTCCTTTGTTTGGGTTCCGGGCACCCTTTGTACGATCCGCGCCTCCTTTGTGCTGATGGTGTCTGGCCTGCTCGTGTGCAGCAGGAGGAGGCACGGGAAAGCCATTTTCGTCGACGTAATCAACACCCTCCGCGTAATAGGGATGCAACGGATCGTACACCGGGTCGAAAGGGTCGCCGCCGTAAAAAGAAGGAGGATCCTCCTGGAAGAAGTTCGCGCCAAAAAATGGGTTCTCGAGGAAGCTCACGGTGATTCGCCACGTCGCTGCACCTTATTCTTCTGTCTTCATCTCATATTGAAATGCCTCCATACTCACTCTTCCGAATTAGCTCCTACTATGTTTAAACTACTTCAGTCTTTCATTTCGTTTTCTCCAGCTTAATGTCTTTTCTTTGCCGTGATGATTGGCAACTCTAAATTAACGCCTGTACGTACGCGACTACATTCAACAAAATCAATGTACCCAGGTTCGTGATTTCCGTGAGCAGCCCGGGGCGACTGCAGGTGCGGCCGCTTTTGAGATCAAAGACGTGCACCGGCGCGTTCGAATCCACGGCCCCGAACAGGCCCTCAACCTTCACGTCTTTCGAGAGCGTCCCGAACTCCGTCAGAAAAGCTTCCAGCTCGGCCGTCCCCAGGTCGATTCCCGCGGTTTTCAGAGTAAAGTCCGAGCGCCACGCGGGCTGGTAGCTGAAATCGACCCCTAGATAGGGCCCGTGCTGGCAGGGCACATTTTTCAAAAAATCGCACTTTTCGTCATCAATCGGCGCCCGCGCGTTCTCCAACGTGAACTGGCTCATCGGGAACGCGCGCAGCTGAAATTCGCTCTTGTTAATAGGTTTTCGTTTTCTACTTTCAAGGTCACTGTGATGGTAGTCTGGGCACACCCATACCAGCCAGCACTCCTGCGATTCGTGCGGATTGAGAAACTGCTGCTCCCACCCGAGGACCACGATATCCTCGGTTGCTGCTGCACCACCGCGAGACGACTGGCCGGACCGAGGGGGCGACCCCCTCCCCGAGGAGATGGGGGCCGTGGCGAGAATAGGTCCGGTTGTCAGCAACTCCTCTTTGAGCGCGGCCACGCTTGTCAAGTAGGCATTTTGTGATCTCTCACCTCTACTATTGCCAGTATCCTGGGCCTTATCGGTGTCGTCGCTTTTTTTACCATTTTTTGTCTGGAGGGCCTGGGTCTTCTCGTCATCAGCTTCATCAGTTTCAAATTCGGGTATTACGCTTGAAAAGTCCCGCACCAGCAGATCCGGGGCCGGCGCGGTCCCGTGCAGCACCGCTAGACGCAGGTTCGCGCACACCGCAAAAGCTGCGGAAATTTCTTCGTGTTTCTTCGCGCTCTTGCGGCTCGAGGCTTTGCCAGAAAGAAACGATTCCTTCCCAATAGTCGTCCGACCGCCACCCAAGTTGTCAAGGTCGTACCAGTCCGCTAGCACCTGTTCCAGGAAGGGCCAACGACGCAGCACGTGGAAGGAGCGGGGAAACACGGACGCTGGATTGTAGAAATGGGGATTGCTGCTGCTCTCCGAAAAACTCTCTTCCTCTTGGTCAAAATAATCGGCTCCATAATGATGATCGTTTCCAATGCTTGGTTCCAAACACTTTTCGACGAAGGTTTCCAAGTCTTGAAAGACTCGCGTCGCGCGTTTGCTCATCTCCGCAGAGGCCTGGTGCTTGTCGGGGTGCACGCGCACTTTCAGCTTTTTGACCAAAGCGTCGATGCGCCTCTTTGCTTGGCTGGTTGAAGCGACACCGTCTCCTTTGCTGCCAGAAATATCGTCGGTCTGAAAATCCGGATCCACCATCCGCAGCAGTTCCGCCAGACTTTTGTGGGAGGGCTTTTTTTGCAAAAGGCGCTCCGCCTGCTGCAGGAAGTAGCCAGAATAGGCCTCATTTTGCATTTTCTTCTTGGGCGCCTGCTCCGAGTCCTTGCGGGGCTTGGAAGTTTCTTTTGGAGGTGCCGAAGAGGGCTCCTGCTTGACGGGGCTCTTTGTCCTGCTAGAAGAACTCGCAGCGTGGGACATCTTCACACTTTATTTGTGCAACGACTAATAGACAACTTTCTTATGCAACGTAATTGTTAACGAATATTTGTGGACATTTAAATGAATATAGTAACTAGTCTACTGAGTGAATTTTGGTAAACTTCGATAACCAAAAAACATTCGAAAAAGCTGTACGAATCGGAGCGAGCGGTCCATCAGATAGGTCCTCTTGCCCCTCAACGTTTGCCCCTCAACTCACACCGAGTACAGAGAACGAATATAAAAAAACACATAACAGGACGCGCGAAAGATCTAACAACGTATCAACACTTTTAATTTGTGTAAAATTCCCGCAAAGATCTGCATCTCATTATGTTTGATTTTGTAATGCAACTTGAATGAAAATTCTAGCTGAAACATCAGAACTTGCGCGACTGGCGAAATGATGACCAATCATGTTCCTGGAAAATAGTCTATAAGATTATTATTTTTGCGCAACTTCGTGAGTAATAGTGTGTACAGAAAAATTGCAAAATCTACAAAATAAGTGCAACACAGCTACTAATGCTTTCCTATAATACAATATCTAATGTGTTTCTTATTAATAATTTTTTGATTTTTGAATTCTACCTGTTGTACCACTAATTCGTAAAAACTCACAATGCCCCGCACCGGCTTGCCGGTGCGTCAAACCCTGTACTTTTAACCTCAAAATGGTTTTGCGATACGAATAGTTTCAATGATGGAAATTTTTTGTAGCTGGAAATTTCTTGTAGGTGTTTCATGTCTATTTCGCAATTGAGTTCCGTTACGTTAGGCGAATTTAAACTGTGGTCGCGCCCACTCCCCGTTCTCTGGCTTAGAATTACGAATGAAATTCCACGTGTGTGATGTGATGTGATAATCCGACGTGTGTCCACTTAGATGTGTAGGGCAGACGTATGTCCAGCGCAAACCCGATAGGGTTCCAATATCACCTTTATCGTGAACGGAAACCTCCAATGGATCCGTAGAAGTCACGAGACCCTGTCCCCATTCTTTTTGTTCGTTCCTTCTCCAAACTTCCTGGCCGAGTGCATATGTTATCGGCCGAACTTGGCCCGGGCTCCAATGAGCTATAGTATATGTACGAGACCAGGTCCTAACCTTAACAAACGGATTCACCGAGATGACATAAACGTAGTCCCACGAATCCTCCTCGCGAAGCTTGAACTCCACAATCTCGCCGACTTCGTAGGAAATTTTTTGCACCGCTGCCATTTCGAACCCCGGCCCGCCGAGCCTAATGGAAACCTTGAGCGGCGGACCGACGTCGGTCACTTCACCGTATGACCACCGCTGGTCCGAAAGCTCGCTTCTGTACTTCACCATCTCGCCGATTCTAAAGGATGCCGACGCTGCAGGTGCCTGATATGATGTGCTGGACAGGGTCACCCGCGGCTCTGGCGCCAACTGGGTGACGAAGCCATCCCTCGACGGGTTGCCGGCATCGCGTCGCTGCACTTTTTCCCCAACATCATAGGAATTCTCGTAATTTGTCGATGGACGGGTCGGGGTTGCAATCGACCGAGAGGGTTCCATGAATTCCCTCGTGGCTCCTCTCAAAAGCTCATTAGAGACATTTTCCGAATGCTTCTCCACTGCGATAAGGGGCGTGTCCTCTTCCACCACTTCGCGGCAGTTTTCCAGAAACTTTTGTTGCGTCCACTCTCCGGCTGTTCGCTCAATGCCGGTGAAATCCTTGATGGCGTTCTTCATGGCCATAAAGCGGTCGGGATCAACGTAGAACGAGGGACGACCGAAGGCAAGTAGTGCCGCACAATGCAATGGAATTGAGATTCCATGCATCTTGGGATCGCTGCTCGCAACGCTCGTATGGTCACGTTCATGGGCCCACTGCTCAAAGGAAAAAGGCCAATAACGCGAAATAAAACGCTGCTCTTGGCGTTGTCCCGCCGGGTGCTCCTGGCTACTGTTGTAACCGACTGCATTCACGCCACGGTCGAAGGGGTTCACGCCCACCGACATTTCCAGCAAAATTTGGCCGGGGACGCTTTCGCGGCTGCCGCTGGCGTCCGGATCGTGGACCGCGACGGCGGCGTACGGATACTCGGCCGCACTGCCTTGGGCCCCTTGAATTGCGTACTTGGGGGTGTTCGTACCGGGACGAACCTGCGCGAGTTTTTCTTGCACGCGCGCTCCCATGTCTCCGCTTTTGATAGAATCCGGAAAACCCGCTTTTTGAAGAACCGCCCCTTCACGCGGCGCGTCACCTTTTCTCACTTTCTCCGTGCGCTCCTTATCCCAGAAATACCAGCATTTACGGAAGCCGCGCAGAAACCAGCCGATGGTGTACGCCTCTCCATCCTGGTCCATGGTCTCATTATATCCTACCACCGGGGCCGACCGCGCAAACCGTTGCTGATACCAAGTCGGCATATTTAGGGCACAACTGAGAATTCTCTCTTCTTGCGGAAACGCTTGATGGACCAAATCCTTGCCATAACACGCAGGCATGCTTACGGCGGTTTCGTGTTCTTCAATCGCGTTAATCAAAAGCCGGTTTTGCTCGATAAGTCCCGTCGGGAGGTTCCAAGGGACCAAGAGGAATCTCAAACCTTTTTGCTGCGGAGTCCTCGCAAAGTTCTCCCGCAATTTGAAACGCTTGTGGTAAACGAATTCTGTGGGAGCATCGCGTACGACGGTGAAAGGAATCTTCGGCAAGTCACAGATCTGCTCTTGGCTCAGCGGTGGAACCGGGGACTTTTTTTCTTTCGTCCGTCTACGCAATGAGTTTGAAACTACATCAATTTCAGGACCTGCAATGCCGACGGATCCACACCGTACGATAAAAACTGATCAGATATCCAAGACGGCAGATGAGATAGGCCCGACCTACCCCCAAATGATAATATCAAAGAATTACTTTACTTTACTTTGCATACCTGGAAATATCATTCCACTCCTGACGGATTAGACGATAGGACGTGTTCTACATGATTAGGTTGCTGGGGCGTCACCACCGCGCAAACTGAGTGTAAATTTCACACAAGACAAACATGAAAATATGAAAACCGCAGAAGTGGAGGTGGGATTCGGTACCAAGGACCTAGGTGCCTGCAGATTTTTTCACTACATCATTAAATTACGAAATTATAAAGCTGCATTCAATAAATCATTACACCAAGGTCTATTATGCAGATCCCTATTCAACTAGACTGTTCAGACCCTAATCAAGACATGAATCGAACCTATGTAGCCCTAAGCTGAAGCCAAATTTTATCATGTAATTAAGCTGAGTAAACCATCTCGCGAAACGCCATCATCCAGCGGACAACCCAACCATTGAGGCCATGCTTATTGAGTACATAGATCTGAGGGCGTTGCATAAACTTTTCCAATAGTTTGGCGAACTCGTTCGCGTCTGCCGAAGTTTTACGTAATTTCTTAATTTCATCTTCCATGACTCGCATTTCGGCGTCACTGCCCGAAAGCTCTGCAAAGGACCGTACTGCTGCATTGTACACGCTGTCGAATTCGCGGGACGCCGGAGGGTTGGCAACGGCAGAAAGGGAGGTGTCTTGCGAACCCGAGGACTTCTGTGCCGCAGCCGACGAGGTGAAGTTCGGTTCCATGGACGCGCCGGCCGTAGGCTTAGCAACGTTCGAAGACGCAACCTGAGGATCCGCAGACGCAACCTGTGCCTTTGGCTTTACGCCCACCATTATGCCGAGCGAACTCAGACTCTGCAAGAGGTCCTCCTCCCGCCCAGCCGAACTAGCAGACGCGATCGGATAATCCTTGCCCGTGATCATCTTGTACAAACTCCCCAATTCCGGGACCAGACCTTTCCCAATTTCGAGAAAACCCTGCACTGACGCGATGGGCAACGCACCAATTGCTCGCTCGCGGCTGTGCCAAGTGTACGGCGCGTCGCCCGTTTCAGCGGATTCACCAAGACTACGAGCGGCCACGCAGGACAGACAGACGAACCATCCTGTGGACCATCCTGTGGCCGCCACCATTGCGACTACTGCGATGAATGTTTGTTTTGCCGCTGCTACCATCCTGGTATCTCAAATATTTATTATGTTGTGCCCTGCAGATCTGAATTTGCTTTGTTTACAATGCTTTGTTTTCAAGTGTGTAGAAATAAACAGGTTAATCAATACAAAAAACATCTGCGCAGTTTTTGTGTGGAACGGGCTCGACTTGATCTTGCACCTCCATTTTTTCTGCATAAGGGAAACAATTGTTGGGAGAAAAATGACTGAAACTGACCCTAAATGATCATCAAATCAATTTCTAACAACGCTTCGACTCATATTGTACGTATAGTATCCGTTTTCGATGATAAACGGAAAAATTTCGCTACAACGTTTTGCTTTAAATGTGTTGTCCGATCCCGAGCAGGATAAAGACTAGATACCAAAAATCATATGTCGGATTAATATAGCAGGGCGCGCTTTTCAAAAAACAGGAGCTACAAATTTTCGATTCGAATTCCTTTCCCACACTTCACAACATCACGAGAACTACTTATCAGCAGAAACGTTCTCAGGCGGATCATCGACCCGTCGACGAAAAAGAACCTTTAGAAGTGACAATACTAAGTGGCACCGTTAGCCTGGGACCCAGACACAGCATGAATGACGATGCTATAGTATAGCCTAAGATGCCTCTCTGTTTCAATCATGTACATGTTTGATTTGATAGGATACAGCCGGGCACAATCTAAAATATTATCGGTATGCCAACTCAAATGATAATCCAATATCAAACATGCACACATATACGTGAAGACACTGCCACATCACAGGAAGAAAGAAATGGGGGTTACCCAGAAGAAGTTTCTTAATTGATTGATTTTTGAATAGAAGTTGATCTGCATCTCATTATATCGGAAAACGTGAGTCATGATTGCCCAGATGAGGCATCGGCCGGAACACTCCCGCGATTCTACTAATTTGAAAACTAGTTGTCATGTGCAGCGGCGCCCGCGATTTGGTTGAATGCGAATTATACGGTTAGATTTCTCCTTGAGGATCGATCCAATGATCATCTTCAGAATGGGAGAAATACAAATGCATTATTGTAGATAAAAAAAAAGGCGCCCACTTCTTTTATATGCGCACGTTTGTGATGCAATAAGTCAATGTAGTTTTTTACTAGTTCCGAAGCGACACATACATTAGAATGCTGATCAGCATTTAAGGTAGTTTTCATTTACCAATGTCGATGCAAGAAATATTTTTGTAAGCACACATGAGCTGATGAATGTTAAAATTACACTGAAAATCTGATGTTCGGTCTTTCTGCTTTTTTATAATGCAGAAAAAGTTCAATCATAATTATGAAATAATTCCTCGTGGAGTGGACCGTCACACAAATTTAATGCCATATATTATAGAAACCAAGAAGAATCATTTCTTGGCGGCTGCTTTCGTCTTCGCTTTGGCCTTGGCGCCCGCCTTGGCCTTGGCTTTTGCCTTCCCTTTGGGCTTGGTGTTGTTTCCCATCGCCGTCTTCTTCTTCGTTGTTGTTTCCTCCTGCTCCTCTTCACAATCGTCCGAGGACGCGTTCTCGGGGTTGGCCTGCGGCAACCGCCTTTTGTTAGCAGTAGACGAACTCGCGGCCGCGGAGCTGGTTGCCGACGAACGCAAGTTGGGGTTGCCGAAATCCTCCTCGCGCGGTGTTTCGTTCGCCTCGTCGTAGCCCAAGCTCGGGATGGGCATCGGCCCCGCGTCTATTTCTTCCGACTCCTCTCTTCTCTGCGAGGAAGTTTTTTTCGCGCGGCTGCCGCTGCGGCTTCGTTTCGGGGAGGCTGCCTTGCCAACCACATAACTGGGGGCCTGGTTTGACAGGGAATTCGGATCAGTGTCCCTGTTCAAGGTTTTTTTTGCACTCGAATTTGCGGTGCGCCCGCGCGATGTGCGCCCGCGCGATCCTTTCCCGGTTCTCCGCCCGCCGCGGCTTCTAGATTTTTTCGCACTCGAAGTGTTATCTTCCTTTGCGGTATTGTAATTGTTGCCGTCCTTTTCATTATTCCACCACGAGTTAGCATCATCGTTACTCTGCGTATTCTTATTATTATCGGGCCACTGGCCGCCCCAGCTGCTCTTGTCATTATCTTTCCAGCTGCTCTTATTATCGCTCCAGCTCTTATCATCTGACTGGTTCTTGCTCTTGGCAGCGTTATTGTCATAATAGTTGTTGTTACCACCTCCACCGTAGTTGCTGTTGTTCCAAGATTTGTTGTTCTGGTCCCACGATTTGTTATTATCATTTCCGCCCCAGTTCCACTTATTGTTGTCATTATTTGTGGTTGCAGCAGCCGAACTGCTACTGTTCGAATTATTGCCGCCTCCGCCGTAATTGGTCCCTGTTGCGTCTTTGTTGTTGTACCAATCCTTGTTGTCATTGCTCCAGTTGTCATTGTTGTCATTCTTCCAGTAGTCCTTCTTGTCATTGTTCCAAGAAGAACTTTTCTCCTTATTATTATTCCAAGAAGAACTTTTCTCCTTATCATTCCAATTCTTCCAGTCCCCCCTGTTTTTCTCATTATCCTTGTTTCCAGGCTGCCACACGCCGTCGATCTGCTGCTCCCGGCCGAAGTTGGCCAGCTTGTTCACCACGGTCGACTCCACATTCAAGCCCTCCAACATTGCGCTTGAATTCACATTTCCTCCCCCTCCGCCGCCGTAGGATTTTGAAATATTTCCTCCTCCGTAGGATTTGTTATTATTCCAGCCGCTCTTTTCAATCTGCCCACCGTAACTCGAGAAACCGCCGTAACTCTGCTGGAACTGGCCTCCTCCTGCATTTCCCAATAAATCCTTCCGCTCCTCCTTCTCCTTGCGGATGATGTCTCCCCCCGGGCCCTCCTCTTCGCCCTCGTTCTTCCGCATCTTTTCCAGGATCTTCTTGGCCTCACGCCACGGGGCGTACTTAGCGGCCTATATTTGATGTGAGATGTTAAGAATAGAAAATCAGACTATTAATACTACAGTATTGTCGAGTAGAGCAGATTACATTCTATTAAGATTAATAAAGTACACAACAACAACAAACACGGGTTAAAAACCTTCGAGGGGTCCAAATTGTCCACGCAGTCCTTCAGCTTCCGGCCCGGACGAAAGTAAAACTCGTAGTTGGAGCGCGAATTCAAATGCTCGCCCAAATCCGCCCAGAACTGCATTTGTAACTGCCGGTCCTCGTGCCGGGCGTGCGCCGACGGCTCGATCAGCTTCAAGTTGCACCCTGTATTTTTGATACATGATTATCAAATACCAGTTTCAAGCTATACTTGTCTGAGTTGTTTTGTACTTTAATAGTACATATTTGTTTGTCGTAAAGTAATCTATAATAGTGTCATTCGCATTTTAGATCTTAATATGACAAGACCGGTTTTCATCTTTCTAATAGAAATATTATTTCATTTTTATGAAAAAACCTACGCATCATAATAGATACTACGCAACGACGGTTATTAACAACCGGCCACCAGAGGTGGCGATAGGAAAGCTGCTCGGGAAGGCTCGATGGCCTGATGCCAGAAACTGCTGATTTTCTGTCAGGAGAGGGCTAATTGGAGACGTTCTCTCCAATATTCCGCCTGCTAATCGAAGAATCTGGACGAATTTCAAAATCATCTGAAATGACCATGGTTGACCCAGCCCCGGTCTTCAGATGATTTTGAAGAAAAAACAGCAATAGAAAACTATCTTCACCATCAGTATAAGCCAAAGGATACGAACTTTGGCAAATGTTGAAAAAATGAGACATGTACGCAACGATCGAGAAAATCGTTGTTTCCTGATCGCCGTCTCCAACACCTTTTATCTCAGATTAGCAGGCTATAGCCGTTCAAATAACCGACTGAAAAAGGCCAGCGTGACGCCATTTTTTTTAACGATGTTTTTTTTTGCATTTAGCCTGGATTTCTTGGGTAAAAAAGTGCGAAAAAAGGGCGTGACCTCATGGCCTTTTTTGCACAGATTCTCGGGCTAAAGGCGCTTTTTTAACATCATTTTTCAAAAAAGTGAAAAAATGACCAAAAATCAGCTTTTTTGAAATAGAATCTGGTGCAAAAGTGGTCATTTTGATGTATTCTGGCATTAATAAAAGGAGAACCTGCAAGCAGCTTTCCTTAATTAGAATTCTGAATTATAGCGAATTCTGTAATAAATAGGAAAAATAAATTCCTAGAAGAATATTATACAAAAAAAGGCTAGTTTTCTTAGTGGATGAAAAAAAGGTTCGACCGCCCGTGAGGATATCGCTTTGCTGGTGCTTTGGGGTGCCCTTGACTTGCATGTAATACCCCCGGTACGTTTCGAACAAATCGACGTAGCGCGCGAAGGGAAACCGGTCGAACTGCCACGGCTTGCCCTTTTTTTTTTTTCAATAACTGCCACGGCTTGCCCTTTTTTTTTTTCAATCATTGCCACGGCTTGCCCTTTTTTTTTTTTCAATTACTCCGATACTGGATTTCCCTGGAAATCCGACACCAACCTGACCGGTTCGTGACCTAGCCTTCACAACTGTAAGCTTCTTCCAACCCCCAAATCCTCTAAAATAGCCACTTGCCCAACGTTTACCGAGATATCACTGAGATAGGGCTG
>Ga0099797_100197_pt1 | contig 39323 bp, 20 predicted proteins | sample Uncmet_Sort48C_1_FD_89871 | JGI IMG/M metagenome (GOLD analysis project Ga0099797, IMG submission 89871) | Marine eukaryotic communities from CALCOFI LINE 67, Pacific Ocean - C012_Sort48C_1 | ecosystem: Environmental > Aquatic > Marine > Oceanic | place: Pacific Ocean: Monterey Bay | collected... | reverse complement strand
ATTTCGGGGCAAAATCACCGGCGCTTTTTACCGAGGCCAGAGGATCAATTATCGCGACTCGTTCCGGTTTTCATTCACATACAATGTGCAGAAAGGGCAAGGCGTGGGTTGTCCAGGGTTTTTTTGTACCCCGGCGGCCGGCAATGGGGACGGGTTTGCCCTGGTCTTTGCAGATAGCTATGGTCAAAATGGTATCGGTGTGGCTGGTGAAGTTGGTCAAGGATACAAAAATTTTCCTGGTAGGTCCGTAGGAATTGCGCTGGATACGTACATGAACAACTACCTAAGCTTGAACATAAACGGGGACATGACAACGCAGTGCAACGTGCGTTGGGGATTTCCGTACTCCGACCCTCCCGTGGCTGGGTGCAACGCGGGAAAGGTCCTTGGGAGCAGCAATAATGGTGGGATTAGTTTTGAAGACCAAAATCGAAATGTTCGTGTTGAATACGATGGGGTCCGGAAGAACCTATATGTATACATTCAAGGCGAAGGGAGCAACAATTTGGTGCAGTTGTTACAGCAGCACGTGGACTTCGAGACTGTCTTTGCGTGCACTGATGTGTTTAGCTCTAGCTGCGGTGAAGCATATGTCGGTTTCACTGCTTCCACAGGAAGTGTCTACGTCTCGGAGACTCGAATATATTCGATGTCGCTCGAAACACCGTCGACGTCCAACTCGCGGACGGTCCTTCTCGAGGATCAACGTACGTTGGGTGCTCTGCACGACGATCGGAACAGCCTGTTCCGTTTTACGCTGGACGCCAAAGATGGATGTGGGCATGATCGTGTCGTCGGCATGGACTCGTTTGAGGTTGAATTGCGACTGGGGAGTGTGGTGAAGTTTTCGCTGTCTAGTTGCGGTGGTGAAAATGCGCCGGGCGTTTGCCCGAAAATGAACACAATGGCAGGAAGCACCGATCAAGAAAGGGCCGATAGTCTCGGGTTGTACCATGTACGATTTCGTACTGAAGAATCTGGTTGGTTCCATGTGGCAATCCGTGTCAATGGTGTGGGCTCGTTCACGGTAATCGGACGAGTGTACATTAGTCCGTGATGCTCGCGCATGACTATATAAACAACTGTAATAAAAGAAACAAAACGAAGGCTGTAATTTATTTACTAAGTAATAATTATTTATTTTCTTTTACTTCAACTTTAAACAGAAGGTCAATTTACTCATGTCGATATTATGTATCATAAAAGTATATATATATATAAGTTATGATATCTTATAAAAAATAAACTGTGTAGTGTAAATCATATTATGTGAAATGGACTGAAACTATTTCACATAATTCTTTCTTATTCTTGAGCAGCGCTCCCCGCGGCTGGGAGCTCCTCCGGGGCTCCATGTTCTCTCAAGATCTTCACACAGTCGTCACTTCCAAAACGAATCGCAAGCTTCAACGGTGTTCTGTTGCTGTAATCTTTGAGAGTAAGGTCAATCCTATAATCCCTCAAGAGTTGAGCCAGGATGGCAGGGTCGTTGTTGGATACTACCCAGTGCAATGCGGTGTATCGGTAGCTGCCCTGGACGTTCAGATCAATCTCCGGATAGTTCATCAACAAAATCACCACATCCAGATGTTTGTTGTATGCTGCTTGCATAAATGCTGTGTACTTGGTATAGTTGGTGACTGCATTCACATTCTGGATCATGCCGAGAATTCTGTTGCAAAGAGGTTGACGGCAGCCTGTCCATGCAGCATGGTGAAGTGCATTCCACCCGTCCCCATCGACTTCATTGGGGTCATCCCCACCGTCCAATAGGGCCATGGCCGCCTCTTCATCCTTCGCCTTCAGCGCCGCAGCTAAGGGAGGTTTCCCATCGTTATTACGGTGCATCGCTAGGGCCCGTTCGTAATCCGTCTCGCCAACGCACACCAAGCGCAGCGCCTTGTTCTCTCCGTTCTCCACGTCCGTCAATACCATGGGCTTTACGCGGTTCAAACGCAGCCACATTTTCTTGTACCGAGAAACAAACGAGAACACTCGCTCGCATTTCACGTACCCCAAAACAAAACGTTTCGAGTGAGGGGGGCGTTCTACGCGGACGAACATATATTGCGACCGGATACGCCGCAGGTAGTCTGCCATTCGACGCACGTAGGCCTCGTCGTCCGCTTCCTCTAGCAACGCGTCCAGCTCGTTGAAGAATACCCCCCGAAAATCACTGTGAATCTCGTTTAACCGAAGGCCTGCGTTCAGTAGCGTAAACCACGAGCCCAAGGGACCTTCGGTAATGATGCTGTCGTAACGCGATTCCGGAAGAGAAGTTCCCGACGGGTCCTGGCGTCCCCCTATGGGTTGACAGGCATGGTGTACGTTCAAGGGCGGGGATGTGGACATGGTTCCTGCGCAGTCTTAGGGGTGATTACTCTTGTGGGGCGTTGCGATAGTTATCGTCAGGTCCAGGGAGGGGGTGTCCAAGCATCGAGTTCCGATCCTCCACGAGAGAGCCAGCGTGCGAACGTGGGTTGTCCCATGCTGTTTTGTTGATTTAGCCTGATACTTACCCAGTCTTCTTCAAGTCTACTTCGGTGTGTGTCAATAACGCACGTCCATGAAGAATTCTCTATCATAAATATACTTATAATAATAATAGAATACTATTTATAGATATTCAAATGTCCTTGACTTATGTTTGTATTGTTTTCAATACATACTTTATATAGGTAAAATTGACTGGTGCTCCGTCCGCTGAGTGCATCTCGAGGAATGATTCTTTGTTTTCCAGGACGTGGTGAATGACGTCCACATTATCCATGTGTTTTTATGTGCAGACAAACTCATAGATCTCTAAACGGATCATTCTCCAAGCCACAATATTCAAGCAAGGAGTGTTTGTTTAGAAAATTCAACCGTAGTGACGAAATTGATACCTTCTTTGGAAAATTCGAGGATTGCGACGGTCAAGAAATGGGTGAATAAAGAACGAAGGGGTGGAAGTCGTACCAGACGATTGTTTCAGAAGGTTTTATTACATCGACAATTCCACAAGGTTTCCAATTTGGGTTTGATAGGTAAACGTATACTAAACTTCAGAAATGATCAGACTACTATTTTCATCTATCTGTATCTTGTGGATGGTTCTTTGGAGAGGAGTGCGAGTGCCCGGTGCCCGATCATTTGTTCAACTCAATCATTTATAGTGACCCTGGCTGCAACTGCAACACACACGCTTCTATCTACTAGGATGTATGTACAAGTGCACCATGTACAAGTTCTCCCGGAAGTGCGATTATTCGTGCCACCCCGTCTTTCTCGCTTGGCCTTTAAAAAATGGCATCGTTGATGCGTCCAACTGGGGAGGAAGTACTGGAGGATAAGATAAGGAGGACCCTCCGTGAAAATGGTGGCTTATTGTTTGCAAAGCCAGCTCTTGTAGGGCGTCATACATACTTGGGGCGAGACATCCTCGCGCCTAACAGTAAACTGGAGCCGGGGTTTGTGGACGACAGAGGATATGTTCCGGTAGAGTGGTGGTTATGCTCAGCCGTCATGGCAGGAAATCCTATTCTGAAAGAAAACGAAGGGATTGCGTCGTTCTATTTGAATGACGATACCAGAAAAGAATTTAAGTCGTATTCGGCGGCAGAAAAGCTTGCCGTCGACCAAAGATTCCGAGAGGAAACCGCCATGATGCTTCTGACACGGGAGGACTCTCTTTCGGAGGACAATTTGAAAAGGATCAGACTTTATGCTCAAAAAGAAGCGGATCGGCGGGCGATTCATCCACCGCGGCAGAGCGAAGTGCCGACGTTGTTCACGGACATTTTGAAGGTTTGTGAACATGACGTGATGGGGAAATATTTGCACGCGTGGCCCTTGATCAAGGTGCTGGATATTGGGGGCAGTGTTGTACAACCAGATTTTGGGTCTGGCGATAATTTTGTGCCAACAGAAGTGCCTCCAATTCCATGCCATGTACACTCTGGCTATATATGCGACGGTCGGTGCTGCGGGCATGGAAAGCTGGAGGCGTACTTTTTTCCACCCTTGCCGGCGGGGAAAGAAATCACGGGTGCAAAAACGAGGCTGGGCATCAAACCAGGCACGAAGAAAGATACTCTAGTATCTTGTATGTGCCAGTTCGGTGTGAATGATTCCATGTACAAGCACTTGAACGAGTATGAAGTGGAGCCATTTACTGGGTGGACCATTGCATGCGGTTGCATACATGCCCCTGGACCGTACTTGACATTTGAAGTGCAACTACCCCAAGACGACGGGAACCTGTTGGCGTGGCAGTTGGGGAAGAAGATTGACGACAAAGATCAGCGGACGGAAGAAAAGGAACGTTCTATGCTTAGAGGGTGTGCGGATGAAACAAAACTGTTTGACGAAGTTGTAAATATGAATTTGACCTCTGCGTCGAATTTTAAAGAGCGTTGGTTTCACAAAAGCTCCATATTGGAGGAGGGGCCCTGGGGCCGCCGAATGCAAACCTTCTTCGACCGATTTTATGGGGAGGCCATTGAAGTAACCCCAGGGGGTAGCTACATTGTAGAACCTTCGCCAAAACCATTTGCTATGGTTGTCTGGATGGGCGCCGGCTCTGTCAATGGGTTGCAAGTCAGCTCGGAGGACAACAGCCATCGAGAAATGTTGGTAGCTCCGTACTCCACTCTGGTGATTGAACAGAATGCCGATACCGACGAGAACCTCTTGCTGCTCTCCGTATATCCATTTGCACCCGCTGTAACAGAGCGCGCCGGCATCGCGTGCGGAGGATTAGCCTGTGTTGACTATGTCATCAATGGTACTGGCGTCCTGCACAAAAGTACGGACCATGTATTGGCGGACTCCTTCGAGCGTCGACCGGGAGGATCGGTACCAAACACGGCCAAAATCATCGCAACGTTCGACGGGTGCCGCGTCGAAGCGTTGACGTTGATTGGTGTCGATGGCGACGGGGACTTATTGCTCGATACGATGGGCCGTCAGGGTGTTGGAACAAGGTATGTTGCGCGAACGAAGACGGCGTCGACCCAAGTCGCATTTTTACCTGTCTACGACAGTGGTGAACGTGCATGCATCGTCGTGCCGGGTGCAACTGCACAGTTGGACGCGGACACGCTGATTGGCGAAGTTGGCCTTGGATGCAAGCGGATCGACATGCTTCGTGAGCTTTTGTGGTTCAATTTGGGGTACCCATATGAATTGAAGAAGTTGCAAGGTGAACAGTTGGTTGATTTGTTGGAAGAACTTGGGGACATCGACATTGCAGTTGCGTTGGACATGAATGGTGCGTCTTCCTCGGAGGCTTCAAAAAACGGAGTCGCTTCCGTTATCAGCGAAGCACTCCCGTGGACATCCCTGGTCCATGCAAACTTTGCAGAAGCTGTGGCCTTTGCTGATAGCGTCGACGGTGCAGTGTCGTTGCAGTACAAACATCTGTTGGATGAATGTGCAGACTCCATGGTAACGATAGACGAGCTGAAAATGCTTGCAGAATATTTTTTTCGCTATAACGTTGCGATTGTTGCTATTACGATGGGGCAGAACGGTGCCTTTTTGCAAGTGAATGACGAACTCGAAACTATCAAGTATCAATTGAAAGCTGCTGCACCTGATGAAACCATTTTAGCTGCGTGGATCCAAGAAGGATTTGCTCATTCCAAGGCAATCGTTCAACCTGGAGGTGCCGAAGAAAAAGGTGGTGGCACAGTCGGTGCTGGTGATGCATTTGTTGCTGGAATGTTAGCTGGGCTAGAAAGTCTGGCTAACAAACAAGTGGAGGATCGCTCGGAGCCGACACTGCTCGGGCTGCTGCATTTGGCACAGACAACAGCTAGCAATGCGATCTATGGAGAGTGAGGAAAATGAAGCCTCGCCACACAACCTGGAGAGTATGTGTGTAATTTTACGAAGAAGCTGAAACCACCATCAGGAAAAACAAAGCAATAATAAATTGCTCAAGTACCACCACCTTTATTTTATCTTTAAACAACGCAACCTGTTCGCCTAACTACGGTACGTACCGCGTAAGCTATTTCGTGTATGATAATAAAACATTCGTATATTTTTATAAATATATGTGGTGCAAATTTAAACCTGAGTCCCCTCTTCCCCTGCGTCAACCAGGTCGTTCAGGGCATGGTTTAATCAGCACCAGCAGCGACGTTTACTACTGTTGCAATGGAGGAGCCCACAGCTGCGCCTGCAACAACGTATTTCTTTTGCTTCGACTTAGCTTCGCCAGCATCCTTCTCCCCTTTGTTCATTGTGGTCACTTTGTTGTCGGCATCGTTGCTCCTGTTTTCAATAGCATTTTCTGTCAGTGCTGTTATTTCATCTTTTAATCTCGTTAACATCCCTGCAAGATATTGACAGAGTTTGTATGGAAACGGTGAGGTGGGGGGAAACAAATTTTGAAATTCGCCTTTGTCCCACTCTTCCTCAATGATGGATTCCATTTCATCCGTCCAGTTGACGCATTGTATGAAAAAATTTTTACGCAATCCCACACTTTGGGACGCACCTGGGTAGTCTTTCTTAAATATTTCTTTGTCTGGCAGCGGCAAAATGTTCATATGGTAGTTCAACAAGTCAGACAACGGTCGATAATACCTCTTTACAATTCTTCGCATAAAACTACGAAACTGTTTGGCGAGTTCCCCCGTCGGGTCTTGCCTCATTTCAGCCTCCTTTGCTTTTCCAACAAATGTCCATAACTGAATCGCATCGGGACTAGTAAAATTATGCACCAGGTCTTTGCATTTTTTGCCATTGTCACCCGCACCAAAGAACCACAGCTCCGACGGAGTTGTATTCGAATTAATAGGACTAAAAACTCCAGGGTATAATACATATTGAATGAAATTAACCCGTGCCCATAATCCCCCGTACGACAAGGATTGTGCTGGCCCAACCACTTCTTTCAGCAGTTTTGATTTATGTTGCAGTTCTACTTCCTTTAAATGAGCCTTTCGATCCAGCTTTGATTTGACATAATACCCGATGACAGCCACCACGGCACTCAACGCGATCAATACACCCTGTAAAATTTGCGCAGTCCCTTTATACGCCTCGGCCGCCGTGGCAGCATCGTCCACCATGCTGCTCATGTAGAGAGGTGAGAAATACTAGGAGAGTATCAGATCTACATACACGAAGAAGTTGAAGACTTGGAGCTTTGAGAGGTTGAATAAGAGCAAAGCAAACTCTGGAAAAGGAGGAGGATCCTCGAACATGACGGTCGTATATTCAATTTGAGCACGGAAGTCCGGGTAAAATGATAACGAGCGAGAAGCATGGTAGACAGGAGAATCGAACAAATTCTTGGCAATTAAACAGATACGATAAATAAATTGCAAATACCTCGTGTCATACTATGTAGTGAGTGCGGTATACCTTATTATTATTGCTTCCTATCAACTTTAAGTGGGGCCGTGCGGGGAGGTTAGGTGGAGAGGGGACGGTGGAGCGGAGCAGACCAACGAGTGAAACGGTGAGTACCGTGATTCACGATGATGAAGACTTAAAAGGGATTTCAATCAATCTTCTTCGGTCTCGAACCCCAGCCGATGGGGTATTGCACGATGTCTTCGTGCTGACCATCTTCCTTCTCTGGGGAACCCAAGTACCACATTCTCGGCAAATCAGTGCCAAGGTTGTCCGTAACAATTTGCCACCTTCGGTTTGGCATGGTATAGTCCGGGCAGGCCATCACGAGCATCGCTAATGTACGTAAATCTGAGTGGCAGCTTCCAATCGATGCTATCGATGTTAATTCTTTGGTGCATGGAATGTCGACTCTCGTTCCTACTTGCTTATCGGTGACTGGCACTGGATCGTACTCCGGCACTACGTTTATGACGTAACTGTACAGATCTGTTTGGACATCCTTGATGCCAATCTCTTTCGAAATCATTTTTAGGCCCGGCGCAGAGAAAGTAAAGGACGGAGTTTGTGTCAAACCGGCTACCAGATTTGCATAAGATCCACCCAGACTGTGGCCCGTCAGAACAGTCGTCCATTCTCCTCGTGGGTGATCTTTTGTAAATGCTTCAACTTCTGCTAGGAGCTCTTCGTGCGGATTGATACGGAAGTCCTCATTAGTGACGAAATTGTTTAGTTCTTGCTGAACTTGCAAGGGTAGCGTAAACGTAAACATTTGTAAAGACGCCACAAAACCCCATAGAGTGGTATCTTGCATGATATCCAACGGGGTGGAAGTTCCTTGAATGGCATAAATGGATGTCTTTGTTGCATTGAAATCCCATCGTGTCCATGTAATTTGGGAAGCATCGCTTCCTTTACCTTGAACACGTTTTTTTGACAACACACCGTCTGCCAGTGGGCCTCCAGCAAATGCTCTTTTCACTCGTTCTTCTCCCCTGTCTACGGAATACACACTGTTAATAAGAATCCCTAAATCAAGCACGGATACCTGACGATTGGAGAAGGAGAGATCACAGATGGGTAACTTTTTGTCGGACGGTGACGGCCAGCCTCTTTGACTTGACGAGTTCGTAACCCAGCTAGGGGTATTTTCAAGTGACATTCTCGACGTGGCATCACTTTTGGATGCAAGGCTTGTCATGTTCAGGAAGAAAAATACTTGGATAAGGAGGATGGCGTAGAATACTCGGCCCAAGAGAGCAGGGCACATCGCTTGCAGCGCTGCTCCGAGGCAAAGGACAGTCAGTCCCATGAAGGCTTGGTTTACCGCCATAGTGCTGGTGTCGGAAAATGTGAGCACCAATAACACAGTGTAGCACAGAAATGCCATGAGTATGTAAGATTTCAAGTCAAACCTGCTCCAACATCGGTTGCAACCATCCTTCTCATCTTCATCCGGTGCATAACTCCACCACCGTGTGTTTTCACAGCAATGCGAGCATATGAAGCGAATGGGCTTAATCTTCGAGCAACACTTTCTCCAAAAAACATCTGTGGGGCTTCCGAGTGCTCCTATTGAACGTGGATTAAAAGCCGGGTTATAATGCGATTTGCTAGCCACGTCTATTAGATCGGCGAGTGCTTGTCTTTCGTCGTTGTGGGACCCAACATCTTGTGTCCGCCATACCTCGTCTTCCCACTCTTGCAGAGACTTCCTGTTGGTGTCGATCGTTTCAATTGGGGAAACTTTTCTGTTCCACGCAGATTTATTTAATGCAACAATGGGTCTCTTCGTGATATCTTCGATATACGGGGACATTATGTACTCGGCAAATTTTCTTCCAGTAACTAAAGCAAACGTTCTTGCCGCCCTCGGCCACATCAAAATGGTCAAGTTTAGCAAACTTTTCGTTGCCACTACAACCATGGCAACAAACACACAGATGGATTGCAGTGCTTGGGTGTAGCTGAAAAAACGGTATTCCATAGTGTCGTCGTGTATAAATAGAATAGTATATACCAGGGGGACAATCAGGAATGTGATATAAAACATTGTTTCAGACACGAGGACTATCCAATCGGGTGGAACGACCAAAGGTTCGCATTTGTTTAGCGGTGCCGGTCGGACAAATACTGCCGAAATGATGGCGACTATAGAAGCCCGTAAGTCAAGCAACATGGGCCGTTCCCCGCCAGTGATGAGGTAAATGAACTTGTATCGGACGTTTCTATTCAACGAATTTACTTCGTCAAAGGGTGAATGTTTGATGGTGTCCAATAGCACTCCTATGCCGTCTTCGACCAACATGGCGAAGACAATCATTATGATCGGTAATGAACTGATCCAAACTACCGCTGCCGCATCAAACTCCTCCTTCTGGTTAGATCGCGCGATTAAATAAGAAACTTTGAACACGACCCCAAGTGCGATAGCAATCCCCAGCAATATGGCCTGGGTAAAGAAATAGCCCCATACGAAACGGACCACCCCAATAATTCGCCCCCGGCAGGAGAGTGCCGGTGCATCGGTGTTGTAATAGTCATCGCGGCGGTCGTACAGGCGCATTTCCTCCAGATGTTTCTCGCTGTCCGTGGGCGGCCTTCCAGGTGGCGGTGGCGGAACTAGTTTCTCTGGGTTTCCGTTGGACTCGTCATCATCCGATTGGAGGATCAGCTTTTCTTGCCCCCCTGTCGACATCTTGTTCAGTGGCTTCTTGTTTGAATAGCGTGGATTCGTGCGTAGAGCAACGACACTCTTCGCGATCCATTACGCACACACACGCAAACGTTGGACGACGTAAGTGAACGTGTATAACGAAGCTCTTCCTCGTCCACACATGAGTCGAGGATGAACCTTGCTATGTATCTTCATTGATATTGGTAAGCAAGTTAGCAACGTAACGAATGGCCGTTAGGTAAAACATAAAACACTGTACTGTACTGGTGTAGATTCGTAGTCACACCCACGAGTGTGTGAATATTCGATATGACGATTTGACAAACCTATTGTAAGTTCATATTCCTTTTAACGACAAGAATCATGATGGAATATCGAATATCTTTATCTACATGGCCATGATCATATGTTTGAGCAGATGATGCTGTAGTGCTGTAGAACTGATACATACCGTACTAGCATCGATCAAGCTCGCAAGAATGAATACTACAACTTGTAAGAATCGCAAAAATGATGATCGCAAGTCTCGATCTCGCTCGCAATCAAATGAATTCGAATTCAATGTCGGATGTTCGGTCATTCGCAGTCGTGCAAGGGGGGGGGGGGATGACACGTCGTGCATGTTTTGCGTGCTCGCGTGGGTTCATTTGGTGGGGTTGTAGACGTGTGTCTACGCGGAGGGCCCTCCTGGGAATAGTCTGACTGCGTGGTCCGCCGTCCTCCTCGTTGTGTCGTCTGCAGCGCTCTCCTGCGTTTGTCCCCTATGAACGTGACAGTTGGGGGTGGTGGGAACAAAGCGTCCGCCGTCCGTCCCGGGACGTTAGTCGTCGAGGCCGCTGCCGCGACACTTCAGAAACACTGGAGGAAACATTTCGGGAGCAAATCCACAAGTCCAAAAGTCGAAAGGAGGAAGCGAAAGATGAGTGATGCCATGGAAGCTTTCGGAGCTGAACGTGATCTCTGCAAACACCGGCTGCGTGTCTGTTTGGTGATCGTTGCCTTGATCCTCGGCTTGACCTTTTTAATGTCCGAAACTGTGAGAGGACATTTACGTGGTCAGTCCCCATTTTTGAGCTCCACGGGGGAACATGGACTGGAACGTATTGCGACCATGATAGACCACTGGCTTGACGAGGCCAGCGCCGTCGTACGTAAAAGTGAATCTGTCAAGTCCAATGAGGATGTGCGCGGCTGGCTCGACGAGAGCAAGTGCGTTAGTAGGTGGGTGCACTCGTCGTTCACGCGGAATGCGGACGAAATGTTGATTCGATGGAGCACTCTCGTGGCTTCTCACATTTGTGGAAATGGAGTCCCTATTGTCCACTATTCCGTCCATTCAGGACATCTGTCTGACAACAAAGTGACTGGCCGTGTCGTACCCATTCGTCACGGGGGTTCATACGAAGCGTTGTTGACAGACTTGATTCCACATGCACGCTATTACTTCGCCGTGGGATTTGAGCCTCCTCACCCGGACCACAAGGTTGTCATGAGCACTGAGGGCTCGTTCGTGACATGCTCTCGAGACGGCGGCAGAAGGGTGCTGTCTGATGCTTGGCCAGTCTTGCGTCTGGGCTTTCTAGCCGACCAAGGCGCACAAGGATTTCCCCGAAAAGCGGTGATGACCCACGGGACGGCACACGCCATGAAAGTAATACATGCGTTAGGAAAAGATATGGCCTCGAAGGAGTACGATGCCATCGTTCATTTGGGTGATTTATCCTACAACGACGTTTATGCAGCGAAGGAATCTATTGCGCCGCTGACCATGAAGACCGCCAGAGGTGCAAAAGCGGTCAGAAACTGGGGATTTCTTATCCAAGATTTGTACATGCGCCAGATGAAGCCTATCTTCTTATCCGCTCCATTCCATGCCGTGCCGGGTAACCACGACAAAGACTTTTCATACTTTAAGAAGCAACGACCATGCTGGAGTAGTTACCGAGCAATATTTGGAAATAACCAAATTCATTCGTCAACGCCCGAGTGCATGGATCAAAATAGCACAACCGTAGAAAACTCACTCTCTTATGAGACTGACTATGGTCTGTTATGGAACTATGGGATACACCTGCCCTTCGCTAATACAGAAGTAGAGAAGACCCGTTTGGAGATCAAATTAGAAGCTATCGCTGCAAAGAAAACATTGGACGGTAGCCCAGCATGGCTAACTTTAACCGGTCACAATTGTTTCCTCTCGAGCAAATCATCGTGCTTTGGCTCAAAGCGAAATATGGCGGTCTTTCACGATCTGTTGGCCAAGAACGATGTCGATTTAGTCTTTTTTGGGCACGCGCACACGTACGAAAGGTCGTATCAGGGTAGTGATGCTGCACAGGTAGAGTTCCCCACAAGTGACGAGAGGGGGAAACTTGTAATTTACCGTGATCCAAAGGAGCCGATCTACATCAATGCTGGTTTAGGTGGTGCCGGCGAAGCCCCGAATTGTGGTCATGATTACCACCTCTTTGATGAGCCACAACCGGTGTGGAGTAAACGGAGATTCAGCGTCGGCTGCTACGACGGCAGTAAGTGGCAGCACGATGGATTTGGCTTCGGGCGCCTGACGGTCTACGACCGATATCTGTTGGAATGGGAAGTTGTCATGACGAATGGGACTGTGGTAGACCGTATACAGATAGTGAAAAGGAAATCAAGTTAGACGCGTTGGTCGAGGGCATGAGAAATTATATATATATGTTCAAGGGCTCTTCTATTTACGGAGAAAATACTGAGCGTGGATGGAGAATGTTGATTCATGTAGTAGTGATGAACACTGTTTTTAAATTAATCAAAGTACAGCCATTATATTAGTTTTATACGAAGTATAAGATATATATATATGCATATTCGTATATATGAAGAAGTATATGATATATATTCTGTTGTTTCTATTTTGTGAGAGACAAACATCCCTTTCTTTAATTTTAAATTAAATGCAGCAGCCATTGTATTAGTGTTTTTATTGAAAACAAAACCCATATGATACAAATTGAACACAAGAAACTTATTTCGCATCGTTCTTCCTACAGTCTCACTCTTTTCCATCAAATCTAAAATCCACACCATACCCACGAACGAGAAAAAAAACGCGAACATGCTGTGTGTTCAAATTGCAGAAATATAAGGAATGGATTGTCGTCTGCTTCATCATGCGCCGTCGACATGCGAGCAATAAGCGGTGAGCATGACCCACGTAATGCTCATGAAAGGCACATTATAGCCTATTTTATCTCCGGAGCTTAATTGTTCGGTTTGTTCCTCGTCCGCACCAGTCGATCCCGAGGTTAAGTCCGTTACATTAAATCCGCTTGTAAAGTCGTGACTCAATCCACAGATAGTGTACCACTCTGGGCAATGAAACTCTCCAGAAAACCCAGGAACGTTGCTAAGCACTTCCCCGTCTGATTGACACGTCAAAATAACATTTGTCTTCGGCGACGGAATGTGTTGACGGTCCAACGTTACGAAAATCTTCCTAGAGGATGGATCGCACGTCATATTGAAACAATTGTATCGGGCAACCGAGTTTGGTACGTAACCATCGTCCAACAGCGTGCTTTTTGCACAGAAAGAGTCAGCGCTGTATAAGTTTCCCCGTAATTGATTCGCATCGTTATTGCTTATGTCGGTGCACAGTCGGTTCGTGTACCCTGAGTAAACCGGGCAGTAGTCCAATTGTCGGAGGGTTCCGCCGAGGGTGTTGTCTGAGAAGTAGCGGAATGGTGCGGGTATCGCGGAGACATAATTGCCCATGGCGCAGTACCCACATGCACGCCGGTCGTACGTACAAGATTGTTCCCCAGATGTGTCACAAAAAGTGTTAACTGGAGTTGCAAGGGCAGTGTGAGTCTCTGGCGACACACACTTTTTCTCTACAAAATTACATCCGGCACCAACACCGAAGAGCATTTTCTCAGCATACTGATAGTCAGGCATGTACCAGCCAGAATCTTCAAACAATGCGAGCGTGAACGCAGAGAGGCGATTACCTTCGCGATGTGTCTGCGCGACCGGTGACATGAGCTCATCGTACATCGTTCGTTCATCCCAATGCGACCCCAAGCAATACTTCGCCGCATCTTCCAATTCGACGCCGGGTAACCGATCGCACTGAAAGTATGTACGTGCAACCGAACGGACGCGTGGTGTTACCATAAAGTGCGCCATTTTACCCCGCATAGAGAGACGTTTGACAGTCGTATCCCCGGGACGGTAGATCTCTTGAGTGGATCCATCTGCACACGTATAAGGTCCTTTGCTCAGAGGGCTAGTCCTCGGTTCTCCAGATGGAGTCCGAAATCTGGGCCACGATTGAGCGGAGAACCCAAGTGCATGGGCGAATTCATGCAGTGCAACTCTGTGTTGACGATGATATTCCGACGCATTTACGTTGACTGCACCTGGACAAAAATTTACATACCCCATGATCGGGCGATCCTGGGAATCTTCTCTGCAAGACGTAGCGTACGCAAGAGTGCTAGTCGATCCTGTCGCCCCCGTGCTTTCGCACGACGCCGACGCAGTGGCTGTCACGAAAAGTACGTAGTCTGCGTCGGTAATGCCTGGACCTGCCGAGGTTGTACCACAGTCACTGCCGGGGCCAGTGCTGCAGTAAGAGTGTGCTGCAACATACTTTGGGTCGATTGGTATAACCCCTCCACACCAATTCTCTGCGTCAACTCGTGCACAGCTTTTATCTGACCAAACGTGAGTGCAATTTGCTTCGACGAGCAGTTTGGCTGGCCGCTTGACCTTCAAAATGTTGGACCAAAAATTCGCAGCGTTTGGGACTAACTTGGTCTGCAAAAAGTTTTTCTCCGTCATTCCGAGAGGGGAATCATCGAGTTTGTACACCAATCGAAATCGTATGGGCGACCATGGGGTTTGGCTGAGCCGCCGCCCAAGCTTTGCATCGTACAATTCAGGCTTAGTTGACAGAACGGGGCGTTCAACCGTTTTCCGTATTTCGTCATGGATACATCTGTGACTCGCCACAATGACCGTCCAAGCTCCCATGAGGATCACAACACATCTCCACTTCATCGAAGAGTGCATAGTCCACCTGTCTACTATGTGCACAATAAGAGAATCACTGCCAAGGCAACTGTGCGAGTCCCTGCCACGGACAATCAACCGTCCTAAGTATGTTTGAGTCTGTTGTGCACTCTTCTGGATGAGTGAAAACAACATTCCTCAAATGATTGAAGATCGCCCCGCCGAGCCGCCGAGCGAGTAGAAATAAATACAAACGAATGAACAGTTCGTCATGTGCACAGTAACGTTTATTATGTATGTCAGTTTTAACGATGATGGGTGAGCTTTATTTGCTGTTGCTTTCTTCCGCTATGTACGAGTACGTAGATGATATATAATAATCTGTAGAGTTAGGTCTGAGTTCTTTGACGTGCCATTCTTTTTGTTTGAAACGTCGATGCCCACATCGTGTTTTTTTTTACATCCATCATCATAAGCTCTGTACTGTTCATGGTCGACACGATTTGGTCTTCTTCTTTTTATCACCACGAATATTTTCAATTTGTATGATTTTATACCCGACCCAGCGGTGGCAAATTTCTAGCGCCTCTTCCCAGTCGACCCAATTTTGTGGGGCTTGAGCTTCTTTCGAAGTCAACACTTGGCGCATGCGCTTTCCATCGACAAGGAACTCCCTGGCTGCGAAAATAAGCGCATAATGGCCAGTTAAATGAAACAAAACTTGTTTTTGGGGATGACCCAACGCCGAATTTAACATCTTCCAGCTGTCATTAGGGTTGCGGCGGTTGCTAACTATCCTTGTTGTCTTAATTTCCATGCCTTTAAATTTGTGCCCGGCCGTTACTGCCGCTCTGCAGAGATCCATGTTTCCAACAATCATGGTGCTCGGGCCAACGCCAGATGTTCGTGCCAATTTGGAGACACCGATCTTAGTCTTGAAAACGAGTTTCAAACCGTTCACCAATCGATTATTTGTCGTATCCAGGTCCATGGTATCACTTAACCAGGGCGCTATCATGGAATAGAGTTCTGTGGAAGTATAATCCCACCATTGGTCTCCCGCACCAAAGCAGTGCCCCCGCAATCTTCGGAACACCTTGTCAACATTTACAGAGGCAAACTCTTTTTCAAGCTTTTGAATGGACACCAAAAGTCGACTGTTCACTTGATTGATGAATATTTTCAGCACATCAATTGTTTTGACTGGTTTGGTTTCCCCTGAAAGTGCATTCAGAGCATTTGCGATGGACGTTGCTCCACAAGAGAGTTTTGTTTGTTCCACCCAGGATTGAAGGGCACTGGTAGAATAACTCATCGTCAGCTCGTGCTTTCGTGCCTTGAGTGGAAAACTCAATTCGGCGATTAAGTCAGCACCCTGAGATGCACGCGACCCAAAGTAGTAATTGTGCCCGTATTCATCCATACACGCGAGTGCTATTTTCTCATCTTCATGAAACACAGCCCCATATTCCTCTTCCTGCAGCAACAGAGCAAAGTTCAAGTCGTGTACTACCGCACTTGCCATGGTGGTGGTGCGAGACTTTTGAGTATTGTTGTTTTTTATAAAAACACAGGCACGTCGTTCAATCGCACACATGGCGTGTTCAAGCCTCCTTCATCAGATGGGTGCGAGCAAGCAATGGGAGGGATGTGCTCATCGTGTTTATACCCAACGTCGTCGTACATACAAACAGATGACACACACTTAGCGTTGTTTTTCAAAGAAAAACAAATCAGTACAGTATACATTACTGAGTATGTCTTTGATAGGTACATTATCAAAATCTTGAAGGCATACAGCATCTAAAATTCGGTAATATTTTTTACAATTTTCATTGACGAAACGCTGGCAATGCTTTATGACTGTTGAGGGGTGCCCTCAGATGGCAGTAGCGCGGTCAAAAGATCAGGAGCTTCTCCCTTTCTTCACCAGTGCAAGTATGGCCATTGCTCGAAACACGATTAATATGCCGAACAGTACAGCAAGGTACTCCGTCGCTGCATTTGGCGTCACCTCCACCCTGGGAAGTAGGGCATTCTCATTGTAGTAAGGCACGGTAGTGTTGCATACGCCGTTGCTCAAGTCATCTTTGAGGCATCCGTATACAGATCGAAAATATGAATCCGAGTTGTCGCTTGGCCACGTGGATGGGACGGTGTCGTGGAACTCTAGCAACGTGACCAAGTTGATCGCGTATTTCAGGCTGCACAAGTATTGGACCCATCGAAGCACAACTGGAATATCAGATATGGGAACAAAGACCCCGGAAAATAAAATCTGCGGCAAAAAGATAACTGGCGTAGCCTGCATAGCCGATTGGACACTGTCGGCGATGGCCCCCACGACCAACGCTTGCGAAGCGGCAACCATGCCCAACAAAGCCCCTAGGAGAACCAGGAGAAAAAAATTGCCACCAAAGCCAATGGTCCAATAAGCACATAAAAACACCAACACCGTTTGACATATGGACACTGGAATTTCCACGATCGTTTTCGCAAGAAAGTACGGCGCTGCACCGTACGTGCCAGTTGCATACTCGCGCAAGAACATCGGTCGTTCTAGGGGGAAACCAAGCATCGTCGCCTGCATCAACCCCATCATTGCACCCATGAGAATTTGAAAAATACTGGCGAAGTGGGCGTTGGTTTTCACCGTGACAGACGATGGATCGTCAGTGTCCACATCAGACCAATCTGCCGATTTCCAGTACACGAACCCGACCAGTCCGTTCAGGAAAATGGTGGCCCCAACACGAGCACGGATTTCGAGTTTGCTTCTCATCACCTTCTTGATCTCCCGCAACGAGAGCCACCATAGTTGCACGCAAAAACCCGGCCGTTGATTCTCCACCAAGGACTTCGAAGAATCCGAATCTGGCTCTGTTGCTCTGAGCGCGTTTACGTGATTCATCGCAGGGGATTGCTTCCCTTCAGTCCACGTGTCCCAAACCTTGGCGAGCTCATCAACACGTGTAGCCGAAGCCTGCTGCATGAAAAACATCACAAAATCAGCGGGATTTGTACGATCTGGACAAATGTAATTTTCTTTTTCAAAATAATTCGTCAAGTTTTCCACTGAGCTATTGTAGAGTATCTTTCCTCGAGCAAGCAAGAGCACCTCGTCAAACTGCTGAAATATTTCCGACGAGGGCTGGTGGATAGTGGTGATCACTGTCCGTCCTTTAGCGCAAAGCTTTTTCAAGATATTTACGACCTGGTAAGCGCTGTATGAGTCTAAGCCGGACGTCGGCTCGTCCAAAAACAAGATGTCTGGCTTTGAAATGAGCTCTACCCCTATGGCAGTTCGTTTCTTTTCTCCGCCAGAAATCCCTGGGATCAGAATCGACCCAATCAACGTATCCGCACACTTTGTCAGCGCCAAGTCTTCCAAGAGGTCGTCAACGAGCTTTTTGCGTTCCGTAACACTGACAGACTTTGGAAGCCGTAATGCTGCGCTGAACTCAAATGCTTCTCGCGGGGTTTGAGTAGCAAAAAGAGCATCTTCCTGCATAACGTACGCAATTTTTTTCCGAAATAGTACAGGGTCGACTTTTTCCCCGTTCACGAACACGTCGCCCCCAACGACGGCCTTTCCTTGGGAGCGAAGACGCCCTGCAATGATGTTCAACAGCGTGCTCTTTCCAGCACCAGACGGACCCATGATTGCGCATAGACCGGCTGGACGTATTAAACCAGTGACCCCTTTCAAAATTTCTTTTGTGCCGACCTTAAAAGTAATGTCCTTCCACGAAATCACCTTGCTGTCTGCGGCGGTATCGGGACCAGGGTCCTTCTTGCCTTCGCTTTCAAGATCGATCATTTCCATATTCGTGTAGGTCCCTGACAATGTCAAAGATACAGAGTGGGCGACAGCTGAACACACCAACACAATTTCAAAGACAGAGAGTGGGCGGCAGCTGAACACACTAACACAACCAAATATGGCTGCAAAGTAGCATCCAGGTGATACCCAAAGAATAGTGTCAGACGTGGATGACAGACGAAGCCGGCCTTCTGCGTTTTCGCATTTTTTATTGAAAATGTTTACTTTTTTCGCATTTTATGATGAATGCTATGTGCGAATGGTATAATACTTGACCTGATCACTCGTAGGTACAGTGTAACAGGTATAATAACAGGAGCGGGACAGCTGTTGTGCGCGGTCCAGCTGGCGATTGAGGGCACATGTTTGCTAGAACCAGGATAGATACCGTATGTGTTCCTGTGCTGTCTGCTGTACGCTGTACTCCATCGACGTACTCGTACTTGAATGTTTATTTTCTTCGCCTTTTATGTCGAGACGAGTATATAGAGAGATATAAGTACATAAACATTGTATCTAGAAAGAAGTGTTCATCGAGACGATTATATAGAGTGATATAAGTACATAAACACCGTATCTTGAAAGACGTGTTCATCGAGGTACTAGACCTCGTAGACTCCGGGGGTGTACAGTCAGTACAGTACTTGGAGGTAATCAGGTACTGTAGTCATAGAGTAAAACTTACATGGACACTCCATGTGTACTACTGTATTGGTACATTAGCCGATTTACCGCCGCAGTTCCCCAAGCCAGTGGGTGACATTGTTCGTCCCCGATTGGTGAAGGTGCACGTTCGAAGATCGAATGAATTCGCCAGTACCAGGGGCCGTGCGTGTTTCTCGGTATGCTTCTTGTATGTGAAGGGGTCGATTCTGAGGCCCATCCTTGCTCAATGGCATGCCATCCCGCTTGGACGCGATGACGATTGGTTTCCGCTCAGTAGGAATGCGGCGTGCTAAATTGGGGGAGATGTGTTTGTTTGCTTCCACAAAGTTGGCACCAGAAGGAGCCGGCGGTCGTATGACGATGCGCTTGTTGGAAGGAGCGTTGGTACTAAAGTTGTCAATATTGATCACATTCATCCCACTGTAACGTTGCAATCGAAATTCAAACTCGTCGTCCTCGATAGTCTTTTCGGTGACAGGCGCCCCGGACCGATTAAAGCGTTTGTGAAAGTAAAAGTCGCCCGCCATGCTGCACGTCACAAATGGCGCTTGCACTTTACCCTCACCCTTCATGCAAGCAGCATACTTTCGCGAAACGTACTTCCCAAACCCCAATAAATCCAGCTTCTTTTCTAGCACCCCACAGACCAAGGAATGAGTGAACACGCTATACTGTCCACCAGCCTCGACATCTGTTGCTGGCACTTGCGCGGCGCAGTATCTAGTCCGGGTCGGGACGCCACCGTTCGTAGACCGCCTCAGCACGTCTACCAAGACTTCTATGCCGCCATTATCCGCCAAGCACTCCCGGAGTTCTTTTGTATTGCTACCATTCCCACGGACGAGGTTGTTCAAGCTCCGGCAAATGTGTTCTATGATATGTTGCGGTGCATGGCCTTTATCGTAGCGCTCGTACGTGAACACCAGCATTGGTACGATTTTCTTCCATGCCAACGATGGGTTCTGCCATTCGTCGTGAATTTTTTTCGACACGTTCATGATGAATGCACCGACGCTGTCGTCGCAGGCATCTTTCGCCACCGTGGTCCGGACTTTTGGTCTGACGACCGCGGCGTTTTCCCTAGTAGCCAAGGGCGGAGGCCCAGCTTTCCCCCCAAAGCTCATACCACGTATACGTCGGCTCGAGTAGGCAAAGATGCGACCGGCAACTGTCTTTGTCAATCCACAACCCCCACCCCTCCCGACCTCCAATTCTCCTCGTGCACTGTCAGGATCTGATGATGCTTCTCGGCCAGTTCGTTCAATATATGTCCAATCCCGTGCGAAAGTAACGAATGAGAACAACACACGATTGCACACTTATTACAGGACTATACCACCACATGATGTGTACGTCCTAGTGACACTCCTCGACGGACGAGCTCCTGGACATGGCTATCAAAAACATCCTTTCCAAGTATACCTTATCATATCCTCCACAAACAGAACGTGCGTAGCATCTGCCACACACCGCCGTACGCCGCCGCGACACTATTTTTAGTTTCTTTCGTTACACACGCACCTCGTACTCTTGTCGTAGTGTTTGGAGGAGGTTTCTACACCGGTCGATTAATGCCTATTACATGAAGGCAGCAGACGTAGTTTTAGTGACATTTTAAATACGATAAAGATGTGTTGCGTGACACGGTATTGTATGGTGTTACTATGTACTACTTCCGGGGTATGTAGATAGGGTACTAGTTGGATGGTGACCTTTGAGAGAGTCGTTGCATTGCGGAGGGAGGCGTCAAAGAGACACAGGATGGATCATCCAATCATTATTCATTCACCGTTTTAAAAATGTGATGAGGGAATCCGCCGCCTCGTCTCGTGCCAAGGCATGGAAGGTGCGTGCATGGTGGACTTGGTTGAGAGGGTGCGCGCGCACGTGGTGGGGGTAGTTCGTTACGCGCGAAGCACGTGTTGCGTGCGGTGGCGGATTTGTCGCCGGAGGGGGCAGCCGCTGTGGATACCGTTGTGTGGTGTGCCCAACTTTTAGAATAACGAACGTCAACATGCGCATGTGGGTGGGCAGCTTGGCTGTGTTCTTGCTCGCCCAGAGCAGTATGGCAAAAAAAACCAAATCTACGCAAATATTGGCTATTGACAAAGGTTGGTATCTGCAGGCGAAAACGGGTCATCAAATCTGTCCTTGCTCCTGCATGGAGCGAAACGACGAATCATCGTACGGTTCGTACTGGAAAGAGAAGTACGGACAGGAGGAAGGAGACATTGCGTGCGGAACGGAAGCCTGCCTCGTACCTGCTGGGTTCCAAGCAGAGCTCGGAATGTGCAAGGGAATCGTAGATTACACATTCTGCCCTCGAAAAGTAAAGGGTTGGAACACCACGGACACAAATTCATTCGTCAAGCAGCTTGCGGCCGATGCGTTTGGGTGCTGGGACATTACTACATGGGACGAGGGAACAGAATGCGACAAAGCGGTGATCAAAGGGGCGTGTTATGCCGCTTTTCCACGTTGCGAAAGTCTCGGGGTGGGCAAAACGTCCGCCAAAAAAATATGTAGAAGCACTTGCCAATACGAGCGCATCGTCTGCCGCAATGGCCGTAGTGCATATGGGCCCAGAAATTGGATCCGCGATATGTGTGCGGCATGTACTCCAGTCTTAGACCATAACGGAGAAGAGGTGCTTGACGAAAATGGTGTGCCGAAAGAAAGTTGCCCATTCGCAGAGATGGACGGGCCAGATAACGGGTGCACGGGGGGTGCAGAGTTACCATCGGCATTTATAGGTCTGACAGAGTGGAGTGGAGCCATTTACTTTATATGCATCTTCGTCATTGTCGGGTGGGTCGGAAAAAGGTTGAAATAAAATGACCGATAACTTCTCTGAAGAGTAATAAACTTTTTTTTATTTTTTTATATTTATACTAAACTAAACAAAAAAAACGAAGTAACGAAGTGATCTTGTTTGTATACACTAAGAATTCTTACTATTTTTAAACAATTAATGTATTTTTTAAGAACAAAATATAAATATATTCTATTTTACTAATCCTGCACATAAAGTTGCCAAGTTGCCTTTGACTCACTTATCTCTGATTTAAAAGAAGAAAAAGTAGTAGTAGAGAGAGGTACTTAGTACTTTTGATAATTCGCAGCAGTAATATATAGCGCACTGCACTTAACGACGACTAATCACTTTTATAATACTGTATTAACTCACTCATATTCAACATTCTTTGATTAATTCATTCGTCGTCTGACTCCGAATCAGAGTCATCACCGTACGCGGACAAAAAGTTCAATGCATTCCCCGACGTTCCAGGACTCGTGGTCGTTGCTGTCGCCGGCACAGTGGGGAGAGCATGCCCTGCTAGTTTCCTTTTTTTGACAACACCCATGCCTTGTAAAAACGAACTCTTTCTGGGACCAGTATTGCTGGCACGGCTGGCTGCTGCAGCAGCTTGCTGATCCACTTTCACGGCAGGGATTTTTACTTCCGCTGCCGCCTTCAAAAATGCTTGCCTGGCAATCAAAGAATCCTGAGCATCTTCCTCCAACAAAGCTTGTTGCTCAGCAATGCTCATGCTAGTTGCTGCGTACTTGGCCTCTAAGATCTTAGCCACGTCCACGCTCTCGTTGCGGCGGTTGATGGTCTTTATTCTATCTAAGAGTTCGAGCGATTCCATTTCCTCCTGGGATTTTTTCGCGCGCGCTTCTAATTCTGCCATGGCATCTAATTTGTTCGTGATTCCTTTGGTGGATGTAGCAGCTGTCGAGGTGTCTTCCAAGATCCCACTACCATCTTCGTCTTTTCCTTTCCCAGCCGCCGCCAGCTCATTTACCGTACGTTTTACTTCGAATAAGCGCTTCCCCCCCTTTTCCATTTTGAAATCAGAATTTTCGGGATCAGTCAAGAAGGTAATCTGCTGCCCACACGTTGGGCACTTGAATAGCAAACGCCAGATTTTGATACCCAAGTAGTTCTCCCCCGTTGGTTCTTTTCGACTATTGAATTTTTTTCCACGATACAGAAACGACTGACATCCACTGCACTGGCATGAAAACGGAAGCATAGCACGCACATCGTTCCGTTTGTTTTTATCTTTCTCCCCCTTTTTCCTCTTTCCCAACTTCGACGGGTCGAAGTCATTGGGAATGTACTTGTTTTGCACTTTTCGCTCCCCCATGGTTTACCTAAACGGAAACACGGGCAAGGGGGAGAGAAGCGCCAGTCTGCAAAGGACCTGGGTCCACCCGAAGAAAGAGTAGGTGAGAAAGAAAGCAAAGAAGTGTCGAAGCAAGGACCCACGCTAGCGAGCAAGGTTGACCACCTTTATCCATCTCCCACCAACGCAAAGCCCATCTCCCAGTTCTCCATCATCCGATCGTCCGTTGTCTGGGCAATCCATCCATGCATCCACGGTATACTGTAACTACTGCACCCCTCTATAAATGAGACAACCAGATACTAGATACAAGTATACTGTAGGTATTACACCCCTATATGAAACCAACTATACGTACAGTCCTTATAGTATACCGTGGAGGCATACTTGTACCTGGTTGTCTGCACGCACATCTCCTATTCACCCAGTACACGTTTCGGTACTCTCTTGCGTGACTTGCAATGGTTCGGCGGTTAAATACACGATGTAGAATATATAGACATAGCATGAAAAGAACCGTGCGACTTGGGGAGTGATTGATTTGATTGTTGTCACACAGGTTTCCTCTCTCTCGGGCGAGGAGTGCATGCGCATGCATGTGTCTTTCGTTGTATGCCAGCGGTGTGGGTCTACGTATTGGTGAAGTGAGAGAAACACAAAGCGATCGGTGCGAAAGGGAATAATACCGACATTGGAGTGTGCGTGACAGTCAGGATGGCGCGGCGAAAACAGCCCCCTTCCCCCGAGGCCCTGAGGCGGAGCGGGTACGGTGCGCACCAGTCGTACATTGACACGTCTGTGCTGAGGCAGATACAGGCGGCCATGGATCATAAGCGCACCTTGTACGGCCATTCTGTTCAGGATACTCATGGATTATTTGAAACCATTGATACTGATCATTCGGGAGGGTTGAGTGAGCTTGAGGTCGAGAAAGCATTTAGGCGCCTTGATTTAGGTCTCAGCGACCGTCAAATTTCCGACTTTATCGGTCGCCTCGACAAGAACCACGATGGTTCCATCTCATACGACGAACTCCTGGAGGCCTTGCACGGCAAGGCGTATGAAAAGAAGACGATGATGGCATCTCGAAGGAACCTGAGCAAAAAACCATCACAAACCGGCTCTTCGTCGGGCCAGTCCGGCACAGGCACGTCGTCGCACCCCTCACAGCTTGGCACTCGCCGTGGAGGTGCTGGTCGAGGCGCACCCAAGGCGCAGGCATCCAGAAGACCCACGGAACCCGCACAAGCACTCACAACTCGTTTGGGGGAAAGGGCAGCGAGAAAGAAAAAAGTCACCAAGACAAAGAAAAAAAAGACCGTTCCCCTACCTGCGGCTTCGATGAAACAGGAAGAAGGAACGTTGTTTATGTTGAACGACTGCACTTCCGTGGATGAGTTGGAGCAATACATGACAATGAACGGTCATCCTTCACAGATTGAACCACCCACGACATCTTCTAGGACACGTGATTCCACTAATTTCGACCACAAGCTCAAGACTCTTCGCTACCACGAGAATGACGAGGAAGATACTTACCACGCGGCGCGTCAACACTACAAACGAAACCAGTTGGATTCATGCATGATGTCGTCGACAGAGTCGTTGCCAACGTTGTCCGAGGAAGAAGATGCTCGTGGAAACAGGCACCACCGAATGCCAACAAATCATAGCTGGAGCAGTTCATCGAGCAGCTTGCTTTCATCGGGGTCTTCAATGGCATCATCTCCAAATTTTTCTACCAGTAGTGGCGCTTGGAGTTTGAGTAGTTATTCTTCGGGTACCAAGAGGAGGCGGAAGAAGAAAACAAAGCACAAGGCACGTCGCCGGAAAGCAAGTCCAGCCTATTCGTCGACTAGCTCAACACCGTCTCCAGCTTTGCCACCTAGACCTTTCCCCAGGGGATCCCATCGCTACCACCGCGAAGAATCACACCCAAAGGTTCAGAGAAAACTAGAAAGCACGTTGAATAGTCTATTAGAAGAATTTAAAGAGGGAATGAAGTTAGATGGGGTTCGGCATGCACACATGATGCTAGATGTGGATCAACTTCCGTTACATCAGGCAAGAGCGGTAGCGCCGAGGCCACGTTTAAACTCGTCATCATCGTCTTGCTCAATAGATTCTTTGATATCAACCCCATCGCCAAAGCTTGAGCCACGAAAAAAAAGAAATGAAACGCATATATTGGAAGATACTAAAAATAGAAATGAGCAAATTCATGTGAACGCTGCGGTCAGCAACACAACTGGCATGTATCAACCTCATCAAATTACTAGAAACTTGTATAGCACTAGTACTGCACTGACAAGATTGACAAGCTTATACTCGGCCCAAGAAAATCAAAAGCCACAGAATATATCGTATTCTCTGCTTCAGCGACAAGGCGAAAATCATCACCCATCTACCCAGCAGCACTTGCAAAACGGGCACGGTATCCCTTCAGAGCAGTACCAGCCAATTGTAGCGTCACGCGCGTTAACACCTTTAAATCGTTCCCGTGCACGCGTGCAACCAGCGAAAACACCCAAGCCGATGCCACAATTGCAGAAAAGAATAGTAAAAACTAAGGCGGTCTGTTTAGATTTACCAAAACAAGAAAGTCAGGCGAACAAACATTCTTCTCCACTGCAAGAAGATGACTGTACAGAGCATCCAGACATGATGTTGGCCGATTTTATTTTGGTCTTGAAGAAGGCGTTGAACAAAGTGTATTCGTCCTTCTCTCGCGAACGAGGGGAACGTTTACCGCTGAAAACAGTTGAGCGAAAACTCCTCGGGTCTGCCATGTACAAGACGTACTCGACTTATATGATTTGGGATCACGCAGATGCTGTTTTGGCAAGTGTCATATTTGGCAGAATGTTTCAGGCATCCATCAACACAGAGGTTGCTATCGATGACTTGATCGACCTTGCTGAGGTTGAACCGCGATCGTCGTTGAATGAAGAGGCGGAAGAGAGTAATAGTGCACTCACCGGTTCACCATCGAATAGTGGACCAAAACAAGAACTCGACACAGAGAAGGCTAGCAAAGTGTTACAAATGGCACCGACTGAGATCATGTCTGCGGTTCCATCCAGACTATTCGCTCCCACTTCTGTATCTTCAAAATCGCCCATTGCCAGAAAAGGTGATGAAACGAGGAATACACAATTGACGCCGCCGGAAGATAACCTGGCAAGTATCGCTGACGAAGCCCCGGAAGACAGTGGAAACAAAATGTCCCACAGTTTAATTGTTGATCGATCTATCATGTGCCAGATTAGAGCGGCGATGAAGCACAAGCGTACTTTATATGGTCATACCATAAAAAGCACGAAAGCCCTGTTTCGAAACATGGACATTGACAAATCTGGAACTTTGACCATCAGCGAGATTCAGAAGGCATTCCACCGTCTTGATCTAGGATTGAGTCAAGGACAAGTATTCGAATTGATTGAACGTATGGACAAGAATCATGATGGGTCGATATCATACATCGAATTGGTAGAAGCATTGCATGGATTTGAGGACACGAGCACATCACATAAGTCGAAGATGGCGCAAGAGCCATCGTCACCATCGGCTGGGCACTTAATGTCCACGAATGTGACTCAGGAAGGAAAAGCGTCCATTGGCACAATGATGACGCCAGTGCAACAAAGAAATACATTTAGCCCCGACAACGAAGGAGAGAGTAGTCAACAAGAAAGACGAAGCGTCACAATGGAACGTGAATTCCCGGAAGAATTGCAAAACAGTAGTGGTGTGAATGTCGTTACCCCACAGGATATTACACCTGTGGTACAAGTGCCAGTAGGAATGGTCGAGTCTGCCCCAGAGAACACAACACGAAGTGGCCCAACCACCGATTATGAAGGACTCGGCGCGCGCTTGTCTCCCAGAAGCGCGAGCAGTGGAGGTAGTGGTGAAGATGTTCATGAGAATATTTCAAGAATAAATAGCGAGGGACATCCTCCAACGGTAGGACCAACCACTGATTACGAAGGACTCGGCGCGCATTTATCTCCCAGAAGTGCGAGCAGTGGTGGTAGTGGTGGAGATGTCTATGAAAACGTTCCAGGAATAAATATCGAGGGACATACTCCAACGATAGGAGGCACCCCAGAAGTGTCAACTCGGAAGTCTGCCGATGTAGTCAACGTGGATACATCTCCTGGGAGTGGTGGAAGTGTTAGCACCTCAAGCGCTAATGTTCCTTGCGAAAGAATCCGGAGCATTGACATCCAGCACATAGGAAACGAGGGAGTCGTGCCTGCTGCATCCGTGTCGACAATTGATGGCAGCGATGGCAGAAGGGGGGGCATGAATGGCAGCGAAGAAGAAGATACAGCCTTCTATCAAAGTTTTGTCCGGAGTCCATCACCTCATGACAAGAATGCATTTGCAGGGCCTGGGGCAACCGCATCCACTACATCTCCTATACCAGACTATGGAACTGAGCAAGACGCAGCCCCGTGGCAAGACACTGCAGTGGTAAGGGCTGCTGAAGTTGAATCTACTGTCGCCATGCAAGAAGAAGAGCAAGAAGCAAGACTTCGTCAAGCGGCCAAGAAAATCGCAGCCCAAGAAGAGGAAGCCGAGCGCCAGCGTAAAGCTCTGGCAGAGGCATTGGCTGCAGAGGAGAGAGAAGCGAACCGCCGTCGCGCTATTATCGCTGCTGAAGAAGAGGCGGCAGAAAGGCGTCGCGCGTCGGTCATTGCCGAGGCAAATGCAGCCAAGGAGGAAGCCAAGCGTATCTTGTTGGCTGCTACTGCCGCAGAAGCAGCAGAGAAAGAACGATTGGCTGAAATTATAGCACGGGAAGAGCGGTTGAAAGTCGCGGAAGAAGAGCTTCGTCGCAAAGAGGTGGAAACTCAGGAAGCGATTAAACAGGAGGAAGCAAATGCAGCCAAGGAGGAAGCCAAGCGTATCTTGTTGGCTGCTACTGCCGCAGAAGCAGCAGAGAAAGAAAGATTGGCTGAAATAATAGCACGGGAAGAGCGGTTAAAAGTCGCGGAAGAAGAGCTTCGTCGCAAAGAGGTGGAAACCCAGGAAGCGATTAAACAGGAGGAAGCGAAAAAGCAATTTCAACGACAAGAGACAGGGCCAGTCGTGGCAATTCAAATAGAAGAACCATCAGAAGGTCCGCCGGCAGTAGGGGAGACCGGCAATCCTTTAGAACAAGGGAATGTTGTATTGTCGGTGTTGGCAGATGCCCAGCTGGCAATTATCAAGGGAGTTTTTGATCGTCGCTCTTTGAGCGGAGACGGTGCGGCAAACTTACGAGGATTGTTGGGAGGATTTTGGCTCAACGATGAAGCGCACAATCTCCTAGATCTGCAAGTGGACATTCGTGAACATCATGACGGCAGCAGCGGGCGCAGAATAACAGTCTTGGAAGTTTTTGAACGTATTGTAGCCACAGGTGTGAAAGAAATTACGTGGGAAGAGTTGATGGCACACTTTTCTGCAGATAGATCCCTCCGTGAAAGAGCAATGGAGTGGGCAAAGCGACAGAATTTGTCTCATGTGTCGAGCCAACTATCCAGTCACAACGAGGTGGAACGGACGGCAAGAGATTCAATGATTCAAATGTCCGCACCACCATCTTCCCCTATGGTGTCCGTGCCCCCACCAGCAATGTCTCCCCCAAATTTGTTTTCCCCGACACCTGCAAAAAAACCCCGAAGTCCACAACTGCTGAACGCATCAGAAATATTAAGCGATGATTCCGACGAAGATAACCCCATACAGGAACAGAGCACTCCACAAATGAAAGCATCGCCTGGCCCAGCAAAAAATGCATTGCCGCGCGCCACTGTCATGCCACCTCAGGAGGATATTGTTGACCCAGACCTAGACCATAACTCTCTTGGTCAAACACTCTCTGCCAACGAAGTGCCTTTACCAGGAGTCACAAAGGATCGTATGACATCTACCGCCACGTACGCAGACGTGCTGTCTAGAATGGCCGCGGCACGTCGCCCAGAACCGAAACAGCATGCTGCCAGCCAAGAAAGCGTCTTTTCGAGTCATATAGAGCAGAAGCCGTTTGTCACGATTTCGAAGCACGATAGACCCCAAGATTTGATTCGCGAAATTTCTGTAGAAAGAGCCGTCCCCGAAATTTCCGTGGATGGAGTCTCACAGCGCAGAGAACAATCAAGGGCTGCTTTGACCAAGATGGCGGAAGGGTACGCATCGCCATTTACGCACAGGCCACTTACACCCCAAAAGTTGTCACCACAAAATTTGATTCGCAGCATCACCAACGCGGATACCATGGTCCAATCGAAGTTATTGGAGTCATTCGGTCGTAATATAACCACTCATGAAGCAAGAGTCAAACCCCGACGGCCCAACTTATCGCCAACAGAGACAAATGAGGCTATCGTCGGTTTTCAGCGACGAGAAGAGACGAGTGTTGAGCAGCACAAACCACCTATGATTGATGTTGAGCGCACCACTGGGAGAGCTTCAGCACGCCGGCCAATTCTTTCGCCCACTGACACCGTATTCGGCAGTGCTCGTGCACAAGAAGACAAGCCAGGAAACGTTGTTACGAGGGCGCAGGAAGATGTTAGTGCTGCACACCAACTGCTCAAGACGCTTCAAGCTTCGTTGAGCCGTCCTGCTTTCAGCCCAGCCATTCAGACTGCCACCCCGAGAAGGAAGGCCGATTTGTTGATGGCAGGAGGTGATTATTCCACCTCATCACCATCGATGGCAAGTCCAATGGGGATGGCACTAGATTCAGTGACACAATCTGCACAAGAGATGCTCTTGCGTGTTCGATCGCGCGACGCCAGTATGTCCAACATCAACGAGTCTCCGAATTTCAAATATTTGAAGCAATCTAAACAAGGTGGCGCGGACCTTTCAATGGACGCCAGCAGTTTGCAGGCTCGCGCCCGCGACTTGAGCAGTCGAATCAAGGCCATGAAAGAGTCTCGGGCAGGTTCTCCAACAAATTTTCGGCAAAGTGTGGTCCCATCGATATCGGCGAATGATACGCCTGTGCCATCGTCCCACGAGGAAGAACATCATAAGGTACACTTTCACCGCTCCGGGAGTGTGACGGTGGAAATGTAGGAGGAACACTGGTGCTAGTAGATCACAAAATCCAACATGCAATATTTTACAGTGTAATAAGGTCCATGATAGTACCAAAATGACCTATCTATCGCTACACTAACCCAACATCCATCGTTTCATCGGCCGTTAATTCTAATATATACACATAGCATGGGTATTGCCCATTCAAACATCTCGCCCGACCTCTTGATTGAATTCCATGAACTTCAATGGTGTCTCGATGTTTTCATTGTCCACATCGATCGAGCGCATCTTGGTTTTGATGGTACTGATAACTTCCGTCGTCTTTCTCTCTGATAACGGCCAACGATGGTCCTGCGTCTGTTCGTTTGTTTCTTTCGGCAAGTACGTGGTAAAGAGGAAGGGCAGGATATAAGCATATTTTCTACCTGGCTTCAGTGATTTGGAGCGAGACCGTTGTTGCTGTGCTGGTTTGGAAAGGCATACCTGTCAACCGAGAGCAGCATGTTTTTCTGGTTGGTTTATGGAAATGGGGAACGCAAAATGTTCAATATAAACTGTAGGGCATTGATTTTGATGGATCATATCAGCAACACTTGTTTTAGGGAAAGCCAAATTTACGTAGAAAAACAAATACGACAGGTAAATGATTCGTTGGCAGACATTTCGTTCAACATTCAAATCATTGAAAAGAAGCAAGCGGAAGAGGTGGACGCCGGGTCCTCTGAGGAGTCTGGCGAAAGTGCGGAGAATGGTGAAATCGATCCTGGCGCGACGATAGGCGACGAGTTTGATCCTGTGCAAGCAATGAAGCAGCTGCAAGAGTTAGAAAGCTTTAGAAAAGAGCAACAAGCAGCACTTCAGGAGGCAAAGAGAAAGTTGGACGGGTGCACGACGGAAGAATTGGATTTGGCAACAGACGACGGTACACTCGCCAATTTGACCTCATTGCGAAACGGTTGTGCTGCAGACGTGATTTCCACAAAAGCAGTGTTTACTCTGTGTCGTGTTGTTGACGGAAAAGCAGATATGCTAAAATTCGATATACCTCAAAATGAGGCAATTGCAGACTTAGACAAAATTTTAGGTTCGAGGCGTGCTATCCGGAAGATAGAGCCAATTCCTGGAAGGCAAAGGCGAAACAAAGCGGAAGGGGGAAAGAAGGCGTTGAATGACACGACGAACGCCCGACGATCCATACAGGCATGAAAGTTTGATGAGAGAGAGAGAGAGAGAGAGAGAGAGAAGGGGGGGAGGGGGGAGAGGGAGAGAGAGAAAGAGAGTACACTAGCGTAAATCGTCTTACGATAAATAGCATTATACATATCATGCTTTCTACCAACTATTGTGCCAATACAAAAATGCACGTGAAGAAATTCATACACTCCTCGTACACGACAAAAAAGGGTACGTATATAAAATTATTACATACACGAACATACGAAGTATTTAGTACCACAACATACGTTTGGTCTACAATTTGAGGGAAAGGTGTATCAATTAGTACGTCATTACGTTAGTTACTCTCGCCACTTTTATTTGGCACCTCCGAGTGCCATGATAATCGCCGCTCGCAATTTCTCATAGACCATAAACTGGAACGCAGCAGTCAAAATGGTCTGCCACATTTTTGCACTCAGTCCACGGTACCACCCAGCAAATCCATTTTCTTCGAGTTCCGTTTGTAAAATACTCACAGTTGTAGCCCCGGTGGTGTCATTTCGTAGTCTTGATTGAGCAAGCTGCAAAGGATAAGTCAACAGCGTGGCGGCTGCTTTGGCGACTGCTCCGCACAAGAAAAACTCAAATGCTGTGACACCCCGCTTGCCTGTTTTCGCTACGTAAGCCACCATCCTTCGAACGCGCTCATAGACGACAAACTGAATGGTTGGATTGCTGCACAATATAATGGACGGTCCGACCCCATTCCACAACGCTCTTAGCCCTTCCTCCTGTTTGATTCTTACCAAGGCGTCGGCCATATTCTTATACAACACGGCCCCTTTCTTCCGTTTCTGCGTGGCCAAACGCTGCATTGCCACCCAGAATGGGGTGGTGCTCAAAACATTCACAATACCTGCAACGTAAGCAAGAGTTAAGTTAGGAACAATACCAATCTTCGCTTGGGCTAGAACGATCCTGTAGACAGTTTTAAACGTTTCGTAGGTGTAAAAATAGACAAAGTTGCTGATCCCGAGTGCGATTGCTTGCGCTCGCAAACCTTGGTAGAGCCCGGGCAGGCCATCCTGTTCATAAATGTCACGGATAATTTTCAACACACTTTCCTCCTTCAAGCTTTTATCTACCTGCAGCCGCAAACGGACAGTGTTTAAAGGAAAGAACACTGTAATCGCCGTAAATCCACCGATGGACCCCGAGAGGGCGTGCACAAACGAGCGGTACGAAAAGACTTCGTTTTTTACCGTCGAGAGTAGCCCCGGCATGGTCTCGACCAACAGCGCGACGGTAAGAAGATTATGGTGCTGCGGAGCAAATCCACCTCCACGTCAGTACGCAGAGATGATCGAACCCAATAAATGACAGTCTCCGAGCGAATCAAATGAACACAAGAAAATGGTAGTGTGCGGGTCGACGAAGAGACGTCGATGTTGGACCGGGGGTTGGTTAGGGGTTAGGGAGTCATTTGAACCACATGTACAGTATTTGAACACGACAAACATTCCCAGCTCCGCAGCTCCGCAGCTCCCAGCTCATTGTGATAGCGAGCATGATAACTGTATCAAATGACGAGGTTTAAGTACTCATAATGTGTACAACATGGTATTATTATGAAGGTGGTCGAGGTGGAAGATTAATTAGGTGGTGGCCTGGATGTCCCGAGTCCCGAAGGGCCACCGTATATTACAGGGGAACATCATGGAGTCATCAAATAAAAATAGGTTTGGGTTTATATTTCGCATTTCGCGCGCAACACGCAACACGCACACGCGAGCATAGTGGTGAACATGGTCCCGCCGGTCATGTCGTTCACGACGCTCCTGCCCCCACGCCCGCATAAGAACTACGTCGAGGGACACTTCCATCCCAAAAGCAACTCAAATAAACACAAGATCAAACAAAAGTATTTAACCAAGCAATGCAAAACAACATAGACATTCCCGCAGTAGTTGCAGCCGTCGCATCGACTAGTGTTGCGGTCGCACACGCAATCGGCCACGCATCTACTACAGCCGCACAAATCGTTGCTCCAGCCCTCGAACACGCAGCTTACGGCGCCGTCCATCTCGTCGTCGAAGGTGGGGAGCTTGTGAAGTCGCTGCCGTTCGAGGAAGCTAAATTGTACTGCATGAAAATCTTCACCTCAACGTATCCATTTTTTGTGGAGAAAATTCCTGCTATACTGTTGGGAGCGATGTTCAGCCGCGTCATCCAAATTCATTCAAAAGCACAAAAACCAGAGAGTTCGAAAGAATCGACGCCTGAAATGCTTGCCAACGAAAAGTCTTTAACCCCAGAGAAGTTACAGACGACCAATACAGACCATGTGGAGCCAACGGCCACGCAGGCAGCAAGTTCCCAAAACTTGGAGATCGCTGAAACGCCAAGACTGGAGAGCATAAAAACGAACAATTCTGAAGACCAAGAGCCTGTTCATGGTGACACGAAGAGAAAGAGGTTCGTCGACGAAGACTCGGAATTCGATGAGAGTCCATCGAAAAAGAAAATTAATGTTGAAAAGGTCTCGACAGATGAGTTTGAGGTGCATGATGACGTGGAAAACACTTTTGTGGACGACCGTGAGAACATGCTGACGCAACAAGTCGAAGTTGAACACAATATATCGAAAAAAAACCATGGTGGTGAAGGCAACGAGCAAGAACGAGAAGCGCCCACTGCACAAGTGGAGGAAAAATCGACCCCGCCACGGGCAGCAGAACCGAGCGCATGGTGTCCCGAAGCAACGCAGCAATCTATTGAGAGCCAGCGACAAATGCAGACGCAACAAGTCGAAGTTGAACACAATATATCGAAAAACCATGGTGGTGAAGGCAACGAAGAAGAACGAGAAGCGCCCACACCCGCTGCACAAGTGGAGGAAGAATCGACCCCACCACGGGCAGCAGAACCGAGCGCATGGTGTCCCGAAGCAACGCAGCAATCTGTTGAGAGCCAGCGACATACATTAACAAACATGCAAGGACAAGATGTTATTGAAATACTTCAGTGACGATGATGAGTCTATCGTCTACCGCAGGGAGCACTCTCAAGCCTGAATATTCCTCCGTGCAATCTGCATGATATCATGCGAAGTATCAGCGATAAGTTACGCGGGAAAGTTAAACGAACCGAATTGGATCATAACCGTATCGCATATGTTTGTAAGAACACCATAGCGAGGAATGGTTTCCATATATATAGAGTTTGTTCTTTTGTACCACCAAGTAACACACACACACACCACTAAAAAAAAGGAGTAACTTTTAATTTATTTTGTGGTTTGTGTAAATCATCGTGCATAAACACACAGGGCGTCTCGTCAATATTCGCTATCGTCCTCTGACAATTCAGGATTAATGTTGCTCACATCTAATTCATGTTCACTGTCACAATCATCACTGCTACTCTGTTTTAATCTTCGGCTCGATTTAGACTTAGTTTTTTGGGCACCTTGTTTCTTTTGCAGATCGCGTTCTTTCGCTGCAATAAATGCTTTTAAACGGCGGATTTCATCACGTTGGGCGTGACGTCCAAGTCTTTCGCAGTGGTTTCTTCCTCCTCTTGTACTTTGGAAAACACGAAGAAATAAAATTCATGCCCGGAGGTCAGCGCGGCGGCCCCGGGGACGCGGCTGTCTTTCTTCAGCTGCTCCGCGTCTCGCTCTATTTGAAAACAAGATTTCAAAAACAGCCCCCCGCTTTCAAAATCGACGGTATTGACCAAATACGACGGGGAGCCAAAGCTCGTCAACAAGTACAGCCCCGTTGGCGACAATGCAGCCTCGATCTCCTGGACCATTTTCGTCACCTCCTTAGGTTCCTCTGTCATCCACGACTCTTGCCCTTCGCCACTCCCTTCGACTCCATCGCGCACCAAAAGGGCATCTAAGCACCCTTTGTCTATGATGTAGTCCATTGAAGCAGCATCGACCCCACCGCCAGAAATGTTCGTGGCGTCCAATTCCTGCCACGAGATCGCGTTGTTATAGTCTTTGGGGGGGTGCTTTTCTGCCATTTTTTTGATGATTGCTGCAACGTAGTCTGTGGCCACAATATCCGTAAACCCATCTTTATACATTTCCATGGGCATCGTACTACTTCCCGTCCCTACGATAAGCACTTTCCCGTCCCTCTTCGGCGCCGATTGCAGAATTAAGTTGCGCAACGGCGAGCCTTCGTTGTATTCGCAGTACCAGTCGTACTGCTGCTCGTATTCAAAGCGGATTTCCCACGCCTTTTTTTTCAGGCCAACTAAGGACATGCGGTGCTGCGGTGCACGATACACAAAATCGTGCTCTTTGATATCTCTGACGCACCAAAAGACGCTCAACATCTCACCACTCATCATGTCGACAACGGTAGCATACTTCACATTCGCGACGGCGTCGTCTTGTAGTGCGAAGGTCACCCTACTTCCCAGCTCGTCCATGACGTAGTGCATCCGCCCACCTGTGCTGTCCACAATCGGATACGCATAGCGCTGGAGCTCTTCAATCATGAGATCAGCACGCTCTTCTGTGCTGGCATCTTCATCGAATTTCAAGTTCGTCAGAACGACCATGCGTTCCATAACGTTTTCGTACCGCTTCAACATCTCCAAGGCGTCTGCCGGACTCTTGAACATCCAAATGTGTTCCACCAGCCAAATGTCTGCTTCTTGCATTAAATCTTTAACCGCATGGACGCTAAACTGCTTGTGTGGCATTGGTTCTTCCGGCGCGTGACCAAACGTGAACGATTCACCCGCATCAAACGCCATTGCCTGCAGCTTTTTGAACAGCACTGGCCACAACTGTTCCGGAATATTTTGGCTGGTCAACTGCGCTTGATGCGCTTCAAGAAATCTTTCCTCGGTCCATTCCGAGGTGAGGGAAGCCATGGCAGTGTGTGGGGCTGCAACACAGGAACAATGGCACAGGAAATGCTTCGCTCTGAGATGGGTTCTGCGCGACAACAATTTCGCGGCATGGCCCATCGTTCCTGTTTACTGCATCGATGGTCAATGCGTCTGAGACACTAATCTGTCGCGAATCAGAGAAGTGAAGAATGTGCGACACGTTGCCGTCTACATGGTTAGACTACCAGGTACCATAGTGGACGACCGTATCTGAAATATTTAATATTTATGGTCGAAACTTATTAGAAACACAAACATAGGGGGATAGCAAGTAAATGACTCGCAAAGGGAAGCACGCTCACGGGGAGAGCAGCTTGTTTGCCACCACTGTCGCTGCCGACGACTTAAGTGCACCCTCCCCTTCTCCAGCTTTTAGGCATTGGCGCCTACCCTTTTTCGACAGTTTGTACCGCCGACCTTTCTTTGAACGGGTAAATATTCCACCCTGAACCCCCTTTTTCAATGCTTCGTTAATACCAGGGTATTCATCTTTTGATACCTTCAAAACCTTTTTGATCGATTCCAAGGTAGAACCCCTGTGGTCTTGGCGCACCAAGATAATATTCCTGATGATGTCCACTACATCGTCAATCGCTTTCCCGGCAATAGATTCCACCTCGGCCTGCCTCATTGCGTCGTCGGCCTGTCTCTTTGTATCCATCAACGTGTTCACCGAGTCACTTTTGAAGGCCACATCACTCCCTGGTAATGCACCAATCGAAGAAACGTTTTTTGCCCAAAAATTTCCATACTTCTGCTTCGAGGCAGTCAAAGGCACCTTCTCGTCAGCTTGATGTTCAGCAAAGTAATGACACCGTTGGAGTGCCTTTTCGCATGGCATTAAGTCGCTTAAGGTGTATCCGCTACAACGCTCATGAGCTTGGGTCCAGACCTCTTTGAAGCCTAGTGTTCTCCGCGCAAGAACTATCGCCGCTGCGGCCAGTTTAGAGGGGTTGGAACGGTACGAACTCGACGTCGAAGTTATAGGGTCACCAAGAATGGTGGTAAGCGTCGTAAATTGAACTCCAAGCTCACAAATATACATGGAGAGGTATCGAGTAATTTCTTGCACCGTGGCATTTACAGGAATGTTCCAGGTTGTGTAAAAGGATGCATCCAGCGTGTCCTCGGGCGACCCCGCTTGAAGGTACTCTGTCAAAAAATCAATGGGTGTAGAGTAAACTAGATCGTAGTCTAGACCCGTGTTCAACACTTTCTCCTCCATGCCGCGTAATTCATCTTCCGTAAACGTATTGTCTGAAATATATACGAAAGCGTCCGCACGTGGAGAATTTGTACTTTCCATTTTCGCTGCAATCATTATACACGCGCATCCCATCAACTGCAACTGCTTACGCGACACTGGAAACTTTCCTAGACATCGATCAACGTACTGCACCGACAGATAGAATGCCTGGTCCGACAAGTGATACTCATCCGTTACATCAACGAGCCAATCCAACAAGATGGCACGCATTCTTGGATTGAGATCTTTTTGAAACTTATTTGAAAAATAATCGTCCACTACAACTTTACGATATGCTTTTATCGAAGTGAATCTTTTGGGCGACTCACTCAGGGGCGTAGAGTACATTGATTTCAACGATTCATCCACATCATGAAAGTATGGATGCCGTAATGCAACATCGCACGGGATACGTGACGGAGGATACGCGAATAGACTAGTCATCAAATCAAACCCAACAGGTCCAAGGCCATCAACATGGCTTTCATTAATTGACCGAGGATGTTCCACATTATTGGTGTAAAAAAGCGGTAATGCGGAGACGCCTGGCCAGGTCGATTCGTTCGGCGTACCTAAAAGTTTGTAAATTTTACTCAATACACCCATTTCGTTGTCACTACCTTCGGTATATTCATGGCCGCCTGCAATCTCCCAAAAGATTCTTCCTGCCGCCCACATATCTACCGGAAACGAGTACTGCCGTTCTCCAAGCAGTGTTTCAGGCGGACGAAAAGCCACTATAGCATGGCCGTACTCCGGCGTCGTCGCACTCAAACCGTAGTCGACAATTTTTTCTGTCCCAATTTCTGTTAGGATAGTACGAGAAAAATTGAGATTGGAAATTTTCAATCGACCGGCATGATTGATGAAGATGTTTTTACATCTTAAATTCCGATGTACCAGACCACATGCATGTAAATATGAGATGCCTTGCAGCAATTGAAACATGTACTCTTTTACGAGGCCCGTATTCACAACATAACTCTCTTCGCTCAACACAGCGTCCAAGTCTGTATCACACCACTCCAGAGCCAGGTACTTTCGATTTTGGCTTGGTGTCTCGAAAGTGTTCAGCAACGAAAGAATGTTTGGATGCTTGCACGCTTTCAGGGCGGCAACTTCGCGTAAAAATCTTTCATTAAAACATCCATCGAAATCTTTGGTTTGCTTAAAATATCTGGCTCGAAAAAAGCGGCCCGATAGTTTCCCTCTGACCTTGTACTCTTCGTACGTCCCGCCCTCTTTCACAAGTTCGTCAACCTGGGCTTCCTCGAAGTCAATTTGCGCAAGATTATCCAAAGTTAACGTTTGGTA
>Ga0099797_100196_pt1 | contig 39405 bp, 23 predicted proteins | sample Uncmet_Sort48C_1_FD_89871 | JGI IMG/M metagenome (GOLD analysis project Ga0099797, IMG submission 89871) | Marine eukaryotic communities from CALCOFI LINE 67, Pacific Ocean - C012_Sort48C_1 | ecosystem: Environmental > Aquatic > Marine > Oceanic | place: Pacific Ocean: Monterey Bay | collected... | reverse complement strand
AGCACAAGCATGGCCTCCGGCTGTGCTGCAGCCTTGCCATTCGAGAGTTTCACTCGCCACGCCCACTTATACAACAACAGCGCGAGCACCGGCGCCGCATACACCTGAGTTCTCATCTCTGGCACACATGCCAAGAAGCCAGCAACCAGTCCATCTGAACAACTCAAGTCCGCATCTTCCTGCGACAGACGCTCCGCAAACACAGAATAGAAGCGCAACGGTGGCGAATGAGCAGGAACACCAAGGCTTTCTATGAATACATTTATATTCGTTCACCATCATGGTTTATCGTCATAGCGGCGTGCAGTCGCCAAAAGTCATCATCACCGTAGTATTACATCATCAATTGAGCGCCACCACGTCATCAAATCATCATCAATCATCGTCAACGTTTCAATCAATCCAAACAATCGTCAGTACAAAGGTAATAAACTTAGAAAATAAACAACAACAAAAAACGCACTTCTCGCAGGTTCACCAATTTCTCCAGTCAAGTCTGCCAGAAGTTGCCTGAGCGCTCGTTCACAGCGGTTTGAACCCGTCGTCGTCGTCGTCGTCGAGGTTGTTGTTGTTGTGTTTGACGACGAAGACGACGAGCGTGACAGCTTCGAGGCAGCTCGCATGCGGGCTTGAACTTGTCCTAAGAGAAAGTCGCAGTGTTCGGTGTGGGTGTGTTTTCGACGGTGTGTTTCTACTCGCGGTGCCGCAGCACCAGTCATTTTTTCCCAAAAAAATAGTGTTGTTGTTGTCGTTGTTGTGCGTGTGGGTTTGTTGCTGTGTTGCCAATGTGTCAATGTGCCTCACCTTTGCTTACCTCTCCCTTTGCCTCGTCAGCAGCGCGTCGTGGTATCGCCAGCATGGAAGAAGAAATCGCTACGAGGAAAAAGGTACTGTACTGTTACTGACTGTAATGACGACAACAAGAGTATATGAAAATAGAATAGAAGCGTGTTACTCTTTCGTTCCACCCATGACCTGCATGACGAGTGTCCTGTCACGCGGTCCATCGAGCTCTACCATGAGAATGCTTTGCCATTGCCCAGTTGCAAGATTTCCATCGATGACTGGAATCGACAAGGTGGTTCCTATCAACGATGCTAGAAGGTGGGCGTGCGCATTGATTGGTTCCTGCGCCAAGAACTCTTCAAGCGTTCCGAATCCTTTGGACATCCAGTTCCTGTCAATGGCATCAAAGTCACGTTGTGTCTCTGGTCTTTCATGCAAGTCATTGTGCTCGTAGTAGGAATTCTTTGGAGCAATGCCAAGCAACCATTTCTCAAAGTCGCGCTCAAGCCTGGCTTCGCTTTCGTTGATCATCAGACCAACTGTCGTGTGCTTTGACAGCAAATGCACAACGCCTTGCGACACCCCGCTTGCGTGCACGGCAGCTCTCACAGACTCTGTCACGTCATGAATCGAAATCTCCTGACGAGGCACCAAAATACTATCATCATCGTCAACATCATTACTGCTATTATTATTGGTACTACGGTCCTCTCTACTTTTCTTGGTGCGGACGGTTACCTCGGACGAGAGGCATACAAACCCACGACAGTCACCACGAGCAGTGCTAATTATGGTTTCACCCCCTTGCATGAAGCACTGCTCTCTCATTCTCGTCGACGCCGTTGATGATGGCGGTGACGATGACGATGATATTCTCTTTCCTCTTTTCGTCGCCACCATCCATCGTCTTCCTCTTCTTCTTCGTTGCGGCGGGATATTCCCATCTTTCAATGGACTCGTCCATGGTGACGACACTCCTAAACGCACCAGCATTGTCGACGACATCGACACCGACAACAGACAATGCACACACCACAGCCACAGCCACAGCAATCAATCAATCAATCAATCCCCAAACTTTAGAATATTCTCGTGACCAAGTCACAATCAATCACCACACAAGTTAAAAACGAAGCCTCGACTACAAGTCGTATTATATCCTTGTTTTTTTTATATTCAAAAACCTTCTTCATGCGGTGTCAATCAGGCACCTAACGTTACGTGACCGCGTTGACGTTCGCACAGAATGGCACGGTGTCGCGTGGAGTTTGGATAAGTCACAGCAACACGTCACGTCCACCGCGAAGGGCGTCACACCAAGGTACAGTGAACAGGGGGTGGGTGGGTGGGGGAAGGAAACGTATGCATTAAACACACACACACACACACACAAATTTCAATTGTATGTGGACAGCGCTTGCAAAACGGTACTATTAAATATATAATATATATATATATATATATAGAAGGGGAAATAACAATGCTGCAAGCGCAGGCGTCAACGGTACGACAACGACCACCACCAGCGTCGTTGTCGTTGTCGTTGTCGTTGCCACGACGGTGGTGGTCGTCACCGTCATCAATCTCAGTTTCAAGAATGTGCAGCAGTCGTCGTTGTCATCGTCGCCTTGAACAGCACTATCGATCTCAAAGGCTGCATAATCGCACGAGCTGTTTGATTGAACCAGAAATGGCTGGTGTTGCGGGCAGAAAAAGGATTGTTGGGAATGATGTTTGTCAACGTCCGCAGGAACGAGTGGTGGATGTGGATGCTGCTACTTGTAGTAGTGAGGCAAGCGTAACTATGATGTTCAACAAAGCCACCAGATATCGTCACGTCCTTCCGTCCCTCGTCGCATCATGCTTGACACTGACTTGCAACGCAGGCTCATGCATGGCTCTTTCTTTGCATGGCCAGGTTTACAGCGATACAGGAGAGAAGACGATGGCGTCGACGGCGACATACCGCCCTGATGTTGTTGGGCTTGTGTCTCCACAGGAATTAGCAGAGTCTATTGCTGCATCCGCTGCGTCTTCTGTATCCGACGCAGCACAATCCGCGACTGAAAAGTTGCAGAATCTGACTGTCGAAGACGTCATAGACGCAGCAAATGAGACATCGAAGACACTGAAAGACTTAGCAGACAAGGCAGCTCCCATAGTGCAGAAGGGTGTTGAGGTTGCTACGCCCATTGTGGCAAGCGGCGCAGAGAGCCTCGGTGCCGCTGCGAAATCAGGTGCCGAGGCAGCTGCACCTGTCGTCTTGGAAGGAGCAAAGACAGCTGGTAAGCTTGGCTACGAAGCAGCGAAAGTGGCAGCCCCCGTCGTCAAGGAAAGTATAAGGACTGCTATGCCGTACGTCAAAGACGGTGCTGGTATTGTTGTCAAAAGTGCCGTCACTGTTGGAAAGAGCGTCTACAGCGGCGTCAAGGAGATGCAAGAACAAGATGCCCAGCAAGAAAAGGAAAGGATCGCGAAGGAGAAACAAGAAGCAATCAAAGCAATGAAGCAAGCGAAAGAAGAGGCCAGGCTCGAACGACTCAACAGAAACAACAACAGAAGAAGATGAAAGTTGCTCTTGTTGTGACGAGTAATAGGCAGTGACGCAGTGTATGTATGTAACTTATCGAATACTTGACGAATAGTCATCGCGACGTGTTAACTTCCCGACGAAGTAGATGTCGCACACTCTGCGTGTCTTGCAACGCGACACGCACGTTAGCAGCGGTTTAGAGCTGCTTGATAAGCACCATGACGTCTGAACCTACATCATCCGAATCATTAGAATTACCACCATCTGATGACGCAGCTGTCTTCATGACGCTATTGTTTTCCAGCAACGATGCTGAGTACGCAACTCAAATTGGAAATCATTGGATGCTATCGTCAGGAAGCGGCGGCGGTAGATGTGTCAACAACAATAAGAGTTCAGCAGCCCGTCGTCGGCGTGAGGAGACCAGCAGCTGCAGTCGCTATGGGAGAATGGCGAATGTAACTGTATCACGAGGGATGAGGGCGTGGAATGACGTCCCGGGCGGTGACGTAGACGGCGCCAATGATGATAATGATGATGCGATGAAGGAGAAATGCTCTCGAATTGTGACAGTTACTTTGCCATTGGAAGGGACGTCACCATCATCGTCGAGCATGCCAACATCCAAATGCTCAATCACCCAACCGCCACAGCCACAAATTAAGCAGCAACAATCAAGATTCGTTGCAGAAGCTCATGCTGCGAGCAATACAAGATGCACAATTCACGAAAGCGCACCTCGGGTTGTCGTGTGCGATGTTGAGTTTGTCGATACATCAGCGCAGCAACAAGCTTCATCATCATCGTCGTTTCCTTCGACGATGATGAAGTGGCATCATCATCGCTTTGCACTTCGTTTTCGCAGCTCTACACTCGCGGCACAGTTCAAGCGCGCGATGAATTGGACGACACCGTGTCTGACGCCTATTCCAGATGTGCGGTTACACACAGAGAGTAATGTCATTGATGGAAATAGCGGTAGCAGCAGCAGCGAAGACATCTTCAGCGCATCGCAGATTCGAAGTGCGTTGGTGAATGCCTTGGTTGAGCCGTCATTCTTCGAGCTCGTCGATGCCGTGAGCGCGGAAATGATGGCGATGCAGCTCGAACTTGCTGACGAGTGCAGAAGCGCACGTGCGTTTTTGCACATCGAGTGAAAACAAAAGAGAGCAAGCATGACATGCAATCCTTGCAGCGATGCGCAAAGCTAAGTGTATTTCAATTAACTACCCGGTACTGCAGATGATTTATCATGTTATTTCTTTTAACAGATGATTGTCAATTTAAATAAGAATACAAAGATCAATACAGTGTATGTACACATATGTCAACAACTCATCCGCCCAATCCAGTACTTTCAAATGCGAGCTTGGTGAGGTTGGTATCCATGTCAAAACCGTGTTGCAGCGGCAACGCCATGCCTTCAGAAAAGTGCTCGTGTCGTATCGGTTCTTTCGCGTCAAGCGTGTCCTCATCCTCATCCTCGCCTTTTTTTGTCTTGTCTGCATCGATGTCGATATCTCTACCCAATTGTCGCGGAGCTTTTAAAGGCGTCCATTGATACTCGTCATCTTTCGGCAGGCCAAGTCGCGGCACGATCTGTTCAGCAATGTCGTCGTCACTAAGCTCAACTTCTTCGGCATCATCGCCTTGAAGTTTTTGAACCTTCACGCGATACGGATGCGTTTGTTGTATGACTGGTACGACGAGGCGCGGGACGTGGATGCGATTGTACGCTGATGACGACTTTGACGCCTGTCTTTTTGCATCTTCGATTTTGTTGTCTTTGGCTTTGACAGCTTGCTTTGCTGCGGTAAGAAGAGAAGGCTGACCAAGCTCGGCAAGCACACCGAATCCATTACCACCACCACCAGCGACAGCTTTACCAACAAAAGCATCTGGCGTCGCCTGCTTCCATTCCAATAACGCTTGCTCATCAAAGTACATATTGAGCATGCGCGTCGCAGCGTCTCCGAGGGTTGTTGCCCATGCAGCCCATGCCAACGATCCATCATCAGGTGCTGGCGCACACAGCGCATCTGTGCGGTTTATATCCACGTGGGTGATGTTGCCCAGCTCTTTGACAACTTCATCAGTACGTTTGTCAAGATCAGGTGGCGGAACGCAAAAGAAATCGATGCAGCCACCGGGTAGCAGTCCTCTTGCGACTTCAGACAAGAAGAAACGCAGCTCGGCATTAGCGAGGTTCTTCATTGAAAAGCGCATGCGTCTGACAAAGCCAATCGCGCCTGGTTTCCACTGTGATACTATACCGACGCTGAGAAGCAAGCCCCCCGTCATTTTCGCACGTATATCATATATAAGACTATCGAGACGCGTGTATTGCCAATCGAAAGAAATAACTGCGACGTCAGTAAGTGCAGCACGCGCGAGTTGTTCACCGTTGCAGATGCGCGACGATACAAGAAGAACGCGAGATACAGGCTTCTCCCCGTGTTCAGCATCTTCATCCTCATCTTCACCGGGAACTGCTGAATTCATTCGCGTGCCAAGCATTTTGTGTGCTTGAGCTTTCACCGCTTTTTTATCTGGCGAATTTGATGGGGACAATGGTGTGGGTATCTTGTGCTTGAGCAAAATTAGCTCGCCAAATTCTGCATCGATGAGCAATGTTGACGCAGCAATTTTGTCGACGAGACGTTTAACTAACATCTCGACCGGCGTGTCGCCTGGAGCGTCCATGATGCGCACCTTGACAGTGAGACCCGGTAAGACTTTGGCAACGCGGAGGCGCTCTTTTCGCGTTTCTATTTCTGCTGCAATTTCTGCCAAAAAATAATCCTGCGCAATACGTGATGCAAAATGATCAGGAGGAAGATCAACGCCGACAGTAACACTGCCGTATCGCGGCTTGATTGCTTTTGCCGCAGCAGTAGCAGAAGGTCCACCGCGAATCACTGCGGTTCCTGGTGTACCGGACGCTTTGAACTTCGAAAGCGTTTTGCGTATCTTCGCGCTCAAGCGAGCACTCTTAGACTGACCACTCATCGGAGTGGCCACAGCAGATCCAGGACTTCCAAGCGCGACTTGTAGTTGCTTATTATCGGCTTTGGTTTTAACACGCAAACCAGCGAAGAGTACATCTGCTTTTGATTTCCCACTCATGTCTGCTTCAGCCGCGTTTGCGGCCGAAGAACCATCGGTGGGGCTACCCAAGGGGCTGCCACCCAAAGACGATTCAGCTGAGCTTTTAAGACCAGGGGTGCTACGATTACCGGCAAAACGAACTGAACCTTTCCCAGCGCTCTTTGCAGAAGATGGACTACCCTTTCCAGAGCTCATACCGAGCGCACCAGCTGCAATCGCTTCAAGATCTGTATTCGACCTTGCAGATTTTGGAGTCTTTGGCGTCCCAATGCCCGATGCACTACCCGAACCCGTGGATCGATTCGATTGGTCACCCTTTTCTGAGCCAGACAAATCTTCTTCGGCATCATCCGCAGCCTTTTTAGCAGCTGCTTCTTTAGCAGCGATAAGTTGCCGCCTGCGCTGATACATCGTGTATGCGCGCCCCATCGTTTTCATCCGCGTGACCATATCATGTGCATTAGCGTGGGCATCTGGAGCGACACCACTCGCACGGAGGCTATCCATCGTCTTATTCCCCATTGCGTCCATGGTATCGACTGCATTCATCAAGCGCGCACCAGGCATCATGCGACTTTGTCTGCGATTCATTGAATTTGGCGTTCCAGCAGCAGGTGACGATGTTAGGCCATGCAGGTTGACTTGTTGAGGACTGGCTGCGTTGTGCATATCAAATGGCGATCCAGAACCAAGAGCAGTCATTGGAGTTTCTCCAGCAAGCATTGAACCAGGTCCACCATACGCGCCGCCAATTGCTTTGAGCTGTGCCTTCTCTTGTGCTCTGATATCCAGTAATTGACTCTTGAATCCTACCAACGATTTGAAAGAATTCTCGTTCATTGCCCGCGCAATGCCACGGTTCGCCTCCTTCATCATCGATAAGTCTGGCAACACAGTCCATTGCAGCAATTTTGTCGACGCGAAGTATAGACGCGATACGCGCGCACCCTCTGTGTCAATAGCAAGCCGCCTCGCATTCAGTATATCATCGGATGCAAAAACTGGCAATTGCACCAAAGACTCCAACGATGCTATCAAGTGCTGAGCCTCCGGGGATCCCGCAACATCTGTGGTGAGTAAATGGATGGCACGATGAGCTGACGCGTTGGACATGTCAAACGATGACGGTGGCTGCAGTAACATTGCTATTTCCGTCCAGAAGTCAATAGTCTCCGCGCGCTTCAAGCTTCGCATATTCGTGCGCCACCCCTTTACTGTACCAACAGCGCCAGGTTTGCTCGGTGCCACAATAGCAATCGACTCGGCCTTGAATCCTTGAAGTTTTTGTTGAGCGAGAATAGCGAGTTCAGAGAGACTTGTACGATAATGGTCGTAAGAGACGACACCGACGTCAGAGCGAGCTGCATCGGCTAGGATTTCAGGGGCCTTCGTTCGGTTCGATAACAACAGCAGTCTCCGCCATGGACGCTTACGTTGTGACCTCATTGCGAAGAAATCGCTTGATGCGCTGACGGTCGTGTCACCTTCTTCTTTCGCTTCAGCCACAGTGCGTTCACGTAAACGTTGTTGTGCCTCCTGCTCAGCTTCATGAGCACGACGCGCTTTTGCAGCAGCTTCTTCTTCTTCCGTAACAGCTTCATCTTTCTCACGTAAGATGCCCGCGAGGCGCAAATCGTTGGCAAGCAGTTTTAATTCGTCGCGATGCTTTGGGCCAGCTTCGCGCGCAGCGTGGTAGGACGCCAAACACAATTCGTGCTGACTCGTCGTAAGATACAACACAGCAAGATTGTAATGGGCCTGGAAGAAATCGCCCTTGTCAATGGCCATCTTGAGAAATGTCTCCGCTTCGCGATAGTTTCCCTGCTGAAATTCGCACACTCCCATGCCGGATTGCGCCTCTTGTAAGTGACGGTTATGTTCGAGGGCCATAATGTATTTCTCACCAGCCTTCTTAAACAAACCTTGCATCAAGAAAATATTGCCGAGTTTTGCATAAGCCGGAGCGAAAGATTCATTGTTTGCAACCAATAACTGGGCTAGTTCCTGCGCTTCGTCTAATTTGCGTTGCCGTATCAGCGTGCACAACAAATTAAATTGAGCTTCTTCGCTACGCGGCGCCGCTTTCAGGGCACTCTTAAACGCTCTTTTCGCTTCGGTGAATCTACCAATATTAAGCAACAATGTGCCAGTGTTGAAAGACACTTTGTAATAGAGACTATCTCTCTCGAAGGCCTTTTCGTAAAATTCAAGGGCTTCGTCAGCAATACCTTCTTCAGCTCGGAGGTTACCTAAGTTGAAGAAAGATACGGCAAACATTGGATCACGCCGGGTCGCCACCTCAAACTGCTCCGAAGCACGTGTTGATTCTCCGCGGGCTTCCATGATCAGACCCATTGTGTTGAAAAACTGTGGTCTTTGCGCTTGCTTAAGCGCCATAGTAACGAACCCAAGAGCGTCATCATATTCAGCATACCGGTAATGCACGATAGCCATCAAGTGTAGCGCGTCAGGATGGAGCGGATTGCGGTGCAAAATGCGCTCAATAATTTTTTTGGCGTGAAAAAGGCGCCCTTCAGACATGTATCTGCCAAGAGCAAAGAAATCCGCTCTCTCAGTGCGCGGATCCATACCCATCAAGTCTTCTTCGGTCTTTTGCTCAACGGTCATTGCCTCGAAGAAATGATCGCCGTTCAAGTACTTGAAAGCGAAGCGGTACTTTCGGTAAAGCTGCATGAAAAGTAGCGATGTCAGAATCGCACAAATAATAATCATCGCGATGACGGTGGCAGACATAACGCCTTTAAAATCTTCAACTTCAAGCATAAACCCGACGATGGGTTCGCACGCAGTATTGTTATCCACAGCTTCCCATCCCAGCTCACACTCGATGCATTCCGGCGTGCCAGTACCGTTGGACACGAAATTTCCTTCGCATGGAGAGCACATGTCAGAGCCTGGAAAAGGGGAAAAGAAGCCTTCATTGCACGCCCTGCAATCGGGGACACCGCGCCGCGGCGTAACCCACCCAGGCGGACAGATATCACACTCTATTTGACCCAGCGAGGGTGCTGCCGAACCAATATCGCAAAGCTCACAAAAGGGCGCATTGGATACGTTGATAGCAGTACCAGCAGGACAAGGCTGGCAGCTTTCGTAACCCAATTTCTCAGTATCAATGTACGAACCAGGCTGGCATTCGACAGATAAAGTGAGCAACACAAACAGTGGACCCACATTAAGTACTCCACGCCTCTCTGCATCTTCCAATAGACCAGTGGCAGTCATGCCGTCGATGTCACCTGGTAACACGACGCTAAATTCTACAACGACTGATCCTTGTCGAAACGGTGGATGCAGAGTGACTCCATCAACACTCATGCCAAGGAGTTCAGCAATTGCTTCACGAAATGACAGCTGCGCTGCATCATTGAAGTCATTAACATTTGCATTTGCTCCCGATGCGAAATTGATCTTAGCTACATAGTGTGGCGGGACCGCGTTGGTCGGCCTGGGTGGTGGCGGCGGTGGTGGGCTTGGTGGGCTTGGTGGAAGTGGTGGGGGACTCGGTGGCGGAGGGGGCAGTACACATACTGAGCGATCTTCGCTCGAAATCAAATTTTCTGGGCACGTTGTAGGCTCCACAGTAGCTTCTTCCGGGCAGAAAGTTCCTCTTGGGCATCGTTTGCATGCAGCTCGTTCTGTTCTTCCTGTGTTTCTAGAAAACGTCCCTGGTGGGCACGGTTTGCACGTATCTGGACCAATTGCGCCAATTGCAGTACTATAATATCCTTTCTGGCATTCAGTGCACTCCGTGGCGAGTTTGCCAGACCAAGTTCCTTTTGGACAGGCCGCCACCGTTTCCGGGTCCCCCTTATCTGGACATTTGTACCCAGGCGTGCACGGCGTACAATGCGCCTGTCCAGGTCCTGAATACGTTCCATCATCGCATGGGATAGAAACGTTTTGATCGTAATAGGGGCACGCGAAACCCGCTGGGCAGATAGCGCACGCCTTTTGGTTGCCAACACTGAATGTTCCGTCTTCGCAACGAATTTGCAAATCGCTAAATACACTTGGGCACTCGTAACCGACTGGACAAACAGTGCACTCGGTTGAGCGCGCGAGGGCAAACGTGCCGTTTAGGCAGGGTACTGGATCCTGGTAATTCGTCTCGCAGGAGTAACCTGGCGGGCAAGCCGAGCATGCATAGTACAAAAGGGGAGAGGAACGGTATGTGCCAGGAAAACATGGGGTAGGTTCTGCATCCGTAACTTGGCAAATACTACCCAATGGGCACACATTGCATGTGATTGCCCCTTCGAGGGAGTACGTTCCCAGCGGGCACAGGTCTGGTGTCGACGTGGCATTGAAGGGGCATCGCGTGCCAGCGGGGCACGTGGTGCAGCTAGCACTTTGTTTCTTTGGCGAGTATGTGCGCTGTGGGCATTCATGACAGGTTATTGATCGCTCTTGTGCATAAAAGCCAGCTTTGCATTCTCTTGGAGGCCACTTAGTGCCTGGCTTGGCACATGCATATCCAGATGGACAATCCGAGCACTCGGCTGCTTTTGCACGAGCGTATTCACGAGCAGGACACGTATCACATTTACTACTCTTTTCCGGCGCAGCTGTCCCAGCAGGACATGGTGTGGGCGCATTTCCATCGCCAGGACAAGCAATACCTGATTCGCACGTGTAGCATGTGGCTGCACCAGCCAAACTGCTCGTACCTGGCTCACACGGCACAGGATCGCTCGTGCTATAATTTGCACAAAAGTGGTAATCCGGGCAAGGAAGGCACGCCGTGAGGCCCTCTGCGTTGGTGTAAAATCCAGGTTCGCATTCCATGCACTCGAGGTCAGTCTCGTTAAAAAACGTGCCTGGTTGGCATTGCGCTGGCGGAGGCGCTGGAGGAGGAATCGGCGGAGGTGCATCAGTAAGCTCCTCACTTTGCAGCATTGCCCGTCGAGCAACAAAGCGGTTGTAGTTGTAGTTGCCGTCATTATTATTATTATTATTATTATTATTTTGTTGCTGTCGTTGTTGTCTCTGCTGATGATGCTCCTTTAGTTGTCTGTGATTCGGCAGCCACGGCAACGATCCCCACACACTATCTTCGTCTACAGTCCGTCGTCGTCCGTCTGCTCCACTTGCAACTCTTGCACCACGCCCGTGTTGGTTTGCATCGTCCGCGCGCCACACATTATCCTCTTCGTTGATTTTGATGAAATCGTTGTTGTTGTCGTTATCGTCGTCTTCGTTCATAAGCTTCTTCGCGACTACTCTTCTTTGTAGTCGTCGAAACAGCGTCTGGTCTCGTCCTTCCGCACAGTTTGCACGGCACGCAGCAAACACCACCACCATCAATACCACCATCATAGCAGCGAAGAGCTGTCGCGGCACCATTGTTTTGACACTACTACTACTACATTTTTTTCTTCGTCCTTCTCTCACTGCTGTTGAGCTTCGACTTTTCTTCTTTTTCATTCTTCTTCTCGTCGACTCTTCAATGTTTTTTTAAAAACATACACACACACACACACACACAGAGAGAGAGAGATTTTCCGTTGTGTTCTCTTTGTACAGGGACGTTTGAAGAGGGGATGTTGTGGCACCGTGGCGACGCAACGAAGGAAAGGAAGGAAGGAACGAACGAAGCCATCAATCATCATCTCGATCAATCAAATCAAATCAAATCGAAAGGAAGCATAGAATTACAAAAATTCAAAAATTCAAAAAAAATACATGCAAATTTTGCAAATGAAGAAGGAATTTCGAATGCATTTGCATTTGGAATTTTTGTTGTTGTTGTTGTTGGTTTTGAAACATACAAATAAATTTAATTTCAAAAAAAAAAAAAATGAAAAAGAAATTTCAAAATTTACTTGTGATACAATAATACATACATTTTTACACAAGAATGAAAAACCAAAAATAAATAAAATCACCAACAAAATTGATCGGCGTACTTTCTTCACACCATCAAAATCAAAATCAAGTGAGTCTCTCTCTTGTGGTGGAAGGAAGGTCTCGTTTGTGATTGATTGATTGATTGATTGATTGATTGATTGATTGATTGATTGATTTTTTGACCAACCTTGCCTGCCTGCGTGGCAGACGGCCATTTGCCACGCCCAGACGGCTTGCTTGCCTGACCTCGGCCAACCTTTGGTCCTTTGGCACAAACAAACAAACAAACACAAAAACCAAAAGGATTGTTGTTTGGTTGCAAGAACTCGTACCGTCGTACGAACCACGAAGAAGAGCAATAGCCAACAGCACCAGATTTTGGTACGAAGGTGGTGGTGTCCAAGAACAACAACAACAAAAAAAAAGCAAAGAATCAAAGAATAATATCAAAATGTCGAGAATGAGTCGTCCCACGTCGTCATCGTCATCGTCAGCAGCAGCAGCAGCAGCAGCGTCGGGACGGGGGAGTATAGAGACTCGCCTGCGTCGTGAGAACGAAGGAGCATCAGTTGCGTCGCTGATCGGAGGGGGAGGAGGAAATGTGGGTGTTGCAAGAAAAAGCACAACCAGCTGCTGCAAGAACAACAACGACAAGATCGCCAACAAATTGCCGAACAGTTCTGTCGTTGATCCGCTGGCTAAATTTTCAAAAAATGAAGTAGCTGAGGTGTTCTACACGAGACAGCAGCACGCAGCGCAGAAATTAGCAGCAGACTTGGCAGAGAGGCAGCGCAAAGAACACCTCGCTGAACACAAGTTGGCAATGCGAAGAAAGCAGATTGCCGAAGCTGGTGGCGAAGCGAGAGCCAGAGAGGAGGAACGGGCGATTGAGGCAAAGATTGAGGCATTTGCAGAAGCCAAGAGAGGCAAGAAAGCGGCGTTGATTCAGCGAGAGAAGGAAAGGGAAGAGCGCAATGCCGCAAAAATGGATGCTGGGATGAACGCTGCTGCGCGAAGAGAAGCAATGAGGCGTCAAGCGTTGGAAAAGAGGAGAAACGACGAAGATGAAGCTGCACTAGCAAGGATACGAGCGGCGTCCAAGAGACAAGCTGCGCAGCGAGCGGCGGACGAGAGAAGGCAAATCCAGAAAGAGCTCGCTGATAAACAAGGTGAAATTCGTCGCGCTGCAGCTGCGGCTGCGAGGTCGGCTGCTGCTGTGGCTGCCAAGGATGCGGCAGATCCTGCGCGTAAACGCGATAATGCCGCCGCAGCAATGCGCGCTCAGGCAGTTGAGCGCGATGCGGCGCGAGCCATCGAAGATGCTCGCAAGGAGGCACGGGCGGATGAAATCCTGGCTGCAAAACGCGCTAGAGCGGCACTGCAACGCGAAGCGGATGCGAGGAAACGCGACGCAAACGATCTTGGGCTTCAGGAAGAAAGACGGCTTGCAGCGAGGAAGCAGCGAGAGCAAGTACGCGCCATCGAAGCAGCCCATAGAGCAAAAGAAATAGATGATGCTGCGCTAGCGCTGGATTATGCACGACTCGCGAATAAAAGACGCAATAACGCAGCTGTTAAGGCCATGGCAGATGCTGCTGATGCAGCTGTTCAGCAACGGGAAGCAAAATCGAGAGAACGCCGCGCTGCAGCTGAAGCTGTAGCAGGTGCAGAGAGAGATCGACAAGAGGCAGCGCGGCTTGCGAGCGACGCGAAATTTGCAGCACGCGGGGACCAAAAGAAAAAACTTAATGATGCAAGGCTCGAAGTTGAGGCGCTTAAACAGCTCGATCCGAAAAGGTATAGGGTTGAACACGCCAAGCTCAATGCCGCATTAGTAGCCAAGGAAAATGAAGCTGGGAACGGACCCAAAAAGGTTGGAGGAGGGGGCGGCAAAGCCGGAGGAAATATCCACGAGCAGCAAATCATGGCTGCTCGCAGAGCGGAAGGACAGGCTGTTGCACAAGCAGTTGCTGCCAAGCGCGCTCGTCAGCTCGAACGACAACGTCTCGACAAAGAAAGAGAAGCGTACGCTAACTTGCGCGAAGATGCTTTCGCGGCTCGGAAGGCTGCGAACGCGATGAATCAACGAAAGCTAGATGCTGAACGCGCCCTGAATGTAGAACGCGCTCAAGATAATGCAGCTGCTGCCCGTATCGAGAAGGCTTACGCTATCTCGCAAGCGGCGAAAAATCGCGAAGGAGCAGCAGACAACAAAATCGCGATGGCTCAAGCTGCCAGAGCAAAGGCCAATGCTGCGCGCGAATCTGCGTTGAAAGCAAGAAGCGATGCTTGTGCTGCTGCTGAAGATGCTGCAGCGATTCGCAGAGCTGCTGCAGCGCGACAGCGACTCGCTGTGGATAAAAAACGAGAAGCGGATATTGACGGAGCCCTCGCAGCCAAGCTAGCTGCAAAAGCAGCACAGCGAAAACAAGAGACAAATCCGTTGGCAATGATGTAAAAAATTGTATTTATTGTATAAGAGCCTCAACTTTTGCGTAACTTCCGCGTCCTTCTTGCGCCTCAAAGAAGAACGCATTGTCCATCGTTCTACCTTTCTTGCTAACGGCCTTGACGATCTCCTGCGCAACCATGCCGCCAACGACGGCACACACAGCACTCATTTCAAATGCACCGGCACAAATCACACCATGCGTTGCGGCTACATTCCATTCATATCCGTTACTGGACGCACTCTTCTCAGCGATTTCCTTTGTCCTCATTGCTTCGGGTAATTCGCCAGCTTTTGTGCCGTTAGTTTCTTCTAATGCTTGCACTGCCCGCATAGCGCCAAAGACTGGACTCATTCGTTTCGGCAATGCTTTCCACGGTCCTTTGATGATGGATGCGAGCGGCGAATAGTTTACAGTTGCTTCGCACCATTCTGTCTTTGCATCTCCATCACCACCATTAGCAGATGGAGCAGTCATTTTTGATGGTTCCGTGAACGTGTGCTTATCACCTAGGTCGCACAACGCTTCCCCAGCTCCACCACGTACATCCACAACGAAAACACCAATGCCACGTTCACGGCACGTTGACGCTAACTTCGCAGCGTCCGACCCTGCCAGCCTCACGCCGACGACCATTGATGCCCCGTTTTGTATTTCAGCATGTAATCCTGCTGCTTGAATGCTCTTAACTTCCACCATTGGATTCATTGCACTCAGCGTCTTAACACACACATCGCTCGTTGTCATCGTACTGCCTTCACCCGAGCGTTGCTGCGCATTGATGAGAAAGTTTGCCATTGGGGCGTTTGCAGCAGGCTCATCATCGCATATTGCCACTGCACCCACGCCGGCCAACACGAGGTTCTTTGCCACTTCTGCACCAAGCCCCGTAATTGTACCCGTGATGACAACTTTCGACTTCGTCAAATTACGCTGCGCCTCGACACCCCACACACGAATCTGACGATCGTACACTTGCTGCTGCTGCGCTGTCAAATGACCATCTTCATTTTCGTCTTGTTGCTGTTGTTGTTGTCCTTGCTGCTGCGTATCCAGCACCATCGTTCTACTTGCTTACAACTCTTACGTCGTCGTCCGTTGTTTCTTAACTGATGATACTCTCTTCTCCCTACCCAACACAGACACAGAGCTCTCTTTGATTCTTCGTACACCGAACAGAATTTCAATAGTTGCACCGCCCCCTCTACAAAACAAAAAACAAAAACAAAAACGTCTGCTACAACAAAATAAGGTATGCGATTCGATTAACAGTAACACGCCACACTTCAAATGGTTGCAATGAGTTGAGTGAATGTGCGTGTGTGACGTACGTGGTGATGACCTACGTTTGGCACACTACTGAACAAAGAGTGTTTGCCGAAGACGCTGTTCTGCTGTTGATGATGAGATCTCAGACAAGATCTGATGGGGTCACAAAGTGATGCGACACGCAGACCCCGTGAAGACTTTATCCTGTGTGACTAATCAACCCTACGAAGTACTAAGGAGAAACCACCAAAAAACAATTAAAGCTGAGTTAAAGGTGTGTTTTTGTTTGATAATTACTTTCTTTCAACTGGTGGTGAAGAATTATACACAGTGTTAAGAAGAAGATGCTGTTGCGTATTCGTACTCGAGATGGTTTGGAACGCGTGACTGTTGATGACGGTGCGACGGTGGGGACATTGCGCAGTGTGTTGGAGGAGACATTGTCCATACCAGAACACGTGCAGACTCTTAGCATGAATCAAGATGTGTTGCTTGCCGGGGCAGATTTGTCTTCCTTTAGAGACATGTGCGATGATAAGATGACTTTGGCAAGGCTTGGGGTGAAGCACGGTACAATTGTGCATTGTGCACACGACATTGAGAGAAACGTGGCACGGACAGTCAAGCCAAACACGTTTCGGAAAATGACAATGGACGATCTCATAGCGCAGCAGACACGAATTGAACGTCAAGAACAATCAGATTGCACGTCATTGTCGGTTGATCGCAATGCGGCTAATGCGTTTCAATCATACTTGAATCAATTGGCGTTTCATAAAAAAAGAATGGGGTGGATGTATGGCACCATTGACGATGCCAACAACGTGCGCGTGGATGCCATCTACGAACCGCCGCAAGAAGGCGACGATGTGCAAGTCTTTGAAGAAGATGATGGAGGTCGTCACCTGGCAAAGGCTGATGCTGTGGCCGCAGCGTTGGGGATGCGACGGGTAGGTCTCATATTTAGTCAGGGCTTGGTGGATTCGGATGACGAGATTGACTTCACTGTCAATGCTGCAGAATTGACACTCATGGCCAAATGTGCAGCCGCAGAAGGCATGGATAAAACTTTCGTGACTGCTGTCGTCAAACCGGAGCGCAATGTCGATGACGGTCAAGTTTCTGTGTCGTTTGAGGCATTTCAATGCTCTCGCCAGTGCGTCGATATATATACAAAAGGATGGTTTGCGCCAATGGAAGCTTACGATGAAGAAAAAGAAGGCGCAGGCAGCGGTTCTGATGAAGATGGCGATGGGGTTGATGTTGGACGCACGAAATTTACGCAGGATGTCGTGCACACTGGTAAGGATGTGCGCGAGGTTGAGAACGATTTCTTTCTCTGTGTTGTCAAGATACTTGACCATGAAGGCCCTTTTACATCCACCTTTCCAATAGAGAATAGATTAATTCCACAAGGTGTGAGCGAATTGCGCGAACATCTTGCCCAAGGTAAGTCTGTTGGAAAACCGTACGTGAAACGCATCTCAGACTATCATCTATTACTCTTTTTGTCGAGACATATGGACAGTGGTGACATTGCTCTATTGGCTGAGGCTGTGCGAAGTGGCTCACCAGTGCAAGATGGGTATCAACTAATAATAGACGCCATGTGTGGATTGTAAAACAAGCAAAATTATTTATGTTCTTTACAAAGCAACCAACGCAACGAAGCCTTCTGGTTGGTGGAAGAAGGGCCCTTCGTATGGTCCTGGGATCCTGTAAGCACTCATATAGAAAGCACCTTGCGGAATGTCTTTGAGACAATACACGTTGAATCTCAAGTCATTCAAAGCACCCTCCTCCTTCCCCAGTGTCGCAGGACGCAACCTTTTCCTCAGGACCGTCCATGGCACCTCCAACTCACCAAACCAGTCCCCATCACTTCCGACGTCATCTCCACCAGTTCGTCTCTTCACGCTTTCACATTCCTCGGTAGACAAGCTCTTCGTTCCTCCGTGTGACAGCCTCGATGACGCAGGCGACGCCTCTCCACACAGTAAGGCACCACTTCTGCTCAATTCAAAGTGCACGTACCCTGATCTCTTTCTATCACGGCGGTGCCCTTCGTCTTCAACATCACTGCCACCTTCATTCGCTTGTTCTGGTTGCACAACTTTGTCACCAACGAAGAGCTCTACGCAGCTATCAGTCCATACTTCTCCCCCGTCTTCCTTCACACATCCCTTAATATTCTTTTCCCCTTTCACATCAAATCTCGCGTACAATGCATCATCATCACAACTTAATCGAAAAGACACCTCATTTGGAGTACTGCTACTTGCTGCTTCACCAAACTCCTTGTTGTTGTGGTTCCCTTGGTCGTACGAGTGCGCAAGGGTCACCACCGGCCCTGTTCGTCGTCGTCGTCTTGAATTATCTTCTTCTTCTTCTTCTTGCTGCATCATAACATACTTCATCATTGATTGGTTCATTGATTAATAATCGATTTTGAGTAGCACTCAAGTCCTTACTTGATTGATTGATCCGGTAGTACACTACTGCACTGTATTTGATTCTGATTGATGAATGATGAATCGCTTGCTTGCTTTTGCTTTTGCTTTTGCTTTTGCTTGCTTGCTTTGCGCGTGGATCATTGATTGATTGATTGATTGATTGATTGATTGATAGAGTTGCTTGACTCCCGGTTGTTTTGTTTTTTGCCAGTCTGGCAAACTCGCGAGATTTGTTTGTGTTGTACTTTGTACTTTGTACTTTGTTGTTTGTTGTGCCCGCCCGTGCCTGCCTGCATGATTCCTGCCTGCCTGCCTGCATGCATGAAGGCATTCATTAGAGAACTTGCAAACTTGACTCGACACAACAACACAAAAGACAGAGACGACGGCAGGACACGCACGGCAACACACACGTACTGCTAAGTATACATATTTATATATTAGAAATAGAAAGTAATAATAGTATGGATCATCGTGTTGATTGGTATCATCATCATCATCATCATCATCATCATGATGATGGTAGAAAACAACAACAACAACAACAACAACAACAAGTAGAGTATGAGGCTCCCTCCACCCCAGCAGTGCCCCCCCCACCACCGCGATCAGTCCAAGAGTGCGCCGAGTTGGTGAGAAAGAGCCGCCCACGATCAAGTTTGTTTAGCCACGCGATGATCGCACACGCGAGGCCTTGCCCAGTGATGGCGTCGAAACCATTACTGCTGAGTCACGGCGTTGACAATCGCGTAGGGATATCGAGTACATTTGGCGATGGTGGATTTTTAAAAGGGAGATCAGAGGCAATGGAACATGCGTTGGAAGCGGCAAGGAGAAGTGGGGCTGCAAACATGAGAATAAGAAGAAGAAGAAGGGGGACGCAAGAAGAAGAAGAAGAGGAAGGAGGTGATATGCAACATATTGGCTGGCAGGCACACGCCAAAAATGTAAACGTGATTGATGAGGATACGTCGTCTCTAATGATGTTATTGGCCGATGATGATGAGGATACTGTGGATGACGAAGATGATGATGTAATTGATTACCTCAACCCGCACCAGCATCAGCATCGTCAGCGTTATCAGACCCCCCCTCAACAACGCAGCAAAGCCGCGAAGCCGCCAGAAACACCACCACGGAGTCCGTCCCTTGCAGCAACCAAGGGCAAATATCAATCACGTCGTGCTTTACCGCTGTCTGCTTCAAAAGCGCATCGTCACCACGATCAGTCGAGGACGGACAGCCCAACGCAGCAGCAGCAGCAGGACTATTCGCGTCCGCCTAGTCGTTGTGGGTGGGGGAGTGAGGGTCTAGGGAATTGTGATGAAGAAGTTGCAGCGCTCCTGCGAAATAGCAGTGCTCGGACGAGTAGGGAAGGCAACAATCGGTTGGAGAACGCGAGACCGGCTGGACCAACACCGCAACGAATGATGGCGAGAGTTACTCTTGACGAGAGTATGAAGGAAGAATAAATTTAGTTCTTTAAAACACCTTTTGTGTAGTAAGTACATGAAGACGAAAACTACCTTTCAGTGAACCTTTTTGGTCTTTTCCTTCCAGTGCTTGTTTCTCTTGCATGCTTTCGCTTTGTTTTCGAAGACGATCTTCAATCCTCAACACTTCAAACGCCACCGTTTTTCTTCTTCTGTGCTTCACTGTTATGGGGAAATGATGCGAAACCAGAGTCACCGCCACCGTTGCTCCACGGTACCATACCAGCAGTACTGGAACCTGCATTGGCACCATTGCTAGTGGAATTATTCGCAGTCGCACCTCCGCCGGCAACCGTATCGTTAACACCCGTAGCTGATGTTTGAGCTGCGGCCCATCCTCCACCCAACATTCCAAGGCCACCACCACCACCATTTGAGTTCGATCCCCAAATGTCGTACAATCGTCCAAGGCCTTGCTGATCCATTCTTCCTCGACCGAATGATGACAATTGATCACTGACACCGACGCCAGAGAAGCCACCACTTGAACCACCATTGGCTGAAGTGGAGCCACCCTGGCCCGCACTGCTGTTTAGGCCACCTGCACCAAATATATTGGAGCCAGAGATGGTAGCAGGGGGTGCAGGGGCAGGCGTTGTCGGCGTTGGTGCCACACTCTCATCGAGACCATCATCAATAACTCTTCGAAGATCAATCTCAAAACTGTTGGTACGGGTGTGAGCGTGTCCAGGACGGCTAGGATTCGCAGTTTCAAGACCTGCACTGGCAGCAGCTGCTGGGACAAATGCAGAAGGCGCATTTGCACCTCCAGTTAAACCAGCGCTGAAGGGAGGTAAATTCAAGGACAAACTAGCAGAAGCAGGAACATCCGAAGTAGCAGACGCTTGTCTAGTACCGACACCACCTAGATTTAAAGGAGACGGTGCTGTAGTTGTTGCAATGCTCGACGACGGACGGAATGGCGCAGCAGCAGAAAGTTTTGCATCTGCATCGGCTTGAGCTTGACGCGCTTGCAATATTACCTCTTGTTTCATACGCAGTTGTTCACGATCTTGTTGCAGCAATAAGCGCTGTTGCTGTTGCTGTTCTTTCTGTTGTTGTAGTTGTCGAAGCTGCGGCTGCATCTGTTGTTGTTGTTGTTGCATCCGTTGATGATGCTGTTGATCAGGAGAAGGCTGCATTGCAGCAACGATATTTGCTTGAGCGGCCTGCGCCACAGGCGAGGGCGATTGCGATGCCCATTTGGACGGGGGTGTGAAGATTGGGGAATTATTCGCCCCAACATTCCTCACCAGTGGCCTTGTTAAACCAGTAGAGGCTGCGAAAGGTGCGCCTCCAGCAGCACCAGCACCGGCAGGTGCAGGTGCAGACGACACTTGTGGAGCATGATGCTGCCGTTGTAGTATCTTCGAAGGAGACGCCGGACTTTGCCGCACGAGCGCAGGCTGCACTGGCGAAGATTGCACCAGCGCAGATCGCACCGGCGCAGGCTGCGCTGGCACACGTAGAACTGGTGCAGGTCGCTTGGCATTGAGAGAATCGGACGATGGCTTCTTCTTTAGTTGCTGCTGCAACACGGTGGGTTGCGTCGGCGCTTTCGTAGGTTTCCTGGATGATGCTGTGCGATGACTTTCACCTGCACTAGCCGCGCTGACCACATTAATGAGGCGCTCTTCATCAACTGATTTGCTCGCAGGTACTGGCGCAGGTGCACGCTCACGCTCAATTTTTCGATCACGACGCGGGGTAGTCTCCGTTGTTGCCGTGTTAGAAACGTTAGGAGTGGTAGAAGTATCAGTAGCTGCCTTATGTTGTGCAACACTCGCAGTCACATTGCCTTTGCCAGTTCTCGCAGATGTGGGCGGCGTGTTCTCTCGACTGCGGACACTACCACCCCCACTAATGGTCGTTGAATTAGTAACAGAAGACACACTGCTACCACCGTCATCACTGCGCTCAGCTGAACCAGTACTCGTCGATGGACTTGCATTTGGTTTAGTATTTGCGGCAGCAATGGAAGAAGATTTACCTCTCGCGGCTGGTTTTGCTTCGACGGCCTTAGCAGCAGCAGCATCCTCTTCAGCAGAGTCTGCAGAAACAATAGATATTGCACTACTCTTCGAACATACATTTCGTACAAAGAGTGATGGCATAAACTCACCGATTAATATACGCACAACAATAGCTGCGAGCAAGCAGCCGGCTACGAGAGCACCGATGTTAAGCAACCTCTCAAATGAAGACAACGGTGCCTCACGAAGACATTTCCCAAGAAGTTCGTCGGATGCTGAGCCTTCAAGCTGAACTTGCAAACCTCCAACACTCGTAGCAACGCGCAATATTTGTAAAGAATGTCGCACGCTGCAATCTGGCTCGAAGAATACTTGCACATTCGCTTTCGCACCTGGGCTCAACGTGAACGCCATAGATCCATTATCCACCGCAAATGCTTTCGCAGCTTCGGTCAGGACATTTCCATTGCCGGATGATGATCCACTACTTACAACATCAAGTCCGCTTATTATGACTGGCAAATCACCATCATTCACCATCGACAGTGTTCTGGGCACGCGATGAGGCCATGCTATTGGTGAAGCCAACGGTGATACTTCTACTATGCCATCATCATATTCAGGTGGCGACGATAAAGGCGGACTTTGGGTCGCTAAGGCATACGACGACGACATGTGACTTCCTTCCAACGTAAAAGCAATTCTCGTCGCGATGGCACTCACTTTGTTGTTACTACCAGCGCTAAAAGGTATTCCATTGTTCCACGAATCACTTCCACCAATAGGAGCAGCAACAGGTAGCGCCACGGACCCGCCACGGTTGAAAATCATGGATGTTGGATGTTGCTGATCACAATCGATGAGATAACATAGCAAAGCGCGCCTCTTTGGCCGCAAAGGACTCGTTGGTGTACTAATGTCGTCATGGCCTTCAAATCTAAGTTTCCCCGAGCCGCCTTCGCCGCGCAATGCTACTTCCTCGAGTATCGTAAGATTGTTTTTCATTTGCAATCTCCACTCGTGAAGGCCATTGTCGCTTGGGTTAAACTGCAGCGGCCCTAATTGGTACGTCGAATTGGGCGGAACAACCGCTTCGACAGTTGAGCCTGGCGGTAAGCGGAACGCATCAGGACTGCGCACAACGCCACCATTCTTTGAAACATCAAAGCCTTTGAAATTACCCAAAGGCATTAGATGCACATGCAACGGTACCCAACTTGGATTGTGCACTTGGAGGAAGCGATCCACCGTCGTCCCGGTTTGAACGAGGCCAAAATCTAACACCGAATCAGTTTCATTAGAATGGAGGTTGGGCCTTTCAACTTTTGCAACCACGGCAGTGCTCAACTGCGCAGCAATATCGGTGTACACAGTGGCAGTAGCATGTACAAGAGACGTCCCATTGATTAGGTTTGCGTCGTACCACTCCAACAAGGATTCATGCGCTGCTGACTCCGCTTTCGTCAACATATTCCCCGCAGCGCCACCAACAGTGACGGTGAACGAATTAAAAGCGTAACCATCTTCACTAGATTTCTCCGGACTCAATATGCTGCCATGACCAGGGTTTAGCATAAGGTCAGCTACGTGCGTACGTTTTCCGGGCAGAACCGTGAACGACACAGGAAACAAAGTCACTCGTGGATCGCTCGCCTTTGCCTTGACCATCCTTACGGGCATCTCAAAGGTCGATTTCACGTACAATGGCCGTGTGACAATAATGCCGGGAAATGATTTACCAAAGTCGATTCGTCCAGGTTCAAGCGTTATGTTCCCTTGCACACCCATCAGAAGCACAGGAATCGAGAATTTACCGGATGACGTCTTGGCTTTTATGTGGCCAATCTGAAATCCCGGTTCGATACCGTGCCCTCTTAGCGTCACCTTTACTGCTTGACCAGGAGGCAGTATGATACCACCTTCGGATGGTTTGGGTGGCTTCGTACTACCATCTTCAATCGAGGCCACATCTCTCCACGCGTACGGTTCATTCAAGTGAGCAGTAAGCCCAGGAACATCCGTCACCGTAGGCGGATCAATGGCTACGGATACTGGATTCACATTCGCCAGAACCAAGGCGCGTTCATGGTGAAAATTCGCACCAGCAGCGACAGTCCCAACTTCGACCTTGTCAACTTCAGTTTGACCTTTCTTGTTGAACGCTAATATTTGGCCAGTAAACACGCTCAACTGAACGAACAACGTACTCACATTCGTATGAATGGCAATGCGCGCATCTATCGCTTCTGATGCGGTGGTGAAGTGGTTCTCACCGATCGTGTTTCCCGAACGGAGATTTTCTTCTTCGCGCAACTGGGACAGCTGCTGCGACACGCTTGTACCACCAGAAGAAACACTTCCTCTTGTTCCTCCTTCAATGCCGAGGTTTCCACTTCCAATGCCCTCATCGCTTATACCGTGCAGATCTAAATTTCTGCTTCTGCGGCCACCCTCGCCAAACTTGCTTCCGTGGACTCGTACTTTCAACGGAGGAAGCGATTGGTGAGGTCCAACTACGATGTGAGGTAAGTCTTTGTCTGATCCCAATGTACCTTTCTCACCCAATATTTCAACGTGACCATCCAACGAGTTGACGGCGTGTATTGTGAGACCCATTGGAAACCCATTCACCAGCTGTATCGTTTTTTCCATCGGTTTGCCATTGGGATCTGCTCGCATCGTAACATCACTCAAAGAATGCTTCAAGCCACCATACAGCACGTGGGCGCGGTACGGGATCTCTAGTCGCGCACCGCTCGGCGTTGTCGCATTCGTTCGAACCAACACAAGTCCAGCGCGACTACCTTCATTTATGCCACTGTACGTTACGGAGGCCACGATGCCCTCGCTGTGCGCATCGATGGTGCCACCTTCACGCCCATGAATGAACAAGGAGTCATCGTTCGAATACGGATACACTTTAACGATCCCAATAGGCGTGGGTCCGTTGTTCACAATTCGGATATCTTTTGTGACTCGTTCTTTCGGATGCACCAGTATGCCAAAGTTCACTTCCCCTGGAACTCTGTATACGTTACCTTCAATAGCTTGGAATTCCATCGGAATCACCATTTCGTGTCTGTTGGTCTTGACGCGCAAGTTGCCAAAATAGCTTCCAACAGTATCACCGCGGAAGACAAGATGAACAACGGATTTCGTTGTATGTGAAGGAATTTCCCAAGGATTCTCGCCGTCACCGATTTCGTTATTGGTGGCAATATTGTTGTTAGGGGACTTTTCACCCCCATATTTTCGGTTGTAGCTGTTCTTCACGTTAACGTCGTCGCTGGTCTTCGCATAATAATTCGAGTCAATCGGCAATCGCAGAATCGCAAAGTCTTCGTTGGTGTAGATTTCTTGGATATTCAATGTTTCATTGAATGAATTGTGAACGTTCAATGGGAAAATGCGCTCGACGCTCACAGGTGCAGTAATGCCAGTTAGTGGGGTTATGTGGTAAGGGTTTGCTTCGCCCGACCCACGCAAACTCACTATAAATGACCCAGCCGAGGTGTGCACCAACATCGATCCTTTATCTTCACCAATCACCCGTGGCAAATAAACCATGTGAATAGTGAGCGTTTGTCCAATTTGCACGCGCTTAACCTCGAATTCGTTCGGAAAAAACATGGGACTATCCGTACTTATCGTGTGCACGACTACCTCATGCTGCTTGCCAATGTTGTGGAGTTCAATCGGTAAGATGTGCGCTTGGCACACGGACTTCAAGCCCCAGTCGAGAGAAGCAGTGGACAGTGCAATGGGCGGCGTGCGATCGCTGTATGTCGCATACTTCTGTTGCTTCACACTTGGGTCAGATATTTTGATATCACGCGGTAGGTTGCGACCACGATTTGTTGCTCCATGACCCTCATCAGGGTTCATCATCGTCTCTTCCCCTTCTATCGCCGCATCTCCACCACTATCTTCAACGGTAATACCAGCACCACCCGTCGTTCTTGTAGCCTGGTCGTCGTTATCTCCTTTGGCATGGAAGTCTGAGGATAATGACGAAGATGCACTTCCTCGCTCTGACGTTTTCTTCTGTGCTCCTGCCTCTGTTGCTGCAGTGCCTCGATTACCACCACCACCTCCAGCAGCTTTTTGAGTACCACTTCCCCCCACGTACTCATACTCGTCTTCGTCATCTTCCGTTGAGAACCACCCGTCTGCAAAAGCTCCTCCTTCTTCGTCGTAGACGTCCGCTGTGAGAAGGTGGTACGGAATAGCGTTATTATTATGTTCCGTACGAACACTTGTCGGCGGCTTTTGTTGTTGCTGCTGTTGTTGTTGTTGTTGCTGTATTTTTTGTTGTTGCAGAATAACCGACGAAGGCGTTTCGACTGCGTCAGCTCCGACGAGCAATCTGCTTCCTCCATTCGCAACAAGAGCAACTCCTACTCCAACTCCTCCGTTGTTTCCGAAGCTGTTCGCAGTATTCGCCACGAAGAGCATTGCCGCCCACGTCAAGAGCACCATGATGGTCATTTGAACACATGTTCTGCTACGACGTTGTTGCTGCTGCAGCTTTTTCTGCTTCAGCGTCTTTGCTAGTCTCCCAGTCTTCTTCGCCATGTTGTGATAGTTTTTTTTTTCTCTTTTTCTCTCTCTCCCTTCCCCCTGTTCTCTTCGTCCACCGACTTTCTGTCCAGCCTAGAGAAGAAATTGACAAATACTCACACAACACGTTAACAAGTACTATAACTATCTATCTTCCAAACGCAAACGCAAACGCAAACGCAAACGCAAACGGCGGGTGCTGGCGCTGGTGCGTTGCGCCGCCTCGCAGCCTCCACAGTTGCCCCTCCCCCCTCCGCTCTTCCTTCCTTCCTTCCTGAATGTATCTCTTTTATTTTTTCTTTTGTTTTCGTTTCGTTTTTACTTAGAGTTTCATTATTATTATTAATTAATTACGTACTAATTTACTAACGCGTGTGTCTCTCTCCTTCCTCTCCTTCCTCTCCACCCACCAACCCACCCACCCACCCACCCACGGGCCACCACTGTCACTCACCTCTGCCGGCCCTCCCTTTTCAAGACCAAGACCAAAGGTTTTGTGTGGGGGTTCATTTTTGGTGCGTTTCTTTCTTTCTGTTCCTTCTGTTCCGCCGATCTGTCTGTCTGTCTGTCTGTCTGTCTGTTTGTCTGGTTTTGTCCATCAAAATAAATGCACAAATAAATAATTGCAATGCAAATCCAAGAATGCATGCGCACGCACATTTATTTGAGAGTAGTAGTAGGGCTAGGGTTAGGTTTAAGTGTAGGGGTGAGGGTTGCGCCTGCCTTGCCTCGTTGTCCAGCCGTCTGGTCCAGCCTCCTTCCGTTCGTTGCCGGCCACGCCGACGGCTTTGCTTTTTGTGTTTGGTTTTGGTTGTTGTTGCTTCTTTTCTTTTGCAAAACGCTTTGTTTGTTTGTTGTGCGCCTGAAACAGACAGAACATACATACATAGGGTTTTCTTTTCATTTCATTTCATTTCTTTTCGAACAAACAACAACAACCAACCAACCAACCAATCAACCAAACGCAAACGCCCTGGGCGAACCCAAAAAACAAAAACACAAACATTAAGGTTAATGTATAGGGTTTACAGTCGTACACGACAAAAGAGGAGTTTCGTTTGTTGGGTTTGAGAAGCACTTCAAAAAAAGGAGTCTTCGTAGACCAATCAATGTCCCTCGACCTACAACCACAACCATCATCATCCCATCCTTCCTTTTTGCTTTCGCTTTCGCGTTCCAAAAAAAGATAAGATCAAGTCGTCATAGGAATGCAAGTATATATATTATATGTCGATATAAAGTTCGTTCGTATGGCTATATTTATATATATATATATATATATATATATGTATATATATATGATTTGCAGTGCGAATTCCATAGTATTATACTATGTATGAATGAGTAGTATTCTATGCATGGTCCTCATGGTGTAAACAAAGCGCTCTTTTTCTCATGTGTTCTTCTTCTTATCGTGCGTTTGTGGTGTACGTTTGTTTGTTTGTTCGTTCGTTCGTTCGTTCGTTCGTCGTTGAAAAACAAACACACACTAAACAAACAAAAGAGCGGTACAGTGGTGTGACCCTGCCAGACAAGGCATGCAGAGACGGACACACGTACACACGCAGAGACGGACGCACGCACGCACGCAGAGACGGACGCTCGATTGCTCGCTCGATTGCTCGCTTCAAGGCTCGATCAAGTAATAATAAATAAGTAAGGAAATAGTCGCCGCGGAAGAAGGAAGAGTAATACTTAAGTTTGTTTGTTTGTTTGTTTGTTTGTTTGGTTGTTGTTGTGTCGGTGGGGTGTGCGGGCGCAACACAAACACCAGCGTTTGGATTGGTGCTTGTTTGTTTGTTTGTTTGTTTGTGTTTGAAGGGAAAAGGGTTGTGGAAGAAGGAAGGTAGTGGAAGAAGGCATTTGTCACACACAAACGAGGGTGACGACGATGACGATAACAATGACGATGATCATGCCGACGATGCACACGTCGTGCAGCCGTGCAGCTCCGTTGAATAAGCAGCAACGTCGTGCAAGAAGCACAAATACGGGACGATGTCAGCGACGTCTCGCAGCGACATTGGGAGATGATGATGTTGTCGAGGATGATAAAACGCTGGACGTCATGAGGAAGGTATGTATGTCAATTTCCAAAATTGTTTCTGTACAAAACACTCAACCACAACCGCCACGAGCCTAATGAAGAGCTTTTAAAATGTTTTTGCCTTTCTCTCGTGTCCTTCGCTATCTCCTTAATATCAAGTGGCGTTGCAAGTGTCGGTCGTCCGTTTGCGTTGCTTGCATTGTTGTCAAACACCGGAACTGATTACTTCACCTCTATACTAACTACTACTACATTACTTTCTCGTTCTTTTTGTTGGTTCGTTCCTCGCACACACACATGTATACACCAACGAACGATACAATATCATCGCTCTTGATTTAATTATTTGTTTGTCTGTTTGTGTTGAAAAAAAAATATAGTTCAGCGAACAGTATGCTAAGCGCAGCGGCACAAAATTTTGCGTGGATAAGAGCGTGACTGCTGTTGTGATTAAAGGTTTGGCTGAGCACAAGGATGAGCTGGGAGCTCCTTTGTGTCCTTGCCGTCACTACGACGACAAGGAAAAGGAAGTCGCTGATGGATTCTGGAACTGTCCGTGCGTTCCAATGCGTGAGCGCAAAGAATGCCATTGCATGCTGTTCTTGAAAGACGATAATGATTTTGCCGGAGATGACGACAGCATTTCACTAGATGAAGTCAAAGATTTGGCAAACATGGGTATGTAAATTTTATTTTTGGATCAAGCGGGGGCGGGGCTGCTGCTCTAGAATGCCACGCCTTGGTGGGTCGGTGTCTTGCGTACTACGGTTGGTGTGACTGGGGTTGCCGCCAATGAAAAATGAGAAGAAAGAATGGCTTGTATTCCTCACTCAGCGTATTATATCATCAAAATGAAAATGCTGAAGCCGGTGGCTCCACTCCGGGTCTTCGAAAAAGAGGAGTGAATGCTCATGGCAACTGAAAGTAGTAGTATTTGAGGAGAGGAGAAAAAAAAATCATCGTCGATCGCAACAAAATATAGAGCCGACGATGACGGATACGATACGCGAAAGATGAAAGAATGTTATTATTTTGAAGAATAATGGTGTAATTCGTGTTTAGTCATGATTGCGATGATGGACTGCAGTACATCGCTGAATCATCATCACAATTAATCTCGCCTTGTCTTCCCCCCCCCCCCTCTCCCGCTCCGCCCTTCCCTCAGACTCTTTTTAGCTGATCTCACCTCCTTCATTCACAAGTTGTCTCTTTTGGTGTCTGGTCGTAGGGACAACCGCACTCCTCGTGCGATCAATCCAATAGATTGTCCAATGATGGTGACTAAAACAAAGCTGAGCACTTGCGACGCTCGTTGAACGAACGCTCTCAGCAATGGGTATGCGACGTCGCTAAATTCTACAAGCAAACTCACCAACAATCTGTTGCCACCCAATGAATCTAATTGTTGACGTCTATTGTCTATGATGGTGGTGCGACCCAAGGCACCATTCGAGAGAGAGACTCCATCCGGAAGCAGTCCCCACAGATAGTACTTGTCCTCGTAAATTTCTTGCACGCTCACAAATGTGTATCGCAACCATCGCCGCAACGCAGCTTCATTGCGGAAACGTTCATTGCCTCGCGTGACACTCAACTCAGGAATGCGACACTCGGGCAATCTTGATTCTGAACTTGCAGTATTCACCAACGCCCCATAGCTACTACTGCTGCTGCTGTTGCTGCTGCTTTTGCTGTTTCCCCCCCCTTGTGTTTCTTTGCTCAACGAGGGAGAAGAAAGAGGTGCACGTGCCATGGCTGCCAAATACGCTCCAGCGACAGCGTCTGCAATCGTAATTATGCAATCTTCTGTCGCTTTTAATGCATCAATCGACGATAACATCATCGCCTTGCTGTCTATTTCGTCTTCTTTTTCTTCTTCAGATACCAATAATGATGCAAATGCTTTCGAGTACAGGGGCAAAAGTTGACGATCTGACGTATCGACAATTATTTCAGGTGAAGAAGAAGAAGAAGAAGAAAACGACGCTGTCGTGTCGTCACTCTTATTAGAGGGATTACCGAGCCATGCGCTCGCTGCACCTGTCGCCGCAGTGTTCAAAATCTTTTGCGTGGTGCTTGGAGACATTTCCAACAACCCTTGTGATTGTTGCTGCAGTAAATCAGCCATGGCTGCACGCAAGGCGTTGGCTGATGCCAGCAGCAATCTTCCTCGTGCCGAAGGCTCAATTCCGCCTAACGCAAGCACCGCCCCCAACGATGACGCTTCTGATACCATGCTGGGTGGCATTTTCTTAGTTTTTTTACGCAACGTTGCTGTTGTCGTCGTATTCATTTTTTTTTTCTCGTTTTGCTTCTGCTGCTGCGTCTTTTTTGTCTTCTTCTTCATCATCTTTATGTTACTTTCTTCTTCTTCGTCATCGTTTTGCAGAGAAGAAGAAGACAGTTTGGTATCGATAATTTTCCAAATGGTGCTCCCAGTTTTCGACGACGATCTCAAATCATCATCGTCGCGAGCACCACCACCACCACCGCCATTGTTCTCATCATCATCCATCATGATCATGGATGCTACTTCATCCTCCTCGTAAAACTTGTTGACTGTAGGCGTTGTGAGTCTGTAAGGATCGTTCTTCTTATCCTTTTCGTTTTGTCTGTCAAACGACTTCGATACGCCAAGCACAAATGCAGCACCCAGAGCAGCAATAGACAAAGCGTACGCAGCGATCTGTCCAAAAGTAGCCTCAACAACGTACGTGTGCGTAGTCAGGTATTCAACGACATCGGAAGATGCAGAAGATGGGCTCACTTTGCATACTACAAGAGAAGTAGAAGTAGAAGTAGAAGTCCTTCTTCTTCTTCTTCTTTCACTTATTGATATAGTAGTTTCTGTCGTCCCATGGTGATCATGATAACAATGATGCATCGTATTTCTACAACAGCGATGATGAGGATTGTTGTTGTTGTTGTTGTTTTTGTTGTTTTTGTTGTTTTTGTTTGGACTACTAGTAATCGTAGTAGTAGCAGTAGAATTGTTAAAACTACGACTGCTGCTGCCACGCATCATCGTTGCCGTTGCTGTTGTTGTTGTTGTTGCGTCAGTTTTTCTTTTTCTTCTTCCTCTCAATCCCCCCCGTTCAGAAACGACGACGATGGCAGACGATGATGGCGCGATCGAAGGAATGATAACTGGTGAAGATGTTGGTGTCGCTGTTGTTGGTTTTCTTCTTCTTGTTGACGACGACGACAACAAATGAACAGTAGGTGAGGTGCGAAAAGCAATCGCTGCTGCTGCCATCGTTGCTCGTGTTCTGCTTGTTTGAACGCTTGGCTTGCTTTTTTCTCTTCTTTCACCTCACCCCGTCCCGTCCCACCTTTCGTTTTTGTTTGTTTTTCTCCCGAGTTTCCCCACTCTTCTCCTTCTTCGGTATCGTCAGTCAGTCCGTCTTCCCCAGCAAAACGATGCAAAAAATAATTTAAATAGTGTGTCTTGTCGTCCGCCTGATGGTGGTGTGGATAAGTGTTTGTTGTGGATGGCGATGCAGCCAAAAGGCGGGAAACATTGTTTTGTTATTAAAAGAAAACATTGTAGTAATTTATTCTTATTTTTGTTTGTGTGCAATTTTTAAAAAAATTGTGGAAAATTCATCAGTTATGTGTTAACTTACGAGTTTCCAGTTGCTGTCATTGTGTCCGAGTGGTTAAGGAGATTGACTCGAAATCAATTGGGTTCGCCCGCGCAGGTTCGAGTTCATCGAGAGTCCTGTCGATGACGTTTTCTTTTTTTGCAGTTTTGAGCATACCAATCAAAAGCTGACGAGTCCCTCTTTCTTTTGAGCCGATAAAATTGTAATTTGATGCACCACAGCGAAAGTTATGGCGCGGCAAACATAGGGGTGTCTTGCAAAGACGTCGTCGTCGTTGCGCGTGCGCGTCATCGTTGCAACTAAAAGGTGAACAAAAAGCATTGATTGATTTAATTGATTTAAAAAAAAAAAAGTAATTATTATATTATATATATCATGAGTTGCCCGACAGCACTCAAAGGTTTAAATTGGATACCGGCATCGTGTACAGTATCATCCCGAGCTGTTCCGACGAAGAACAGTACGCATCTGTATGTGTCCGACCCAGGGCCTCGGTGGACGTGACCGCCTTTCATTGCCGAAAGACAAAAAAGTTTTCGTGGGGCACCACCCGTATTATTATTGTGACGACGACAGCAAGTCCACGGAATCAATAATGCCGCACTTGATGTTTCTTCGTCTCCAGTTGTAGCATACCACGACGAATGATGATTCACTCACACTGCTCTCTTCTTCTTCGTCCTTTTTGTTGTTGTCCTCAGACGACTCAGAAGAAACCACAACTACTACTGCTGCTTTGGACCCAATGCTGTATTCTAAAACAGCATTCCTCGAGTCTTCAATGTTGCCAATCTTGCGCCACGTTCGTCCGTTCGTCTCGCTCACTGCAACAGCCAGCACTCCCCTGCCGTACACACCTTTCTTGAAAGAATGATTGTAAATGGACACGAACATCTTCGTCTTCTTCTTCTTCGAAGCCATCATCATGTCGACCACAGTGAAAAGCGATCCAGTATTGGGCAAAGTCTCGACAATGTCAATAGGCGATACGACGATTGCCGCGTTTTCTTCGTGACCTTTCCCACCTTTACGACCACCAATACTACGAACGCCGCCGCTGCTGCTGCTGCTGCTACCAAACACTGTTAAAGGCACTTCAGCGCGAGCTGTGTACGATGTTGATGTACCACCCAATATGACGAGCCGCTCCTTACCACCATTATTATTATTATTATTATTATTATTAATTCTATTACCATCATCATCTTTAGAAGAAATAATGTCATCCTCCTCAGCGAGTAGTAGGACGCATCCTTTCATACCTCCACTGCCCACGTCAACGACAACATCTTTCGCGACGGCACTTTCACCACCATCTTCGCTGTCATTGTCATCACTGGCATCCACTAACTGCGTCAGCCGACATCTCCATCGTCCACCAACGTATTCGCTTCCGACGCCGTAGACATGATTTTTCTGGTGTTGGTCTTGCTTTGTTTGAACGACCACCGAGGTCAAGCTCGTGATCATGCCATTGTTATATGAACTTCGCGTTTTCTTCCTGACAGGAGTTTGAACACTCCATTCAATTCCACCATTGTTTGTCGTGCGAATGAAAGGACGACACGAGTGTAAAGATCTCCCCAACTCAAAAAATAAGCTGCACGACGAAGATCCTCCTCCTTCACGACGTTCAAAATGTGGATTATTGACTTTATGTTGTTGTTGTTCTCCACCACCACCACGAGTAGTCTCACCTTCTTCTTCTTCTTGTTCTCCTTCTTCAACAACACCATCTTCATCATCCTCGCCAAATACAAACAAGCTGTCATAGTTGTCTAGCAACAAAATGGATTGAACAGGAACGCCGTGGTTGGGTACAACTTCTTCAGCCGTGGCCCACGCTACTTCTCGTCCAAAAGTTTCTCCTCGTGAGCACCAAATGCTCGTGTCATGAGATGCCTCAGCACTACCCTGGATCCAACATGCCAACAACACGTTCTTGCTGCTGTCGGCATCACCACCACTTCCACCACATGCTTGGACAGACACAGAGCCGTAATAGCCAGCTCCGCTCTGCGCAATAAGAGAAGACCGCTTCAGGAGCGTCGTCGTTTGAAGGTCATCCTTGTCACTTTGTCCTCTTCCAACATTTCCAGCACCTCCTGCGAACGCATCTCTCACTGCATCGCATCCGTCGCACACTGCTACTTCTCCTTGCCACCCTGGCAACGCACGTTCCATTTCTTCTCGACGCTCAGCTCGCAATGATTGCAGAGTCCGTCTTCGTATACTTGCATGCTGTCGTCGTCTATGCTGTCCTTGTTGTTGTGTACTGTTGTTGTTGTCGAAGTCGTTTATCGTGCACCGTGTTGGTGTAGCTGCCAATAGCACACCTCCAAGTAAAATGCAGCACAAAGAGGCTACCCACCACACGTTGCCTCCTTCTCCTCCTCGTCGTCGTCGTCGGTGGCGGCGTGACTTCATTATTATTACTCACCGTACCATTGATCAATCAATAATCTATCTATCGATTTGAGCAAACAACAAAACAGCGATTTCTTTCCTTTTCCCCCTTCTCCTTCTTTGTTTCTTAATTCTTTCTTTCTTTCTATCTTGCTTTGTTATGCGTGCGTGCGTGCATTGTATGACAGACACTGACTGCCTGCCTCAGGCTGCCTGCCTCACGATGCTGCCTGCGTTCCAGGCTGCCTGCAAAAACCTCAAAATACAACGCAAAACTTCATTCTTTTGAAACCCTACCTCAAACTACGACCCCCCAACCCTACCCCTCACCCAACCTGATAAATACGTAGTAGTACTAATGATGTAAATAGAAAGAATGAACAAAACCCCACCTCGTCGTTCATATCTTTCAAATGAAATTTGAACGAGGGACGGAGACCCAACCAACCCAAAACTCACTCATATATCAGGGCAACGCACACGTGACGCACGCACGCACGCACGCACGCACGCACGCACGCACGTAGCTCGCACGCACAAACACCAACGTCAAACAAACGTTGAGGTTGTTTGATGCTTTTTGGTTGTTGGTTACAAAATCATCATCATCAATCATCATGACGACGAATAACAACAACATGAATGAAAACAGTAATAATCGTAGCAGTAGTAGTAATAGTAGTAGTAGCAATGCGATGGCGTCCAAAGCAGTAGTGCTTCCTGCAGAGATTGCCAATGATAAAGTGATACAACCATTCCTCGATGATGTGTTTGACACGTCGCTGTACGCGTCTGCAGTCTTGCGAAGTGGATCGGCGTCGAGTTGCACGCAGCAACTGAACACTGGCATTGCACAACTGGATGCAGAGTTGAGAGGAGAGGTCGTGATGCAATATGATGCTCTCTTGGAACAAGTGACGGGGCTAAGAGAAACGGAGAGAGCATTAGCAACCATCAAACTTGGGGTAAAAGGCTTAAAAACATCGACAAGCAGGGTCAGTGGAGAGCTCGCAGAACCCCACAAACAAATCGAAGCAAAAACAAAACAGCTCGAGGTACGTACGTATCCAAAAGAACTTCCATCTTTCTTTGTTGTCATCCTCTCTCTCACTCTATCAACAGAACAGCAATCTATCTATCAATCCATCTTCTTGTGTTCTCCTTCGTCTTCTTCCTTCTTTTCTCTTTCATCTGCTCTTTGTTGTATCGTTGTTGACACATAAGATAATAAACCGTTCTTTCTCAACAACACCGTCAACTTGTTCTTGTTGTTGTCGGTGGTTGTTGTTGCATTGTAATGGTGGAAACATAATACGCGTACACACATCAAACGAACCAACCAAAACTGAACAAACTAAACAACAAGAACCTTCATGGAGTGGTTGAATTGTTGCGAAAGGTGGTGAGAACGCTGAAATTGACGGCCAAACTGCGCGCACTCATCGGCCGCGACAACGATAACAATAATGAAGAAGACCATCCAACAACCAATCCCAACAACGGCAAGCAGCACAAACTTGATCTCGCGAAAGCTGCTCAGTTGGTGCATGAAATATCTTCTCTTGTATCAGATCCCGATGTCATGCGAGTTGAAGCTGTTTCATCGCAACGAGCATTCATCGAGGATGCGTCGTCTCGTGTTCGCAGCTATGCAGATGTTACCTTACGGCAAGGGATGGATACGCTCAGCCAAGCCGATGTTGGGTCGACTTTGCAAGTGTACTACAATCTAAACGAGATGCAGGATGCGGTGAATGAGTTAACGAAGAGGTACACAGTGCAAATATCGTCATCTATCGGCAATGCTTTAGATGCAACGAGCATTGCAAGCAGCAGCGGTGGAGGAGATCATCCGAGAGGGGGTGGAAACAAGGCACCAAGCACAACCAAATGGCGTGAATTGTTGTGGCACAGATTGACATCAAGCATGGACACAATATACAGTGCTCTCATTGCAATGTGGCACTTGCAGCGTGTCGCCTCAAAAAAGCGCGATCCTATCACGCACGTGTGCTTTATTGACGTGCTCGTTACCTCCTCTACTTCCACCATAATTACAAATGAGGAGCAGCAGATGATGTTGACGGATAAATTCTGGAACACTTTCGTGGAAGTCATCACACAACATTTGACCAATGCTTTCAAATCTAGCGGTTTCATCAAAGATGCGCTTATCGAATGCTATCCGCGGCTGTACAACTTGTTCAATGATTTAATACACAGAGTGCAAAGGGATACAGACATTCGAAACGTTGTGGGGGCTGTCCCCCACAATGGGAAGCAAGTTTTGATGCACAATGCCTTGTCGATGTTTAAGGATGCCTTCTTGGCGCTGCAAACGCAAAAATACGAGTCCGTCATGAATCTCCTCTTCAGGACGAGAAACACGCCTCCCTCGCGAAACGATGCGATCAAAGTGTGCAATAACTTGAAGGCTGAAATCTGCAAAACAGTTAACTTGAACAACCAAGCTGGCATTGATGCTGCTGCTGTTGCTGCTGTTAATGGTGGCATGGACAGCATTGACATCGACATGTCAACATTGATAACAACATCGTTGTCGTCTGCGCTGTACACTCTGACGGAACGCATTGATTACTACATAGTCAAGACCCCGGACACCAAGCAAGTGACGTCGATTCCATCATCAGCGCAATTGAAGAATTTCGCCATGTGTGGAATACTCAGCGATGTGCACTCCTTTATTGTGCACAACGTGATGACTATATTGCCATCAGATGCTGCTCTCGAGTTGACGCCAGCGTTGCAAGACATGTTCGCTATTGCGACGGACACATTGCAGCCATTGTTCCACACTATGACGACAAGATTAGAAGAGACGATTGCATCGGTCCACGATGAATACAATAATGATGGCGGAAAGCAAAATCATGACCAAGTTGACACTGGCAGTATTTACATCCGCAATTTCAGCAGGCAGCTTCAATCTTTCAATTTTGACTTCTTGTCGAAATTGTACCCGGTTAGAACGAAAGGATCTGGCACGAATAACATGCTCGATCCCCGCGACATGCCGTTGGTCGGCAATTTGTGTGTTGCAATGGCGTCTCGCGTATGCTTGTACTACGTTCGCCACGCGTCGTTGTTGCGGCCATTGAGCGACGCAGATAAGTTGTCTTTGACGAATGACATCGACGCGTTCGAGAAAAGCATCAATACAAACTTGGTTTCCTTACAGTACATTGGAAAGGCGTACAAGGCACTCCAATCATTGAAACCATTGCTTTTCTTGGAAACAACATCCATTCCTCAATCGTTATTGTTGCACAATATACCTCTTCACGCCGTGCTGCATCATGTGCTCGGAAGAGCTCCTCCTGAATTGCAAAGTCCGCACGTGCAAAGTGGCGTGACGTTGACCCAGTATAGCGTGTGGATGGATAGACACAACGACAAAGATGTGTGGCAGAGAGTTCAACAATGTATGGAGGTATACTCACGCAGCAACAGCTCTGCGGTGCAGACTAATGAAGTGTACAAAGCATTGCAGGAAATAGGACTGAAGATCGTGAAAAATGACCTTTGAGCTGCCGATGATAATAATAATTTTTGTATCCGTCTCTCTTACCTTGCTCGTAACAAAAGGTGGGGTCGTCGTGGGGGACAGACATGATTTGAAGAGACTAGTTCTTTGTTTGAAATAGAAAACTGGTGTGGATTTTTACAGAAAAAAAAAGCTGAACATCCTCCCTCTTTGCACGATGAGAAACCAATGTGGTTCCCATGCGCACGAAGATCACGATATAGTTGCCGCAAAGTCTTTCTAATTCCCTCTGTAGACTGTGTGTTTGTTTGTTCGAATGTTGTGAAGTACACAATCCAAATCGCAATCGGGTACAGTTGATGAGGATTTGATGTACATACACACAATCATTCTATGATTAATCTTCTTCGCAACTTAAGCAGTCGCGCTCTTGAGGTGAGCAATAAGATCAGCACGATCTTGTGGCTTCTTCAAGCCCGGGAAAACCATCTTGGTACCTGGGATGTACTTCTTCGGGTTGAGGAGGTAATCGAACAACGTCTCCTCGCCCCAAAGCACACCCTTGTTCTTGTTGGCGTCAGAGTATGCATAACCAGCTGCGGTACCAGAAGTGCGGCCGAACAAGCCACCGAGATTTGGGCCCTGCTTATGACCGCCACCCTACGAATCAGAATTAAAAAAAAAGTTTAGAGCGGGCAGCATCAGTAGAGAACGACCCAGTGATTGAGTCGTTTACAAAGTCATAGAGAGTTGAGTTGCGTTGATTGATGTTGATTTTTTTGTTGTTTTTCATTTCGGCAAATGAAAGAAGGTCCAAGCCGCGGCCGCACGTCATTCGAACGCGACAGTCCAGCACACCACAAATGTTTCCCCCATTCACGGAGCAAATTGAATACCAGGAACACGCGCAAGCAACATAGGCACAATGGATGAAGGATGTCGTAGACCAAACGGTTGGAGAGAAAGGAACGATGAAAGAAAGATAAATGATTGGTCAGCATAATACTATTTTTGTAACAATGTGAAGGCGTAGATATTTTTTTCCTGCAGCGCAGCCGGCCAGCCAGCCAGCCACAAGCCCTTCAACAACAAAACCACAAAAATTGCTTCCCCAACACTCATTTGCACCCACCCCCCTTTCCCATACGGACGCTTTTTACGGTCCCTTTTTTTTTTGCTTTCAATGATGCATTGAGGTGTATCATGGACCCCCCCCCGCTTCTCGATTCACACATTCAAGTGATCACTAAAACGGGTGAGTGAATTGCAAGGGAGGCAGTTTTTAGCAACCATGCGCGTGCGTGCGTGCGTGCGTGCGTGCGTTGCGCTTCGCCGTTGAACATTTT
>Ga0099797_100195_pt1 | contig 39730 bp, 20 predicted proteins | sample Uncmet_Sort48C_1_FD_89871 | JGI IMG/M metagenome (GOLD analysis project Ga0099797, IMG submission 89871) | Marine eukaryotic communities from CALCOFI LINE 67, Pacific Ocean - C012_Sort48C_1 | ecosystem: Environmental > Aquatic > Marine > Oceanic | place: Pacific Ocean: Monterey Bay | collected... | reverse complement strand
TCCAGCTACTAAAGCCTTCCTCCAACTCGTGTAAGGAAACTCTTTACACAGGAGTGTAAACATTCTAGGCGAGAATGTTTTGCTGGTGTGTTTCACTAGTGAGGAGGAAAGAGGGTAAGTCTTATCAGCGTGGGTGGATGGAAGAAGAGTCTCATTGGTAATGATGGAAGAGGGTGAGTACATTCCATTCTCCAGCCAGGTTTTGTTTTCCATTCTCTCTGTGATAGACTCGTGAGTATTGATTTTGCGATATGCGACAGTTGCAATAGCAGCTGTTGACTGGGAAGAGGGAAAACGGGGAGCATTTCTGTGATTTTCAAAGAATGCTCACGTGAAGTAGTGACTTTCACAGTGAGCCGTGAGTATTTGAGTTCTAATTTCTTTGCCAAATGGGAGGAGGGATTTGAATGCTCTACCAAAACTTTTCTCGAAAGACAGAAAGCGATATGCATCATGTAGTATACAATCGATGTACAAAGGACCAAAGATTCCCTGTTGCAACTGTTTCCAGTAATATTTACTGCGCCGAATTTTGCGACTTGGGATCTTCCTTCTTCTCAAAGTATTGCTTAATCAATGCGGGGTATTTACAAGTACGGAAATTTCGATAGGGTGCTTCTTGATGATATCTAAATTTGACTTTGTGACAGTATTTCATGTTATATGACATCTATGATAGATGTAGTTGCTTTTTGGAGTCATGGAAAAGCTGCAGTTGGCGGCTATTTAATGAGCAATGAGGGGGTCTTTCATTCAGAGACGGGCGGTCTGATTTTTCTGATTTTCAAAAAAGGAGTTTTTTGATTTTCGGTAAAATCGCCAGTAGAGTACAATAATGATATCGACAACTGACCCCAGGGTTGTTGATTGGGATCGATCCAAGGTCAGAGAGGTGGTCATAGAGAGGTTGCGACTGGATAGATTCTAGAACGTTTATATTCTGTCTGCATACATCCGGTACTCATTTTTGTTTGGTTGTATATTTCATTTTCATTGCGGCAATTTTTACCATATTGCTTGTTGTCTTCTATATTTCCATTGATAGTCAAATTCTGAATGTACAGTATTTTCGCACCATGGAGGCATCGAAATTTCCGAGAAAAATTAAATTCACAGAGCTACCCATTAGAAAGAAGATCCGAGATCACAATCGGTCGGTTCTGGTGGCGTTATCATTATGGTGTCTGGTGTCTCTTTTCTCAGGGAAGCGGAGTCTTGTCTGTCTCTTTTCTCAGAGAATGCGAGTCTGATATCATACCATAATTGCCGGTATTGATCTCGCGACTCTTTTTCCGACTTTAGAAAGCACATGACATGTATTTTAAAACTGTGAATCTGATTCGTACATATGATGTATTTTTAAAGCCAAACTGAAGTCGTCTAGGAGCTAGGGACGACAGCACACCGAAATCAGGAGCGACCATCAAGCCGGCGTGCTCTTGTGACATTAATTTGTCGAAATGTGAGGAGTTCTCGTTTACCATTTCAGATTGTCACAATGATTGCTAACAGAATTAGATCACAGAGGTTGTTGACAGATGGTTGTCCTCTTGCGCGAGTCATTGGAATTTGGGATCGTACGAAACCATGGGCGTGTTTCTCTGTTGTGTACAACGAGTCGATTTGAGACAAATTAGAAGGCGTCAGTTGAGTCGTATGAAATGGGTGTATTTCATCATGATGAGTGTGTCATGCGTGAGTCAGGGAACCGAGTCGAATTATTCTTTTCTATCCAACGTTGTCCAAACTTTTCCACTCTCCAAAGTATGCTGTGTGTCACTTTTCAACTCTAAAAATGGCAGGTTTTCAATTTCAAAATTGAGCAAGGAGCGCTATGTGTGCGGCTCAATAAGTAAGTCTTGTAATTGGGTTTCAATTGAGATTTTTGTACAGTGAAGCTCGTTTTCTGTTGGTGTCAAGAAGCCTGAAGGTATCTACCAGTCGCTGAGCAAGGGACTTGAGTATTCTTCTGGCCACCTCATGCTGCCAGGTTACTGAAGGCATAAGTTCGGTACCGCAAAAACTGTACCTCATGCGTACGATTTTTGCGTGTGTTTTTTCTTGCCATATCATAATCAACATATCATGCGTAATGTCATTCTCATCACCCCCAGGCGGTGAAGTCTGTTATGTATACGTTTCCGCCGGGTGTCATTCTGGATGGTATCTCTGGTCATGTCCATCCCTCCCTTCGACGTATGCGATCAACCTCGGAAGTGTTCCATTGGAAGCCTAGCGGATGGAGTCAATTCCGCTAGTAACGATGGGCAGTTATTTTGATGGGATTCTGATGGCAACAGTTGCTGAGGAGGTATTAAATTTATAATTTTGACAAAAGTGCTGAGGTCGATGTTACATGTATTGGCAAAAGTTCAGAGTTTCGTTCTCGTCATTTTGCATCTATTGATCTGATTCTTTGAGTCTCATGTTCCTTGTTCAAAAGAAACACAATCTGAAATAAATTCAACAGGTGATCAGCGTCGATTTTGATACTTGCGTGACTTTCAATGGAGATGGTGGAAATAAAAGGGAAAAACGCGTATTCAACGTCGATGGGAGCTCTCTTTGATGGAGGAGGTGGTGGTAAAGGCTGGAAGTTGAAGAATGCAAAAATCGAAAGAATGCAATTTCAGACAACAGAAAAAGTTGAGATTTAAGAATGCAAAGAAAAACGACGAGAGATTTTTTGAAGATACTTACAAAAACGATTGAGATTTAGGCACAAAAAAAGATACATAATGATGAGATTCTGGTTACAACAAGAGAATCGAACTTTGGAAAAGTCATCTCATTGCTGGCTATGATGCCTACAATGAGTGGCTTACTTACTAGATAGTAGACCTACAACATTAAATTTCCTTTGAGAAAAATTACTTCAAATTTTGACGACTTCCGAGAAAAAAATTACAAATATCAAATCTTCACAAGGTGAAACGCGGACACAAACAAAAAAATTACAATTCTGAAATTGAGAACAGATTGACTTCATTTTTACACGAAAAACTTTCACACAAAAAACACACACAGGTATATAATTCTATAGCAGGCGTTTTTGTATTTATCTTTTATCTCTACCATTGTCATATCAAAACACAGCAACAGCGTCATTGTTTTTTTCTGAGTATTTTCATTTCGATCTCGAATTCGATAATATTCGATGTACAATAACAAGATTCAGCTGAGATTTCGATGATTCAGGAGTCCTGTGTCTAGCATTATAGAGGCACTCACTGTCACTGAAGTATTAGACGCTCGAGCTATTTCTACTTGTTCGAGGAAGCTGTTGCTCAATCAATTGTCATTGGACTGAAGTGCTGGCCATAATGATTCACGCAAGTGGCTTCTCAATCATTGGACTGAAGTGCTGGCCATAATGATTCACGCAAGTGGCTTCTCAATCATTGGACTGAAGTGCTGGCCATAATGATTCACGCAAGTGGCTTCTCAATCATTGGACTGAAGTGCTGGCCATAATGATTCACGCAAGTGGCTTCTCAATCATTGGACTGAAGTATTGGTCGTAATGATTATGATAATTTTAAAGCCTATAACTGAAGTTATGATATGAAGTGTTTATCTAGGGAAGGGAAGTCTACTATTCGAAAAAAAAAAATCGTTCTTCCTCTTCTGAGGTGTATTGTTGTCTCGAAAGGGTGTTCTTCAAGATTTTTTTTGCATACCAAAGGAGCCTCCTTCCCTTGTTGAGTTTTTCCCGCTGACTGAGCAATCATGCTACATTTTTGACGGGAAGAGCAACTCTTGCTCCATTTTTCACGCGAGAAGCAAGATGCGAGGCGTGGTCACTGGTGTTCAATGTCTGTGGCCGGGTAATCATGTGTCGTCGTTTCGTCCCTCCAATGTCTGGAGAGGGAAGCGCGGCGGTGGTAGGGTTGTTTCTCCAAGTAATGCATTTATCGGCGGGACAGACAGTATACTTGCTATCGGTTACGATGTTGCCATCTTTGTCCGTCATTGTGGCTCCGATCATTTGCGGCGATACGAAGACCTCGACAAGCGTTTTTGTATCGTCTGCAGTTTCGGACTCAGGGCCGATCAGGCCAGCGATTTGCGCGATGATCGTTGTGCCGTAGTCCATCCCTGCATCCCCGGGGAATGTCGTCGCCACGACACTCGCCCGGGACGCGCCGAATTAAATTTAATTTCGCAGACTCGAGCAGACCCTTGGGTATTTTTGGCTTGACCATATGGAACTTGAAGCCTTCCCATATGATATGGCTCCGCCGTTTCAGCCATTGCGGTCTTCTTTCCAACCCTTGAGAACAGTGTGTTTCACGGTTGATGGCCTTTGCCTCAGTTTATGTTTCTGGAGTTACAGTAAATTTTTCTTGATCCCGGAGGAGTATGTTGATGGAGGGAGCTGCCCGAACTTGTATCGTGATATTATATCATTTGCGTTTTTGGTTTCGAATGGTTGCGCGATCGGCCCCTTGAGTTTTCAAGGGTGGCGGGGTTGTCGTCTCGGTGTGGGTTCTCCATAATTGGAATTTGGAGATCTCAAATGGTAAGTTCTTTGACCGTGATTCATTGTGAGGAGATCCCAGCGTGGAGGGACGTTGTCCAGCGTCAGATTGGACATGTTTTGCCGATTAAGTCTCGAAGTTTTCGAGCGAGTGTCAAAAGTGGCCCTGGAAACGAAGACAGTCTCCCAGATGAATGATATCGATGTCCCCTGGGGTTTGCCGTGACACATGCGAGCGGTCATACGATTAAATCGTAAGCATGGCGTGAAGGTTGCGGTGGGTGGTGTCGTTTCGTCTTTCCAATGTCTGGAGAGGGAAGCGCGGCGGTGGTGGGGTTGTTTCTCCAAGTAATGCGTTTTGTCAGTTTCTTCCAAGTAATGCGTTTCTCCAAGTAATGTGCTTTTCCCCATCTCCCCCAGCTGAAGAATCCTAAATTTGATGGTAGGGTTGTCCCAGGCCTCCATCATCATGGAGATCTACCCTGTGAAAGAGATTTTTTTTTTTTTCGAGAGTCAAGAGAGAAACTAAAAATTTTAGAAGCGTTTTTCCATCAAATCACAAGAGACAAAGGATGGGGCTCCAAAACTTCACAAAAACCACGAGAAAACGAAGTCAAGACTCACAAAAACTGGCACACATTCAAAAGCAAGCACAGAGAAGAGAAAGTCTATCTGTATACTTTTCCCGCTGTATACAGCAAGAGAAAACCCAACTCCACCATCCTTGGTGGATTTGGGTTTTCTCTTGCTTGTTCCCGTCTGTCAGCGGATTGCCGTCTTTGTGTGTCAACGGATCTCCGTTCCCATCAATGTACGGCTTTCCTGCGGGATTGGAATTCCCATAAAATTCGGCAAACATCGCTGCCAAACCAACACCGGCCTGATCACCCGCAGCAGCAGTCTGCGCTGTCATCGTCCTTTCTTTTCCAACGTGGCCACTCTCGTCGATTTCGTCCTTCTCTCGATCATCTGATAGGGACGCAATGACTGCAGTCATCCTATCATAGACACCGGCCCGGAGGTTTTTCCTGAAGGTCCATGGTTCGCAATATCTTCCTGCATTTTCTACCATCCTATACGCCTCCCCATATCCCACCTGCTGCGTGATCGCTATCAGTCCCGCACTGACGGCCGGAGCTCTATGAATTCCGGCCGCGCAGTGGACCACCACAGCCCTCCCCATCGCGAAACACCGGCGGACTTTCTCGACTGCCCGCCTCCAATGGTCGGGGTTAACAAGTGAACCAGTCGGACCACTGGAGGAGGAGAAGAGCAGCCTCTCGATGTTGGAACCCAGGTCGATGTTGTCTAGTTTGGTGAGCACACTGACCACAAGACCCACGCCATGGTCTTGCAGCCAGTCGCCATCCAGAGCATGTACGCGCCCGGCTACGTACATGACACCACTTGTTGTATAGATAGGCGTTGGCCTTTGTGGTGTCTCTTTGGTAAAGCCGTTGCTGCGCTTTCTTTTCGCGAGTCGTTCGAAGCAGTCTTCGTCGGTTGCAAGAATGACGTTTTCACTCTGCACACTCCTTTTGCTTGCGCTTGAAGAAGTTGTTTGAAATGTCGGAAAACGCTCGACATATCTGCTGCAAACATGGCTTGCTGTACTCACACTTGCTACTCCACTTTCTGCTCTATCAGCGCGTTTGTGTGGTGGTACGTACTTTGCGGAGGACGTCATACCAGCAGACTGCTGTTGGGGACCTTCTTCAAATATGCTTGTCGAGAGTTTTCCCAAGGCTTGGTGTCCTCGTGTCGAAATCTGCCGAGCTTGGTGGACATGTGGCCCAGGACCAGAATGTGGGTCATTCGAGTCCGCAGCAACAGCACGTTGAATGCAAATACCTTGCTGCGCTTTCAAACCTTTGTCTTTGCTCTGCAGAAGTGGTCCAATACAGCTGGTGTCGTTGGATTCAGCTGAGCCAACTGGTGTCGTGGGACTGATTTCTGACAAACTGTCTTCCTCATTGTAAAAGTCGGCGGTCTGCTTGGACGGGCCTGTTCCTTCCGACGAGAGCATGATGCTTCTTTCGAATTTCTGGAAATCGTCTTCGTGCGTAGCATGCGCCAGATTCTCCTTACCTATTTCGGTGGCCATGTGTGGATGCCAGTGATTGTCGGGCTCTTCCGCCTGATCATCCGCGTCTTCGTCGGTTGCAAGAATGACGTTTTCACTCTGCACACTCCTTTTGCTAGCGCTTGAAGAAGTTGGTGTTCTTTTCGGCCTGCTGCCTACTACTGTGTCTTCATTTTTACCTGCTGCGACTTTGATCTCCACTGCGTCTTCATTTTTGGTCGCTGCAGAGGGCGCATTAGCGTTGCCATGTTCTGCTGTATTCGACGGAGCTGGACGCGACTCCTCAAGAGGGACTTCACGGACTGAACCCTCCGGGGCGAGACACTTTGAGTGTCTGGAGACAAACATCTTTAAGAGGGAGGATTTTTTAAGAGGGATTTTTTAAGAAGTGATTTTTTTATTTTTTTGAGTAATGTATGCTGTGCGGGGTTAGCCGGAAACTGCTTTTTGTTAAGTGGGAGGCTTTTTGTTGTGATTTTTTAAGAAGTGGGAGGCTTTTGTTGTGATTTTTTAAGAAATGATTTTTTTAAGTGACTTATTGTGGTTTGCAGCAATGCACTCGCTGAGCACAAACAGTCTGAACCTGGGGGAAGAGTTAGAATTCAAATTTGAATTTGGGAAACAGATTCAGAGAATGGCCAAACATTCAGACACAGACCACCCTCGAACAACACATTAAACAGAAACAGACACAAACATCATACGGCACCGTCACACAACAAATTCTAATTAATGCATGGAGAAACGGCACCGTCACACAACAAATTCTAATTAATGCATGGAGAACACGTAGAATCCAATCAGCTCTCATCACAGATTCACAATACTAATCACTGCGACAATTATATACCCAATCAATCAATCAATGTATACCCGAATGCTGCTATAATAATGCAATACATGACTTCTTCTGAACCCTGACCAGACTTCATGCAGCAATCGCTGCAATGCACTCGCCTACAACAACAAACAACTATTGTTACAACAATACGTACCAGACTCGAATCATGCAACACTTCATCACCACAATCTGCCAGAACAACTAGTACACAGAATTATAACATTATACTCATCGCCAATACTCTAACATTATACTCATCACCAATACTCAATGCCAGCATAGTATGGTGCATACAGTTGTAGTCTATGCCAGAATTGGACCTCGGTTCAAAAAAAACCAAATATAAAAATGCAAGAGACACACAATAGAGAATTTGAAATGCAAGAGACAACTGAACCAAGTCAGACACTTCAGAGCCACACACGACAATCGAAAGGCTAATAGTAATCCACAAGTTAACTTCGGACATGTCATCATCATGAAGCTTGAGACACATTCATTGAGATCCACAAGTGAAGCTCGGACGTGAGGATACTTGAGACACATTCATTGAGAGGCGAAATTCCTGTTATGGAAGAACACATTGAGACACTTATCCAAGTCTTGAACTTGAACTCATCTGACAGCTATAATATTCTCGCTTTTAATATTCTCGCTCATTTTTTGCAAGGAACTCAATCATGGAGGATTCCCATTTTTTGCAAGGAACTCAATCACGAAACGAGATTCAATCACGAAACGAGGCCCGAACCTTTCTCAAATTGTGAAATTCCTAAAATTGTGAAATTCCTAAAATTGTGAAATTCCTAAAATTGTGAAATTCCTAAAATTGTGAAATTCCTAAAATTGTGAAATTCCTAAAATTGTGAAATTCCTAAAATTGTGAAATTCCTAAAATTGTGAAATTCCTAAAATTGTGAAATTCGGAATTTCAAATATTTGAAAAGAGCGCATCTAAGTATGTTTAATTGTTCAGTTTCTCTCTGACCACTTCGATTTCGGATTCGAGTTTTCGTTTCAGCTGCAGTTTCTTTCGTCTATCCTTTACTCCAGTCAGAAGATCTCCAGCAATTTGGCTGAGCATACCGACTTCAATCTGCATCAATCGTTTTCGGTCGTCAGCTTTCTGGTGTCGGATGGAACGGACATGCTTGTCATGGCGTTTCTCAGAAACTTTTTTCTCAAGAGTGTGATGTTCCATATTGGATATATAATGATTGTCATCCGCATGGGCCACATGTTCCACTTCATGTTCCACTTTAGACGAGTCGAGGTTCTCACTCAAACGAACGAGGTTACTTGAGTTGTTACTTGAGTTGTTTGTTTCCAATATATGACCGTTCCCGAGAGTATTGTCATAATTGGTCGCATCCATAGTCGTCGCGTCCGTAGTGTTAGGTCTCGACAGAAGATTCTTCTCATTTGACATTCTCTCTGAGCCAGTAATTGTTCTGGAAGAACGACCAGAAGAAAGTAGTATCTTCCCAACCTGTCCCGCTTTTCTCCCCGCTTGTCGTATCGATAAAGATAAAGCTTTCGTCAATCCCTGTAACAAGTTATGTTTCGTTGAACTCACCACTCGCAGATGCGGCAGAACACGTGCAATCTTACTGATTTCTTTGAGAGGAACCGGCTTCCGAAAGTTTTGCGTCGCGACAGGCAGCATCCAGGCGCAAAAATCCGCGATGTTTTTGTGCAGCTCTTTGTCGCTCGGATATAAGATTGGAATCGACTCCAAAAGTTGCACCGCATTCTTCGGCGATATGTTCATCAAATTACGCTCGGTGATCAGCTTGCTTTGTAGCTGCCGCACGAGATTTTGCAAATCTCCAGAGTCGAAGTTTTCGTCTTTTTTTTTTAGGAGATGTTCGTAAACCGAGTCTCCAGAGTCGAAGTTCAAGAGATCGATTTTCGAGATGTTCTTCGACCTTTTATTCAAGAGTGACAGACAAACACCTGATTTGGATTCCATTTTCGACGAGGCTCTGCTGGTAGCTGTACTGCCAGCTGTACTGCCAGCTGCAGAAGATGCGGTCGGGCTCTCAACTGAATCAGATTCACCTGAAACTTCATCTATCGTCTCATTGTTTATCGTCTCATCACTTGAAACGATGATACCACCACTTCCTGCAGTCGCGCAATTTGGTACATCCAATGCATTGGCGTTGCATCGCCCCGCGTCCGGCCCATTTTTCGTCCCCACCACACTCATGTCCGGCACATGTATCAATCCTTTCATTGTCAATCGAGCAATGGCACTCATACAGTTACAGGCTTGCTCTGGTGTTAGTCTTTCGTAAACAGTCGGTCTATTCAATGCCTCAAGAATGCAGAGCACAAATGTCTGCGCGTGTTCCAGATTGTGATGAATGTTTTTTGCTTTCATTTCTTCTGCATGTCTCTCGAGAGGATCTTTCACGGTATCTCCGATGGAAAGCTGACATAGTTTTTTAGACAGAAGAGCTGGCTTGACATTATTGTGAGCTCCATTGGCATTTCTGACATGCTCCATTTCCGAAATGCCCCCGTCGGCGTAAAAATCCGCGATTTCCATAGCTGCAAGAATGTTGCCATCGCGGGAGATGTTGCTCGTGGAATTATCGCTGCAACGATGCTTGTTACTCCTATGATTAGCTGAAACTTTGTTGTTGTGCCTATCTGAAACTTGTTGCAAGCCGCGTCTTCTGACATTTCTTCCATGTGTAGTGCCTCCACTGATCACAGATCTCTCATAACATCGCATCTTAATCGCTTTCCATTTCAATGCTTTGGCTTGCGACAGAAGTGGCGTGAAACCGGCTGCGTCATGGCTCGTCTCGCACAGCAATTGCGTCAATTTGCCAGGGCCCAACATGCAAAGATGTTTTCTCCAGGATTCTGGATCTAAAGTCCACAATATCGAAGCTCTGAACTCCAGAGAATCCACCCTTTGCAAAAAAATCTCCTTCCGTCGAGACATATAATAATTATTGTTGGCAGTTGCTGTTGCGATACTTCCGACGGATGGTAATGCTGTTGCGACATGTGGTACGCCCCCTGCAACAGACGGCGCTGTTGCTGGTACAGCTGCGACAGTTGGCGATGCAACCGAGCTCACTGATGATAGAGGATTCAAAGTGTCGCTCTTGCTTTCTGCGCCAGCTTGTTGTGTGCTTGCGCCATACACTTCTTCGATTGCGGCTGTTACACTTCTTCCATTGCCGCCGAACTCTGTTACATTTGCATTCGCAGAATAAACCTGTTCTGAATCTATTCCGCGGGAGATCTGGGGTCCTGGATCATCTATCACATACTTCCCCGTCGGTCTGAGCGCGTCCCTTTGCATCGCTAGATTCAATTTGTCCTGATAGTCTCGCTTTCTGACGTGTTTGAGATCTCGATGTGCTTCCGACTCTGTTTCAGGTAGAGCCTTAACTGGAAACACGACCGCTCGACCAAATGCTTCTAGGACTCGTCGCGCGTTTTGCGGAGAGATTGCGGAGAGATTTTGCGGAGAGATCGATCCTTTCTGCATTTGATGACTCAGATCACGCATTATCTGCAGTCTTATTTTCATGGGACCCAGATTGCGATTTTGTCTTATCATTTGCTGTGGTAATGATGATTTGAGCCAGTCTTTTGTCTTATTTATCGATTCAATGTGTGGAACCGGAGCAAAATTATCGCGAAGGGTAACAAGATCGCTTTGCGTTGAGTTCCCACTTTCTTTCGAACCCAATACCGTTTTTTCTTCAGAATGATTCCGTCTCTCTGATTCGGCGTTTCGCATATCGGCGTGTCGCATCTTCTCCTGAATACTGGAAGCCTCATCGGCGTGTCGCATCTTCTCCTGAATACTGGAAGCCATACTGGTATGATTACTGGTATGATACCAGACTGGCACTTTTTTCGTGAAAATCTCCAAGAAAGCCTGTCTGACAGAAGGAGGTCGTTCAACAAAGAAATCTCCAACTACTTCCCAGAAACTATCGTCATGGAGTTGTGCACTGAGAAAGAACCGCACATACGCCAGCACTTCATCATCTGATAAAAGAGTCTTCTTGAGTGCATTCCCATTTTTGTATCCGCCATTCTGTGCATTCTTCTGTACATTCTTCGAAGTCGACCCGCCTTTTCGTCGATCCTCGTCCATTCTTTTGCGTTCTCTCAGGTCTTCAGTTTCTCTTATCGCTCGATCTATTTGTGCTTTCCTTTTCCGGTCCTGCTCTAAGCGTTTCCAGTCTTCGAGAGTGTCTTCCGTTCCAGAGTGAGTTCTGGAGAGTTGACTTCTGGAGAGTGGCAGGATATCTTCGCTTTCTGCCGTCTGGACCAAATTTTCTTTTCTCTCTTGTGGTGATCCATTTTCTTCATAGAATCCAACAAAATGTTTTTTCTTCATAGAAACCAAGTTCTCTAGAAAAGCCGGTCTGATTTTCGTCAAAACCAGGTTATCCAGAATAGACCGTGTAGGTGCGGTGTGCAGGATTCTGTTCAAGAGTTCCAAATAACTGGGATCGTGCAATCGTACTGGCTTCGCGGACATGTCCTCAATTAAATGCACCAACGCCGCATAAGTGTGATTCCGCTCTTTTTCGAATTCCTGTTTCGCAGTGGCAAATGCCGTTTTCGCTATCACCAACTCGGTTTTCGTTTGCTGGCAAACAGTTTCCAACTGGTGAATCGAAACCATATTTTTGTCTATTTCGCCGAGAGTTTGTGTGTCTTGTTGAATCGCATTGGCATTTTGAATCGATTTGGCATTATTACCACTTTTCACCTCTGTATTAACCCCACCAGCTATCATAGCAACAGCTGGTGTCGTCGCAGTGATAGCCTTTGTCCCACCACCAGCCGCTATCGCTCCCGCTATCGCGCTTTTGCTTCCTATCTCATCGTCGTGGAGTTTTGCTATTTCAGCCGTCTTTGAGATTGTCAATGACAACAAAGTCTCTTCATTTCTCTCCAATCTTTGCTCGAGAATTGTGATTTGATCCGCAATATTCAGCATTTTTCCAGCTGCTGATCTTTCCAAATCCTGTTGGAGCCCCATCAACAACATTTTGCTGTCTGGGGAGAGAGAATCACGATTATGCACAAGGCGGCGGATCAAATGTTCGAGGATCTGCGATGGGATCTGTAGTGTAGAGTCAGCTGATCCGATGGGATCTGCTTGTGTTGTGAATCCCAACAGTTGGTCCAAAAAGTCATCAAGTTTCCAAACTGGAATGCTGTCGATTTTGAATCTTGCTTCTTCGATGAAATGTGTATAAGCGTCGCCAGTTAAAATATTGTTCTTGGCATGAAGAAGATTCGTTTTGTACCATTCTCGTTTCCGCCAGATGTGGTGTGGCCTAGAGTTTGGAGAAAGCTTCACCCCCGCAAATGGTACTTGCTCCTTCTTCTTCTGTATTTGGGTTGTCTTCCATGGGTTTTGTTTCGCTGGGTGTTGTATGTTGCGTGAAGCTGCCTCCATCGATGTAAAAGAAGAAGAATCTGGCGCCTTCGATGTAAAAGAAGAAGAATCTGGATCCTTCGACGCAGAAGAAAAGCTCCCTTTTTCATTGGCAGAATCTCTCTGCAACATCCGTCTGAAATGTTGGTGATTCTGCTTTTGCAGGAAATCTTTATCCCCCGATGGAACTGAATCAAATCTCAACACGCTCTTTGACACAGCCATGACGTTGTCTTTCCCGCTTGTCAGCATACCGGTGTGATATCCAAGGCGTACATTCAGAACTTTATCGTCATTCTGCGCCGACCAATTGTACCGCAGCGAGGTACGTGCGTGCTTCACGGAACGAAAGGAAGAAGCGGCGTGCTTCCCAGAACGGAAGGAAGAAACGTTGTCCGCACGCGAATTCAAATTGTCATCCGTTTTTTGTTGGACCTTGACTGTATCGGCTTGGAATTCGAATAGTTCTCCTCCTCCTGCTGAACTTCCGGATAGTACACTGCTCGTCCCATGATGATGACCTGTCTCCTCACCCTGATGCTCCTCACCCTGATGACGACCAATTTGTACAACATGATTTCCACCATCATAATTTCCATCAGCATCATAATTTCCAGCATCATGAGCTCTCAGAGCTGATGCTCTGCCATATTTCCGCCCCAACACAGCCTCCATCTTCTCTTGTGCATTGCGCCTTCTACTCTGCCTCACGATTTGAGATGCCTTCGTGTCGCGGAAAAAAGCCTCTGCAGGAACACCGCGGCGAGAAACAACAGACGTCATTGACGCAGCACAAGAGGACATGACTGCCGATGGCGAATGCAGAATCGACGCTGATCTGAGCTATCAATGAATCGACGATGAACTGTCAAGAAGCAACTCCGCAACGACGAATCGGATCGGATCAGTTATTGTTGTTGCCAGAGAGTCGCAGACTTGCCCCATCAGTTATAATTGTTGCTCGAATTTCATGGACAATGATCATAGCATTGATATGCACACCAGAATACTCAACAATGACCAGAGATAAGTTTAAAGCTGAGTGAAGTCTCGACTCATCTCACGACCAGAGCTACAATGATCAGTCAGGGCTGCAATGATCATAATAATATGGACAAGTTTCAAATTTGAAGCAAAGGATCTCAATCAGGAAAATTTGAAAGTTGGAACGAAAGGAATCATTGGTAAAATCCAACTTCAAAAACGAAAGGAATCATTGGTAAAATCTTCAAAAACGAAATGACACAGACCATCTCAGAATCCAATTTCAAAAACGGAGTCAAATAATTCCAAAAAAAAAATCTCTCAAAAATGTAAGACCAAAAAACTCTGCAAAACACTGTCACATGTCTGACCAAAGCAAAAGTAAAAATTTAAACTCTGATGGATACGTTACTGAGGTCGTTGTGTTTTTCGGGGACCACTTTTTTGATCCCTGCCAGGGGCCCCGAGATCAGTTGGTCTCTGGCAAGGGTGTTAACTTATACTCGATGCGCAAACTCTCTCTCTGAGACTCTGAGAGCCTCTCCTGACACTGATTATTCTCACAACCTGAATCAGCTATCATTCAGATTGAACGCCTCGCATGCAAATGCTGTCTTGGTTCAGTCCCTAGATTTGAATTGGAGCCAATAAGTTGGATCAGTCCCTAGATTTGAATTGGAAGCAATAAGTTGGATCAGTCCCTAGATTTGAATTGGAGCCAATAAGTTGGATCAGTCCCTAGATTTGAATTGGAAACAATAAGTTGGATCAGTCCCTAGATTTGAATTGGAAGCAATAAGTTGGATCAGTCCCTCGATTTGAATTGGAAGCAATAAGTTGGATCAGTCCCTCGATTTGAATTAGAAGCAACGAAGTGGCTACACGCAGACGTTGAAGCGTCTGCACGCTACGCAAGGACATTTTTTTTTTCCAATTCCGTCGGCAACTAGCGGAGACATTGAAGTGTCTGCACGCTACGCAAGGACATTTTTTTTTCCAAATTCCATCGGCAACTAACGGAGCCGTTGAAATGTCTACGCGCTACGTTCAAGGACGTTCGTTTTTCCAATCTATCTGGCGTCAGAAGACTTGCTTTACTTCCCCGAAGATTTTGTTGCCATTTGGCGGCCCGTTCGGTAACGGCCGCTCGGCTGCTGGCGTCAGAAGACTTGCTTTACTTCCCAGAAGATATTTTTGCCATTTGGCGGTCCGTTCGGTAACGGCCGCTTGGCTGCTGGCGTCGAGAAAACTTCCTTTACTTCCCCACAGAACTTTTTGCCGTTTGGCGGTCCGTTCGGTAGCGGCCGCCTGGCTGCTGGCGTCGAGAAAACTTGCTTTACTTCCCCGAAGATTTTTTGCCATTTGGCGGCCCGTTCGATAACGGCCGCCTGGCTGCTGGCGTCAGGCTTGCTGTACTTTCCCGGGAATTTTTTGCCATGTGGTGGTCCGTTCGGTAACGGCCTCCGGGCTGCTGGCATCGGACTTGCTTTACTTTCCCGGAAATTGTTTGCCCTTTGGCGGCCCGTTCGATAGCGGCCGCCTGGCTGCTGGCGTCAGAAGACTTGCTTTACTTTCCCAAAGATTTTTTTGCCATTTGGCGGGCCGTTCGGTAACGGCCGCCTGTCTGCTGGCGTCCGAAGACTTGCTTTACTTCCCCGAAGATTTTTTTGCCATGGAGTGGTCCGTTCGGTAACGGACTGGCAATGCTGAAGTCCCATTAGCGGAAGAAGAACACGGCAGACTTGCTTTACTTCTCCGAAGATTTTTTTGCCATGTAGTCGCCCGTTCGGTAACGGGCTGGCAATGCTGAAGTCCCATTTGCGGAAGAAGAAGAAGAACACGGCAGACTTGCTTTACTTCCCCGAAGATTTTTTTGCCATGTAGTGGTCCGCTCGGTAACGGACTGGCAATGCTGAAGTCCCATTTGCGGAAGAAGAAGAACACGGCAGACTTGCCGCACTACCCAGATTTTTTGCCATGTAGTGATCCGTTCGGTAACGGACTGGCAACGCTGATGTCCGCCTTAGCTTATTTGCAACATGCAGAGACTAGTAATGACGCAAAAAAGCTTGGAATTTGGAAAAGGCGAAAACGTCCAAAGAGGACGGCACCACGAGCGTCATCGTGTATTGACATCCAACAAGAGCAATGATTGATCCTTGATCTCCGCATCTCTCTCTCTCTCCCCTCCCAACAACAACAAAATGAGTGGTCACGGGCGCATCTCCAGACTGGAGCTCCGACTCCAGAGGATGCTGCTGAAACCGAGGAGAAAGAATAACCCGAGGAAAAAGAGAAAGAGAAAAAATGAACTTGAAAAAATCATTGTGATGAAAAAACGTGAACACTGTGACTTTCCTCGACCAAAACGAATCTAGGGTCTTTTAGAATGTCGGAATGAAAACACATGAGACATGAACGAAAGAATGATTTATGAGACACAATTTTAGCGCTCACCGCGAACTGCGGTTTTCAGTGACTTAGACTACTCTTTTCATGGATCTTTAGTAGGTTTAACTACTTCTGCCATGAAACAGTTTTCGGTCACTACTCTTTCGAAACAGTTTTCAGTCACTACTCTTTCCATGCCATGGATCTTTATAGTTACTACTTCAGCCTGGCACCATGAAACCAAGAATCAGTACTAAGCTTGAAACACTGAAATACAAATTTGAATTTGTGCAAGTGCACTGAAACACTGTAAACGAGGTGAAACACTGCGAAATGAAACACTCACTGCGAAATGAAACACTGATGATTGCAACTGCATTGTCGTTGAAACGTAAAAAAATGATCACAAAAAAGTTGAAACTGTGTAAAAAAATCGATCACTGATACGTGTCACACGACACCTCCAAACGTGTCACACGACACCTCCCATACTTGGTCTCGATACCCTTCCTGTTTCACTTGGCCTTTCCAGGCTAGTTTTCCACCTTTCCTTCTTGATGAAAAAAATGTTCCAGACCAGAAGAGCGATGAGCCAACTCATGAAGAACAAAGTCACCAACTCGAGACTCATCACCGGGAATTTATGCGCCTCACCGCCACCATGTCCGCCTGCTGGTGCTGCTCCTCCGGAGGAAGAAGGATCTTCTAGTTTTCGTTTTGACGCGATTTCTATGTCCTTTTGTGGAGCCGCATTTTTTGACGTCATTACATTTTCCTTCTTCGGCCCAACAGAAGACGAGTCTTTCTCTTCCCCTCCCCACGACAGCAGGCTGATAAACAAAAACGGTCCAACACTCGCGCCTATTGTGAATGCATTGTTTCCGGCGGCCTGTAATTTTCCATTAATCGAATTGTCGAAATTTTCTGCCCACGCCAAATCGTTCATTATATTCGTCGCACCAGATCCTGTGCCATCCAAAATAGCTATAGTAGCTATAAATATCCTCGCATGCCATTTGTTACCGACCAAATCCGGTGCGAACATCGAATGCGAAGTTATACTCACCTCCCGATTATAATTGCAAATCAACGAAAAATAGCAGACCCAGCAAATCACCTCGCATGAAAGCGCGAATATGAAGAAGTTTCGAGAGCTGAAGAGACCTTTTCCGCGGCTTTTGGAATGTAGTGCGCCTGTGACTATTTGGGACATTCCTTCTGCTATGGAGAGGATCATATTGAACATAGCCCATTCCTGGAAGATGAGACCGCTTTCAAGCGTCACCTTCGAAAACATCAACTCGGTATGGAATTGGAAAATAACGCGGCACATCGCGAAACAAAACAGTGAGAGGAAAATGGTCCAGAAAACTGGATTTCTGAGAGCTTGTTTCAGCGCTTTCTGAGAGTCATCTTGATTATTGTGATGATCTTTCTGATTATATCGGTTCAATCCGGTGTGTCCGCTGGAGGCGTGTGAAATCCTGTCATTGGGATTATTGTTAACATTATTGTGACCAATCTTATTGTTCGAAATCTGATATTGATTCACTACCATCAGCTTGCTGTTGGCAACGTTGCTGCTAGCAACGTGTCCTCCTTGTCCCAGCGCGAGACTCTCGTGAGGTACTCCTCCAAAATCTGCGGGAGTCGGTTTCCACCCGGAACTGTCCAGTTTTTCGCTCAAACGCGTATCGTGATTGTCTTCCTCTGGTTGGTAGAGGTAGTGGTACGTATGATCCGGCTGGTTCCCCATTTTCTTCGAAAGTGGATTTGACATGAAGGCAGCGTTATTTCCCGCTGAAGAGGACCCTGTCATCAAATGATTTCCCATATTTCCCAGTGTATTCATGACTGATTCCCTTGTCGTCGGCGTATATCCATTATGACCACCATGTTCTGGCACGTTGTGTCTGTGTACCAGTTGCGAATCGCCTCTGCCTATGTTCTGCAAATCACCGCGGTTTGGCTTGATTAGGCTTTCTCCTTCTTCTGAGTATCCGCTGTCCGGCTGATTCGGCGACCTATCACTGGACACCGGCTCTTCTTCTCTATCCAGATTTGCGAAAAGCGCAGCGAGCTGACTTCTTTGATTGCCGATTTTCTGATTTCCGATTTTCTGATCTTCTATAGGTCCTACCTTACTTGTCTTGGACTTAGTCTTACCGCTCTTACCCGACATTGTTGTTGGACCTCCAATACCTCCTCCAGAGCCTTGGTTCCTGGTGTTAGTTCCTTTCACATCCCTCGCACAAAGAAGAATGATCGGCATGGTTATGAAGATATGCATCCAGCAACAAAAAGAGAAATAAGTCCTATAAGCCCCCGGAATATGCGTCTTGTCGGCAAACCATAACTGCAAGACCGTCATGAACGTCCCACCGCCGATAGATGACAGAGCGAAAACGACCCCAACCACCGATCCGCGAATACTTTCACCCGAAAAATGCACGTTGAAAACATTCTGCGATGCGATAAGAGAAGCTCCAACCACCGTAAAACGGATCATCCAAATTCCAAAAAATAACCCATAGTAACCCTGAACATGGTAGCCCATCCAATAGAAGCCACCCGCTCCAAGAAGTGTGGAAATCAAACACACCGTGCTCGGACTCCGCGTGTAGTCGATCAAATGTCCAACGAAAGGCGTCACGAAGCCTTTCGTCACATTGCAGATCAGGTACAAGGCGGCATAACTGGAGAAACTGGGCAATTTCAATTCGTGGTAGAATTGAAATTGGAAGAGGGATAAGGCGCCGCACAACCCCGTTGCAGTATTGAACGAAATCATCCACCAGCAGAAGAATGCGGTACGTAATTCTAGCCAGGTTAAGCCGAACATACCTGTCTTTGTGGGTTTAGCAGGGAGATATGACGCGAAAGTCTTCGAAATTTGGTTTGCCATGGTTTTTTTTTTCTTCGTAGTTAAATTCTTCGAAGTCACAAGTGGTAGTACTTAAGCGTTTCTCGTTGTGACTGATAATGGTTTCTCAAGCCGTTTCTTTTTGTGACTGATAATGGTTCGCCGTTTCTTGAGAATCAGACGTCTTTGAGAACAATGTCCACCTCACCTTTACGATCTTTACGATCGTCGATGATAGATATCGCTGTCACAATCAACGTCCAGGTACAGTCAACGTCTGATTATGATACCAACAGTCGAACGTAGGATAAATCTGTACACGATTGCCAATGGGAATCCAACCACTGTCAGATGTCTGTCAACCAGAGAGAGTCATCTTGTCAGATATCAATGCACACACACTGAGTGAGCTCCGAACGATACAGGGAATGTGTCAGAACTTTACTCTCAGTGGAATCAGATACGCAAAGACATTAACAACTGTTAAATACTTCGAGAAATTACATACTTCTAGAGTGAACTGGAAACACGTAATACTGAGCGTGGTCCTGAACGTCCGTAACCACACGGAAATTCGAAGACTTAACTTCAATCCCTGAAGAGAAAAAAACGGGAGTTATATGAGGAATGAAGAGAGATTACATGGTAGGAAAATCCGAGATAGTTGCAGCCCCAAATCAACGTTACTTTCGAAGTTAACTACAATAGAGTCAGCTTCTAATAACGCTCTTCCGCTCCGAAAAGCCTTTCCAATCTGTGGAATCTCAATTTCGTACGTAACGCCTTCAGGTCATAATGTACAGAACATCTATTTCAAATTAAACGCCTCGAGGGTGTAATCATAGCCGTTGAAAAATTTCAACTGGCACAAGGCCTGAAGTCAGCTATTCATATCCAATGCCGATGGTAAAAAAACAGACTCAGAAAAAGAAGCCGCCGTTTCATGCAAAAAGAAGCCACCGCTGCATGCCCCCTTTCCCGTCAAAAATGTAGCATGGTAGCAAAATTAGCGCAGAAACCTAACAAGGGAAGGAGCCTCAGGCTCCTTCAATTTGATTGGATTTCAAAATCAAAAGGAATCAGAATACATCTCGCAATGGCGCCAACTGCAATACAAATTTTGAATCGTCAAACTCAATCTCGGCAAGAATACTCAAAACTCGGCAAGAACACTGGCAATCATGGTGTACATACAAATAAAAGGGAGTCAAATGCAAATATCAATTTTCAAAAATGAGCCATGTCATGATAATATCACAATTGTGAAACAAAAAAAAAAAAGAGTCTCATTGACTGCGTCTCAGACTCCGAACTCGGTAAGTTCAAGTTGTTTCAATGTTTTGTCAAAATGTCGCCATGGTAGGAAGTTTGATGTCCAGGATGTGCGCTTGCAATGATTGCAAATTTCGTCAATTCCATGTTCTCAATTCCGTTCAAATATGGTAGATTGTTCAACTGAACGTCCACTACGTGGTCAAATCATAAAACTACTGACCCAGTATTCATTAAGGGAATCCTCCGTTGCACTCTCGGCAATGATTTGCCGCCCTTTTGTTTTTTCATGATTGTCGGTTAGATTTGTACTACCACTTCAGGTTTATGTGTTTTTGTTCAACGTGAAGAAATTGGCGCCCATCCGCCCAAGGAACTCCCTGGCTGTCAACAGTTTCGCTATCAAAAAAATGCGGTTCTACTCACACTCAGATACGGTTTTTGTTCGTGCTACTGATACAAAATGCATCTTTCCTTTCACTGATCTTTCCTTCTCTCGGTCTTTCGTTCTCCTGATCTTTCCTTCTTCTGATCTTTCCTTCTTCTAATCTTTTTTTTCCCTGATCTTTCCTTCTCCTGATCTTTCCTTCCTCTGAAGTTTTTGGTTATCGACTCAAAATTCCTCTCCTCCCTGAAAAAAATCGTTTTGCTTTTTTTGCCACTCCTGGTTGAAAAAATTTTCAAAGAGTTTCATATCCGTCCCCAAATTTACGCTGTTATTTCGATCCGCTGCCAAAATAGCCATGATCTTACCTGTCTGGTTTGGAGGACGCACGTTGCGATCCACGGCAACAAAATAGAGCTGCTGCTTGACGATTTTACGAAATCCCCGAAACGGCCCCTTCCATTCAACCAATGACTCTTTCGTCTTCACCACAGTGTTCAGACGTGTCGCCAGATCTTCTGGCTTATCGGGTTCGGTTGTTTCTGTCTCTTCAGGTTGGAAGACCACGGCAATGGCATTTTTGATCCTGTCGGTCACACTGTCTGGATACCGTATCCATTTTATCTCATGTGGCATCGTCATCTCAAATTTTACGTTATTGTCGAAAACGGTGGAGAAAACCGCTGTCACATCGCGAGGGATTTCATTCTGCAGTTTACTCAAGATTTCTTGTTTTTGTACCACGTCTTGCGTTTCAACATTGACAAAAGATATAAGAGAATTGACAAGAGAAGCTACCAATTCCTCCAGTGTCCCTGTGTTTTCGCCTTCCGGCACGGACATATCGCAAGAAAATCCGGGCACGGGTAGCAAGTTCGCTCGCTGTCCGCGTTTCTGTAGACGGTGGGGCTGAACTAGAGGAAGTGTACGGACGCGTGGCACTTCATATCCGTATGACAAGGTGAACTCCCAGAGCGGGAGCTTAGACCACTTATCCGGATCATAATCAACTGTCCCTGGGCCTACCGCTTTCAAACGCCAGAGATTTACAACCACCCCGAGAAAGGAAAATAAAACACGAAAAGAAAGCGACATCATTGTCTGATCGTCAACAAGAAAGCTGCGAGTTTAAATTCTACGGAACTCCAGTCTCCTCAAACCCAACCGAAAATATCTTGAAACACAATTTCAGTCCGAACGACTCACTCGAGTCTTCTTTAGCAGACTTTGAAAAACCGAGATGATTTTGCTTCAGCCAATCCGACTCAATGCAGCTGTTTTTTTTTTGTTTTTTTATTATGCTCACACTTGGGTATGCAGATCAAAAAATTTTGGAAATTTGATTGAATGTTCCAGAGGAAATTTTGTCAGAGGAAATTTTATCAGAGGAAATTTTATTAGAGGAAATTTTATCAGAGGAAATTTTATTAGAGGAAATTTTGTCAGACTCATTGACATGATTATCATTGATGTGACACATTGCGAACGCACACATGAGCTGCTGCTTTGCAATGCTGTCACTGCGCACCGACAAGTGAGAATTGTGCACCGACAGCCGCATCAACTATGGATATCTCATCAGATCTTGACGAAAGGAAACGCAATTGTCTTATGATCTTTTCTTATGATCATTGCACAATGAGACACATGAAGCGATATGATGACCTTCTTCGCGAAAAAAGTGATCTTCGCGAAAAAAACCTCTGTAGCGCATGATCCCAAAGTTATGAATTCAGAATCAGACTTGCTCCCCTTTCCCGTCAAAAATGTAGCATGACAGCAAAATCAGCGGAGAAACCTAACAAGGGAAGGAGCCTCCTTTAATTTCATTTGATTTCAAAATCAAAGAGAGGATAAACTGTTACAGTCAGCGAGATTCAGAACACTGGTCTGGCGCATCACTTGGAGACTCCAATCAAACCAACATGGTATATAATCAGATTCGTAATTGTGAAACGGTTGTGAAACATTTACACCTCGTGAAACATGTTTTGAGACGGAGTTTCAGACTCGTTTGAGAACTTCAAACTTTTCGTTCAAGACTTGAACGGATCTTAATATCTTGCACCGGCATGCCAAGAGGCCCGAAACGTTACTACCAAATCAGTGGTCAAATCATGACTGACCTAAAATTGGCGAGACCTAAAATTGGTGACTACCTGCATTGATCTCTCCATCAAAGAACCGGAGAAATAGTCTCTGTGGATTTCCTGCACCTGCTTCTGTGTCTGTGTCCCACTCTGCGTTTTGCACAAAAGAAGAAATATAGAATAACGAAAATTAGAATCGTTATGACGCCGAATAGACTTCCCATGACAGCGAACATGAAAGGTCTGGTAAAGAGGACGCCTTCGGCGCAGACATCTCGACGTAAAAGAGTCTCAATATCTCCTGTATTTGTACTATCTGGACCTGTCACGCCTCCTCCTCTCAAGTTGGGAGCGCTATTTGGAGAGTTATCTCCTATCCCAGCCATATCGCTTGTCTCACCTGCCATATCCCTTATCCCCGCCAAGTGAAAATACGTGCCAATGTTCCCGATTGCCTTTGGGGGATCTAATTCTAGAAGCTCCTCTCTGGAAAGCCCACCAAACTTCCTCCCCGCTCTGAAAAATTTGATACCCACGAATCTGGGCACAGGACCGGAAAAACACCCGTCTTCTTCTCGCCATTTGAACCATTCATTTGTGTTGAAGAAGTTTTCGCCCGTAAAACGAAGCTTCGACGGAAACAGCAGACTGTCGCCGTGACCGCTTTTTGAGAAGATTTTCTGTTCAGACAAAGTTTCGGAATTATCATTTTCTGTCGAGTTTTTAGAATCTCTAGAAGGAACAGGAATCTTCACCTCACATCCTGTGCAATAGACGTCACGCCAGGATACTTTGTCGAAATTTTTTTTTGCGGCATTGTCGTCGTACGATTTGCTGCTAAAAACATCTCTGAGCTTCTTCCCTCGAAACGTTGTTTTGCCGTAATAGAGGGGATACAGAATTTGGTCGAAAATTTCACGGCCAAAGAAAAAATAGGGAAAGTCACCCGCATAACCCGTCGAATCTGGAAACAAATCCATCGCACTGGTCGCCATCTCCCAAAATTTCGACATGATCTTCGAGTTTCGCCGCCCGAAAATCAACCACACCAAGGTGTACTCCTGCGGAGCACGAGGGTTAGGAGGATATGAGAACTCGTCGGAGCCTGAGCTTGTTGCTGTACTCTCGGAGCTTGTTGTTGCTGTTTGTTGAAATGTATAATCATACAGCGGGTTCCCTTTCATTCCCACCGCATCTCTCCAGGGCGTGTTCTGCTGCAATAAATCATTCTCTTCTGCGACTCCTGTGTTGCCTTTTGGAGCCCACGCGTCGCGAATCCAGAACATCGAATCTTGTTTTTGCAACTTCATCGCATCCCACATCAAGTCTAGACGATTTGGAAGTAAGATGATCGACATATCCATCGCAATGCCGCCGTATTTCGCGATCAAAGAGGATAAAGAGAAATCCTTTTGCTGCGCAGGGAGCATTAATTCGAGCATTCGTTTCAGCAGCAGTGTCTTTGCTCCTCTTTTGTTTGCTGCTGCAGCATGATCTTCTGACGGGCCTTCTGCACTTGATGGCAAATTGCCAGGCAATGCAGCATCTAAATACGACAAAACATTGTCTTGGGTGATCAGATAAAGACGGAATGAACCTTTGTTGCGCCCAATGGTTTGAAAACAAAGGTGTTGAAACTCCGAAATCTCTTTCTCCTGTCCATCTTCCGTTTCAAAACTATCCCAAAATAACCACAGATTTTTTTCCGGATCTTCGCCATATGCAAGATTTTGCGGAAATGGCGGCGGTTGTTTTGTAGGATTTGCTTGCATGTGTGCAGACAGACGCGGGAAATTCGCGTCATTACGCGGAAAATTCATCTTGTTTGGTGAAGAACTTGGTGTATGATTATCAACGCCCATTCTGCTTTCTTTGTGTTCTTCATGTATCACAATGACCATCCGACTCTATGACTCATAGCAATTGAATGATCTGACTCTCTGACTTATATGAAAAAATTTTGAGTCAGACTTCCAGACTCGAAGACAGTCCCTGTGATGGAATTGCGTTTCATTGTAGGAGGAAAAAGGGTATGGATTTTCAATGCCCTGAAGACCTCTTGAGAACACTGATAGTTAAATCTTGAGAATGCCATGGATAAACGTTCTTGTCAATGTTCTGAATGGAAAACCATGCCGTTCTTGCCGAGTCTGCATCTCGCAAAATCACTACTGTGAAAGATCTTGTCACGTGTCTCAAACCGACGACCGCAAATCATGAAAGGTCTCGCTGCGAGAAATGTGCGAGAAAACTTAGGAAGACAATCGACGCTGGAAGATTTGTGCTACTACAATTTTACCCAATCATTCAAATCGCGAGTCACCGCTGAGTCATGGAATCCAGAAAATAACATTTGAAAAATGCCAACACAATTACACTACGAGAAAGTTGAAACTTCATTTTTTTTGAAACTGAGACATGACACATGTAACCTGACTAGGTCGCAAGTCTTCGTGACATATGATGCTTTTCACTACTAACTGACTAGAAGGTAAAGAACATCGACATGTTTTTCACCACTAACTAGAAGGTAAAGAACATCGACATGCTTCACACTACAAACTGACTAGAAGGTAAAAAACATCGACATTATGGAACACCATATGCCGTGTTTGGTGGGGTTACTGGAACAAAATGTTGCACCAGCCCACCACAAATGTGCATAACTGTTCCCTTTCATTTTACTCCAGTCTGGATGAGCCTTGCGCACGAGCGTTCTTTCTCTTGAATCGTCAATGGGCAGATTAAGCGTTTCCCCACCGCCAATGGAGCCGAGAAGAATGCTAGAGCCAATCGGATTCTCATTGTCGTGCGACATCGGAACGGATACAATCCGGTCCGAGCCGTTCGAACTTCCATCAGTTTTTTTGAATACGGTCTGGTATTGTTCGTCTCTGTCCGGTGAGTAGTACTGCTCCTCTGTGAATCCTAGCGCCCTTCCTAGCACCTTCGGTCCAGTGATGGCCAGTTGATCGAGATTGGACTTTCGCTTTGTGACGTTCCACAACACCAATCGAACTGCTCGATGTAAAACGAAAAAGTTCTCTACCGAGGCAATAAATGTGTTTTGGAAGTTACCGCTTTGCACTCTGGTTTTCGAATTCTTAGCCCTCTCACTGTTCTTCGTTAAACGTTGATCACAGAAAGCCAGGAAGTCGGGATTTCTGCGAAATTTCCTGTTTCTGTTTCGTGCAGTCCGGCTCGGCCACAATGCCTCGTTCATTGCATCTGCATTTCTCAGTTCGTCCCCGACGTCTGAATAAACGCCGCCTTCGGTCAAGAGAACAAGCAGACGGAACAGATCGGCCTTGAAGGCGAATGCCGACAAAAGATCAAAGGCGTCCAAGATACGGTTGTTTTCATTCTCTTTATATTCCGCCACCACGTTTTTCCCCAACGATTGCACAACATTTCTGTAGAGAACCGAATTAACGGGAAGCTTCTCTGAAATGTATTTTCGGCAACCGTCTAAGTCGTACATTCGAACTTCGATGGGCCGGCCGGCCGTGGCCAACTGATTCCAGGTTTCGACAACATCAATCATATCCAGCGGCATGATCATTGCCGATGTTTCGGAGAAATACGGATTGATCAATGCTTTCCGTCGTCTCAGCTCGTCTGTTTCTATGCTCTTTTTTTCGTTTTCTATTCTGGCATTATCAGTTTCTCTGCCATTAGCCTTCTGCAAGAATTTCTGGGCATCATCCTCGCCAGATTCTTCTTTGATTTTCGATCCTCTCCCTTCTGTCATCGATTCTCGATCTTCCTTTCTCCCACGCGTTATGAAGACCTTGTGCACCACTCGGGGAATTTCCCGTGACAATGAACCTGTAAAATCATACCCGTCAAAATCTTCCGCTTGATAGAGCAGTTGATCCGCCATCCGTGTGCCATCTGAGGCCGCGAATGCTTTATCATCCATAGAAGCCAACTTGAGTCGCTCCGCCACCTGTAGAGGACCAAAGAAAAACCAGCATAGCATCCATATTATCCAAACCAGCAGGAGCACGATCCAGATGCAGCTGTACCGACGATTGCAACAACAGTGCGCGCAGCAAGTCGCTCCCTTACCGTACTCCTCCTTACTGTACTCCGTTCCAGTCTCGTACTCCGTTTCAGTCTTGGACGTTCCAGGAACAGTGTTTTTATCCTTCACCGAACATGTTCCAGTCTTTTTACTGCGCTTACAGCACTTCACCAAACAACACTGGACGTTGCAGCATCTGTTGGAAGAGTATTCTTCCTCCGAACCTGGCTCTTTTTCGTGCTCAGCATCCATAGTGATGTTGGGATTGTGATCGCTACGCTCGTCCGAGTCTGCGACCCTGGATGCATTTCGACTATCATTCAGACGAGTATCATGCTGCAATTCCGCAACGGGCTTCACAGATGTTGTTCCCAGAATGGGACTCCCAACACAATGTATGCCGTCTCTCTGCACTTCCAAACTTCCTTCGCGAACCGACTGCATGATGACAATACCTGTTACTACAGAGTCTATCTCAGTGAGTTACTGTTACTACAGATTCTATCGCGAGTTGTACTGTTACTACAGATTCTATCGCGAGTTATACTGTTACTGATACCACAGATTCTATCGCGAGTTACTGTTACTACAGAAGTTCGTGGCGCGGGCTATAGCCTATCAAATACTGTCCCTGAATTTTTCGACAAGTTTCAGAATCTTTCTTCAAAAATACGGTATTGTAGATTAGAAAAATGGAAAATACGAACGCTTTTGAATGATCGTTGTGTGCCCCATATCGCTGCATTGCCGCATTTCGTAAAATATTTTGCGAAAAATTGGAAATCTCGCGAAAGTCGAAAACGCCAAAAACGCCGCTGCAAGATCTTGATTCAAATGCTCCCAATTTCCCAAACTTAAACACGCCTGAACTTTGCAAAAATCTGAATTGAATTGCTCCCGAACACGACGGCTTCATTGATTATGAAACAGACCCCAATGTGAAACAAAAAAAGTGAAACTGGCTACATTATGCACAGAAGAATGAAAGTTAACGTCACAAAAGATTCTGTCCTTCTGAGAAGACTACTCGCAGAATACTTCTGCAATCAAGCAGAGAAATGATCATCACTCAAGCAGAGAAATGATCGAGCAATATGCTTTTTTCTTCACTCTTTGTTGGAGTGAACCTCTGTGAATTTTCTGTAGCAAGATCTCTTTCTCCGTCGCTCTTGAATTTTCTACAGCAGGATCTCTCTTGCTCTGAGGTCTGCTGAGTCTTTCCGAGTCCGAGTCGAGAATGTCTATGTCCTCTTGGTGTTCTACTAGACTTAGTACGAGTCATTTTCCAAATCACCCAAACAAGGAAACAGTTGAGACAAAACAACAGAGGTATGGCCACGTAGAAAAATGTCCTAGTAAATATAACCCCACCTGAAGTACAGGGATCGTAAGAGAGAAGGCTTTGTATTTCTTTTTCATTCAAAGTCGTATGCGCAGAATTATCGAAACTATCATCCCTAAAATAATCCCTTATCCCCGCTAAATGAAACATTTTTGAAACTCCATCGCTATTGCTGTTTAGATCCAATATTTCTCGTCTGTTCATCTTTTTCTGCCCAATTTTTCCCCCAGCTTGAAAAAATTTGACTCCGGCATGGCGCGGTACTGGTCCTGCGAAACATGCGTCTTCTTCTCGAAATTTAAGCCAGTCCAGCGTAAAGCCAAGGAATTCTTCATCATGACCAAGAAATTCGCCATTCCACCGTAAGTGTGCAGGGAATACACGGGAATCACCGTGGCCTGATTTTACTTCTTGCGTCTTCTCAGAAGTGTTACTGTCACTTTTTTGCTCTGAGATTGGTTTTGACTTAGAACTTTGTCTGAGATTCCCCTTTTTTGCCTTTCCACTGTTAACTGTGTCACTCTTCTTCTCATCGTGGCTGTCCTGGGTGTGACTGATGCTACTGTCCTTAGGAATGTTGTTATCAGTGTTATCAATCCTGACATCGCATGCTGAACAATGCAGATCGCGCCAAGCTATTTTGTGGAAGTTTTTCCTAAAAGTAGTGTATTCTGAGATTTGTTTCTCCCCCTCTGTAAGAGTAGACTCAAGTTTTTTCTCCTTCTCAAGTGTTTCGTGTTTCCTTTTCGGAAAAACCTCTATCGCTTTTCTGCCCTGAAAAGTTTGCTGCTTCTTATAAACCGGCCACAGCAGCTGGTCGAAGATATGACATCCAAAACCGAAATAGTCGAGTCTTTGATGATACTGATATTCTTCTGAATCTTCTCTCTTTCCTTCCCCGCCTTCTGCATCCTTTTCAGAAGCCTTTCTTATCTTCTCAGAAATTTCAGAATCATACCTCGCCCATATCTCCGGTACTTTCATCACCAGATCGTGATAATTGTCAAACACCTTGGAAAATCTCCTCGCAAAAATCAGCCAGACGACACTGAATTCCCCAGGAGTTCCCGGTTTTCGTTTATGATCCTTATCTATTGAGTTATCGAGTGGATACGGTGGACCCCTCCAATTGCGCCAAAACCAACCGTTTAGGAGATTTTGTTCTTTGGGCGGGTTGAAAATGCGTTCTGGAAACCATGGCAAATGAGGGAACCAAATTGTTCTAAGCCAAAAACTCGAATCTTGTTTTTGAAATTTCATTGAATCCCAGATTAAATCTAAGCGATTGGGGAGCAGGATGAAAGAGAGATCTATTGCAATACCGCCGTATTTGGCGAGGAGAGAGAAGAGGATCATATCTTTTTGCTGTGCTGGGATGATGGAGTCCGAATTCGGCTCAAACCACTGCCAGGGAGAGTCTGTTGTGGTTGGGAGAGAATATTTTGTTTTCTTTTTGTGAGCACTGGTAGCAGGAGGGGCAGCATCCAAATACCCTCGAGCGTTGTCGAGAGTGATTACATAAAGACGAAACGAGCCCTTGTTGCGGTGAATGGTTTGAAAACACAAATGTTGGAAGTCGGAGAATGTTTTCGCTGTTCCATCAGAGCTTGTGAAAGAATCCCAAAAGAGCCACAGATTCTTCTCCGGGTCTTCTCCAAAAGCCAAATTTTCTGAAAATGGTGGTGGCTGTTTCGAAATGGGGTCCGCTTGCCAAACGGCAGAGAAACGGGGATAATTCATATGCGAAGAGGGAGAACTTGGACTCATTTTTGTCAGAGCTTGCTTGTTAAACTCAACGTGACTCGAAACGGGGAAGAGTTTGCTTAAGAAAGAAGGGACAAGAACTTGAAGGGATGAGAGGGACTCATTTGTTACGATTGCGTCAAGACTTGCAGAGGGACTCTGCCGCGGCCACTGCCACTGTTACGTTGCGTTACTCGACTTTCAAGAAGGCGCTGTGACACTGACTACCGATGAGGATTACCGGCGATCATTCACAGCGTTATGGTAAATTGCGATACTTCGCCTTTCGCACGCCTGAATACAAAAAGTCTAAATCTAATGAGTTTCACTATGAAATACAGTCTACAGACTGTGGAAGTTACGTATGGAATAATGGACTACTCTGGAAGAATTGAAGACATTCAATCACTTTGTAAATTGTGACAGCCTTGATGCGGAACTGTCGCATAGTGACAATACGAAAATCTTGTGTTTATGAGATTGGATTTTGTTTCGGAAACTTATCTTGCCGATGGGTCCACACATTTGGAAACTTATCACTGCCGTATTTTCTCAAACTTCTTGAATCTTGTCTGGTGTCTGTTGTTCCGCATATGATTTTCTTGTCTGGTTTCTATCGTTCCGCAAAAAATTTCAATCTAGAACTTCTTGCCTGGTTTGCTCCGTTGACAAAAAACGTGATGTATTGAGGAGAATTCTGATTCATTACCACCTCTCCCGTCAAAAATGTAGCACGGCTGCTCAATTAGCGCAAAAACCTAACAAGGGAAGGAGCCTCCTTTTGCCATTTTCGATTTCAAGAACGCTACTGCATCAAGAGAGACACTTTTCCCGTATCAATTGGAACCCTCTCTGTACTCAGAAAAAAAACCTTGAATCCAAAACATTGCATATTCGGACTCGAACCCGCAAACTTCCACAACAAAACTTAAAGTCGTGCTTAGACCACTCAGCCACTTGCTATTGTGCCTGATGTGGCATGGTCGGGATATTGACTCAGGAAAAATGAAAGACATAGGACGAAAACAACGCCGATGAACCGCAAATACTGCGATGTCAAATGAAGCACCAACAATGACAACCTCGCAGCCCATTTGAATAAGAACACCGCATAATTTGAAACAATGGCTTTTTCATTCTCTGATTCATGACATGACTTTGTATTCCCAGATATGATTTTGGAAAAATGCGAAAATATTACTTCGATTTCGACCGCCATCTGGCATCGTCGTTAAAACCATTTTTGAAATAAGAATCCTGGAGATGTTCTGTAGATTTCCCTATGAAAATATGCATCATCACTCGTCGTTGTTACGTATTGATGACAAATTGCAATGTTGAATGCAAAAAAAGAACATGATGAAATATGCACTGCGTATGCAGACTGCAATAAATCCAATTCATTCATTATAGAATGATAACCCTGGGTAACTTGACACCCAAATAAGTCTGATTTCAGCTAACAAGCTGCCAATGTCACTCACAATGACAGGCGTGCAACAATATCGTTATGTGTCTATGGCAATGCGCCACGTGTATGTGGTAGCCACGTGTATGTGGTAACTTAACCCATAAAATTTCAATTCCCGTGTTCACAATTAGCTGTCCGATATAATAACTTATACCAGACGACTGAATCTGTATTCCTATTTTCAATCGTTGTCGGTACGGCTGGGCTCAGGCCTTGTTGTTATGACATCAAGAATGAAAGCCTGACATCAAGATTTGTGGGGGAATTACTCCCGCCTACCAGCGAATTACTCCTGCTCGCTAGCAAATTTCTCCCGCTTGCTAGCAACTTGCTCCGGAATTCGTTGGCCCAAATTCGTTTGGAACAATCGTGCTGGATGTCATGAATCATGCTGGATCAGTGTCAGGATGAAGAAGATTCAACGATCCTCCAGTCTGCTGGAGGATCCCCCGGGCCTGGAACTGGTTTTTGTGATACCAAATTGAGAATCAGACTACTTGGGACAGAGCACCGACGACCCTGGTCCACTTGATTCTGAATCAATGATTCACAAACGACATTGACTAAATTCTCATCCGCCTTAAAACGGACTTTCCAAAACGTTAACTGTTAGAAATGTGGTGCATCTTGAATAGATCTGATTGAAATCATTGAAATCATATGGCAGACGATTTTTTCGAAGAACTGAGAACTTAGAATTTAAAGAAATGCATTTGCTGACAGCAAGCATCAAGTATATGACTCATGAGAAACCAATGACTCATGACATGAAGACTTTTTTCTTGGACTGTTACAGTACAGTAACATAACAATAACATTAGAGAGAAAGATGAAACTTTTTGAAACACTGTGTATGACTTCCGTGAGAATGATTGTCTGTGACTTCAAAGGATCACAACCCCTGCAGCCTCCGCATTTGATCTGTGACTTTCATAACCGCGGATTTGATGACCGGCAATTGCGCCAAACTCCGTGGCGTTCCACGTGGACACGGCCCGGCAACAATGGGAAAGTGCATCGTTCTCATCAGTTCACAACTATCCTGATGTTTTGTACAAATAGCGAATCGCTCATGCGTTAAACGTTCGCATGCCTTCTTTTCGAGTGCACCATCCCCGACAGAGAGCAAAGAACGGAATGGAGTCACGGGTTTAGTAGGCTCTTTCTTTTTGTCCTCTTTCTTGGCGTACACCTTCTTAGAAGACCCTTCAAAATGATTTTTCTCTGTATGTTCGAAGATATCCGCTCTTGCTTGCGGACAGGTGACCAATTTTTCGAAAACCGTGTCTTTGTGGGCGAGGATACTTTCATTGGTCTGAGTCTGCGTTGCGTACAATGGGATACGCAGTCTTCTTTGTTTTATTCCTTTTGGGACATAGCCCTTTGGAATAGAGCCTTTTTGTTTCTCTTTTTCTTTACTCGATCTTCTCTTAAGGGACTTTGGATCATTGAATGAAAGCGTTGTAAACGATCGTATGCCACTTTTTCGATGAGAAGGAGCTCCTCCTCCTCCGTTGCAACTATTGGAACTGTCGTCGGAATTTCCGTCGGAATTCTGATCGTCCCACGCAGCATTGCTGGCCGATTTAGATTTCTGTTTTCGTGAACTTGCAATTTCCGGAAATTTCTCGCCGACTGAAATGAATCGGACGTATTTTTCTTTAGCATAGTTGGCACGATGCGAAAATTCCTTGAATTTTATGGCATTTTTGAACCAGTCTGGGCACATTCTGTCGATGGTACTTTGTGCCCACGAACGTGTTCGCACATACGTTATCTTTTCGGATTGTTTTTTTCCTTCAGAGTCAGAGACTGCTTTCGGAACCAATCCAGGCGACAATCCAGGAATGACAGGTTTCTGCGAGTCCAGTTTTGGAATGGTGGGCTTTGTCGATTTAACTGGACTTCCTGCTGAAGGGGCAGTAGCTGAACCAGCAGTAGCTGAAGGAGCAGGACCCTTCGCTGCACTATCATTTTTGCTTCGAGGCTTGTACTCAAACAAATCTGGCTCGCAATCACCACCATCTTCCTCCTCAGACGAACTTGGTACACCGTCAGAAAGAAGGCTATCCTCATCCCCGTCAATGCCGCTAGACCCACCACCATCGGACTCATGATCGTCGATCATGTCGTTGAATTCTAACTCCATTGGGAAAATCAGTCCGGAGTTTTCTGCGGCCTCATAATCGCGGTCACATGCTGTTTCTGTTTTATCTTTCGACGTGTCCCTCGTTCCTCCAGATTTCGACCTGGGGGAGGACGCCTGACTCTTATGGCCGCCAGAATTAGTGGGAGTTCCTTTATCGCCGCCAGAACATGGAGAATTCGTTTTCTTTCTCCTCCCCAGTCGCCGATGGCGAAGTTTTTTGTCCGACTTACACCGCGTCAACTGGATCTGGGAAGAGACATTGGCCTTATCTTCTTCACCGGATTCTTCCTTATCCGCTTCTCCTGAAGAGGTTTTACCCGCTGCTTCGCCGTTTTGCCCTGCCTCAGAGCTTCCCTTGTCCTCGTCACAATCCATTTCTGTCTTCTCGCTTTCCTGTCGTGTTTCGTGTTTGTCCTGCGAACTACTACCATCCTTTGAATTCTCGGGTTTTCCATCCGCCATGTTACTTTTGTCCTCCACATCTTCGCCGTCCCTGTCACAGGGCCTGTCCTGAGTCTCACCCTCTCGATCCCCCTTGTTACTTTTCCCTTCCTCACCGTCCGTTTCCATACAAAAGCCAAGACTGTTGAAGTCTGGGAGATTGTCTCTGTCCCTCCCGGAAAAATTTCCCACTCCTCCCCGAAAACCGTTCTCTCTTGGATCGTCATCTTCAGACGACGAAGGTTCTGATAATTCATCCAGCCAAGGCGTGGAAGCGAATGTCCGTCTCTTTGGAGTGTTGTCACCACCATCATTTCCTTGGCACGAAGTTGCATTTCCACCAGTTGTCTTTGTCGAAGATTGCTGGCAGTTTTCGTTCTGTATCGGACCTTGTGTTGAAGAACTGGCCTTTTGGGGAGAGATAATCTTTGCCACGAATCCACCAGAAGAATTTCCCCCACTTGTGCCAGGGTCCTCTCCTGACTCCGAAATTTCACAATCGCTCCAACTTGACGAATCCGAATCCGAGTCTGACAAAATCATTTGCAACATCTTCTCATCGTGTTCGTCCTCCTCTTTCTCGTCCTCCAAAACATCCGGATCTTTCTCCTCTGTGGCTATTCGCGCAAGTTGTTCCGAATAATCAACTTTCTCATCACCGTGTAAAAACCAATTCCGCCTCCTCCGCGCTTCTGCAGCCTTTGTCGCTTCGTCCTTTTCTCGTTCTCGTCTCTCTCTTTCTTCTCTCCGTTCTTCCATCTTTAACAAGATTTTTTCCCGCCGTTTTTGTCTCCTGAGTTTTTTCTTTTCTGCCAATCGCGAAACGCTCGATGCTGGAACTTTCCTGCTGGATTCCACAGCCGTGCCGGAGTTCGTGACGACCGCGATCGATCCAATTTGTGACGCATGATAGAGCAATTCCAGACTCGCTTCCAACATCGCATCCAGTTCGGCGAGCAAAGCTGCGCCCTGTCTATGTGCTTGGGCTTGTGCTTCACGCATTACGTTACTAGTTGCTTTGTTATTCCTTGTTTGCAGCGGATTACCGGTCACATTCAAATTCATAGTAAAAAAATTATCGAACGTGCCTCCAAAAGGCCCCCGCATAATGTCATCTCGTGTGATATACGCTGGATCCACGCCGAGACGATTGGCTTGGTCGACCAACCAACTCGATGGGAACAACGTGTCATCCCAGTCGAAAATTACAAAGATTTCGTCATTGCCATAGGAATCGGCAAGACCTAAAGAAACTCCGGGATGGTTTAGTTTGGATTGACAGGCGTCTGTGTCAGCAGGAAACGCTGAGCCTGGCACAGGAGACGCTGCGCTTGACATAGGAGCCACCAACTGTGAATCCATAGGTGTATCCATAGGTGCGTCCTGGTCTTCTGCGACGTCCTCTTGCATTGTCGCATCTTCCGAAGTTTTCATGGCGTGCTCTGCTGGAGATACTGTAACTTCCATCTTCTCTTTCGAAACTTCAACGGCAGAAGCCTCCGCAGCTGCAGATACCGCATGCGCCATGAAATCCTCTGCGTCATGAGGCTCTGTCTTTTCCATCATAGTCGAATGTTCGCTCTGAATCTTCGGATCCTCTGACACCACAGTCACCAGACCCTTTCCCGTCTCTTCCACGAGCCTTTTCATGAAGTAGTCGATATTGTTTATAGATTTGGCGCCCAAACTCGGAAGCAAGTTCCTGACTGAGACTCCAAAATCGTTCTGCACGAGATGGAGAGAAATCCGAGATTTCAAAATGTGCGGGTACGGGTGGGCAAATAGGAGTTGCAATTCCTCCTCCGTCAGTTTCGTAGCAAACCGGTGTAAGTTTTTGGAAATCACCGCAGGCATCGATGAAAGGTATTTTAACGAAACGAATTCAGAAATCGGTTCGAACGAACCCAGTTTATCTGCAGATTTTGGTGATACGGGCGAGAGATCCGAGGCTTGTTGGATCATGCTGGGCGATGTGACCATGTCTTGGCTGCTGAAAGCACTCAATGCTGGACTCGATGACGCGCCGCTTAAGGGAGTCCCCAAATGCGATCCCGATGCAGCACTCAATCCCGACGCAGCACTCAATAACCCCGCGCTGGGACTCCATGGTGCCGCAAGAGCTGTCGCGAAAGCCGCAGCACCAAGCGAAGTAGCAAGCGAAGTGGAATTTGGACTGAGACCTAATGTGTATGATGATGTTGGACCATGGAACGTTGTTCCATGCGAAGGTGTCCCGGTATAATTGGTCAAGCCTGTAACACTCCCCGTGGAATTGGTTTCGAGGGTGTCGAGAAACTGTGACTCCGTGCGAGAATTGGCGCGACTTCGCAGAGGCAGCAGACTCGAGGATGCCGATGAAAACGGTGAGTTCGAAACTGTTGTCACGGTAGCCATGCTGCGAACACTGTGGGGACTCTTGCTGGTCATGCGTGAATCTGCTTTTAAGTTTCCTCCTGGCAGACCGCCCGGCACGAGGCCGCCCGGCACCATTAGTTTCCCGTTCTCATCCATCATCACAATTCCTTTTTTCCGCCCGTTTCTGCCGCTTTCATTTAGTTTATCGTGCTCACCGGCAGCTGGTGTCTTGATCGACAGTAGCTGAAGCAAGTCATTTGATTCTTCTAAGCCTTCTGAGCTTTCTTTTTCCTTATCAGCATATTTCAATACGGGATAAACTTTGCCGAATTGCAAATGCCTTGTTTGCAGGTCTGCTTTTTCGTTCAAAATTGACCAAGTTTCGTGGTCCGAGAAAATCTGTTCTTCAGGAACTTCAGAAGCTTTAGCGCTGTTAGCAGCAGCAGCATTAGCAGCAGCAGCCAAAAGCCGTTCTCTGAATGTCGGATCTTCTAAAAATACTTTGATCATCTTGCTTTGTCCGGTGTGAAACAGCCTTACAAACCTGTTGTGATAAATCTTGTCGACAAGCAAAGCCCTGAGCTGGTCCGCGATGTGTTTTTTGATCAAACCGTAAAATCGATCGTAGGAGCTCGCATTGAACCACATCTGCCAATTGTGGAAGTCCCGCAGAAGTTGTGCAGCGGGGGATACTTCTTCTTCTGGTGCACTTTTTCCATTTTCCGTCGAGCTCGGCGCGGTATTTGAAAGAGTCAGACTCTGATTGCTTTTTTGGCTTTTTTCCGAAGCTTTTGAGTATGTTCGTTTTCTACCGTGTGCGCCTCCTCTTCCTGATTTGGGTGTCCCCGTCGGACTCGTTGTTGGCCCATCATTGTCTTCAACATCTTCGAGAACTTTTCCAGTTGGTGCAGGCTCCGCTAACATGAGAGTTCCAAAGGGTGTTTCGTCCGGATTTCCGTGGCCATCTCTTCCGTCTCTTTTCTGCGTGTTCTTCTCCGCCACCACATCCTTGTTAGGAGCCTTGCTGTAAAGCAGATGTGACACTGTGGCATTCTCAGACATTTGTCTGAGTGTGATGTTATCTCCCGCCCGCAGTGCTGCAGTGAAAGCACCCATTGGAGTGGCAGCACCCATCTCACTCGAGATTGTATTGCTCGTATTAGCCGAAACCGTTTCCTGTCCAATATCACCACCAAAAGCAGCTCTATTGATGTCCGTTGTGATTGTCCTCAAAGTGGTTGTCTGGGGAGCAATTATCGGCCCCCCGACATCTTCTTCTTCGTCGCCTTCCTGGGATTCGTCGAGATCCATAGACTCGTCTTCGGTCAGGAATTCTGATTCCGAATTCGAAGTGTCGTCTTCACCAGAATCTTCAGCCCCTAGCTTCGCTTTCCTCTTCGCTTCTCGTGCACGTTCTTTGATTTCATAGGTCTCGCTCACCGCCAAATGGTTGAGCCACGAGAAGAACTCTCTCACTGGGTCGTCTGGATTCAAAATCTCGGTTCTGGCACGGGTGCCATCGAAAAATGACAAACCTTCATCGATTTCTATAAGCTGCCAAAATAAATTTTGACCGGGCAGGACAGTAGGAAACATCGGCGTTGTATCATCCGCTTTCTGGCTGTGGGGCGTTGGAAGCGGTGTGGGGAGTTTCGTTAAACCTGGTGGATATTCGGATTCCGGAAGAGATTCCGCAAGAGTTTCGTCGGCAATTGGGTTTATCATGGTAGCTGATATCATGGTAGTTGTTCTTTTTATCATCGCGGGTGTTGCTTCCTCAAGACTGATCTTCTCAATTTTATCAGCATACTCGTCTGTCCCCTGATTCGTCAACTGACGTTGCAAAGTTCTAGGAGGCTTTGCTGTGTGAGGAGGTCCAGTGAGTGTGGGATATGAGTCTCCTCCCAGAAGACGACCACTGGCAGTACTATCCTGTTGAGTTAGGGACTCCTCCTTCTGTGACTTCTGTGACAAAGACTTCTGTCCATCATAGTATGCCGTGAGACTGCTTTGACGCAAGAACGGTATTGTGGAAGGCTCCACATCGGTCACCGCTGCGGTTTCACTCTTGCTTCTCGATCTTTCTGTAGATGATCTTTGTGTACTATCTCCTTCCATCTCCACATCATCGCCCGTCATCCCCGGAAAGCCATCTCCCATATCCGACAACGATTCCAATTCTTCATCTTCTGGCTTCCGGACATTGTCATCCAAGTTCTTTATTTTCCGCGTCAGCTTCTCTGCATAGTCTGGATTCAGAAATGTAAGTCGGGAAATATCCAACATCATCGTCTCTGGATCAATAGGAAACGGCATCGGCGGGTGAAATACTGACCAATAGTTCTCGAGACGTTGTGAGAAGGAATGTGAAGGATTCGATGGTTTTCTTATTCTTTTGCCCATGAACGTCTCTGGCTCGGGAATAATGGTGTCCATCTCTGTTTCTCCGACGAGCTCTGGATCCGTCCACCATGCTACAGGACCTCGCCACTTCTTCTTCTCTGCTTTTTGAGCCATTTGAGCTTCTTTTTCTTTATTTTCCTCCTCTTTTTTCAACTTTGCTCCCAGTTGATCAAGCATTTTCAGATATGCGAAATTCAAGAGATGAGTGTCCAAACTGGTTCTGAATTTATCCCTCGCACTTTTTTCCTTCGCTTCTTGATGCGATATCGTTGCCTGACTTGGAGAGCTCGATATCGTTGCCTGACTTGGAGAGCTTGCCGATTGATGTTGTGAAACTTGTGATGCTGACTGTGAGCCTGCCGTTTGGATGGTGCCACGGTTCGGAGCCAATGAGTTCAGTGGGGGAGGATCTGCAGGACTCGGAGTTGGAGATAAAATTGGAGCCACTGGCAAAGATGCGGCTTTTATTGTAGCTGCTGGTGCTGCTTGAGGTGCCGCCTTGGGCGGCGGAACTCTCAAACCTGTAATGTTCTTGGCTGCGTTAGCAATAGAACCGCTCTGCTGCTGAATCGCCGACCCAATCGGAGCCGGTATTGCTGTTGGAGCCGCCATGGCAACTGCAGGTGGAGGCGCCACACGAACACTCGCATTGTCTGTGCGATTCAGATTCCGAATAGATCCAGTTGTAACTGAAGCAACTGTAGCTCCTTGCACACATGGCCCTGGTGGAATAAAGTCATCAGATGGAGGCGGTGGTGGCGGCGCGAGGATTCCTGAACGAATTGGAGTTCCAGACCGTATCGGAGTTTTGGCTGATGAGAAAGCTCCACTCTTCGGGAACGCCAATTCAGAGAAATGTAACTGAGAGAAATGTAATAGAGATGGCCGCACAGGCGGTTTTGGTGGTCCAACAAGGTGCTGCCTCGGTTGGGCCGCACTGAACTCGGGAACTGGTGGATAGGTTTTTTGTGGTCGCGGT
>Ga0099797_100194_pt1 | contig 39743 bp, 54 predicted proteins | sample Uncmet_Sort48C_1_FD_89871 | JGI IMG/M metagenome (GOLD analysis project Ga0099797, IMG submission 89871) | Marine eukaryotic communities from CALCOFI LINE 67, Pacific Ocean - C012_Sort48C_1 | ecosystem: Environmental > Aquatic > Marine > Oceanic | place: Pacific Ocean: Monterey Bay | collected... | reverse complement strand
GGTCTGGGAGGCTACAGTAAACACGCAAACGGCCGCAGAATGGCGTCAAGTTATGTTTTGTGCACTGGCATGAGAGAGCACGATGATTTTGGTGTAAATGTCACAGATAACCGATTTCGGGTTCGGTCAACCACATGCCTGTACAGTCTCGAGGTAACCGATTTGGGGTTTGGAAGTACAGCGTCTCGGAGGCTACAGGCTTGGAGACTACGGTGAGAGGCTACGGTCTGGGAGGCTACAGTAAACACGCAAACGGATGCAGAGTGGCATCAAGTCATGTTTTGCGCACAGGGCGCAGAGAACACAATTGTTTTGGTCTTAAATGTCCAAAGCGCCGTAGAGTGACACATGTTTTAGGAATTCTATGTCCTACCTCACCGATTTCGGGCGTGGTCATGCACATACCTGCTATCAAAGAATTATACAGGACCCTTCAACGTAGACGTTGTGCAGGGAAACTCGAGTGCAGCCCGGATTGAATGAGTAGATGCAAACGAATGGCTGGCAATTACTAGGAAGTTTCGTTTTGTCGTGTCTCGGGAGAGTACTCAAGCGAAATTGTGCGTGCTGGCCTATCGTTGTTTGGTTTCGAACGCATGCATATTTTGAAACATACTTATATATGAAGCACATGAGATTCAATAGATTTTGCTGCAGTCTACGATACGATCCGATGCAATACGAACCAGGCGGTGCACTTTCGCATCTGTGTATAAGAGGCCCTTCAAATGGAATGCAGAGCAAATCTTAGAATATAACTTTATCAGATGTTCATAATTTGCTATACATAGGAGATGGGAGTGCCATGCTATGGTATAATATTGGCATTTGAGTTTGTTTGTGTATTCTGTCAACGAGGAGTCTTTGTATTTGGGTATGGGCCGGAGTTGCGATGTAATTAAAGTGGTGCTTATTAGGATTCATAGGGAAGAGTTGGAGAGTATTGACGCACACAGTTGGGACTATTGAGGCTTTGTTTCAATAATTTCCAAACACTTCACATCCACGTTTGGGTAGGGCCAGCGGCCCTATCAGACCAAACTTGACCGGTAGTTGGGGGAGGGCCAGGGGCCCTATCAGACGGAACTTGACCGGTAGTTTGTGTAGGGCCGGGGGCCTTGTCAGGCCAAACTTGGTCGGTAATTTTCAGCATTGGCCTGGTGTTTCGAGAGACTATCAAACAAACACAAGTATTTCGCAATAATTGCGCTTCGAAAGCAACCATGTAACACTGGTACTTTCTCAGCAATAGTGCTTCGAGAGGCCTAAGACTGAAGGTAGTTCTCAGCAATGGTGCTTCGAGAGGCCATAAACATGTAAAAGAATTTCTCGGTGATGGTGGTTTGAGAGAAACATACGTCTGATGGCATTGTATCAGCAATAGAGCTTTGAGAGGCCATAAACATTTGCAAGAATTTCTGGGCGAGGTTGCTTCCGTAGCCATTTTGGCTCAAGACCCCTTCTTGTGAGCCGTCACAACCTCCCAACACACCTCAGTTTGCAGTCGACATGGGCGGTGTCTGCACCCAACCGGGGGATGCACCTCCTGTCGAGTCAACAGCCATTCCGAGTCCGCCCGCGGCGGAGGTGGCCATGGTGGCCAAGGCTGCTGCTGACAGCAAGGAAATGGCTGAGAATACTAAGTCGCCGCAAGAGGACCCGCAGCCAGGTCCGGACAAAGTGCCCACGCAAGAACCAGTGAAGAGTCCGGAACCAGCAAAGAAGGATGAACCAAATGTTGAGGTGGAGTTCCTCGCCGATGGGAAGTCAGTCATAAAACAGTTTACGAAGAGGCCTCTCGGCATGACGTTTACGAACAGGGTGCCGGTTGGTGATCTGAGCATCAAACCGATTTTGGTGTCAGGGGTGGAGGCTGGCAGTAGAACTTGTAGAGGTACACGAGGGCGTGTTCACAGACTTTGTGCTCACAGACACCGTACTTGCAGTAGACGCCATTGTGCCCGGAGTCGACCCCTGGGGGTCAATTCTGGCTGCAGTGGAGGTCAATCCCGGAGTCGACCCCTGGGGGTCAATTCCGGGACCAGCGGCAGGAGTGGTGTGTTCTTGACCAGAAGGGCCAAAGTCAGGACGTTCAGCAATAATTTTGTCAAGCCTGCCATTGACTATCTCCATCCTTTTGTCAATGTCTGCTGTGAGCTGTACATTGTTCTCGTTAAGCATTCCGGCAATAATGCTCGGGAGTGTTTCGATGAGGGCGTTTGGGAGATGCTGGCGAAGCGACTCTCCGAAGGACTTGTCAAGAACCGTTTGGACCCCGTCCAAGAGGCTGGAACTCCCTGCGAACTTCTCAAACTGCTCCTCGGTGAAAGCTGGTGGAGAGGGAGGAGCGGGGGTACTTGCAGCAGCCGCCAATGCGCCCGGAGTCGACCCCTGGGGGTCAATTCTGGCTTCATTGGTGACCTCCGTCGACGAAGGGATCCACAGGCAGTGGAAGCTGGAAAACACAACGGAGTGGATGGCTTTTTCAATTGTGTCCTTGTCAATGTTGAGGGCAGCGAGGGTAGCCTTGACAGCGAGCTGGGGCTCATTCACCAAAACGAATGAGGCCGCCATAGAGGAGAAGAACGAGATAACCACGATCATTTCAACGAGGACGCTCAAGATGAACCATCGACGACGCCATGGTAGCGGGCGGCCTCGCAAAAGGGCAGGGCAACACATACAACTGCACAGACAAGCTAACTTGAGCCAAAATGGATACGGGAGAGAGATGCGTATATGTATATGTATATATATATATACGAAGTGCAAGTTAGTGGTTGCATATGGGTGTATACAAATGAAATACAATCAAGCGGTGTAAACATCTTAAACAAACGCAACATCGGCCAACACTCTGAGGTTTCCAGAGCGGTCCCCTACCCGAGTACCGATGTTTTTGACACAAGGGAAGAAATGCAGGCACAATCTCGTTCAGGCAGGTCGAATCACATACGAAAAAATATAGTAATATAGTGAATAGTATAATGCACAACCTTCGAAAACAACAACTTATACAAATCCCGATCCTGTGATATTGGACAACACCTTTCCCACCAAATACTACTTAGATATGAACCAATCCATAAGCTTATAAACCAAAGAAGGGGACCTGATTATATAAACAACAACCATTTAGGTACCCCAAGCATATATTATAATAAATAAATATTTGAACCTGCGTGAAGCCCATAATCACAAAAAACTTAGAGAACACATACAACTTACAAAACCGTTAAGCTCTTCAACTTATGGGTGTATCTTCGTACAGGAATGTTCATCGCCGTGAGGTGCTCCACTGCAGCTCCTAGGGATGCAACTGCGAATCTGCGCTGAGGACTTCCATCATCTGCACCGAGCTGTTGCGCACACCGTTGACCTCGACGATTCGGTCGCCCTTCATCACCTGGAGTGTCAATTTACTGTATATATTACTATTGGATTTATACCTCACTTTCTCTCTATATATATACATATATTGTTTTTATTTTTTTTGTATGGAAATCTGCTGAAACTCTCCATGCACAAGCTGCGCAAGAAGAGTGCGGAAGAGTGCACATATATATATATATATATATATATTTATGGTCCAGGGTTCCAGGGTTTCGTGCCCCTGCGAGAAGATGGTATTGGTCCCAGGGCGTCGTGGTTGCGGCCTTAGGGCCACGAATCAGGCCACACCCACACATACAACCACATGGGGAGGGGGGCCATGAAACAACAGCTTCTGGAGGCGACCCGAAAACATGATGGGGGATCATGCAGTGGCGGCCTTAGGGCTGCAAATAGGTCGTTGAAATTTGGCTCTTAAGCGGAAAAGTTCACCTTCAATTTAATTCTAGCCCGCCCACCCCACCCCACCTGCGCCCCTCCCTCAAAACAGGCATTTCGTATAGTCACGAATCCTGTAACAAATCCAAAATTGCGGAAGCCCAGACCCCAACAAATTCACACACACACACACACACCAAGTCAACAATTCACACTGTTTTGTTTCTGGAAATCTGGGTTTCAGATCCCGGGACTGATCCCATCGGGTTCTGCTCAGTGTGCCGTGCAAGAATTGTTGTATTTATGCGTCCATGACACCTATATGGACCCCAATGGTGCCAGACATGTGTTAGTGACACTGCTCCCCCTTCTTTTTGTTTGAATGTGCTCGAATGTTGCAGGGCAGGACTGCTCACACCGTTGATCTCGAAAGCTTGGTCGCCCTTCATCACCCGCCAATTCGTTTTCATCATCCCCTAACCAACGCTACGTTGAAGGTTCTATATATTATCTTCCTAAGAGAACGGGTGCCAGGAGACTGTAGCCTAAAGGTGCAAGATCTTGGTTTTTTCTGCAAATCTTGGTTTTTAGATCCATGGACTGATCCCATTGGGGACCTGCTCAGGATTCCGTGCAAGGATGGCTGTATTTATGCATCCATGACAACTATATGGACCCCAATGGTGCCAGACATGTGTTAGTGACCCTGCCCCCCATTATTTTTGTTCAAATGTGTTTGAATGTTGCAGAGCAGGACTGCTCACACCGTTGATCTCGAAAATTCGGTCGCCCTTCATCATCTGCCAATCCATTTTCATCATTCCCTAAACAACGCTACTGAATGTCCTATATATCTCTTCTGGAGAAAATGCGAACTTGGGCTACCCAGCCAAATCTGGTGCCACCAGCCTGTAGCCTAATGAGTAAGTGGGCTACCACGCCCAAATCTACTGCCACGAGACTGTCGCCTAAGAGACTGTAGCCTAAGCTTAAGTGGGCTACACAGCCCAAGTCTGGTGCCACAAGACTGTAGCCTAAGAGACTGTAGTCTCAGATGCTGTAGTTTTACGAGTAAGTAGGCTACCCAGCCCCATTCTGGTGCCACGAGACCAAAGCCTAAGAGATTGTAGCCTCATAAGTAAATGGGCTACCCAGCCCAAATCTGCTGCCAGGAGACTGTAGCCTAACAGACTGTAGCCTAACGAGTAAATGGGCCACCCAGCCCAAATCTGGTGCCACGAGACTGAATTTATTAAGCCTAAGGAGTAACTGGGCTACCCAGCCCGAATCGGGTGCCACATGGTGCCACCAGACTGTAGCCTAAGAGACTGAGGGTTAGCCTTACGAGTAAGTAGGCTGCCCATCCTAGATCTGGTGCCACAAGACTTCAGCCTAAGAGACTGTAGCCTAGTGAGTAAGTGGCCTACCCAGCCCAAATCTGGTGCCACGAGACCGTAGCCTAACGAGTGAGTGGGCTACCCAGCCCAAATCTGGTGCCACGAGACTGTAGCCTAAGGGACTGAAGCCTCAGTAGGTGGGCGACCCTGCCAAAATCTAGTGCCGAGACACAGTAGCCTACGAGACTGTAGCCTAACGAATAAGTGGGTTACCCGTCCCGAATATGGTGCCACGAGACTGTAGCCTAACAAGTAAGTGGGTTACCCAGCCAAACATCCTGGTGCCACGAGACTGCAGCCTGAGAGACTGTGGTCTAAGAGACTGTAGCCTAACGAATAAGTGGGCCACCGAGCCCAAATCTGATGCCCCAAGACTGTAGCCTAAGAGACTATAGCCTACCGAATAAGTGGGCTAGCCATCCCAATTCTGCTGCCACGAGACTGTAGCCTCAGAGACTGTAGCCTAACGAGCAAGTGACCTACCCAGCCCAAATCTGGTCCCACGCGATTGTAGCCTAAGAGACTGTAACCTAACGAGTAACTGACCTACCAAGCCCAAATCTGGTGCCATGAGACCGTAGCCTAAGAGACTGTAGCCTAACGAGTAAGTGGGCTACCCAGCTCACATATGGTGCCACGAGACTGTAGCCTAATGAGTAAGTGGGCTGCCCAGCCCAAATCTGGTGCCACGAGACAGTAGCCTAACGAGTGAATGGCCTATCCAGCCCAAATCTGGTGCCACGAGACTGTAGCCTAAGAGACTGTGGCCTCAGAAGTAAGTGAGCCACCCAGCCCAAACCCGGCGCTACGAGACTGTAGCCTAACGAGTAAGTGGGCCACCCAGCCCAAATTTGGTGCCACGAGACTGTAGCCTACTGGGCCTGGCCGCCTGAGAGACTGCTGCCTGAGAGACTGTAGCCTGATGAGTAAGTGGGCCACCCAGCCCAAATCTGCTGCCACGAGACTATAGCACAAGACACTGTGGCCGACGAGACTGTAGCCTAACCAGTAAGTGGGCTACCCATCCCAAATCTGGTGCCACGACTGTGGCCTAAGAGACTGCAACCTAACGAGGAAGTGGGCTACCCAACCCAAATCAAGTGCCAAGAGAATGTAGCCTGAAAGACTGTCACCCAGAGACTGTAGCCTAATAGAATGCAGCGTAACGAGTAAGTGGGCCATCCAGCCCAAATCCGGTGCCACAAGACTGAAGAATAAGAGACTGTAGCCTACCGACTAAGTGGGCCACCCAGCCCAAATCTGGTGCCACGAGACTGTAACCTAAGAGACTGTAGCCTAAGAAACTGCAGCCTAAGAGACTGTAGCCTAAGATACTGTAGCCTAATTACTAAGTGGGCGATCCAACCCCAACCTGGTGCCACGAGACTTCAGCCTAAGAGACTGTAGGCTAACGAATAAGTGGGCTACCCAGCCCAAATCTGGTGCCACAAGACTAAAGCCTAAGAGATTGTAGCCTACCGACTAAGTGGCCTACCCAGCCGAAGTGGTGCCACGAGACTGTAACCTAAGAAACTGTAGCCTAAGAAACTGTAGCCTAAGAGACTGTAGCCTAAGATACTGTAGCCTAATGACTAAGTGGGCTATCCAGACCAAAGCTGGTGCCACGAGACTGTAGCCTAAGAGACTGTAGGCTAACAAATAAGTGGGCCACCCAGCCCAAATCTGGTGCCACAAGACTAAAGCCTAAGAGACTGTAGCCTACCGACTAAGTGGGCTACCCAGCCCAAATGTGGTGCCACGAGACTGTAACCTAAGAGACTGCAGCCTAAGAGACTGTAGCCTAAGATACTGTAGCATAATGACTAGGTGGGATACCCAACCCAAAGCTGGTGCCACGAGACTGTAGCCTAAGAGGCTGTAGGCTAACGAATAAGTGGGCCACCCAACCCCAATCTGGTGCCGCAAGACTAAAGCCTAAGAGACTGTAGCCTACCGACTAAGTGGGGTACCCAGCCCAAATGTGGTGCCACGAGACTGTAACCCAAGAGAATGTAGCCTAAGAAACTGTAGCCTACGCGACTGTAGCCTAAGATACTGTAGCCTAATGAGTAAGTGGGCTACCCAGCCCGAATCTGGTGCCACGAGACTGTAGCCTGAGAGACTCTAGCGTAAGAGACTGAAGCCTAATGAGTAAGTGGGCCACCAAGCCCAAATCTTGTGCCACGAGACTGTGGTCTAAGAGACTGTAGCCCTGGAATAAGTGGGCCACCCAGCCCACATCTGGTGCTACGAGACTGTAGCCTAAAAAACTGTAGCCTGAGGGACTGTAGCCTAACGAATAAATGGGCTACCCAGCCCAAATCTGGTGCCACGAGACTGTAGCCTAAGAGACTGTAGAGACTGTAGCCTAAGAGCCTGTAGCCTGACGAGTAAGTGGGCTACTCAACCCAAATCTGATGGCACAAGACTTGAGCCTAAGAGACTGTAGCCTAGCCTAAGAGACTGTAGCCTAGGAGAATGTAGCCTAGGAGACTGTAGCCTAAGAGCTCGGGCAGTTGGTCCACCCGAATACAAATCTGGTGGTGCGAGACTGGAGCCTATATACAGTTCTACAACTTCGTGGTTTAGGGTGTGCCGCAAGGGTGTCATTATGAGACTTATATGGAATTCTATGTCTATATACTGGATTATTTTGTTATACAAATCAGCCGCAACAAGTGTATCCGCTATCGAGAAATTCGAAATGGGAACTATAAACACATGACGCAACACATTCCACATTCATGCGACGCCTTGCAAACTATTATGTACTGATGCAACGCAATGTGAAATCATGTGAAAGATTAAAATTTAGGGGAACACCATGCGATTACACACATATGTCAAATGTGCGAAACCATGCGAACCAACTCAACATATTACGAAATAATGCAGCATCTTACACCTAGTTCCAAATCTTACAAAACTCAATGAATTTCATATCTGCTCATATTTTCGTCGACAAACATGTCACATTTGTTCACCTTGCCCATTGCCCTATTATTGGATGCCTTAAAATACTACACATTTCGCAACCTCTCCCCTCTCCGTTGGGGCACGCCGTCCAATGGTTCCAAAATCTGCAAAATAAGTAACACGAACACATCGGATAAATAGGGCTTGCAATCTTCGAATTTCCATCCTTTCAGGATGGACTGAAGCCCAAGGCTGCTCAGACAAGCAACAAGCAAATTGAGCTAACCTTTGTTCACTGATCGTTTACTTGCAATATCTAGATCCGGGAGGGTCGGAGTTCCATTGAATTTGCCGCTAGTTGCATGTACGTAGCTATTGCGGAAGCCCGGTTCATGCCCCAAAACAGATCATGGATCTTGTCCAATCTATGTGTTTTCAAAGTGTGACCGAGCAAGACCGGGAGCAGAGCACAATTGGATATCAAACGAATACGTGTAGCTGCAACTTATGGCCATTACCATTGTTCAACGTTGTAAATGTTTAACCGTTGGCCCCCATAGGTTCAAACTTGTCGTATCTGAGCTAGTTCCACCAACTAAAATAAAACATGAAAACGAAAACTCCGAGGCCATAGGTGGCTGCATATTCCATCGTTTGAAAGCGAATTGACACATGACTGGAGGGCATAATTGACTGACTTGTCAATGAATACTCAATAAATTGTCAAGTATTGCATTTGGTGTCACCTAATTTGATATGCTTTGAGTTTCCCTATAGGCCCTAATGTGCCCCACTTCAATCCCGATGTAACTGCAGCTTTAACCCCAACACGTCCTGGGGAGGTGTTGATATGCATGAGCCCATTTTGAGCCATGACGACCCTGACTATAAACATTTCGGCTAGTTGTCGGACTGATATATATATATATATATATATATATATATATATATGAAACCGGTATGCTAGATTCATTGGCAAATATCCCATTGGTGGTGAACTACCTCTGTTCAAGGGCCCGGGCCCACCGGGGCCACATGAGCCCGGGCCCCAATGCCCTTGAGGCCCGAGAAGGACACCGTCAAATCCAAATCACCTTTACGGTTTGACGAAAAGGTTATTTTAAGCTTCCCGGTTCATGGGGAGTCTTGTTTAAGCTTTACGACCCAGAAAACTGATACACTCAACAATGACATTTACTAAGGAACCCAGAGTGAAGGTTTGCGTGTATTAGTGATTGCATGATGTGCGATGTGTTCTCCTCTTCATCGCCCTATCTCATATTATATGCTATCGAGTTGTTTATTCGGACAGGGAGCCATGGAGAAGGAGCACCGAGTGCCTAAGCCCATGCAACGTTCGAAGTTCAAGAGGCGGAAGGAGGAAGGAGGAGCAGAGGAGATGGAAGATGGAAAAGGAAAGAAGGAGGATGGAGGAGCGACGAGGGAGGGGAAAAAGAGGGAGGAGGGAGAAAGAGGTAGGAGATAGGGCTGGACTAGGCTGTGCTGGCTGGACTGGGCTGTGCTGGCTGGACTGGGCTGGCTGCATAGCCTGGGCCTTACATATCGCAGGCGCATTTATAGATCTCTCTCCATATATGCACACATACACGAAGGCCCGCCGACCTTTCGTGACATATTTTCCTCCAGCATGCAATGTAATATGTATCGCACCTGAAAGATCGGGGAGGCAATGAAAGAAACATGTGTCGATGCTTGTTTGTCTTAATGTTGGAATCCTGGGATACGATTGCCGTGTAACATTAACGACCTCCACGAAATGTTGCAATCGTATGACATGTCAAGAGTCTGTAGTATTTGCCCATTTGTGTCACATGTGCGTGGCTGTCCCATGGAATGCATGCGCATATTTACGGTCACACTGTTCGAAAGACATTATGTGTTCTTCTCTTTCTGCACGGTTTCATTGACGATGTCATCATTACGTGCCTTCATTTACGATGTCATGCACAAGACCGCAAACAACACGCAATGAATCGACGCCATTTGGCGTCCTGCAAAGACTCCCTACAAAGTGTGGGTTCCTGTTACCACCGCTGTACCTCGCTGGAGCACGGCCAGGCTCTGCTGCACCATTTTCTGCACAAGCAATGCCAGGCCTTGGCCTCGCCAAGTGTTGGCATGGCCATGGCTTGGCATGGGTCTGAGCATCCCACAGATTGCCTCAGAGCCTCATTTCAGTCCTGCTCCAGCATCACTCGACTGCCAAGGCACCAAGCTCCAGGTGCAGCCTTCCTGCACTCTTGCATTTACATTGCCATGCCATGCTCTGGCAGGCCAATTTCTTCCAAACTGCGATGTGCGGTGCGGAGGTCTTGTCTGTGAGGATATTATGTACACAGCCACAGTTTGGCCAACCCTCTTGCAAGCGCTCCACATTGCATCGAGTAGCCCCCAATCGCAGAGGAGTAAGACTTGCCTCAATCGTCCTCTGGCTCCTCTTTCACTGCCGTCACCCATGCTGGCTTGATGGCAGGCACTGGTGGAGGATGGCGCCATCTACAGCGCCTCCCTCTGCGGCACACACCACGCAGCTGAAAGTCCCAACATATCTCGTAGTCTGAGCTCACCCAACGGTTCACCTGTTGCAATCGAGGTCGGCCTCCGCTGTTCTGCCCAGCAGCAAGGCATGGTCTCTTTGCCATGAAGGACTCGCTCACCATGAGTTCTTCATCTCCAACAACTCTTCGTTTCTGGCCGTGCATGGCCTGCTGTCCATTTCGCGGCACAGCCTTACTGACAGCGATCTCCGCCTGAGCTTTAGCAAGCTTCTCACGCAAACTTTTTGCGTTGCGGACTTCTTGTTCACTCGCCTTCTTCAAGCGTAAGGAAGTGGCATTTGCATCCTTGAGCTGCTTACGAAGTGCTGCCAACTCAGAATCGGCCTCCTCCTGGTCGGCCGCTGCTTTCTTCAATTGAGAGCGCAACTCCACCTGATCTCCAGCATCCACTGCCCCCTTTCTCTCCGCTGCAACCACCCGCAACCTCTCAACCTCTGCTTGCAGGTCATTTATGGTGTCCCGGGCCTTTGTAAGTTGTTCTATGCTGCTGCGGGATGCCGTCGCCTCGGCTTCCCGCCTCCGCGCATCATCTGCATGCAAGGCACGGAGCTTGTCAAGTTCCTCGTCTCTCGCCTTCGCTCCAGCATCTTCAGACTCTGCTGAAACCCGCAGCGTCTGCACCTCTGCTTGCAATTGCACAATGGTGTCATGAGCCTTCCCCGCCTCACCCTCCCGCCTCTCTGCTTGGTCTGCCAGGGCGGAACGAAGCTTCTCCAACTCATCACTGTCAGCTTTCTGTCCGGCAGTTGTGTCGCGGAACTTTGCAATTTCGGATTTGAGTTTCTGCACTTCATCGCCCTGTGCAGCATGAGCCTTTTCAAATTTGTCGCTTCGATTTTTTTCTGCGGCAATTGACTCACGAACCCTTGAAACTTCAGCCTCCAGCCTCTGCACCTGTGCAGCATGACCTTGCTCGAGACCATCAGCTTTAACCCTCTCTGCCGCAATGGCATCTCGTGTCTTCGCAGCTTCGACTTCAAACCTTTGGGTTTCTTCTAATTGCATTGCTCGCAGACGCTCAAGCTCCTCACTTGTTGCCATTGCCATCACATTTTTCTGCTCTGCAACTGCATGTAACGTCTTCAACTCTGCCTGCAACTGAGCGATGGTATCAAGCGCCTCCGCGGCCTCGGACTTCACCCTGCCAGCTTCATCCATTTGCACTGCGCGCAACCGATCAAGCTCATTGGCATTTGCCTCAGCTGTGGCGGTTGCATCGCGGGCCGAGGCAACTTCGGATTCCAGCCTGTGCAACTCATCTGCATGTACTGCGCGAAGTTTCTCGAGCTCAGCCTGTTTGGCTTTCTCGGCAACAACTTCCCGCTCTGTAGCTGCTGAACGCATCTCCTCCAACTCCGCATTCAACTGAGAGTTCCTGGCATGTAACTTTGAGGCCTCATCGGCATTGGCCTTATTTTCTGTAGTGGCAACTCGCAATCCTTCCAATTCTGACTGCAGCTGAGAGATGGTATCGCGGGCTTTTGCTGCCTCATCCGCCATTTTCTGTACTACTTCATCAGCCTCCGCAGCATGAGTCTTCTGAAGCTCTTCTGTGCGCATCTTCTCCGCAGCCTCACGATAAGTTTGCAGAAATCTATTGTTGAAGTCCCGTAATGTGAAAGCGAAACCCGTCGGAAACCTACGACTCTCAAAGAAAATGAAAGATGTATGATCAATTTGTGGCATCCGTTCTTCAAAAGTTCATTTCCCCTAGAGGGTCGACCAACAAACCACCCACAATACAAAATCACAAGACCACAAACTTATAAGCCAAAAAACAGCACCAAATTATACCTAATCACAATTTGCATACCAACACCTATAAAATCAATAGTTAAACAAATCAACCATCCTAATAAGTTGGGCCTCTGCTGCAGAATGTATCGTCGCGAGTTCCCCTTGCAACTGAGAGATGACAGCCTCCAGCCTCAGTGACTCATCTGCATGCACAATGCGAAGTTTCTGCAATTCATCTTCTTTGGCACTTCTTGCAGCAGCTTCCTCCGTCTGAGCTGTACGAAGCTGATCAAGTGTGTCGCCCATGGCTTTTGCTTTACCAGTTTGTGCGGATTTCACGAGGATCTGTATTTATTAAATCAATTATTTATTAAAGACATTCAATTATTTCACGATTGGCCTAGCCAGGACATGCAAACACCATGCCAATATATTCTAATGCAATACCAGAGCAGGAGGCCGAGGCCGAAGGCATGGTGTTGGTATGTCCTTGTTAGGCCGAAAATTCCAATGAATATACGAGTTGGCCTTGAAGGCCAATTAACTGCCTTATGATGATCAAATGAATCTTAGCACCAATTTCACGCTCCGCCGCCGCATGCGATGTCTCAATCTCTGCCCTCAATTGAGAGATGGTATCATTGGCCTTTGCTGCTTCAGTCGCTGCGCTCTGTGCCTCTTCAGCCTGCGCCGCAAGAAGCTGCTCTATCTTATCATCCTTAGCCTTGTAACATTTTATGCAATTTCTGGCAATCTCATGCAAAACCGAAGAAAAGACATGACAGTTGGAATTTCACAATATTTACATAATCGTTGCATATACATTTCATAATTTAGACATCTGTACGGGGGGGGTACGGGGGGCCGCAGGGATGGCATGTCCCCCCCCCCCCCCTCCCCACATATGCCCAAATCAAGAAAAGTTGATGAAATTCTTATGAGCACATTACGAAACGACCGGTGTTCAGAATATGTTCATATTCCTTTTGGTACTGTATGGACTAGCAATGGAGTGCGCATTTCATGTATTTGATGATTGTGTGTTATTAGGAATCTCCCATATCACCAACCTTGTTTGTAACATCAAAGCGGCATTGAAGATTCAACGAATGAGCACTTGTACAAATTATACACAATGTCATATTATGCACATCTGATCACCGATCCACAAAATCAAATCATTCCATGATTTTTCCTTGAATTGGGGTATATGTGGGTGGGGTGGACGAGGGGGGCCACGGGGGGAGGGGGGAGAGGGAGGCGGGTGCCCTCCGCCCACCCACATATGCGCAATGATGAACATATGACGATGAACATATGTTGAAATGACCGCATTGCATGGAGAGCATTTGTCGTGTTTGGTGTTTGTGTGGTATCAGGAATCATCACTACCACTAAACTTGCAATTTGTAACATCAATGTGGTCTTGAAGATGCAAACACATCACATTTTCAGAAACTATGAAGACTTCATGCAACTATGAATGACAATACATGAAATGGACAATTTTATTATGTTGTCATAATCATTTCGTAAGCCGTTCAATTTGTTTTGCATCTGTGGAAGGGCGGCGGGAGCGGGGTCGGCCTGTTTTGTTTTGTTTCTCTTTCTTATGAAGCATCCTGTCTAGCCGCCAGCCATCTAGAATGCATCAAGCACGGGCGTCACTTGCATCCTCATGCGAAAGGAACAACACATGTATTCTGCATTTATAGAGTAGTGGCGTGTTCTAGTAACCAGAGACACAGTTGCAGAGGGTGATGACTAGGTGCCATCCCTTAGTCGGAGCTGGACCATCCACTACTGGATCTCGCCACATCGATGATTTCACTGTTAGTGTATACTGATGCATCATCCGAAAATACAAACTGAGTCTGGTTCCTTTGGAAGCGATCAAGCTCATCTACCTTAGGTTGGATTGTGTGCCGTAGAGTTGTTTTGCATTCATGTATATGCTTATAAGGCCATAGTGTAAACCGGCAGGAGCCTTCCCATATTTATAAGCTCGTAGATTGTAGTTGGGCTTCCCATACCTATGCGGTGCACATGGGTCATAAAGCTTGACTAGTTTGTTGACTGCGGTAGCGCCGCATGAAGTTCACAAAAAAAAACTCCATATAGAACTATGGAGTGGGTAGGGTGTGAATACCTGTTGCCTACTGGGTATGAAATATGTTTCAACTCAAGCAAACATGCTAACTGTAGAACATCAAACACATGGGGGGCAGAAGTACACACAGACAAACTTCACTGGGTGCAGTAGATCCTGCTATCCTTTGTGAAGACTCGGTGCAGGCAAGATTGATGCGAAACTCTTTGGAGGGGCAATTTCTTTGATGACCTTAATATTCCTATTTCTTTGAGGCGATAGCTTAGAGATCGCTACATGCCTCTCTTGAAAAGGCCCAGATTAACTAATATGCTTATTAGTGGTGCAGCTATGTCTCTAGGGACAACATGCAAGGCCGCCGCTGTGTCAGCACAAGTGTCAGCTTTGTCATTACCCTTGACATGCCAATCCTTGATCCATGAAGGAGCTTTAGCTTCCTCCTTAGGGGATCGTCTGCTGAGTGGCTAGGCATCCAATAAATATTGAAGTCTACTTGCTTGTCAGCTATTGTGGCGAATAATAGTGACCAAACATCGCTGTTAGCAGCGAACCTTGCTCTGGCTATGCCCTTGTCGTAGGTGTTCTTAGTGATGAGGCTATCAGTGAAGAAGTCAACTTTGGCAGCAAACTTGACTTTCTGCACTGTTAGCACACAAGCAATAAGTTCAGACCTAGGCGGGGGTTGCACTGGGCCACATAGAGGCTGCCAAGAATTGAAACCTGGAGTCAAGTCCGGGTCGACATAGTGTGCTCCTACTCCACATCGCCTTAGGAAGTCGTATGAAGAGTAGGTGCTAGTTCTTCGATGAACTTTTGAGTTTTGATCATGGCTACCTCTTCTATCTGTCCCAACTGTGGACAGGTCCAGTAGCAGTGCCCTTTATCTGGCGAGACATGTTGGCACAAGGGACATTGCTCCTCTGCGGCTCTGCCTGTAGTATATCATTGACCTAACCGAAGGCTAACTAGCACCTGCTTGAAGTGTTTCAAGTATTGCTAGGTCGTTGTGCTTCTTGTTATGCTTAAGGCTAGAGTTCTTATGTAGGGTTAGGTGCCATAATACTTTGGAGGTGCTTGTGGCAGAGGCATAGTGTCTGGACATATTCCTGCGCTGTTGCTCATGAAAGGAAGCAACTAGTGAGAATATGAGACTGTGCAAGCAACACGGCTCATAGCTGAGGACATCTACGACCCATATGTTCTCCTTAGGACCAGTCCACTGGTTGAAGGCTTCTGATTTCCAACCTAGGGATTGCAAGTAGACTATTAGATGGTTGACAAAGCCTTCACTGTCTTCAGACCCTTCTCACAAGAAGGGACTGGGGGAGCTGCATTTAGCACGTGTTGCCAAGTGTCAGCTAGTTGTGTGAGAAACAGGGCTCTCTTTTCCTGTATTAGGATGTTAAGTAGCTTGAGCCATAAGACATCAAGCTCTTGTATTCCTTTGGCGGAAGGATGAACAGTAACTCCACAGGACACGACTAGGGCAGAATACCTGCACCTACGTGGGCCAAACCTTGCAGCATTAGCGGCTGCTATTTCAAGGTGCATCCAATCTGTACCATCTAGGCCAGACCCCTGGAATCCCCATGTAGATTGGGAGTACCCTGCTCCAGAGAACAAGACTCTTGTTCTTCTGGAGATGTTAGCTAGCGTTGTCATCTTCTTAAGTGGCCCGTTGACTCTTTTCACAATATTTTTAAATAGGTGTCTCCTTTGGGTAGTGCTACCAAAGGAGAATCCTACCCCTAGATCCCTCCTATTGTTTCTCACTTTGTAAAGTTGCAGGCTGTGTATTAGATCTACAAAGTCTAAAACTGAGAGGAGCATAGCTTTCATAGCACCCTTAGCTGTGCCTGCTGACAGCTGGGCAGTGTCATCTACATATACTTTGGGCAGGGCTGAGGGGTGATCGACTGTTAAGTCTGACAAGCCTGCAAGCAAGAGTAGCCTAGTAAGAGCTACCGAGTGCTTGCACCCTGCTTGTATTGAGGTATTGATAAGTATGGGTGCACCGCAGAATCCGCCACACTGGATGATCCTAGGTGCTAAACGCTGATGTATAGTTAGCATCATGTCAGTAGAGGAAAACCTAATCCATACGCTTTGTTGATTGGGAAAGGAATGTGGATGATGTCAAAGAGATTTGCCATATCATGAAAGACTCCTATGACCTGTTCTTGTGTGTAGCTGTAGACTTCAGCTTCTTGGTTTCTGTAGGCTGCTGCAATAAGTGCAGACTTACCTTTGCCTGCAGTGTCTGATTGACATGTCATGTGGTCTTCCCAATCTTCTACTTCATATCTGCCTCTCAGGCGCATTCTGTAGAGCAGTGGCGTTTTGCTGATAGTTCTAAGCCCTCCTCCGGGTTTCCCTAAAATAGCCTGTAGGTTAGTAAGGTTTTGGATAGGTTGGGCTGCTTCTTAGTTGTTTAGCTTCTGTCGGCAGTTTCCTAAGTTCAGTAGCTGTCCACATGTCTATGCCTTTAGTGTATTCAGGGAAGCCAAGCAGGGCTCCTGCTAGGTCTGTACTGTCATATGACCTAGAGTAGTCTTGGTTGGAAAGTGCTAACTTGATTTTTTAGCAGCTCATTTACTACATCTGCTAGCTCTGGCGAGTTGGCTGGATGCCACATGGCGTGCCAAGCTTCTGATTGGGCTGCTAGGTGTTTAGTCGGCGAGTAGTCTAAACATTGCAAGGAATGGTTATCAATGGATATACATGGTTCGATACCTTTAGATGTATAGGCAACCATTTTGGAACCTCCTTTCGACAAGCATGTTGACAGAGTTTACACCCTCTAGAGTGGAGGCATAGGCAGTTTCTCTGGCTAACTTAGTTTCTAGCAGTGTGAGCTGCTGAAATAAATAAGCTTTAAGAGTGTTTATATTAGCTTTAGAAGAGACAAGGATATGTGCTAGGCAGATCCAACCGCTGTCCTCTAACATTTCGTGGATGAATGTATTAGCAAAGGTCTCTGTAGGGTTAGCTATAATGACTTTGCTATTAATAAATTCTGAAAAAATCATTAGTTTGAATGCCTTATTGTGATATTCATAAGGCGAAGTGGCTATTTTGATAGCCTGATTCACTTCTGCTACCTCCACTAGTGTGTCCTCTATAGACATGAGGTCTGGGACAGCCATTAGTACTTTGGCCATGTTTACAAACTTAGGAAATTAGCTTCTGCCCATGTGTTTTCCAAGCTGTTCCTTAGGAATGCCGGCTACGCTTAGAACATGGAGCACAGTTTGTAAAGCATTTTGTGTGAGTTGATCCCCGATCTTGAATAGTGCCTTTAGTAGTTGAGGCAGAGGATGCCCTAGTATGGCGAATCCTGTCTTGTGTTTCTGGTCTTTTAGTATCCCTTGAGCCAGTTTGTTTGTCTCTGTCTTCCTGTGACAGAGCAGTCAGCCTTAGTTGAAATTGGTCAAAAGGCAAGGGTAGAGGGATATGTATCCTAGTGCATGTAACGAGGGCTGCACCACTAAATTTCAATAATACCCATAGCGGGGACCAAAAGGGGCAATAGTTCAAGCTTCGACTATCGTTGTGTACATAGTCCCTGTGATCAATTTTCCGAGTGCCATTGTTGATAGTGCCCCCCTGGTAGGTTTATTGCTACTGGAATCTTAGGTTATGTGCGTGCAAGAAACCCAAGTTTCCTAGGTCATGTATATCTATATTATAATCACCAAAATTGCACAAGTGGTAGATTCAGCAGGTTCTTAAGGACAACACACTGCTGCATAATTGAAAGAGTGGCTTTACTTAGATCCTCACCAACCCTTAGATACACAGTACATCATATAACTTGTCTCTTGTGCGCAGTTACTATCTCAGCAGCGATAGCCAACTCTACAGTAGACACCGCCTTAATAATATTCCATATTTCCTGTGAGACGTCGGAAGAATTAACACTATTACGTACGTCGGAAGAATTTCGCGCAAGTATTTCCCCTTCATGTGTTCCTGTAGGGGTAGAACGGGCTGCATTAGAGCATGCATTGTAGAACAATGCATTCCAATATGACTCATTAGCATTTGCATATTTTTGCGTGTTTCCAGCAATCCTACTACATAAAATTCCTATGATTTTGGATATCATTCCGGACTTTAGTACTGACAAACGTGATGTTTGCTAGAAAACAATTTAACCCATTAGATGTATTGATTGGAATAGTTTCATCTAAAAGGTTAACTGTTTAGGGGGGTCTTCCTTGGTGTATTTTAGGGTAACATAGTGTGGCTTATACATCTGTCCTTCATCTGCATAAGTGTATAAAGGTTGTAGCCCAGGCCCCCATCTAATCTACCCAGTGGGTCTCTTAGCTTTTCAGGCGGCTTGGAGTCCCCTTCAATCAAGCTAACACACTCAAGGGGCACGCGGGTGGGAGACACCTTTGCTACACCTTTAACCTTACCGTTAAAATAACAAGTAGGCTTGCCCTTAGGAGTTCTACTATAATACGCAGCCCAAATAATATGTGTTATTTCCTTAGAACTTTGCATGAGATGCTCCGGCCTATCTGGCAGCTGTGTCAAACAGGCATCAGGCAACATCTGTGCGACTATAGCTGGATATTCCTTGGATTCTGAGGTCACCTCCATGAAGGAACCCTTTGGGGTGGGGGGAAGTCATTAGAAGTATAGGTAAGCTTAGGCAATTCCCAGTGCCATTGGCTGGGTGGCCAATGGTACTGGGAAGGCATAAGCCCCCTCTACTTCTTTAAATTCAGAACTGGGTCACTCTGTAGGATTGTCACTCAGAGCCGCTGTAGGAATATCCATAGCAGTAAAATTGCCAATTCCCTGACTCTCATGAGACCCTAAACTAGGTGCAACCGCCGGGCCGGACAACCCTGGGGAGGTGGCGAGCACCAAGGGGTAGCCAGGGGGAAAGGCAGAGGCGGCCGGGAGCGACACCGACAAACCCAACAAAACATTAAAAACCATTCCACGTACAGTGCGTAGGATGGGCCTGTAGGTCGGGGAGGGCGGTGTCGCCCAGCTTGCACCTCAGTCCTTCAAGACTGGTGCTTCCTCCCTTTCCGTCGGCTCTTCCTTAGCTTCCTTATTCGGGGTAGTAGGATTGGACTTTACAATGCCGAGGGCCTCCGACGTCTCAGGGGCAGTCACGGCATCGAGGACATTGGCCTTGTGAACCGTGATGCCCTGCTGCCAAATGTCCATAGAGATGGCCGTCTTGGTCACGATTTCCTTAGCCTGTAGCATCCACTCGGGTGAATCCAAAAGAGTGGGATCCCCAAGCGCTTTGCTGAGGAACTCCACTTCAACATCGGTGGCCATGATTTTCTGCCACACTGTATCGGTGTCCGATGAGGTGAGTGAGGTGTTGCCTGCTGCCTTCTTGCGACGGCTGCTCTTCGGGGCCTTGGAGGTGCCGAAGCCAACAGAAGCCACTTTGAGAGCTGCATCTCATTCCTCAGGCTGCTGTGCTGCTCCTCTCTTCGATGCCCCTAGATCCTGGCGGATTTCCATAGGTGTAGGTGTAGTGCCTATGGGCCCGATGTTGGCTGGCCCCCCAGATGGGCCAAGCATGCCATGGCCATGCTGGGCAGCAGCTGTCCGCTCTGTATCATGCCTTAGAGCTCCTTCTGCTGTAGCACCATGTAGCACCAGCCACATAGACTCTAGCTCCCTCAGCTAGTTCGCTGGCAACCGCCCTAGCTCTACCGTCTGGAGCCAAGGACACCCGCTTGTAGAAGTCGACTGTTTCTTCGGTGGATGCCCTTAGAAGCTCTTTGTGCTCGGCTATCTCAGCAATCCAAGAAGAGTCTCGCACTTGTTCACAGTAGAGGACCCGCTCTTGGGCTTCGACAACTTCCTGTTTGGCAGCATGTAAAGCACTTTCTGCCGCTGCCAAGCACATCTGGTCCTCAGCCACTCACATATGCAACTTCTGTGTGGTCATCCCCATGTTTTGGCCGACTGTGAGGTCCGTAGGCTGCTTCCTCGCGTCAGCTGGCTCCGGCTCTGCCTCAGATTTGTCCTTAGAATCCTTGGGGTGCAAGTGAAGGTCCATGATTCAAAGTCCTCTGTAGACACTCTGCCACTATCGCATAGCTGGGGTCGCTCACTGCCTTAGTTTCGAGCTCATTGATTTGCTGAATGACGGACATAGACATCCGATCTCGCTCGGTCATCGGGAGGCCTTCCAGTGTAGCATGACCGTAGGTCCCTCGGTTTCCATAGGCAGCATCCGAGGGGCTGACACCTTCGAGACCTTCGATTGGCTCTAGAATTTCAGCCTGCTGCTCCAAATTCACTTCAGGAGCTGCTGAACTAGCAGCAACTGAATGGGGTGTGTCTGCCCAGGACAGCCTGTTAGCCGATCTGCCTGACCTCAGAGAAGTAGTAGAATTTGCTGTCTTCAAGGTAGGCTTGAGGCCCTGCTGCAGCAAAAGCCTGCCTGTAGGAGTGCCTGCAGGGTCGCCACCTGCTGCCGCTTGCCTGTTCAGGTAAGCCTGCCACGGTGCCCTTAGTGCAAGGTGGGGCATGATGCCGGCTGCCAGGTCTCCCGCCTTTGCAATTCCGTAGCTGCCTCTGCACATGCCGTTATCGAAGTTTGCACCTCGAGCTGAGGCGGTGGTGGCTTTGCTGCAGCTGGAGGTGCCTTAGCTGGTGGCTTCGCTTTAGTTGGGGGAGCTCCTGCAGGTGCAGGAATAGCCTCTCCCTGGTGCTGTGCTTTCCTCGGTATATCCTTAGGCTGATTGGCGACGTCTGGCAATACTGGCTCGTTGGCAGCTGGTACCCGCCTTGGCTAATGCGATTGCCTTCAGGAGGGACCGATAGCCCTCTTGGCCCCCTGGATGCTGGCCTTTGGCCCCTGGTGGGAGCCCTAGAGTTGGGCCGCCTCTTTTGCTTAGTTACCGTAGTCACCCTAGATGGGGGTATGGACATTGCAATCTCATAGATGGGGGTATGGACATTACGTAGTCACCCTAGATGGGGGTATCACCCTAGATGGGGGTATGGACATTGTAATCCAACGATTCTTGCAACTGGAATCCCAGCTGCACATGGTCTTGAACATGTGAGTTCCCGAAGCACCTTTTCAGCGGCCCCCCGTACCACTGGATCATGCCGGGCTGATTGTTCCAGATCATGGCCTGCTGTAGCTCGGGCATGATCTGGTCGTCGCAGTGCATGCACAGTGTAGGTGGCCACATGACTAGCTGCTGCGAGCGAGTAACTGCAGCATAGCCTCGCTCCTGCATGTATGGGCAGTACGGGTTCTTGCAGATGTGGTCCATAGGCACTAGGACACAACCTGCCGACCCGGTAGGATGTTAGAAGCCTATAGCGGTAGGATCTGTGCCATCTGGCGGCCACCGGATGAGTGGGTAGTTTTCTCCTCCTTTGCTTCCCTTAGCTGCATCTGGAGGAGCAGCACCGTTGCCTTGCCCTTGCTGAGCACCCTTAGTCTGTAGGCCAACCGGCAAGGTAGGGGCTTGCCAGGCCTTGCCTCATTTATTGCCTGGCCACACCTTTGCCGTAGGAGCTACCTTTCCAGCTGAACTCTCCTGGGTCATAGAACGGAGGCGTGTTGCCGGCATTAGGTGTAGAAGTGTAGACCGGGACACTTGTAACTGCCCCTGCACTTGTGCCATGCCAATTAACCCATAGATCTGGTTGTGCAGCCTTAGCTCCCTTAGCTCCTGGTGCAGTCGGCATCGTAGAAGTCTGATGCCCGTAAATACCGTAGATGCCGTAGTAGAAGGAAGCAATTGATGCTATTGCCGCGAACAGGGTCGCCCCTGTGGCACTACGGATGCTTAAGCATAAATTGGCCTTGAGCCAAAATAAGGGCGGGGGCGGCCCCTGTCCCCCCAGATATGCACAACTATTGAAAATATGATGACATCATTGTGAACATAATAGGAAATGTCAGACGTCATGTACTGTTCACTGGTTGTTCATAATAAGTTCATACAACTTTCGTATTGCATGAAATAGCACTTGGAGGCCTATTGCATTTATTTGTTGATACTGTGTGGCTGGGACTATTCAATACCAATGGCCTTGAATCGATGTGGTATTGAAGATTCTATACATGAACATGTTCGCAAATTGTGAAACTAGTATGTGCATCTAGTGAAGCATTCATGCACGCGATGATTGCACAATATGTGTAGAATAATTTGGCAATCTGTTCAGGATTCGGTGATATGTGGGTGCGTGGCTCGCGGGGGGATGGGTATGAAATGACAACTTCCACATGTGTGTCATTATGTTTGCATAGCATGGTTCACGAATTGCGAGCATGCTAAATTGTTGAATCTTCAATACCACAGTGATGCGTATACGTCCCACGTATGCCCAACTTCTGAAAGTATGATGAAACAATTATGAACATATTATGAAGTGACAGATTCCATTGCTTGTTCACTAGATGTCTAGGTTGCATGGAGAGGCCATAGAACATGCTTCATTTATTGCTTGATAGCGTGTTCTGAGCAATCTCCAATACCACTAGCATTGCGATCAGCAAGATCAATGTGGCCTCGACTATACGAACCAAAACACAATGTCGCAATGTGTGGGCATGTTAGGCGTCTGTTTCACAAACTTCATGAACTTCAACTTCAATCATTTCATAATGCTTTCATAATGGGCGGCATATGGGGGGGGGGGGCGGAGGGCCGGATGGCGGCGCCCCGCCCAAACACATGTCCAGATTCTGCAAATATGATGAAACCACTGTAAACATATTATGAAATGACGGATTGTAGCTATGGTTCACCATATGCTCATATTATGTCCATATGAATCTCGTATTGACAGGAATAACAGAAGAATGCCCATTTCATTGATTCGCTGATCGTGAGCTATTACGAACCTTGAGTATCACTAACCTTGCAAATTGTAACATCAATGTGGCATTACGTTCTCAACAACTGAGCAGTTTCGCAACTTGCAAGCAAGTCATGCAACTATGATTCCAACTTCATAACATGTTCGCATTTCTTTCATAATGTGTTGCATATGCTTTGCATATGTGGGGTGGGGGGGGGGGGGGCCCCCCCCCCACATGCCCAAATTACGAAAATACAATGAAACAATCATGACCATATGATGAAATGGCCGATCTCATGTATTGTGCACTCGATGCTCATAATGTGCTCGTGGTGGATGGTATCGCAATGGAATACATATTTCATTTATTTAGTGACTGTGTGTTATTAGAACCTTCGATACCACTAACCTTGCAACCTTAGCCTTAGCTGCAACGGTTTCGCTATGTATTGCAGCGCGCACTGTGTCCATTTCTGCCTGCAGCTGCGATACGGTATCATGCGCGTCTGCGGCCTCAGCCGCAAGCCTCTGTACATCATCCTCCTGTGCTGCATGAAGCTTCTCAACTTCATCACCCCTTGCCTTCTGCATACTGACTGCCTCTCGAGCAGTGGTGAGCTCCGCCTCCAACTTTTGCATATCATCAGTTTGTGAGGCACGAAGCTTCTCCGACTCATCACCCTTGGCCTTCTGTGCAATGAGTGCTTCGCGAACCATGGTAATATCCGCCTGCAACGTATGCACATCCTTTTCTTGTGTGGCACAAATATTCTCGATATTATTGCATTTGATCTTCGCTGCAACAGTTTCCTCACGGGCTGTAGCAACTTCGGCCTCCAATCTCTGCAATGCCATGGCAGTTTCACCTTGTGCTGCAGCTTGCGATGTCTCCAGATCCCTTTGTAGCTGCAAGACGGAGGCCCGCGCTTTCATAGCCTCGGCCTCCCATTTCTTGGCCTCCTCGGCCTGCATGGCATTGAGCTTCTCAAGCTCGTCTCTTCGAACCTTCTCCGCCTCTAAACTCTGTCGCTCCTCTGTCTGTTCGCCGCGAAGCCTCTCAAGCTCATCGCCTCGGATTTCTGCCATTCTCTCAAACTCATCGATTCTGGCCTCCAACTTGCTTGCTTCCACCATCTGTGTTGCACAGCGCTTCTCAAGCTCAGCACCCTTGGCTTCGGCTTTGATGACTGCCTCGTTGTTTGTTGCAACTTCAGACTCCAATCTTTGCACCTCATCTCTATGCACTGCACGCAGCTTCGCAAGCTCATCGTGTTTGCCTTTCTCCACAATCTCCTGCTCTGCTGCAGCTGAGCGCAATGACTCGAGCTCTGCATCCAACTGGGTGTTCTTATTGCGGATTTCCACAGCATCACCCTCCAATTGTTGCGTCTTGTCTGCTTGTGCCGCATACATCTTCTCCAGCTCTTCAACTCTGCTCTTATCTTCCGCAGCTGCCTTCTGCAAGCTGCCTAGCTTTGCCTGCAACTGCGAGTTTCTCTCATGGCCTTCCTCTATCTGAGTCTCAAGCTTTCGTACATCATCTGCCCGTGCGATGCTGAATTCCTCAAACTCCTCCGCCTTGGCAGCACGAAGCTTCTCAAGTTCATTACGGCTAGTCTTCGCTGCAGCAGTTTGAGCTTCCGCTGCTGCACGGCACGTCTCCAGCTCTGCTTGCAAATCGGAGTTGACACTGTGAGTTTTCGCCACTTCAGCCTCCCACTTTTGTGTTTCAGACATCTGTGTCGCGCAACGCTTCTCGATTTCATCACATTTGGCCTTTGCTGCGGCAATGGCTTCATCGGTCGTTGCAACTTCAGACTGCAACTTGCGAACCTCCTCTCTGTGCTCGGCACATAGCTTCTCAAGCTCATCGTGTTTGGCTTTAGTCTCGCTCTCTAACTTCTGTGTCTTATCTGTCTGTGCAGCATATAGCTTCGCAAGCTCTCCAGTTCTGGCCTTGTCTGCTGCAGCTGTCACCTGCAATTTCTCTAGCTCTGCCTGCAACAGAGAGGTGGTCCTGCGGGCCTTTGACATCTCAGCCTCCGCTTGCTGTGAATCAGCTATCTGTGCGGCACGAATTCTCTCAAGCTCCTCAAGATGTGCCTGCTGAACAGAAGCCTCATGCTCTGATGCTCCAGAGCGCAGTGCCGCAAGCTCTGCATGCAACTGAGATAAGGTATCATGGGCCTTTGAAGCCTCAATCTCCAACCTCTGCACTTCATCCACACTTGCAGCATGCAGCTTCTCCGCCTCATTATCTCTGGCTTTGGCTGCAGCAGCTTCTTTGTCAGCTGCCATCCGCACCGTGTCTAGCTCAGCCTGCAGCTGATCCATGGTATCCTGAAGCTTTGTTATTTCAACCTTCGACATCTGCCTATCCTCCAACTGAGTAGAGCGGAGCTTCTCAAGTTCATCACAACTGCCTTTCGCTGCAGCAATTTCGCGCTGCGCCGCAGCATGCGACGTCTGTAACTCTGCCTGCAACTCGGAGAGGATGCTGCGAGTTTTTGCCATTTCAGCCTCCAAAGCTTGTGCATCTGCTGCCTGTGCCGTGCAGCGCTTCTCAAGTGCATCACCTTTGGACCTCTCTGCGGCGACAGCATCATGCAATACGACAACCTCAGATTGCAACCTGTCCACCTCATCACGATGCGCATCACGCAATTTCTCAAGCTCATTGTGTCTATCTTTCTCAAAGCCAATCTCGCGATCTGCTGCTGATGCGCGCAATGTCTGCAACTCTGCACTCAACTGAGAGATCTTATCATGGCTCTCCGACACCTCGCCCTCCAACTTCTGGATCTTATCTGACTGTGCAGAAGAACGCTGCTCAACCTCTTCAAATCGAGTCTTATCTTCTACGGCTTTCTCCTGCAACGTTTCCAGTTCTGTCTGCAAATGCGAGACGGCATCATGGGCCTTTGTCGTTTCAGCCTGCAACTTCTGCGCCTCATCCACACGGGCGTGCTGGGCCTTCTCCGCAGAAGCCTCACGATCTGATGCCACAGAGCGCAATGTCTCGATCTCGACATGCAATCGAGATGTAGTATCAATGGCCTTTCTAGCCTCAGTCTCCAGCTTGTGCACTTCATCGACACTTGCGGCATGAAGCTTCTCGAGCTCATTATACCTGGCTTTACCTGCGGCAGCTTTGTCCTCAGCTGCCGCCCGCAAGGTCTCCAACTCTGTGCGCAATTGTGCGATGGTATCCTCAGACTTCGCCGCCTCAACATCTAACCGCTGTTTCTCCCGAAGCTGAGCATCACGAAGCTTCTCGATTTCGTCGCCGCTGGCTTGCGCTGAAGCACGATGACTCTCTGCTGCTGCACGCAACGTCTCCAACTCTGCCTGCAACTCAGAGAGAGCACCGCGTGTTTGTGCCACCTCAGCCTCCAAACCTTGCGCCCGCTCCTCATGTGCAGCATGCAGCTTCTCCAGGTCGTCACATCGAGCCCTCTCTTTAGTAACTTCACTTTCGGCTGTTGCCACTTGCCTCTTCAACTCTGCCTGCAACAGTGAATTGGCATCTTGTGCCTCGGCGGCTTCGGCCTTCAACCTCTTTGCTTCATCTGCATGTGCAGCATGCAGCTTCTCAAACTCATCACTTCGGGCTTTCGCAGCGACAGTTGCGCCGTCTGCCACAGCACTTACTGCTTCTAGTTCAATCTTCAGCTGCGAGATGATTTTGCGGCCATCTGTGGCCTGGGCCTCCCACCTTTTTGCCTCCTCAACCTGGGCGATGTGAAGTTTTTCAAAGTCATCACCTCTGGTCTTCAAGGCAGCAATTCTATCAAGGTTCTTGGCAGCTTCAGCCGTCAATGTCTGGGTCTCCTCTGTGTGTGCGGTGCGGAGCTTGGCAAGTTCATCGCCTTGGGCTTTGGCCAGTTTATCGCCTTCGAGTTTCTTTGTGGAACGTAACGCCTCCAACTCGGCCTGCAACTGAGATACTGTATCGCGCGCTGTTGCAGCAGCAGCGGCAGCTGCTGCTGCCTGCGCAGCACACCGCTGCTCAAGTTCATCTGCTCTGGCTTTCTCTATAACAGACGCAGTTTCTCCTGCAGCACGCAGCTTCTCCAATTCGGCCTGAAGTTCAGAAATAGCGGTGTGAGCCGTCGCTAATTCCTCGCTCCCCCTCTGCACCTCTGCCTGTCCATTGCACCTTTCATCTTCAGCAGGGGCCTCAGTCTGTGACACCTGGAACTTCTCCATAGTCTCAGACTTTACAAAATCTTGCAGGGAATCCTCTGGCGGCTCAACTGCGCGTGCAGACATGGTCTCATCGTCATCCTCATCGCAGCACAGAATAATCTCATCCTTCACGGGCATCTGCACCGCAATCCTTTGGGGAGAGGGTTTGGGCGGCAAGGAAGCCTTGATCTGAGCCGCCACAGCCACAAGCAAAAGTCTGACTTCAGTGCGTGAGAAGAGCCACTCGACTTCTGCCTGTCCACTGGAATCTTCCTTCGCTGCTTTCGACAAAGCTGCCTTGGTCTTGGTGTATGTGCGCTTCAGCGTTGCGGTCTCACTTGTGGCGTCTGCCTTGTTCCCACTGTCCCCAGACACGGCCTTGATATGTGCAGCCGCTGCACCAAGCAAGGTCTTGACATCTGTGCAGGACAGAAGCCACTCCACCAAAGTGTCAGGATTGGGCTCGTCCTTGGATACCTCAGGGTTGTGGTTAAGAAGCCCAATTCCCCAAAGACTGAAGCCAGGCCTGGAATACTTGGGCCTCCCAAGCCACAAGGACATGTCAACAGCATGCCCATATATTCGAATGCGATGGACACAACAGGGACCACCTGTGATGTCAATAAAATCCGAATATATGAACATAGTTTTGGTATGTCCGTGTTTGGCCTTGGATGCCCAATTTTTAAAAGCTTTCACTTATTTGGGGGTAATTGGGCCCCGGAGGGGAGGGGGGTCTGGAGCTAGGCACAAACATGCCATGAAAGTTGTGGCCTAAACAAAATATTTCGCAGACTGGAAACTGAATTTCGCTGGTTAGTTTAGTTTGACACCAAATCACTTAATTCGAAAAAGTTTAACCCCCGAAGGGCATGCCCACCCAAAGAAGTGCACCCGATGTTATTTCATATATATATATATATATATATATTAAAAAAAACTAAGTGTATGACGAACACATACACTACATCGTCAACATGTAGATGAAACCGACAATACTTGAACATCTCAACATTCCATTAACGATCATCGACATTAAAAGTCTCAGAACGAACTGGCCTAGGCGGCAGATCTTAGCTATCTGAAAAGCCTCCCCCCGTGGGCACGACCTCGGCTAGGCGGGTTGAATTATATACAACACCCCGTGAAAGTCGAGATAAAACCATATAAACTACAAGTATTTAAAATAACAATCATAATTTCCAACCGAGAAAATACAACTGATCAGTTCAGAGCCATCAACATCTTTGGGAAATGGGGCCCCTTGAACACAACCCTGCCTTTGCCAAAACCGTCTTCACCTTGGCGTAGGTACGCTTCAGCAAGGCTCCACCATCGCTTGTGGAATCCATCCCGCAACTTTGCCAAGGCTGCCTGCGACCGTGCGGCCAAGTGTCCTGTACACAAGTATAGTTTGAATACGATGCTTGTATATGAGGGGTTACTGTTTAGAACCTTAGGTGCCCTAGTGCCGGGAGTTCCTATAGGATTTGGGAAGTGCTGACTATTATAATGCATACCAAATTCGTATGATTTTATATTGGTTTGCATTGAACTTTTTTATATAATGCATCCGGCTGAGCGAGGTTGTGCCTGCAAGGGTGTGGTCCGCTCCGGAGAACTCAGAGTGCTGGCCGTGTTTGTGTGTGTTTTTTGCATGGTTAGAGTGTATGTTCTTGTAATTGTTTGTATTTTGTTGACAAGCGGTCAATAGGTTTGTTTATTAATGCACACGGGTATTAAACCCATCGAGGGAAGTATATTTATATATATATATATATGTATAATATGTATGTATGTAATACATACATATATAAGAAATTTGAGGAGGAATATATTCTGATGCAATGGACCGAACAAGGGGCGGCGGCCTTCGGCAATGGTCCCCTATGCTGCCAGTCAAGTGTTAATATTATTTTACTTCTCATGTTCCTTATAAGTTCTCCCTCAATTTGGGTTTAATCCAAATGGGTTTGAATTTCATGGGCATTAAAGGCCATTGGTGCTAAACCTATCAACTACCTTTCAGCAACAAGGGCCTGTGCGAGTCGGGCGCTTGCTGCAAGGAGCCGCACAACTTGAGCCAAATGGCTACGAGGGAATTACATTGTTTATAAGATTTTCCTAATGGGTTGATGTCCAATTCTAGCCATACCATGGCTTGTATAAGACAAATATATGACATATGCCAAGTACCGCAGGATTGACGCTTGATATTTTATGACCAAACAAATGACACATGCATAAACACCTGCGAACTAATTCGTAACACTACATGGTTTGAACAGCATGGAACGGCGTGACAACGCACAAAAACAACAAAACTATGTCAGCACCCTGAGCTCTCCCGGAGTGGTCGCCCATGCCAATAATGGTTCCATGTGTTACTAGTTGTTCAGGTGAATCACGTCTTCGAACCCCCGGAAGGCGCGCCACAAAGGACGGCATTTGAGCTAAACATACAAAGAAACACATAAAACAAACAACGAAACAAATTATAATGCTTAATGTATATATACACATATATATATGACACAAAACATATTTGGAAACACAAACCTGCGATTCACAATTCAAGGAATAAAAAGTCTTAGAATGAGTTCCCCTAGCCGGACACATCTTGGATACCCTCAAACGGATATTTCGAACCCGACTGCCATATCATTAAAAACCCGAAGAATATTCAATGTCCGTTTATAATTTCCATGTTGACATACGAAACACATATACACACATATATGATATATATATATATACATATATATATGTGCAACACATAATACATCATAATATAGTATGCGTTTTTCTCCCCATACGTTAAACCAACGTTTCCCGGAAGTGCTCCAAAGTTTCAGTAAGGTGTTTTCCGAGACGGTGTGGCATCCAAGCAACATATGTGTTCATACGTGTTTCGTTCTAGCTTGGACAGGCAGAGTCATTCCCAGAGGTCCATGCGCACACATGCACACCCGTATACGCACCCAACGCATACTGGTTTGCTAAATAATCGACATATGCTGCCAACACTCTGAAACACAACGCAACACCTTAAGGGTGGCTGGGTATAAAGTGCTGTGTTGTGCTTGCTATCCAGCAACATGCTGTGTGTGTGTTTCGGTGAGGGTCAACATATTTTTGCCTGCCCTGCTGGCAGATTGTTACAATTCCAACATATTGTTGTTTTTTGTTGAACAAGAAAACAATCCCAACAAATCCCGAACACATTATGTGAGGCCTCAACACAACGCGAACAACTACCAGAACGGCCATGAACGGCCTGTATGTAAAAATCAGCACCCTAAGCCAGCCCGGAGTGGTCCGCCACCCCAGACAAATCACAAATCGTGTCAGCTCCCTGAGCTCTCTCGGAATACATATATATATATATATATATATATTTGTATATATATATATTATTACATATTTTCCGGAGGACTACCAAAGACTGTACACACGATGGTAATTACTCCAGAAAGTTACGGAGAGCAACCAATTCTGCTGTGAGCACAAAAGAAAGGTGTTGACCAACATGGATATAACACATACTTTTCACGGAGGCGAGCGCACACCACATGCATCAAAAATTGAAGAGTTTAGTCCTGCAGATTGAAATAACCATCAGGGAACTGCGCCTCCACAGACGCGATGTACGATTGGATAGTCTTGCCGTCTTCTGTCAAACTGTCGCTTGCAAACAAATTCTCACTGCCGTAGTGTACCTGTCATTCATGCAAAATTTCATTCTCTCTAGTCATAATACTCTCCACAAACTTTTCAATCTGCCTCTCAGCATAGCCTTCTTCTTCCCAAGCAAGGGCCTCACGAATGTCGCTCAACCACCGTACCTGCTCAATCGGATTGGACTCACGCATAGCAGCACTAAGCTGATGCAGTTAAGCGGTTGCCAAAGAGAGTCTTCGCTGAAGCCGAGACCATGAAAGCGAAGAGAGTCAATAATGCAAGAACCATCACAGCTGTCCAGCACTCCACGAGATAGGTAGTCCGTCGCCAGAAGACACAATGAAGACCTCAAATGTGTAATGCTTGATATCTTCCAAGCACAGAAGACATGGGGCAGACCAATGTTGAGCTGAATCTTCCGACCTTCCGCTATCGATAATATTAGTCACTCCAGACAGAGGCGTCGGCAGAAGGGATTCCAAGAGCAAGATTTGTCGCCTATTGGACCGACTGAACCTGGTGGTTTCAATAGCGTTGCTGGCTTCCGTCTTGATCATATCAGCAACTACCTCGCCAAGAATGCCAGCAAGATCATCAGCACACTGTCCAAACAGGGACACAACCGGCAGGCCGGGAACACCTTCATTCGTAGCTGCACATATAGGCAGGGGCAGGACACCAGAACCCCAGGCACCAGGACCAGACACTACTGCCGAAGGATTCGGATCCAAACACAAAGGCACGACCGTTGGAGTGCATGCACCACCGCTCGGGAGTTGTTCTGGCTTGAATGGTTCAGCCCCGACGTTGAACTTGAACCCGGCTTTGGCACTCACACAAGGCACCGGCCGAGAAGCTCCCTTAGAGAATGTCCAATACTCCAGCACCTGGCAGGGATTGACCAGACATTCATGTTGAAGAGATAACGATTGCACAAGCTGTAGAAGCTGCTCCACTTGCTCCTACAGTTCCTCCGTATTGCCTGCAGTACCTGAGCCGGAGTTGCTCGGGGACTTGTAACCTTTGTTAGGTACGGAAACCAAGACACGAGATTTTCCTTTAACCCCTGGGGTAAGTGCCGCCTCGATTTTAGAACAATTGTTAAAATTTGCCAAGGGAGCACATGTGGGCGGCTCGATAGTCGGACAGAGCTCCTCCCATTCATCTGGTAAGCAATCCTCCTCCTCTGAAATGTCAGCCAAGCTCATGCGCAGACTGGTATTCACACGACATTGCACCTTGGTCACTTGTGCAACTGGCACCGCAGCCTGAGCGACAACCTTCGCACATTTCCCACTCGTGGCGAGAACTTTGGATGAGTACCATCTGTCTTTGCATGCCCGATCTCGTTGAGCACTCGTGAACACTCCAGCACAAGAGAAGTATGACCGCTGGTGAGGCATTCTCGTAGTCACGACGTAGTGCACTCTGCGGCAGTAATAATCGCGGTCACGAAGCCGGCAACGACCCACACATAGCAGGAGAAGCGAGGTACCTGGCTGATCAGAAAGCACTCCGTAGGTCCATTTCAACACACGCCGTACAACAGCAAACTTGAGCCAAAATGGATACGGCACATGGATATAATACATATGTTTACGGGTAATTACAGGCACTCTCGCTGAGCTTACGGAAGTGGTAACCATGTGGGCAACACCGAGCAGCCTGGGGTCACCGGAACGATAGGCGATGGCGAGCCGCTCAGAAGAGGAGGTCCCAACAGGGAGAGCAATGGCAGCATCAATCAAACACCACAGGATGGGACACTCCAAATAGTGCTGCAAAGAATCACACTGACCGCGGGGGTGCAAAGGATGAATGCAACCGCAACCGAACAGGCTAGTACAACAGGAGTTGACAACATACTTAAACACTAACAAAGCTTGGGGGGCCTAAGAGAAATCACCCTAGTCTCGAAGCGGAGCCGAGCGAGCTCTGGGTTGCTGTGAAGGAAGGGCACAAAATTGGACTTCGCCTGGCGAACAAAGCCGGCCAGTCAGTAGGAAGAGCAGCACACAGAGCCTTGCAAACCAATGACTGCAAGACCTTGGCAGAGGATTTAAGCCATGAGCTGACTGCAGAAACGACACCATTCCGAGCCTCACAAGGGACAGCAGCCGCAGTGAGAGCTCGGTGCAAGTTCGTGACTAACGCAGGGTGGTGCCACCCAGGGGGCGAGAAGTCCCTGAGTGCGATCGCCCCAAGGTTGGAGGATATGAAACACATGTTAACTAACTGCTGGTGCATGATATCGACAATGTCATTATGTATGGTAGAGTGTGCAGCACGAACCCGGCAAGCTAGCAACAAAAGAGCCATAGGAGCAAGCTTGATCCCGATGAGCTCAGGGAAATTGTGCAAAGTGCCCAGGGAGGCTGCACTAGTAGCCAAGTGTAGAACACGATTCAGGCTGGGCCGCTCGAGTTTAGCGAAGCATTTGTGTCGGGGAACATCTAGCTGAGCGATGTAACTGAGCATATTGAGAGCTTTACTAAAGTAATTTCTCAACGTCAGAGCGGCCGGTTCGTGCATTGCCTGGTTAATGTCCACCTTAGCTTTGAGTTTCGTGACCGCCGAGGCCCAATGGTGGCGACCAGCCCGGGGACCGACGTGGAAGCCCAAATACAAACCTTGATTACTCATTTTGAAAAGTTTCCACTCGGTGATACGGACACTAAGTCATTGCCTAACTTGTTCCAAAACAATGGGCGAGGCGAAGGCGGCCAACAAAATAAGGCCACACTTGGCTGGCTTAATACATATCCCAGAAACCTCGGCAAAGAAGTTAAATAAGCTGCTAATCGTTTTGAGTTGCTCGAGGTGCCTGAGAGTAATAGCAATGTCGTCGGCACAAGCAAAGACATGGCCCAAAGGGGCGACACCAACGGTGGTACTAACCATATATAACAAGGGATCGTTGCACATAAAAAACAAAACACTTCTAAGAGGGCGGCCCTGGAAAACACCACTTTTAACATTACACAGAAACTCGACACAACATTCTTGAAGGAGACAGGCGTTGCAATTGCTGTAGCGATTTTTGACAAACTTATAAAAGCCAATAGGGGCTCTGCAGCTGCGAAGCACTTGAAACAGCCAGCGATGGGAGACACTGGCAAAAGCAATGCTGTAATCGAAGAGCATAGACACAATAAGCTTGCAAACACTATGTGTGGGACTGAGGTGATCAAAGGAAATAGCCTTACGGCTAGCCATGCACCTATAAGCTTGGAAACAACTCACAAGATCTAGTTCAACCACAATTGCGAGCATTTGTCGGCCCGGGACAAAGCCGTGCTGGCACGGGGGAATGGTTTTCTGCAAAACCGGACAAACACATTTCACCACCACGGAAGCCACGTGTTTATTATCGGTATTGTTGCGGCACACGGGCCTGGTGTCTAACGTGTTTCTAGTAACTTTAAGATTCATGGGGTACGAGAGGAAATGTTTCTCTGAGGGGAAAATCCACGTACCAATAGAGTATTCGTAATGGGGCTTGGTGCCGTCAAGCTGCTGATACACAAGGTTATGTAATACTTTAGCTGCAATGAGGCCTCCAGCCCTCCAACAAGCATTGATGGTGGCGTCAGTGCCACCAGAACTGTCCTTATTGCGAGCAATGCACTGATACGAAGTCTCCAGACTAGGCGGCCAAGCAAGCGACCAATCAAAGGAGACATTGGCACTGTAAGCCTTTGAGAGAGTGTGCGACATTGTTTTCCGAGTGCCCCTCTGAGTGAAAATCGGGGACCAAGAGTTAGCCAGAATCTTACGGATGCTGTGCGAGTCAAAATGAGCACCACTGTGGAGCCCTAGGCGAGGAGCCTGGTGTGCATCAATAAGCAGGGCATGCAGCGAAAGGTAGGGAGCACGGCCCCTGAAGAGTTCAGACTTCCTATCTATGATATCTATTTTGTCTTTATGCCTAATCTTAGCTTGCTGGTTACTGTTATTGCTATTAGATATGATTGCATGAGGCGGTTCTTTCCCTAGCTAAGTGGGCCGACTTAGCAGCAGCAAACTCCTTCTCAAAGGCGATGAGGTCCAGTAATTTAGGCGATTAGGTGTCGGGGACCAGATGCACTGGGCCAAGGACCGTGATATATATATATATATATATATATATATGTATATATGTACATACGCAGTGTAATATTCATGAATATAGATATGTATATATATATATATATATATATATAGAGATGTGTGATTTGATCAGTTTGTTTTTCAACTGAGAAAAATTATGTCAATACCACACCTTACGTTTGCAAGCCTGGCTGCTTCCTTTTCCACCTTGGACCCAACAAGCGGCTCCAGTCATCGATAATCGTCAACCCGAACCAAACAGGACAGTACGAGCAATGACCACATTTATGCGGCCCTCCTTGAGCTGCCAACAGCCAGTATGCTGAGGGCTGCTCACTCGCTCACATATGCCAAGTAATCATGTGTCAAGCCCGGCCACATGAATAGGCCTCGCCTTCATGTCTCAAGCGAGAACACTCATTGCACACACACTGCCGTCACCTTTCAAGTTGCGCGCGCCACAGATATCAAATATGCATTGCCAGGCACCGGTAACCTTCACTCAAGTCTCTGCCCGCAACGCCAATCGATGAGGTGAGGCCGATCAAGGATCCTTTTGATCGTCTTGCCGTCATGTGTCTTCGTCCCAACGTCTGCCTCATTGCCAGGTCCTCTACACTTGCGTATATCTAGAGCCCGTCTCACTGCAACCTGCTGCAGCCACAGAAGTGCAGTCTCAATGCGGCGAAGCTTCCCAGCACTACCTCGTGAGACTGTGCCCTTAGCTGCAGCACTATCTGTGTACGATGTGCACTCTAGATTAAGACCCCAATCCTGTGCATTCGACTGACAGCCAAGGATAATCGCAGCCCCTTTTGTCATCGCATAGAACTGCGACACACCACTGCTCAAGCTTATGATCGTCTGCAGCAGGCGGTAGAATCGAAGAAGATGCTTGGCAAGTCGAATCACCACGCATGATGTAGACTTCAACCTGACCTTACAACCAGCGTGATCTGAATCAACATTTCCCGTAAGGGCTTTGATAGGATCTTGCTTCACAAACACCCAGACCAACCATCCAACCTGCGATGTCCGAGAAGGTATCTGACAATCCTCTTAAGACTTTCCCAAGCTGCCTGCATGGGATTTGCCATTGCACGTGCTATCTCCTTGCTCTCATACCCTATGTCAGATCAGTCTGCTGCTAAATACGAAGTCCGTATGTACGCCGATGTAAATGTGCCCAGCAACTGAGCCTCGAGAACAGGGCCATGCAGTGAAGAAGTTCTTCCCTTGACGCCGGGAGACACAACAGACTTGGCCGACGCTCCAAGCCCAACCTGGTTGCCAATGATCTCAACACGCCGTGGATCAGCGCCCCGCTCAATGGAATCTGGCCGCCCTTCACGTGCAACCTTCCACTTCACCAAACGATTCAACATGCGCACTTCTCGATCTTCTGGCTTCGTCCCATGTTGGCGTGCCCCTAAGACTGCCAACACTTTAACCAACATGTGTTTGCCCAGTTCTGCAGTGAACCATGTGACTTGAGACTTCGGAATCAGCGAAACGAAGTCGTCACCATGGACCCATGTCCTAAGTTATGCTGATTACTGAATGGAAGTACAGACATGGGGAGAACGTTCCGTGAGCAAACTCCGAGAGGGCCATGACCCTTGCTGTCCGCAATTCAAAAGCCTGCCAAGCGTCTTAGCCCATTCACGAACATGCCCAACAACGCCACATATTCGCAGCCATATTCGCTTCTGCTGGGGGCTCGCAAAAGATTTGCCTCAGCACCTTACACTGGTGATGTGCACGACTGATGTCAATGAACACCAGTACCCAATCGTCACCAGGAGGTGATGGTAGAGTCGTCACCCAAGACGAGAGAAATCTCAATGCCTCCAACGGAGGTGTCGCCGCAAAGGTAGACTCCACATCACCAGCTGCAATAGGTGAAACAAACATCGTCCCTTGAGCAAGTAACCTTGCATGCATGTTAGGATGCTCAGCCTCTCCCTTATTGCACTCAACCCACTTAACACAAAGCACTCGATAGCCTTCGTCTGCCACTTGTGTTCTAGCTACTCCTTGCCAAGTGCCCAACTGATTAAGGAACTCCAACTCTGCTAGCTGCGCTGTCTTAAGCGAGTAGGCTGGAAGTTGCAAGCCTGTAAACTTGTCGTAGGCCACCGGCCCGTCTTGTATAGGTCTCTATATGTCCATTCTCAACAAGCTTAAGGTCCTCCGGGCTAACAGCTGCTTCCTGCTCGTCCACAGTGGGCCGCCCAACTTTCGAACTTCATGAGGATGCTCATGAAGTAATTTCTTGCCCTTGCTATGTCGCTGCTCGCAAACCTTAATAGAAACCCGCAGGTGCTCCTTGCCTTTCTGCTAAGTTTCTGCATAACTTTCGCCCTTTGGATTCAAGTTCTGCAAACTCGAAAACGCTTCACAAGGTGGACTGCCATCTGTAAGCTCAGGATCTTCACGCTCCAAGTCGTGCCAAACCTTTTGTTGTCCTTCAACTGTAGAAAAGTCATGACCTAGCCGAAGGTCATGTGCAGGACCTGCCACCAAGTTGAATGCCGTAGCCAGGTCTCCAAAGGCTCCAGGGTAGTAAATCTCCGCCACGTCCACTCGCTGTCCTAAAAAGGATAAAGCAGCTGTTCACTCTTTTCTGAAGAGCCCATATCTATCTCTTCGCGTTCCTTGTCTGCCTGCTCCTGAAGCTCCTATGTAGTCTCCACCCCTTGCCTGCATTTAGCTGGCCGCCGTGCGCCCCCAGTGATCCTTCAGCCGTAACCGGCCTGTTTCGCCTCAGCTTGCTTTATCATCACTCCAGGTGCCACTTCCACCAAAGGCTGTGGAGCTGGCGTGCTACTGCTTTCTTTTGCTGCTGCTGCTGCTGCTGCTGCTGCTGCTGCTGCTGCTGCTGCTGCTGCTGCTGCTGCTGCTGCTGCTGCTTGCGCTGCTACTGCCTGCTTTCACACGAACTCTTCTGCCACCGCTCGTAGCGCCACCACATTTCGAGGCTGCTTGAAGTCGTGCTCGTTCTTCTGGTTCTCGATCCATCTCCTTCACGTTATGAATCCTGCATTCTTCAGTGTGCAATCTGGGAGAACGACCTGCTCGTGCATGTGCGCAGCCCTCACAGTTCTCCGAGAATCCATACTTTGCAAGCTCCACGTAGTTCGTGATATACACTCTCCTCGCCATCTGTGCCAACTCCGCCTCCGTCCTGTGGCTAGGTAGAGCTGCATCTGCAACCACTGGACCTGAATTCCCACGAAGTACATCCAACACCAATCGCCCAGGAACCGCCGCCCCAGGATCTGACTGCCAAAGAGTGCCCAACATGCTCTCGAACAACTCCCTGTCTGCGTTTTGCCCATTGTCCAACACCTTAATGGCCCAGACCTTCTCGACCTTACCATTTGTTGCTACCCTCAATGATGCCCAAGAAGACGCCCCCTCCTTACAGCCCATTCCCGCTTCCCAACTGGTAACAATATCACCCTCTCTCCAAACTGCACCCATTTGCCTCTCTATCTCTTGCCCTACCTCAGCTCATACGCTGTCTTTCCATCTGTCCCGTGTCTGCCTATGTTTATCGACGTCGTCGCATGCAACACCAAGAAAGGTAACATGGGTGACGTCCCAGTTATCTTCACATTCCCAACATCTGCTCTGATGCCGCCGCTATCGTCCTACACTCCGCTTCACCTCCTTCACAGCACCCTCCGCCGCACCATTAGCATAGCTATCTCCAACCCTTACCGGATCTGCAACTGGCTCGATGCCATCCTCGGTACGAAGATGCACACCAACTCTCACAACTTTCTCACACCAACTCTCCACAACTCATTGCCCAACTTCTGATAGCACTACGGATGTTCAATCCCTTTACATGGCATCATCACACTAGTCCTCCATCTGTCCACACCGCTTGTCCCACACTGTATCGGTGAGCACCTCACTCCATCTTCATCCATCTCCTGATCTTTTCCACAGCTGATTTCTCGCGCTCCGGGACACGCTTGCCATAATCAATCGACACCGATGGTATAGCGTCCTCATTGTAATTTCGGCTACAGTGACGCTCCACCTGACCACGGCCACTAACCTCGCTCGACTCCTCATGTTCTTCGGGCTCCTGCTCTGTGGGTTCCCTCGGTCTCCTGGCAATTTTGCGCCCAGGATCCTCAGCCACATCTTCCAATTCATGTCCTTGTACTTGTTGCTCAATGTTCTGCGCCTCCGTGCGCCCAAGACTCCACCAAGTACACGCCAGCTTCCTCACCAGCGGCTGCAAGGCCGGAAGCCGGCCAAGATCCTTGTAGCCACGGGAGCCTTATGACTAATGGGTCCGCCGACTAAAACTCGGCTGGTTGCGAATCCTCATCTTCACATCGAAGACCTTGCCAACACGCATGATAGGTTCTCAGCTCCTGTCGCCCGATGCACCGCCGTGTGGCCCTTCTCATTGCTAAACTGCACATCAAACCC
>Ga0099797_100193_pt1 | contig 39770 bp, 38 predicted proteins | sample Uncmet_Sort48C_1_FD_89871 | JGI IMG/M metagenome (GOLD analysis project Ga0099797, IMG submission 89871) | Marine eukaryotic communities from CALCOFI LINE 67, Pacific Ocean - C012_Sort48C_1 | ecosystem: Environmental > Aquatic > Marine > Oceanic | place: Pacific Ocean: Monterey Bay | collected... | reverse complement strand
GTGCTGTCCCGATCTACCCCGGCCCTCACTTTCTTTCCCGCTAAGCGTTCTTTCGGATCACTAGGCGCTTCTGCTTCTTCCCGCATGACTTTATTCAAAGCCTTGGCTACATTCATTTCTGCGTCCGATAGGGGCACGTGATTCACTAACTGTTCGTGACACTGGACGAAGGCCTCTTTTTCGGGTTTGTTGACATTGTTGTCTCCTGGACCTGGACCTGAGTTACCTTTATTTGTTGGGTCTCCTGAGTTATCGAATTTGAGACCAGCAGCGGATCTGTCTTTGGAGTTAGAACTGCCGTCGGTGGGAGAAGCAGGGAATCCAGTGGAGTTGTTTGAGTTTCTGTGTTTGATGGAGTCATTGGATGCGCCGATTTTTAGTTTTGGAATGTTGGGGGTGGTGAGCTGGTTACTGGAGGTACCGGACCCTTGAAGTTTGTTACTACTGAATACACTTGGGGAAGTGCCATCCATCTCCCGGTCAGCAGAGATCTCACTTGTCTTGGAGAGTCGGTTTTGTTTTGAATTCATAGTCCCAGATTGACCCCCACCAGACGGCGTGCTAGCAAACACAGTCGGTGGATTCATCGGGAAACTATTCCTCTTTTTCCCAGAACCAGCAGAGTCTTGAGATGAATCTCCACCAGCCAAACCGCCACCAAATAACCCCTTAGAAAACGACGAGCTAGAGATATTATGAGTCGGACCGTTATCCAATCCAGGGACCTGTGCCGGTGTTCCATCAGGATTTATAGTGGTTCCGGAATTTGGTGACGCTCCATCAGCGTCGTGACCAAGTCTGCTACCCGAACGTCTTGTTAACTTATTCAGAAATCCACCGCTGTTACTGGTGCCAGAAGCACTTCTTACCAAATTTGATCCCTGCTGACCGGCGTTACTATGATGATGATGAATATGATGACCGTGTTTTTCGTGTTCCTGCGCACGTGTTTCAAGATTATGTTGATGCGCTTCCACAAAATGCTTCTCAAATACCGGCATATGCTCGTGTCCTTTTCCCCCCATCACTGCACCTGACGAATGATCTTGATTATGAAACAATCCATGTAAAACACCCCCACTATGTTGACCCGGATGACTATTTCCGCCGTGATGTAATTCAAAATGCCCATCATGATGCATCTCCGTGTGACCAGTATGATGACCCTTCCCTAATTCCTTTGAATTTAACCGTCCATACTTAGGTTGTGAAGTTACTGTCTGATCTCTACTGTTCTTCTTATTTATCGGTCCTCCAGGTAGTCCAACCACGTCCACCCCCGGTCTACTCGACTAGGAAACATCACTTGGTTGTCGTCTCGGACCCCAAGCTTCGGCTTTTTTAAAACTGTCTCCTGCAATGTCATCTTCTGGGGTCATCCCCCCAACGCCATCCAACCCCCCATCTATTTTCTTTACATGAACCTCAACATCCAACCTAAAATCATTAACATACGACTTCAATTCCTTATAAATATCCTCCTCATTATCCCCAGAAGCAGCATCAGCCACCGCAAATAACCGAACTTTACAATGCTGCCACACTCTGTGTTTACATAATAAAAATGGTAAGAGAATCAAAATCCCGCCGTCGGCGACGATCCACCAAATATCTATTCTTCCTTTTAGATGCATCCAGTTCGGCGGAACCTCATGGAACATGTTCGCTTGTTCCCGGTAGTGCATCGATTTTTTCCTGCCCATAGAAATCGAACTATGATTTAAATTAGTATTAGTATTCGTAGTACTATTCGTAGTACTCCCACTCGACGCACTCCCATGATGTAATCTATTATACTCCTTCGCGTCAGCTGTTTTTAAAATTAAAACCACTTTTTTGAAGACAACCGCTACTTGTACCAATCTAATCAATTGATTTCTTGCCGACGGATCCACCCTCCAATCTTCTTCTTATGGCCACTACGCCAAGATACAGTTCGGACTAAACGCTCCCATCCCACAAACTTGTATCAAACACAGTAATCCCTCGTTCCAATCAGAAGTATAAACCACTTTACCAAACCCCTCGATCTCGTAATGGTGCAACAACGCCCTCATAGCCTCTTAGCCATCGTCTAAATGGTAGTGGGGAATGGCCTCCTCTTTTTCGGTGATCACGATTTCTTCCCCATTTGAGTCAGTTGTGATGGTCGTGGAGGCGATTGAGGCCATGGATTGGATGTTCACATGATTAGGGTAACCGTAGGGACCACCACCGTGCGTCGGTGATTGAGATGCGTTCACTGCTAAGCTCGACGCGTCTCCAAAAGCCTTCGAGTCAACTCGAGGGACACTCAGATCTGCAGACAAACCTGCCAAGCCTGGTGCACCACTGCTACTTCCATGATCAGTTGTGCTGCTTGAATTTGCTGTCACCACCGCTCCTGTAGTTGCGGTGCCTAGATAGCCTCCGCTCGGTGATTTCAGTAGATTCCCACTGCCCGCTACTTTCAGTGTTGGACTGGTAGGAATATGCGTTACTGCACCCAAATTTTCCTCCCCTACAATATAACCATGACCACCATGAGTTGCTCCTCCGTGTCCCTTATGTTGTATATTCGTTGCTCTACATATCGTCTAAGGCAAAACGTGTTCTGCCGTGGGATCGTAATCTAAACCTTCACCTCGAGGTGTGTCACCCTCGCCATGACCCTAATCCGCATGACCAATGTGAGCGTGCGTCATCGCATTCGTCCTCCCACTACTGAACAGTCCCCCATCAAAAAATGGTTGGTCCGAGGCCACACATATCCCTCCCACTATGGTTAATCCCCTGCCTGCCTTTAACTGACCGGCAAAAGCGACGAGACTTGGGTCAAAAAGAGTTAAGTGTAACTTATTCTCCTCCTCGACGAGGATTTCTTCGACCTCGTTCTCAGAGAGCTGGTGCTTGACGGCCATGTCGAGGGCTTCGGTGGGATTTAAGCTGTTTCGAACGGTGGTGCGATTATCACCTGGTCTAGGAGACGTTTTCCCACCATCGAGGTGTTAATTATTTGTGCCGTTGTTCCCATTGTGATGAGTTTCTGATTTGTGTCCTCTCACTTGATGATTGTGATCGTGGGCATGCAATTCGTTCACTAAATGCGTCAAATCAACTGTCCGAGCCATATTGAATTTATGTGGAGATAGAACAGCCCCGTCTTCATCTTCCATATATTACGCCCCAGCGTTTGCTCCCCCACTGGGAGAACCCTCGGTTCCAGAATAGTTATTTTTTTCTGACTGAGACTCGTTTCCATCATTGTTTTCCCCACTTGGATCATGCAGTTCCAATATAATCGAACCGGCGGATTCCAACGACGACCGTTTTTTATGAACTCCATGACTCCGAACCGTACTCGCTAAACTCGCTCGTCGTCTCATCTCCTGTTATGTGGTGTGTCTTTGTGCTCCCGTTTGTTATCTCTTAACTAACAACTCTCCCCCTTCTTCATGCACATCTGCTTCTTTTGTTTTGGTTTTAACCAATACTGCTCTCGTTATCACCAGTATCTGAGGTCTCCAATTCTTGGTGTGCGTAGCTAAATCCAATCTCATCAATATATTCCGGGCGAGCTGGAATTTCATGCCCTGAAAACCATCGCCCCACTTGGCCTCATGAGAATTCTTACTAGCGTAGAACAACACAATCCCGCAGAAAATGAGAGCTAAGGTTGCGACAAAAGCGTCGATTGCAAACATCATCCAGACACAAATCAGACACCCAAATAAAGCAGTGGACCAATGATAATAATGAAAGGTCGGTCTCCAACTCGGATCGTCTAAAACTGTAAGAGTGAAACAAGATAAATTCACGCAAGTATAACACATAAGAAAAAACATCGTCAAAATCGGTGCGACTGCATTCAGTTGTCCAATAGCAATCGCGCAAGCACACAGCAAGCCTGAAGCCAACAACGCCAATCGAGGTTCCTTCCCTGGTGCCGGTTTAAACACACTCAATATCGGTAAAGTTCCATCACTCGCAATCGCCGCCAGTAGTTTTGTTCCCGACGTTAAAGAGGTTAATCCCGCCCCAATCGTGCTCGCAATCACACCGTAAATGATGATCTCCTTGAAGGGCCACGCCGAACTAGCCGCGAAAAACTTATCCGTAAGGAGGGTTTCGCGAGGCGCACAAGCTCCGTATAACAACATGAATGATAAATAAACTAAAGCGGTAACATTATGCGCGAACAAAGTACCACGGGGGATATCTCTAGCGGGATCTTCTAGATCGGAAGAACGATTAGAGCCCGCCATGATTCCTGTGCAGGCGGGAAAGACTAATCCGATGAAGGCGACGAACGTGTAGTCGGTTTTATCCAACGGAAAGGCGAGCTGTTCTTTATCATAAGCAGATTTGAGATTCTCCGAGAACCAAGTCGACCCCTTGGAAGAAAACACTGACGCCCATTCCAACATCAATTTGTGTTTAACCAAACCAGTAGAATTTGTACTGCCTGCAATATCAGCTAATAACGGATATTTTTTCATGTCCGCGGCATCAATCTCCACCTCATACTCGTAAGGCGTGCCGTCCTTCGTCGAATTTGGCCCTCCAAACACCCCGATATACATAAACACTATCGTCAGTAACACGACAAATAAAAAGAATGTACCCGCTTTCGACACATACTTAATTCCTCCCCCAACTACCACCAGTCCCCCTGCCAACACCATAAATCCGGTGACTCTCACGTTGTTTATATCCCCCGCTCCGACGATTTGGTTCTCCGGCCATCCCATCTCGTAGGCTTCTACAGTCCCCATGAAATACATCGCGGCACCAATCGAGTTTGCCATATAAAAACACAGTCCCACTCCCGCTCCAACCGCCGGACCAAGACTGCGGGATATGAGGTAATAACTGCCGCCCCCAGCTATTTTCCCATTGGTGGCCACCGCGGAAAGAGAAAGGGTTGTTACGAACGTGCAAATCAAACACACGAAAGTGACTCCAAAAGCTTCTATCACCCCCGCTTTACCCACTATCCAAGGAAACCTAACAAAAAGTATGACGCCGAGGATGTTGCTCATGCACGGACAAATCACTCCCATTACCACCCCCTGTGGTCGAGTTCCCCCGCTCTTCGGATCCATTTTCTTCTCCTTTTCCTACAAATCCCTTAACATATGGTCATGCACCATCCCATGTACGCTGGCCCGCCCATGCCAGAGATGCGGATCCACGTCCACCGCGCTCTTTCCAGGCCGCAATTAAGACGCGGATTAACTTGCCTTTCTGTCCACCCCAATCTAAGTATTAGCGTGACCGTTTACAGTACTACTCCCACCCCCCCGTGGACTCGCGTTCGGAGACACTCCGCTTTTCATCACCTACATGATTTACGCCGGATTGTTTCTGTTGTTATTCGTTACACGCTTTTCTACAGGACCTCCGAGTCCTGTTTATCCACGAGCCTCACTGTACTCCACATTTTCTACATCAAGCTGTAGAGTCCGCGAGCGTTTACCAGGTCCATCACCACCTCCTGAACTCTCTTGATTATTGTCAACGGTAAAATGAACTGTAGCGCGGTTGGGGGCGGTGCTGTTGTCCGTATTGCCCGGTTCAGGTGTTGCCAATGCCATAATAGACTTATTAGCAGTAGTACCAAGTGTAACGGTAATCTTGTTTTATTATTCTGTCTTTAAGTAAAATTTCTACAATATTTAATTTAGTTATTGATTAAATAAGGGCCTACGAATCGGATTTGAATAGTAAAAGTCGGAAGGTTTGTTGATCAAAATTTTTTCGCAAATAGACTTCAAGGTTGAATCAAATGACTCAAGACAATCTGATAATGATATGAGAGCATGCAATAAAGACAGAAACTTAAATAATGGACAAAGTCTCATTGTCAGATCAAGTGCTATCATTAATGCCTCAGCCTTCATCGCTCCTCAAACTCAGACCAGAAAACTCAGTATTAATTAAGAATTATGAAATTTCATTTTGCTGCATAAATTTCATCATGTTAAAAATTTTTAATTGGTCGTCCATACAAAATCGACGAATCGACGTGAATTTATATACTAGTTGAACTAAAAACAAATTTACACGGTAGTGAACTTCTAGAGTTAGAAAGTATTATGAGAAATGTTGAGCACAAAAAAAAGTCTGAGAAAAATTGCTCGCATAAATTGTCAAAGAAATAAATTTAAGTTTTAACATAAAGCATGTATATACTATAAATAAGACTAATAAGGATGTTATTATATAAGCCTGATAAGAAAATTTAATATTAGTACCAAGTACTTTAAAAAAAATTGACTAACATACCTCCCGGCAAAAGACCTGCATAGACGATTGCGGTTTGCAAAATGAAGGATATACCAAATACCGCTCCGTGTCGAAGGGCCGAATCCAGCGCTGACTGTTCCAAAATTTTGGACCCAGCTACAGTGCCACTACTACTCGTATAATTAACTCTCCCATAAGTCTCAGTCGGACTGTGCAGTAAGTTTAACTCAGGTGTACTATTATAATCAACTCCGTACACCCCATGGAACCACTTGCTATTGAAATTGTCAGACTCGTTCGATATTACGAGTAGATATTACATCCTGGCCCCCGCGAACGCCAGTATCCAGCACACGAAGATTGGCAGCGAGAGGTGCAGCGCGTGCAGATTGAGTTTCAGCTGAAAACCTTGAAAATGTTGTTGATTGTTAATACCGTACTGACTTGACATTGTCTAGTTACCGTACTAACCCGACCTTGGACCTCGATAATTGCGAATTCCGATAGTTATTATTTCTTGGTGTTGTTCTGTGGTGGCGTCCCGAATCTGCGAGAAAACTAGCACTGGAATGAGGAACAATAAATGCCTCAGGATATGGTGAATGTAATCTGTGTTGTCGAAGCTTGTAGGTGGTGTTGTCGACATAAATCTCTATTAAGATTATGTCGTTGACATTCTTTGGTAAGCCGGATTCCGAAGCCGTAGAACTTGTTAAGTAATACTAGCAGCATTACTACTAGTTAAAGTTTTTGAATTGAATTCTCCATAAATATCCGCGAGACTTCTAGTATAATTATTTCCATCTGAATCAGAATTATAGGAACTTCTTTTATTTCTTGGCGGACCCCCCTCCTCCGTTCATGACAACGTACTTGTGTGACTACTTCGAGACGGGCCTCCACCTCCACCAAGGAAATCATGTCCCAACAGCTCCATGGACTCCACTATCGTATCCGCCGCGAACGATACAAATCCGAGGATGTAGCCCAAAGAAACATGACACCGGTTTTCCAAATACTGTTTATAAATGGCCACTGTGATTGCTGGAACAAGGAAATTCAGCTCCAGAAAGGAGAGAATCAGATGGGGCTTGGAGTTTTTGTTTGAATTTTAAATAAGGGGCTTGGAGTTTTTGTTTGAATTCATTATTTAACTGGTACTCTCAGTATAATTACTGTAAATTTCCGACTCTTCGAGATTAGTACTATATTCGAGTTCCCAGAGCAATATGATTACCGTGGTCAGAAGAGAGCAGGGGATGACACAAAAGAAGAGTAGATAATGAATTTTGCCTAGTCGATTTCTGGAAGGGGTCAGACGTTGAAGAACGTTTGTACTAGGAACTGTATCATTAGATCTAACAACAACAGATGATCCATTTTCAACATCCGCAGCGTGAGTTGGTTCATCTGCATCATTTGAATTTCTAGTAATAACAGGAGTATAATTATTACCAGCACTAGTACTAGAAATGCTTGCAATATCATTCTGAGAGTCTACTTAGACTGATTCGAATAATCTAAGACTACTCTGATTCTCGATTTGTTATGTAATCCTGTTTCACACCTCTTCATTTTCATCATTGGGAATGTCAGGATCTGATTCTGATTCAGAATTATTCCCATCAGAATTAGTGGTATTTACTGTCGGGACTAAACTTGGTCTCTGTCTCATTCGTAGATTCTGATTTGGTCTCGACGTACTAGATAAGTGATCATTTTGACTTCTGGACACCAGCATTGTCTTAAAAGTCTTGAATCAAGGTTAATTTTTTTAAGTAAATTTACTTGGTAATACAATTGTAGTACTAGTACTTGTAAGAAATTAGAATTGAGATGAAAAAAATTTTAATTAGAGAGTTGAGTCACAAATTGAAATGGAATTCATAATATTACTATTAGCCTCAAGTGACAAAAATTATTTTAAGTAACTAGAAAATATCTTAGATACACGATGTAGTACGCATAAGTGAAACCAGTGAAGATTTGAACTTCGTTTTTTAAACAAAAATCGATCTATACATTTGATAAGGGATCATTGGCAGAGTGAAAATAAATTGCGGATATTAGTATTACTCTGAACCCTGACAGATTTCTCAAGATACAAATACAATTACAGGCACTCGAAGTATGTTACACTTGCTCTACATTTACTTACACCAAAAAAAAAAAACACGATAAATTTGAACATGAAAGTTTACTTCCTATCGGTCATATAATATAATTTCGACAACAGTTCAAAATATGTTCACTGTTTAATTATACAGAAATGATAATCTATTTTTCATAAAAAAAGTTCTGCTATTAGTACAACTTTATTCGGTATTCAGCGTCATAACAAAACAATTACATTATTCAAAATTACACATACATACCATTTACGCTGGTCTTTTCAAACACTCACTACATGTGCATGAGTTCATATGCTTATAATCCACAAGAAATGCCGGTAAAAGCTGTGAATCCCTACTAACTATCGCCTCCGGCCAATCTACTCCACCAACTCCGCTTTCTTGGATCCCTGGCGCAAACACACTATCGTATGGGGCACCATCTACCGGATGGGGCGGTGGCACTGTCATTTCTGGATTTGGCGCAGTCAGGCGATACGGCGCACCCAAAGCAGCACGAACGACAATAACGGTTCTTACGGCATCTTTCTTTAGACGCTTGCTGCTCGTTCTGTCCTCTGTGTAATGGTCCGCCTTGGAGAAATTCGGAGTGAGATAGGTTCCGTAACCGAAAAGTCTACCGGCAGATGTTCCTGATAAACGGGCGTCAAAACCATCTTTACATATTCTGGCAATATCATCTTTCTTTGTTCCGTGGAAGAGAAAAAATTCGTTAGTTTCGGAGTCCATAATTTTTAGATTTTTCATACTTTTTTCTGCTTCGAAAATGTTGAAGTCCTAATGACGTCTTCTTCTTTCTACAATACCTCCGATGCCAGTCGTCTGATATGAATTTTGCAGCCGAGGTGCCAAAACTCTGCGTATTCCGACTATACTGATTTGGGGTTCCTCGGCATATATTCGGCTCCCGACGGTGGTTTAATGGGGGACCAAAGAACACTGAATGTTCTTTTCGAGCGTCTAATATTAATGCTAATTCATATCCAGCTGAATGAACTTAACATCGGAACTAGACATAGACTTGGGTCCCGGTCGTCGAAGATATGATAGTTGGATGGTTTTAAAATATTCTAATTGCGACATTAGATGCTTTCTGTCCATTTATAGCTTTACGAGGTTCTCATAGCCTTCCTTTTTCAGTTCCAGCACTTCGTTTTAAAGCCTCGAGATTTCAAGCTCTTTTTGCCGAAGCTAAATGGACTCATCTTCCAAGAGGCTACACTGAGTTTGTTTGTCCTGTTTTCCGTCTTTTAGACCAGTGGGGAATATGGGTCGTCGTCGACGTACAGTGTTGCGAAATTTTCGCTTCATTGAGACCTCTTCTTTAGTACAGTGGTCTGACTGAGTCATTGTAGAAATACTTAGCTGGAATTTAATTATACAGTTAAAATAATACAAATAAATTATAATTTTAATTTAGCTAAAAAAAAACTAACTTCTGACTGTAAAATTTAATGGGAATGAAGTTGTATGGTGCCAAAATATTCAAGCATTGAATTATGGTCTGAATTGCAGCAAGGTAAATAGGAATCTCACAAGACTCGTCACTCCTAAACCTCATTTCCTCAAAACAATCACCTGTAGCAGGCTTCCATCACTTTTAACCGTATGGTGTGTTTTGAAATGAACTTGAATAAATTACAGTGCAAGCGCCCGTGTCTGCGTAAATTCAAAAACAAAAAATATTAGCACTTCTAAATTCTCATGCTGTATCACTTCTAGCTACGAAATTCAAAAATTATCTCTGACTAATTTGCAGTAAGTATTTTTACACTTTCACTGGCATTGACGATAGTACTAAATTCTAATGTACACGGTACTAAAAACAAAATACTAGCGCTACAAAATTTCTATGCGTAAACTTTACTACTAGTACTAGACTAATATGATCTTAGATTACTCCGTCTAGTAATATGTCATAGCTTTTCCCACTTTTCTTGGTACATATCTTCGACAGAAAAGCGACGGTCACGAGACTTCAAGTTCTGAGCAGCAACATGGCGATCCAAGTTTGAGAGTGATGTGTCCTCTGAAGGGGATTTGGATGAATATGTGGTCATCATCGATGAGCCGCAATAATTATTAATTTTCCTCTGAAATGTGCTCGATTCACCCCTACTAGTTAGAGGTCACATAAGGTGCGTCAAAGTGCGCATCTCAGAGTAAGCGAACCACGAAGGTGTTTCGCACTCTGACCTCGCTTAAGCGAAGGAAGCTTGCCAGGAATGCTGATGAAATGGCATGATATCGAGTGGAATGTGACACGCTCGAATGAGTGATCGGGCTTGAGACTCGATACGCTGAATGCTGCTGGCAATGCTTGTTTCGCTTGATGCGAGGTATGGCAAAACTTAAGTTTTACCAGCACTTTTGTGACTCCTCTCAGGAGGGGAGACACATTAGTGCCAGAGCGCGAGGACTGAGCAGAGCTCAGCGCCAAGCGCACTGGACGCACCCCTTGTGACTCCTATGGCGGAGCTGGGGACGGTCGGCGGGACTCAGAAAACTGAATCGAGCTAATGCAAGCGGTAAGCTTCTGACTGCGTCAGAATTGGTGCGGGTGAGCCGCAGGCTTAGCACCCCTCTCTCTCATTCATTTGCTTGATGAAAATTAATAACACGTTCCGAGGTACATTAATTTTCCTCTGAAATGTGCTCGATTCACCCCTACTAGTTAGAGGTCACATAAGGTGCGTCAAAGTGCGCATCTCAGAGTAAGCGAACCACGAAGGTGTTTCGCACTCTGACCTCGCTTAAGCGAAGGAAGCTTGCCAGGAATGCTGATGAAATGGCATGATATCGAGTGGAATGTGACACGCTCGAATGAGTGATCGGGCTTGAGACTCGATACGCTGAATGCTGCTGGCAATGCTTGTTTCGCTTGATGCGAGGTATGGCAAAACTTAAGTTTTACCAGCACTTTTGTGACTCCTCTAAACTGCGAAGGGTGCTAGTTACAAAATGCTAAACTGAGTTCGTATGCGTGAGAATTCTTGCGAGAACACATTTGCGATCGAAGAAGGCTGTTGAGGGTTTGCTGTCGTCATTAAAAGATTGAGTCGTTTTGACTTTACAAAATTCAGATTGGAGAAAGTTTTAACTTTGACCTTCTTTCAATCAGTTCTTTGACTTGCTTTGACTGCTTTAATTCGGCTAAGTTTGTTATGAAACTAATAACATCTGGATGTATTTTTAAAAGTGGGGTGTCTCTGTATGTCACCCAATCTCTGCAGTATTTAAAATACTCAACTGATGCTGTGCTCCATCCTACATATTTGTTTATACGTTTAATTACTACTGTACGGATATCTGATTCTGTGAATTGTAACTTTTCTAAAGTTTTTCTTAACGAAATTGCGAAGGTTCGCCTAAATGAATGCGTGGAAATGGTGTAGCCAGGCCTACAAAATGTTGACATTATTAAATTTATTGCTGACTTAGACAATGGAAAAAGTCTTTGACTAAGGCTATGTGTTTTCAAAATTAAATCTTTTGGCAAATAGTGATCAAACACTGCAGTTTTGTCCTGCCAAACTCGAACTAATGCACATCTTTGTCGTTCACGGAGCAATTCGCTTTTTCTTGGAAACAGGTCCTGATCGAGACTGCTGAAGGCTTGACCCCGAATGCCCAAATTGGCCCAAATCTCCGCTGCCAGCTCCAATGCTGCTGGCAGGGGACGGTAGACGGACTCTCTTATAGGCAGAGCCTTGTCCGGTGCCCTTGCAAATATTGTTCTGCTGGCCCTCTGCTGGATTGCCTGGACCTGCGTCTGGGCAATTACTGTTGTTCCGAACAGGCACAATTAATTGCACCTGTCGGCAATGGTTGACATGTATTGTTTGCCGTTACAGATGTCCTGCAGTTTTTCTGTTGCAAACATTGAGAGCGTCGCCGGCGGCAACGGAAGTGAATGCACCACTTTGCTCTGGGCTCAAGCGACGAATTTGCGTCACTAACTGTTTTTTGTCTCCATTGTTGAGGACTGGCAAAAGTCCTCCGCCGGAAAGAGGGCAGAGGTTTCGTCCGGTGTTTCTGGAGTCGGCAGGTCCAGGAAGTTTCCCACTAGGTACGAGGACGGGTCTTGCCATGCTGGGATTATTTCCAGCACTTTGCGAGGCTGGTTTTTTCGTAGTTCGGCAACCGTTTTTTGACGTTTTGGCTGCTGAAACATTGAGGAGTTTGTTTTGGTGTTGCGGCGATTTTTGTCCAGGTTCTTGATTATGTTCAGGGTTCTGGCATGCCGCCAACAGTTTGATGGCAGATAATTGTTTTTCTGCATTTCAGAATGCCTGCAGTGGAAATGCGTGTTTAGGCAGGATCTTTTCAGCAGATCCAACTCCTTCCGGGAGGCTCACTGCTACTCCTCTTGAGGGATCGTCAGACGGGTTGCGCTTAGTATTTATATATAATACTGTGTAGGAGAGCTCAAGCGAGCTCATGAGTGCATAAATTGCTGAAAGAATTTTTAAACCAAGCCCGGGGCGAGTGCGAAACTTTCGGAGGGAATATGCAGCACCACAATTATCCACATGGAGGATAAGGTGACAATTTTGTGGGCGAGTGTGTTCTAGTGCCATCAAGATGGCATAGAGTTCGCTTTCGAATATTTTCATTTTGCGCAATTCGCGCGGCAATTGCTGCCGTTTTGCCATTTTACCGTATCAGGTTGTTTTTGTGCGGCTTTCAGAGTTTTCACAGTGCCTGTGCAGAACCCAGCCGAATCCAAATTGGTTTCCTTCAACCGAGGCATCGGTGAAGATGTTAATTTTTTCACGCCAGAGCTAGTCAAGGGTCATTTTGAGCAAAGTTAGCTTCCTGAATGAGTTTAGCAGGATTCTTAGACCTTGGCAAATCTGGTCAATTGTGTCATTGCTGACTGCTGCTAACTTTCCTTATGACACCAAGAGCGATAGCTAATGCAGTATAGGCACATTAGGCCTTCAAACTTGTGCAAATGTGAGAAATGCTAACTAGCCTATTATTGACTCCAACTGCTTTGCAGTGTGTTTACGGCTTGTCAACTTTTCAATGAAAACGTTAATGTCTTGCTCAAGAAGCTTCAACCTGTTCTGGTCCATTGCAACTTCCCAACCGTCATCATTGGAGGTGTAGAAGAGACCGAGAACTTCTGATGGCACGTTTTGCTGGCCTATGACCATTCCGTCTGGTTTGGACGAGATTTGGAATCCCAACTCACCAAGGAGTTTTTTGAAATAGGTGAAGTGCAGTTTTGCGAACCGGGGATGCTTGAATAATACGTGATCGTCTATGTAACAACGGGACATTATTCCCATTCGTAGCGCAATTCGTGACACGAGCTCACCACTGCACTAACAGGCTACAGCCGAAAGGCTGTTTCCGAAAGTCATAACTTGACTAACGAAGAACCGTCAGTCGGAGGGGTCTTGTGCGACCCCTTCCGACATTGCGAACACGTTTTGTTCTGGGAATTGGACAGGGTATTGGTAATAGGCATTGCTCAAGTCGAGCTTGCCTATTACCGCCACAAACCCCCTCGAACCCCTGCTGCTGCAGGCTCGAGGCTGCTTTGGTGGAGCTACTGTTGGCTTTACTTGCTGCCAAATATCGGCGTTTTTGTCGTATGCACGCTCTTGCTCTATCTGCTGCGCTATTAACTCTTTTGTCTGCTGCACGGGAAATTCAAGCTCGCAATCTGCGGCGAATGCCATTATTTCCGAGATTTTGCGGTGGGAAATGAGCTCTAGGTGCGTGGAGAGACAACAGACTAGTTCATTCCTCCTTTTTTCGTCACATATGAGCCTGATTTTGCGATAGGTATTTGTTAGTGCATCTAGTTTTTAGCCTAAGTAAAAACAATAAGATATGTGCCCCAATGTTCGGGCTTTCTCTTCTGTTATTTCTTGCAAGAGGGTACCATTGTTGAGCTGTTTGTCTCAGTGCTTGAAGCCGGCTTGGCGGAGACTTTGCTCTTCCCAGGGTGTTTTTGGCTCGACAGATTCATGATTTATTGAGCTGACGGTTTCAGGGTCTCTTTGCTTGAACAGCTCGAGGGTCTCTTTTTCGGACTTGGTGAGGTCTCGCCCATTTGCCCAAATGTCAGGAGGTAGGTTGTCGTAGGCCCCTGAGGCTTTGAACCCGTTGTACCAGGGCGATTTGCGATTGTTCATGTCCAGTGCGGAAAAGGCCGCCCACTGCGCTAAATATTAGAACGCAAGTGGGCTCTTTTTGCGAATCCCCCTTACTGGATCGGCGAAGTAGCGGTATACTTCGGAGATGTGAGGCTGCAGGCCAGCCGGCGCGTATTCAGAGTCACTTGGTTGGTCTCAATGCGCTTGGTCAATGAGGGCTTTTACTTCTTGCCATACGGCTTCAAGCCTGGCTTCTTCGGCTTCAACTGCCTCTTTGACGTTTGCTCTTGTACTCATTTTCTTCAGAAGTTCTTGCTCTTCTTTTGAGAGTACTTTGTCAATGGAACGGGATTCTTTATCTCAGAACCCACACTTCGGCTTTGCGGCTGCGTTTTCGACTACTCGCCGGACCCTTGGGTCCAGTTTTTGCCAGTGATTTTTTACAGCATTTTGACGAATGTTTTGCGGTTTGGACAAAATGGCAGGCATTTTTATTTGGGTATGCACTGTTTAATTTGGCTGTGTCTGTTTATGCTTCTAGGACGCTGCGCGTCCTGAGTTTACTTTTTGCTTTTTGGGTTTACTTTGCAGGTTTTAATCAGTGCATGCGCACTGGCCCGAACACCGGGACTTTGCATCTTATCATCATTTTGGCCATGTTTTGCAGAAGTAATTAATTAATTTTACTATATGTATAAGAATGCTTTTGCTTCAAGATGCTAGTGCATCTTCTGCTGTTTTGACATTGCTAGGTCTGATGGACATTTGTGTTTCAGACAGCACATGCATTATGTTATACGGACTGCAGATTTATCACTTAACATTTTTCAGTAGTGATTAATTCTGACTAATTTCTCTCAATATTACATGCAATGTGGACACAGTTTTGGCGTTGTCGCCTGAAGTTTAATTTTTCATGCAAAAAATAATGTACAGACGCATCGGAAAATGCAAGTGAAATGCAAATGCAAACTTTGTTCCGGTCTTTGGCGTCAATAAATAAAATCAGTCTTTGACAAGCAACTAATACAAAATTTTAATAAAATTTCAACAACCACTTCAGTCTAGCATGGCAAGAAGATCAGGAGCGTCTTGGTTGTTGCTGTCTGTGTGCTTTCTCCTGCAGGACGAGGAGAAAATACAGGTTCTTCCTAACACATATGGCAGACACTGCCTGTTGTGCGAGTTTTCGCGGTCGTCTTTTCGAGCAGAAAAATCTACTGTGCCGTCGCACGCGACGCAAATCTGTACTGTTGAGGCTGCTTGTTGAATTGCAAGGAATTTGTCAGACTTTGATTCTGCCATTTTTTTGACACCCTCTGCAAATTTTTTCTTTTATTCACCAGGAATCTCAAGAAATTTGCTTTTAGGACGGTCAGAACCTTTCCTGTTGTAGTCGGATTTGTGGTGCTTTTTGCCTGTTTGAGAATAACTTGAGTTGTTACTGTAATTATTGTAATTTTTGTTATTGTTGTAGTTGTAGCTACTGTTATCTTTTCAGGACTTTTCTTGTTTTTGGGCCGGTTTTTGCTCGTCTTGCGGCTTTCAAGATTCAACTTGATAGCCTCTAGAATATCTGGAGATTACGTCCATTTTTGTTGTTTGAGTTTTTCCTACTAGTTAGGATTTTGAAGAACTCATTAACATTTCTGCTAACGACCGTGCTAAGCACTCTCCTTGGTCTACAGGCGAGATTTGTCGGAGGTGTTGGAGCATTGGGTTTGTTTAGTACTCTCTTGATTCACCATTTAGTTCTTGAACATCAACTTTTTGTAAACATTCTACTTTTTCGCCTGAAGCGGCTGCAATTTACAAGAAGAGTAGTGGTATTACCAGATCAATTCTTCAGTAAAATATTTTGCTGATGCTTTCGATTTGGCAGTTAATTTTTAGCGGGTCTGTTGTGGGTGCAGAACCTGCGGTTGCAATACTTCGCACTACTTTTCCAATACTCTCAGCTGCTTAAACAGCATCGGTATCATGCTTTATTTGCCGTCTGGATTAAATCCAGTCGGGTATAGGCCCTTTTAATGAGATACTATAAAGACTTTGCAACATTTCTTCACTTGAGATTTTAATGCTACTTTTAAGACTGTTGTAACCAGTTATTTACTTAAACTGTTTTGTAGTGGTGTTACTTGGCGACCTTGAACTTGATAGTAGTAATACCATCGTGTATAGAAGGGCAGCTTGGTCTTCATTTGGCGACCATTTGGTTCACAGGTGCTCCACTTGCCTGGTGGAGAGGGAATCCGAGCGCGGATTCGTCAGATGTGTTTTGGCCGCAGCTTGCGTTTCTGAGAGTGACGACATGAGGGAGCTGCTTTTGTAACGGTTTAGGACCATTGACGCCCAAGACGGTAGTTCTGCCAACAGGCTGTTGGTTTGGCATCATTTTTAATTCGCCAAGATGATTCCGTCCACCTGATTAAACAAACACCATAATCCGCGGATTAAACACCTTACCGGTGCTCCGAGGAGCACCGCCTCACCACGGGAATTAATGTCTGTGAGAGTCTCTAAAATGCTGTGCCATGGCAGCTTAAGTTTAAGCTGCTTTGCAAAGTCGGATGCCAAAAGGTTCGAGACTAGGCTCAGCGATGTATCCTTAGTGCTAAAAAATATTTTTATCTGTTTTTCTTTGCTGAACTTGGTGCCATTGCTTGGGTCACTTGACGAATCATCTGATATTGACAGTGTACTTTTATTATTGGGCGAGTTTGAAGAGTTTGAATATACATCGCTGCGCGAATCTTGCGAGGGACTTCGTCCACGTTTTCTCGAGTTTCTGGAACTTGGTGTTGAGTCTTAGGCTAAGTTGTAGAATTTTGTTTGTCTACTTCTGATAGCTGCTCGTTTTTCGCCTTTGACAGGGACGTTTTTGGTGGCATTGATGCGCAACGCGAGCTGAAGGAAAGCTTAGTATATTTGTTGTTGGGAATAAGAGCTTCTTAAGTCAAGCGAGCTTTACCTAATCTCTTCGACCTGCTGCCATACTTGCAAAACGTGGTCTTAGAATTCACGGTACATGTCGCTTAATGGATTTTGCGACATTACACTTTCAGATGCTAAATACAACTCTTCTTCTGATACCATGGCTTCAAGAGGTTAGCCGTAATTGATGCTTACTGGTTAATCTTTATTTAACAAGTCGAATTCGGCCTGGCATGATGATTTTGGCTTTTCAGAAGTATTGTTTGCTGATTTTCCTGTACTGGATTTTCGATTTTTGCTCGAATTTACATTACTTTGTTTTGACTTGCTGCCAGTTGGCTTTGGGGGATGCTGGTTGAAGGCATCTTGCATGTCAATGACCTTGAATGATGGCTGCGCATTTGCATTCAGGCAGGGTGGGGCTTCTGGTGGCAACTCAAATTCAGGACCGTCAAAACTTGTGTGACTTGTTGCGAAGCCCGGTCTTAAGTTTGACGAAGACGAAATACTTGCAGCAACGTCTGCATCGAGCCGAATTTGCTCTTCAGCTTTTTTAGATTCAATGCTTGCTTTTAATGCTTCTGAAAGTTACTATTCGAAATCATATTACTATGCAGATAACTGTTGAAGTTTTTGTTGAATTTCTTGAGGAGTTAGTTTTGCATTTACAATATTTGCAGCTGAACTTTGGGCGATGTTATGACGCCTTCCAGTTATGTTTAGATGCGGTATGAAGTTACTGCTACTGCTTGACTTTAAATTATTGTTTTTTGAGCTCGAACTTCCATTTGGGCAGGTACCCAATCAGTCTGTACTAGATGTACTTTGCAGATTATTTGAATTTATTTGTTTTGACTTTGATGAATTTGCATTTGACACACGTGAACTTTGATTACCTAGCTTGCTACCATTACTGGATCCAAAAATTGCATCAAGGTCAATGTCACACTTATTAGTATTTACTAAATTAGTTTGCTTGTTTGCAGCAGTGCTAGTGCTAGTTAGTACAGAATTGTTGGCTTAAGTACTTACTAAACTATTCAGTGAATTATTTAACAAGCTTCCTGCAGTTGCAGGCTAATTACTGCTAAGGTTATTGACGTCATCAAACAACAAGTCGTCGTCATCAACTAACATCCTTTCCTAAACTTTTTTCACTGGGCTTCTAGACCGCTTTTGCGAAATCGCTCGAAGTCCCCTTGAGCCTTTCGTCAGAGGCTTTTATGCAAGGTTTGCCGACTGGGCGAGGGTTGCTGAGGACGAAGCAGAATTTTGGGATTGTTATTGTTGTGTCAGATTTTTATTTGCATTTGATTTAATATTACTCGCCTTTGACAAAGTTCTGCTGGCTTTGTTATGCTTCTGAGTTCCATTTGGATCTTCAAAGTTTACAACGGGCAATCCGTCAGATCCTACCTCTTTTAAGAGCTTGAAAGGCTTCATGTTTACAATACTGTATCCATCTTCCGACGGATCTTCATCGAGGTGCGGGTCGATGTCATTTAAGTCTAAGTTGTCTTGATTATTGTTTTGAATACCTAGTTTTGTTTGCATTCTGCTCAAAGCGTCGCTGAATTTTTCACCAGTATAATTATTGTTTTAATTGTCAGCGTTTGATGGAGATGGACTCTGACTGCTGTCAGCTCGCGATGACTTTGACAATTGGCGATTGGTGAAGTAGAAGAGGGCGTTTTGGCTTGAGCTGCTTGTATTTTGCGGACCCTTTCGGGCTAAAGCGGCTCTTATTTCCTCTGCACAAATATTTAAACTAATTGGGAATTGCGCATCACCTGTTAGCGGTCTACCTAGCACTGTTGCTATTATTTCTGCTATGCAGCTTAATGTTGTTTTGTCGATTTGCTTTCAGCAGACTGGTTCAAGCATTAGCCTTAAATTTGTCAGCTCAACTGAGTTACTAACATCACTTAGAGCTTCTTGCCGATTTTGTTCGATTTAGGTTATTGCGGCTGACAACATTTCAGTGCTACAAGATATTGCTCTTACTAATTTTACTGAGTGGAGTCTGGCTGTCTACTGATTCTTTAGAGTTGCCAACATGAGGGCCAAACAAAATGGCTCTTCCCACCATGTTTCTCCCAATAAACCACTTGCCACTTCTGACTATGCAAGTTAGGTAACTTGTAAAATGCTGTTTATTTTGTGGTCGGTGGTGGGCGGCGCGGCTTGAAGCCTTTGTGAGACGGCAATTAGTTGTTGTAATGTTACTTTTCCTGGTGTTATTGCCTTGGGGCTGCGCCCCTCATCTGAATCTTCTGCGGCGATTCTTGGCGAATCGCTAATATTCATCATATTGGCCATTTTGTGTGGTGAAAGTTAAACTTAGATGTTAAGTTAACTTAGGAAAAAAAGAGATTTTAATGCTGTATTTAAGTGAACCTGTCGGTTCGGAAAAGAGTACTATGCCTCGATAAATGAGGACTTAAACGGTGCCTCGTAGATTGAGGACTTAAACAGGGTTCGTCCGTAGAGTGGGAGATCTCTACTTCAGGAAAAAGTCTGCAGCTGAGAAATAGATTATATGTTTTGTTAATGCTTACTTGAATTTAGTTAGTGTGCAGTTTTATGCGAATGCTTATCTCAACTTTTTCTTTCTCAGAACTCTGCGGCTCAAATCTCAGCTTCACTTCGCTCAGTTACTGTAGTTAACACTTCGTTTAACTAGATATTGCATATGCTAGTTTTGCTTTCAGATCATTTTAATTACTGCATGAAGACAGATTAATTTATGCTAATTACTGCTTGATACTTGCAATGTAAACAGGCTGCCGTGATTAATGATGGTTGGATATTGATGCAAACATTCAACAACTGAGGACCGATTCCGTCATGCTCCTGCTCACTTAGTGTAGAGAGTTGTAGCCCTGCTTACCTAACGTGAGTTGTGCTAATCTGGAAAACAACCGAAACTGGGACCAAGGTGCATCAATTTTCACAACCTTCAAAGACTTGCACACCAACAGTGGTGTGCGTTATAATTAGGATCGCTTTGAGTTATCAAAGGAGTCAGAACGCCTGACCCCTTCTCATCGCAGCAATTTTTCACCTGTAGGCATCTTGGCTAGCTGAAAGCTTTGCATATCTGACGAAGTGGCGAGCTTCGCACGGCGATATACTACCAAGACTGAGGCCTAATTTGTCTTCTGGCGTTTTACTTTGCGAGACAGTGCAATTGTTTGTAATGCGATTTTGCAGATGATCTGAATTTGCGTGCTCTTGATTTGCATGCGAAGCGAGCGCTGGGTAGCTCTGCGAGCTCGGCAGGCGTCACCCTGCCAGGACTTGTGTGAGTCCAGTTTTTGATGCGAAGCTTTGCTTCATGAGGATTCTCGTAGCCGTGCGAGTGCTCAACACTGCACTGGGGCTCTACACGAAGCTGGTGCTTCTTAAGGAATTGCGAGCCCTCGACAATTCCTAACCTCTCCCTTCAGGCGAAGGCTGTGGCTGACAACCACAGGTCCATGCTGGATCTTGAGAGACGCGGCTCCTTTCGGACTTTACGATCGCTAATTAATTCCGCTAGCTTGCGCAGACGGAAAAACCTGCGGCGTCACCGTGCTGACCGATGCAGATCGAACTCAGAAAACTGAATCGAGCTAATGCAAGCGGTAAGCTTCTGACTGCGTCAGAATTGGTGCGGGTGAGCCGCAGGCTTAGCACCCCTCTCTCTCATTCATTTGCTTGATGAAAATTAATAACACGTTCCGAGGTACAGTATTACTGTGTCCTGGGGCTGTTGGTACGAGTACTAGATCTTGGGGAACTTAGGCTAAAGACGGATTGAAATTTTAGTTCCTATTTGTCGAGCTATTGCTTCTATGCCTTGAATGATCTGAATTAGGTTTCAAAGTTTTATCTTGACCTGAATTTGCATTACTACTTCTACCAGTATTGCTTACCCGACCCGTTCTTTTCGACACTGCACGTCGCTTTTGCAGTAAGTCCGACTCTGATAATTTCAGATTATTCTTAGTTGATTCTACCACTAATCCTCGCGAATTCGACCGTGACCGTGCCCTGTACTAACCGTTGGTACTCAAACTATTGCTCCGTCTCGTCACCGTGGAGTTTGACAGTGTCTGAAAATTCGACGACCTTCGGGATGATGCGGATCGTCGAGAGGAACTTGACCGTCTGGAATTAAATTTATTCTCAGAATTTGGTCCTGACTAAGAAGATTCTTATCGGGACGAAGTCTGTGAATCTCGGACCGAACTAATATTACCATTACAGGACTCCCTGCTTTGTAATCTATAATTCCTTGACTACTTAGAACTTGACTATTTAGAACTCTGAGACAATTAAGATCTCCTGGACAGACGGCTAGACGCTCGTGACGTTCTTCTCGACGTTCTCCTAGACAGATTCTGGGAGGTCTCTGAGGTCCTCTCAATCGCAATAATACCCTTAGAATCTGAATCGAACGTGGCAATTTCATCGTACTACTAATATTCATACTACTATTCCGTAACTGGATTCATTGCGGAACCACGAAAGACCTGTTATTCCATATTAATATTGGAATTACTGGGGTTTTCAATAATATCATCACAAGTGGTATCTCTATTGTTGGGGGACATATTACTGTCGGTGTTGCTGGGGCCTGTGATTTCACCAAGAGTAACGTTATTGTTCGCGACGGAACTACCTTGAACATCGTGAGATTCAGAGGAAGAGTTCATGTTTGTCAGACGTAACTCTGGACCTTGTTGAATATTAGACTTGTCGGACGGTCCCTTAAGTTGTGCGAAATTTGGTGTTGCTGGAGAGGAATCAGGAGAATTCTTAGACTTTGAAGTTGTTGTTCCCGGTGATTTTTTCTTCTCAGGCGTCATCTGAAATTGCAAAGGGAATTTACCACTACTATCCTCAGGTAGATCCTTTTAAACATCATTGAGCTGATCAGAAGTGACTTCAGTTACAGAAGAATTTACCTGTTGCTTTAAGTCTAGTACCTAGACTTCAGCAGAAGTTCTAGTCGTTCTCTCTCGCATAAATTCCTTGACTAGTGAGCTTAAATCCGAATGCCGCTGAGGAGATGATGATGTAGGACTTGGTGTCTTTTGCTACATCATTTATAATTATACGTTAGTAGTGTCAGTCGGCTAAATGTCCACTTAAATTACATCGGAAATTGAATTTGCAGTTTTGGTTGTAGTACTAACGACCAGGGGCGACCGTGACCTACTACTAGGACCATTAGATAGACAAGGTGAATCTAGAACTTTTGGATCTGGCACTGCAGCTTTTTGCAACTACTACGTGATATTTGGTTAAACTTATTAAGCTGTAACAGCTCCGACACTGTTTGAATTCAAAACAGCTCCAATACTATCTGTGTTTGCTCCCACAGAAATTGATCTGGAGCGATTAGAGAGCGATAAACTGTTACTGTTGCTTCTTCCCAGCTATGAATCAGAGACATATGTCAAAGAAGTCACTTTACTACTACGACTGGATGCTGATGGCGTGATGGATTTTGTAGTCACGTTAATAGAACTATTGGAAATTTGATCATTGATGTGGTCAGAAATTTGATCCTAGAAATTTAGATCTTGTTTAATCAAATCCAACTACTGGTCCACTGCAGCTGCAGCAACAGCACACGAGTTAATACTTGGACCAGGATCAGAACTACCACCACCATTACCGAGTTAGCCTTCGACGGTACCACCCAATTCCGACGACTCAACAGCAATTGAACTAGCAGAATCCGTCAAAGGAAACAATATATTATTATTGTTATTCGAATTTACCGTTACGGTATCTAAATTTTTATTCAATTTCTACGATGTTGTATTACTATTAGTAATAGTAAGTTCTGTTGGTAGTTACACTGTTTCAGGTCCGAATACTTCCTTGCACCAGTTATCGTATGTCACAACATTGTCTAGATGGGAATTATCTGAATCAGACTCTGACTCATGCTAATTATCATTGTTTCCGTTCGCTGATCCAATTATTATTCTTCGTTCTTCTCTTATCTCCTCTAACCGCTTTTGAAGTTCAGATTGTTCTTCCGTACTAGAATTGTTAATATAACTAGTCTACTCCAGCCCTTCATTTAAGTCTCTTCTGATACTCTCATGTAACTCTTGCAGTGGTCTCAACACCGATTCCTGAATGATACCTAGAACTGAGGAACTTGGGTTGTCGTCCGCCATAAAATTTGAAACTTTTTGCATACTTCCGTCGCTTTCATCCTGCTGGAGGGCCATTACGTCTGCGTGTTCCTGGTCTAATTGCTCGATTTGCTCGAGTCCTATGCAGAAGTTGCGGAAATAGTTGCGGATTTTGTTTTTGAGAGAGTCGAGAATTTGATGCTAAGGTTTTGTAGTTTTGACAGTTACAGACGGTGAATTATCAGTACCAGATTCTAACTTTGATGTAGTAGTAGTAATAGGTTACTTCACAACTACCTCGGACTTCGTGACCTAACCTTGCAAATTATATTAAGGTATCGATTTAGATTCAATGTTCTAATCCATTACAATAACTTGCTTCTCCTGTTCTTCTCGCTCCCTCTCCAATATCTCCCTGAAGATGTCCTTCATGCGCTGTTATATATCACTAAACCCCTCGGAATGGTCTTCTGAAAACATATTACTATTACTAGACACCTAAGTATTAGAAGACTGTTACATAGTCTAAAGTAACTCCAGTTCTTTTTCAATTCCCTCTTTTTCCACTCTCAGACTTTTGTATTCTCGGTCTTTTTGGAGACAACTCTTCTCCAGAAGTTGAATGATTTTTTCTTTCTCGGAGATTAGGTTTTCCAAGACCATTTTGCTGTTTTCCAGGTCCCATATGATTTGTGATTGGCGGAAGAGAATGGACTTGATGCGATGGGATTTTTGATCTTTTTTTTACTACCTGGTTAGAGTAGTAGTAGTAGTAGTAGCAGTAGTTTATATGGGTTAATTGATATTTGGATTTTGGTTTCTGGCAATTTGATTAGTAGTAATACCGTTAGGATTATTCCGATTTGTCAAAGTCTATGCGACTGTTACTGGTTTATCATTAATAATAACCTGATCATCATATGACCGTACTAGGTCGGACTCAAGAAGCGTTGACTGTGCCTGACTTCTTTTAGCACTTTTATTATTAGATGGTCGAGTCAGATTGTCACGTTCTGTTGAGTCTTGCAACAGAGCCTCGATCCTGTCATGAAAAGTAGTGACTGTGCTTGGGTAACTCGGCATGGTGTATTATGATAGTGAATCAGTTTCAATAAATCATAATGATAATGTACACAATGCAGAACTAGTTTAATTCTTCAATCAAAATCAATAAAAATGTTTGATCGATTCAGATGTCAATGAGTCGGGGTGGGCAATGAGTTTTTTCTTGAAATCATTCTGAATGATACCAGACCTTGATGACAAATTTTCTAGCTCAGAAATAATTTTCGATTCGAAATGATGGATTTTCGATTTGCGTATGATTCTGAATGCAATTCAACCTCTTTTGGTATACTTTACTATAAAATTTCATTCAAATCAATAACACGACTTAAGTTCTGAAAACACCCCTGCAATGCAGAGGAACTACCACTAAATTTACTTAATCTGTCAGCCTAGTCAAAAGCCTTCGCTTCAAAATTTGTTTTTCATTAGTGAAGAGGTTTCGGATTTGAACATTAATATACTGTAGAGAGTTACTGTTTTCTGAATAGTAAATTTCACAATTTTCAAGTCAATTAATTGATAAAATTAGATTCCATCAAACTGTATTACTAACAGTCACTTTATTTCTTTCCCCTATAAATAATTGGATTTTCCGGCGACTGATAATACGTCTTGCCTTTGTATTGAAACGACGGTTTGTTGGCGGCACGGGCGGCGTTCACGAGCTTGAAGTACTCATTAGGGGCCTTCTTTCCCATTTTCTTCATCTTCATGGAAGACATCTTCTTCTTCATGGAGGATTTCATAGCGCTCCGTTTCATGGAGGACATTTTTTTCATCATTTTGGCCATGGTTTTTGTTTGGCTTCTTTAATAAGAGACTAGTAGAGTCTAGATACTGTTACAATTTAGCTGGTTATCAGTTTCTATTGAGATAGAGGTAAGCATGAGATGTTTATGAATAGGTTAAAGAAACATATGAGCAAGTTACATTATTTCAAATTATAAATCCGAATACCTTTTATAATTAAACGAGAAAAAACAATCGATCTTCTTTATTCAGCTCAATCTCTCAAGAAAGACTCGCTCGCATGCAGTACACTGTACATCGTTACAAGGTCAAATAAAGTCTAAAACATATCTAGACTAATCTACTTTCACATTTCTAATGTGCGGCGTGCAACAGATTTGCTCATAAAATCTAACTATTAACAGTCTACTGATCAAGTTCGTACAATGTACAAAGTTGAAAATTATTTCCCTTCAGTTCGTTACTAGTAGTCAAAAACTATTCTAGCAATTTAAATCAGTCCAAGACTTCATCCTCTTTAAAGTTTATCTCAGATCTGAATCACTTCACACCCCATCTTTCATCGTCCTCCTCAGTATCGATCCCGGTCCCACCCTGCCGTCTACACCCCCCTTCTCCGCGTTTATGTCCACGGCCGTCAGATTCGGTCCCAAACTTATCGCAAAACACGTCCCGTCTTGCGCAATGCACAACCCCGAACACGGCGCTCGCTGGCCCGAGCCGCCCAAACTTGAGTCATTGCCGTCTTTGTTGATGGTTTCGCCGATTTGGGTTAGAGTTTCGGAGTCAAAAACCTTGATGGTCCCGTCTTTGGAGCCGATGACGATTCTTCGTTGCATGGCCCGGCGTTCTTTTAGAGACATTGAAGAACCCATGGAAGCAATGGGATTTGGACTAGACATCCCTTCTAGTCCGAGACGATTTGAGGATTTGGTTTTGAGGATTGCCATAGCTTCATCATCAGTGGATTTGGTACCAGAAATCAAAGTTCCGGTTTCGGGCTCTTTGGACCCTCGTGGAGAACGCTGGTTGGAGATACTGACAGACCTGTTAATAGCATTACCTGATTCGGGGCTACTACCAGGTCCGCCAGATTCCTCTTTACTGGCTCTCGGACTTCGAATATTGCTCATACTCCTACTGATTCCCGGTGGTAATTCAAACAAATTCTTATGTGAGTTCCACAATTTCACGCATTCGATGCTTTGGGTCGCCACTCTGTTCACCGTCTTTCTTATCTTTAATGTGCGTAAGCAGAATGCCTTCAACTCCACATTCTCCTCGCTGAATCCCTTACTCCCCATGATAATCTCGTTCGAACCCGGAACCAAGTCGCACGCCACCATCTAATTCGGTCCCGTGGACACGCACGCCGCTGGGATTCGCATAGCTCTGGGGTCCCACACTCTCATAGTCAGATCCTCTGATAACTACACAAAACAATCGGGGTTCGAATTATTTATACTTCTACTCGAACTTCCTCCGAACGATTTTATGCACGTGACTACATTTCTGTGGATCTTACTAGGGTTAGCAACAATCTAACCAGTGGTGGTATCGCTCACCTTGATGTCGTAGTCCCTGGATCCTGAGAATACTAGAGGAGAAACGGGGGAATAGTCCAGACCGACGGCGCTCATCTCGTGGCTGGCGAGTTCGTACAGTTCCTGCGTCGCGGAGGGCGAGGAATTCGGTGTCGTGGGCACTGACCAGAGTTTGACTGCGCCGTCAGAGGAGGCGGTTAGGAAACGGGTAATTTTACCGGAAAGGATGTCGGCTTCGGCGTTCATGTTTTGGATTTTGTTAGCCATGTTTTCTTTTCCAGATTCTGCCTCTTCTTCTTCGGATTCTTGGATAGCTTTGGCGTTGAAGGAGGCATTGACGTTATCTTATTTATTATTCGAACTTGATCCATAGGTATAATGAATCACGTGGTTTACACTTCTCATCCTCTTTTTACCTCCAACATTCCACCGTATTATTGGAGTGGAATTCTTTGGATTGAGATTTGAATAGTTATAGACATAACAACTTCCACTTGTGCCGCCGATGACGAAAGAATGTTCAGTTGGATATTAGCTTGTACTTGAACCTGCGCCATAGAGACCTGGTGGAATGTAGCAGATGGAGCCGAAATAATCCTCATTACGGGGTAATTCGAAGTAGCGTCGGGCGTCAGCGAGAGCATATGCGTCACCAGCACCGGTCTTTTTTTTGGAACCGGTACAACCCATGATTAAGTTAGTAGACTTATTACAACTTTATTATTAAGATTCAAAGTTACTACTTCAGCTTATGAAATTCGAATTCAATCAAACGAGACAGATCTACGACTTACTTATTATTCAGTCTATAATTAGTCTTGTCAAACTGAAAACTGTTTTAAATTTTCTATCACAATTATAATGTCAGTTAATTTTTTTTTTACGAGTGACACTACTCTTTATCTACTCACCCAGTCACTAAAAGCGAACACCAAAATTTCGAAATTCATGTCTACCTGATTATACCACATCTGCCATTCATGGGAGTTACATGTGGGAGCATTATCATACTCACATAGACTAGACCGGGAACAAGAAAATTAATTGTGAACCACTTCCCAATGTTTTCTACGCAATCTCACCGTGACGTCCTCTTTGCCCCTCTGAATGACCTCGTAGCCAACCCTTTCCAGCATTTCTATGCATTCTTTTAGCGCATTCACTGGTGTTTCGCTAGATTCAAAGCCGATTTGGAAGGGAAGAAAAGAATAATTATATTTCAAGGAGTCCGATGACGTTGTTGTGTCTGTGTCAGTGTTAACGAATCTCACGGCTTCTTTGGGGAAAAGAATGGACTGCTTCAGAGCTTTTGGGTTTGTTAACTTAGTGTTATTATTCCCTGGTACTATTAAACCCAGTGCTTTCGCGACGGCTCTGGTGTGGAGAGCTAAAGACGAATTGAAACGCACTTGATAGTAGTATTGACTATAGTCACTATTAGACAAATTTTATTATATAATAGAAGGTAGTTTGGCTTATTATACCACTCCTTTCAAGATTTCACAATCGTGACCTTCAGTGTCAATTTTGAGAAATTTGACACTTCGTATCCCTCATTTCGTCACTAATCCTCGCCAGTCCGTAAGTGGCACCTCGCGCTTCACGAACTTTGGCCGAGTTTTTTCATTCGTGAGAAAATCTTCTGCAAACCCTCTTTCTTTCGTAAATACCTCTTTTTGTAAGGCTTGCAGAGTTCTTGGCGGAAACTATGGCTCCTATACCTCATCACCATCTGAAGTTTCGCCTAGTTTCCCAAGTCCAGCAAGTCAAGAAATACTACCATCTGTTTATACCTTTTTCAGCATGATATCCGTATCGTATATTCAATTGGGATCGATGGTCCAGAAAGTAGCCATGGTATCATTATGATTTGAATCTGTGTCAGAAATTGGCAAGTTCGTCACAGCACTGTTCTCTTTTTCAAGACGATACCGACTTCAATCTGGATGCAGAGTCTTTTTGCTTTTTGACAACTTTGGAACCTTGGGTAGTGATTCCAAATAAAAATCAATTGCTTCTACCGAAAGACCGGTCACTTTTGGGATAATTTAGTTACAGTACTAGCTCTACTAGTACTAGTTGCTGCTGCAATGTTCAGACTCATTATACTCTGACAATGTTGTACATTTATCAGCAGGTTAACTTGTCTCTATTTCTTGTCGACACCCTGTTCGCGAAAATCACTCTCGCCGAAAACCCGGCCCCGTTGTGGCGCCCCATCAGTTCGAGATCGGATTTTCGACGTCGGGGTTAATCGTTCCGTGAGCAAGGGTCCTAAAATGGGATGTGCCGATCTCTACCCAGTCGAAGTCATGTCATTGTTCTGAATATTGAGATTGATTTATTGTTAAAATTGGTAAAATAATACAAAGACAACAGTAGAAGACTAAGTAACTCTTCGCAAATTTTATTTTACTCCGACGTGTCAAAAATAATTTTGTCAACATCATTGATGTTATAAAATTGCAGTAATTGTATATTAGAATCTGAACTACTGTATCATTATAGGAATAATATTTTTTGCTATTTACTACACTCAAACATGGAAAAACAAATGAAGTTTGAACAACAATCGAATGGAATAAAACCAAGTCGAATCTGACTTTTGTATCGAACCTAGGATCAAATCTTATAATCAACCTCCAATATAACGTTGGGATACTTGCGTCTGATTTCAAAAAATACGTTCACAATACAGCTGAGGCAGGGATGCTTCGAGATATACATCCGAATTACACCACTAACATTATTGAAAACATAATCAATGTTCTGATTCTTACCAATGTTGTGATTACTGTATGTCAATAACTCACTAGATTTCAATGCTTTCTCCACAATTCTCTTTGCATTCACTTCAGCATGTCCATCTCGATGGCCATAGAATTCTTCCCCCGCCCTAGAAAATCCCGGACTTAGGGTCTACGATGGGGGGTTTAGGTCCTCATTGACACCGTCCCAAAACCCGCTGCTCTTATATCGTTCGTTGTTCAGATTCAGTGCGCGTTTCATATCGCGTTCTTCGGCTGGTTCACTACTTCTGTGAACCAAATGTTCAGAACTAAGTCTAATACTAGTAGTACTATTATTTTCCGTCGATGAATCGGATTTCAGCACTATTAAGTCGTACCCCAGAAAAACAACGATCGAGGAGGCAGATTGGCTACAGATTGAATTGCTCAAATGTGAATTTATTTCCTGTTTAGCTCGTCGTCAAAAATCGTTAGACTCAATAGTACTCAGACTGCTAGACTTATTGCCACTATGCGTTACATTCAGAAACAACTCTGGAATCATCTTTTTAGTACCGAATCTGCCCAGCGCACTGATTTTCCGAAACTCCGAGTGAGATTTCAGAGGATTCCGGCACTAATTTTTTTAGTCTAGACTTGCCGTTGTTGAGTCACTCCACATCTGTGACACGACCTTTCGCAAAGGAAGAAGTTGCTTTCAGGAAAGGGAAGAAACTTATCGAATAATGTCCTCTTCGTCCAGGTGGTACTAAACCTTCGACATCTTATATTCTTCTGTAAGACAAGCTTCTCAAATATGTAGCCAATTTTTCTGACTACACATGGAGACAAATTAAGACTAATCACGAGTCTGAGTCGCTAATTTCAGAATCAGTTGCATTACTAGAAAAATATTATGATTGGAATCATTCCATTTACTAGCCTAAGTTTGCAGCCCCGTCAGTAAATTAATCAATGTATGAGGGTAGACAGTGACTACGGGTTGTACTACTGGGTTTTGGGCACTCTTTTTTAGTCTTAAAAGTGTCTACAATCTTGATTCGAGAGCTCTATTCAGATGAGTTCGTGATGTTGAAGCAGGTCCCAAAGGAACTTACTGAGACTTTTGGAATCGTCCTAATTACACGAATAAACCACTGGCTAAGGGATCTCCGTCCAATAAGAAATATTAACTTTACTGTCTACCAATTGATTTCTTTTCAAAATTCTTTTAGTTTTGAAATTCCTTTAAAACCAGATTTTGGGTTTGCTCCAGAACATCGCGAAGTCTTCGCGATTTAATATTATCTTCCGAGTCTATAGACTGCGAATTCTATGACACTGTTTCGGACTAACATTACATCTGAGCGCCTTCTTCAGCTGGTCCCTCCAAACAACGCAGCACCAGCAGATAACTATGTAGATTTAAACAACTTCTATGAGATTATTCACTGATTGTATCCAGAAGTTTTACGGCTTTTTCTCAATCTCGTAGACGATCGTAACAGCCTAACATGGCATTTATAACTCGTACATTAGTAAACAGCTTCTTTTGAAACTTGGAGTAGTACTAGTAGTCTATAATTGCCAAATTTGCATAACTTGGAATCGCTATTCTTAAACCGAGTTCCGTTAAATCCTTAGATTTTGCTCTAGCACACGCCGACAAGACGGCGGCAATACAGTTGGCATTGGCACGAGGAAGTTTTATCATACGTTCCGAACTTGGGGCTAAAAACCTGGACATAGTCGCATGTTTTCATCACAGACCTTGTAAGTTGTCAAATTTATATGGTTCAATTCCTTCAAAAGACTAGACTTTCTGCATGTCCAAAAGCAAGCTAAGTGCTACACACGGAGCATTGGCGTACTGGCATGCTAGAAAAACATGGTGGCACGCCGCTGTCGGATTTAATGATGTATTACCCGGTTATGTTGCTAGTAAAACTTATATAAGAATCGCGCAACATTCATTCACCAGAGCTTCTTGACTACAGGCTTTTAGGAGGATAAGAAAGGGTGTGTGATCTTGATAGCCTTAAGCAATATCAGCTGTCCTCCGACTCGGACCTTCTCTAGGTTCCTTATAGTTCAAAGAGAGTTGCGGCAAGAAAAATTATTCCAACAGCTGCCCGGCCTTCTCCAGATTTCGTACAGTCTCTACAGTAGTACTAGTTCCAGCGCTGTAGTATCTGCGCAGAAGAGTTTCAGTGGCTTCGGTTTGAAATCCTTTCTCACCAATCCGCTTGGTGTACAACAAAGCATCATCTAGAAGAGATTATGTTTCACTTTCATCGTTGGATTATATTCGTTTAACCACTGAAGTTTTGCTGGAGTATAGCCTTCTACCTGGGCTCAGGGTTTTAACGTCCAGAATGTGAATCTTCAAAGCTCTGCTTCGCATATTACACAGAATAGAATATCAAACTAAAGCTAATACGCAGGGAATACACAGTTAATAGCTCAAAATATGGAAAAAAAAAAAATCCACCCTTCAGACTCAGTATTCTTTGAACGCTGCTATGAATTTATAATATTATCAAGAATGGTATGATTATCAATCTTAAATTACTACACCCTCAACAGCTTTCTAAAGTAGGTTGTTAAAGACAGCTCAAAAAATAAACTGTCGTAACAAATAGTAATTTAGAATCTTGCGAGGTTTGCATAGTACTAAATTAAACAGAGTGCCTATCCACAACTCTAACTAATCAATCCTGTAAGATATTTGATATATTGCGCAAACTTTTTCCATGCCCCACATCACAATTTTTTATGATTTAGACAGTGTGATTTCACATTTCTGAAAAAATATTTCTTGGTACTGGTGAACACATAGCAATGGTGCGTGAATTCCAGTTCTCCCATAATTATCGCAGCGTAATGTCGATGAACTCTTCTTTACGTTTCTAGCAATGTGTTACATGTGTGAATTGAAATTATTCTACCCTGATGGCTTTGGTGAAGAGCGACATAATACTTGCACATCACAGAATGAGCACTATCCAAAAGGATGTATTGCGAACTTTTTAAATTCACGGTGACCCCGTGAATCTTTATGAGAACTCGACACAACACAGCCACTCGACACAACACAGCCACGGGAAATGAAATATCATTTTCAACCGTCCTCAATCGTTTGAAAATGACGATCGTGAAGCTGATCAACTTCCGGTAAAGACGAGTTTTAGTAACAAGAAAAAGAAAAATAACCTCCGCGGGATTCGAACTCAGGACCCGCCGGATGAAAAGCGGCAGACTTACCACTAAACCATCTCTACATTCAACTCGATTTCAAAATTTTAGCTTCTATTACTTTCTGAACCCAGAATCTGTGGACAGCTTCACCCACTAAAAATCTCCAGAACAACAGCATGAAAAAAACTGAAGAAAGTCATGCACACAAAATCATAAATCAGAACTAGATATAAATATGAAACCAACAGCATGAAAAAAACTGAAGAAAGCCATGCACACAAAATCACAAATCATAACTAGCTGAATATGAAACTAAAACTAGACGCACAGTCGCAAATTATACAACTCACGCACAACAACTATTCCAGATTCCCATGCAACCACAATTTTGTAACTCTGTTTTTTTAATATATCCTGCAGAGCCCCTCTGTGGCTGCCTTTGCAATATTAACTCAGTCTGAAGATGGGCCACGGTTTGGTTAGCAAATAAATGCATGCATTCGTGCTACAATAATTACGATTAAAGTTTGTAATACAAGAAGAATCTATATAATTCTGATTGACAATTTAGATTTGCGCTGTAGAGGCAATTTTTTACATTCACATTTTTTAATATGGCCAGCAGACGCTACCCGTGTCGTTTTACAATCTCTTATAAAATAGCAGTTATATATTGGGCGTCATATGTTTGTGCAGCACGCTTTTTAAGGCGCATTGTTTTTAATATAGCCTGCAGACATTGCTTGCTGCGTTTGCAGCATTATCTCTTTTTTGAATTTTTGATTTTCCAATTCCTCTTCAGTCCTCTCCTGGTGGTGGAGGAGGGATGTGGGTGACGACAGCCGCGCGCGGTTGTCGTGGTGGAATGGATGGTGGTGGCGGCGGCGGCGTGGCCGCTACGCGGCCCGACGAGAGACGAGCCACGATAGTAGACGCAGACGTAACCACAAACCAGGCTACTGGGGGGCGCCCGCCTTGTCGGGCGGGCGCTCTCTCTGTAGTCTGGTTTGTGGTTACGTAGTAGTGTGTAGTAGTTACAAGGTTAGCAGTTTGTGGTAGTAGTCAGAAAGAAAATTTTTTATACCATCTGACGGCCAACGCACCACTGCAAAGCTCTAGCCGACTCGACACAGTTTTCAAAAGATCAAAAGAGCTCGACTCACCGCTAGACAGCAACACTCATTCGCTGACAGGTGGGAGGGAAGCCCCGGGGTGGGGCTTCCCTCCCACGGGGGGGAGGAGAATCCTCCCTGCTGGGAGGAAAAGAAGAAAAAAAAAGAAAAAAAAAAGAAAGAAAGAGAAGGGAAAAGAAGAAAGGAAAGAGAGGAAGAAGAAAGGAAAGAGAGAGAGAGGAAGAAGAAAGGAAAGAGAGAGAGAGGAAGAAGAAAGGAAAGAGAGAGAGGAAGAAGAAAGGAAAGAGAGAGAGAGGAAGAAGAAGAAAAAGAGAGAGAGAGGAAGAAGAAAGGAAGAAGAAAAGAGAGAGAGAAGAAAGGAAAAGAAAAGAGAGAGGAAGAAGAAAGGAAAAAAGAAAGAGAAAAAAATTTCACCTCCTCATCTTTTTCTGTTTTCATATCCCGGATTTGTGTCTTTGATATGTGATCCATTTTGCAATACATAAAACTAACATTATTCTCATGTTCTCACACTTGCTTCTTCCGCTGTTCCCCTGTCATCGATTTCGTACATATCACCCCCCTCGTCCTGCCTCTCGTGGATGATAGGTCTCATTCACGTTTCCAACGGGTAGGTGCGAGGATGTGAATCAGCCCTAGACAATCGAAAAAACTTTTCTAGATAGGAGCCGCAACCATGATAGGTCGCAATTCCCAACTGCAGCAGCTGTTGAAAAAAAAGCAAACAATTAGTGAACGGCAAGATGCTGCAGAAAACGCATCGCAAGAAGATACAGATAGCTCCCTGAAGCAACGAGTATCAAACTACAAAAAATATACACCGACTGTAGTCGGCTACAAGAGAGCATGTGTTGGTACATTATTAAAGTGCCAGAGCACACATGTCAATACTTTGCCGCCCTCGCCGGCACCAGAGAAAGCCGAGAAGACAGTCTGGATTCCAGAGGCTCGGGGTATTTTTGGTGCTATCAAGGCCCAGTAGGAATGATACGCAAACATTTCTATCGTACAATACTTTTTCTGCCATTCAATATATACTGCAATAAGATTACCAAATCAGATTTTTTGAACTAAGTTCAATATAACATAATGATTATTTTTGCTACCTACGAAACTATACTGATTTCTCTTTCTTTGAAATAAAATTCCCTTTCCGACTCACCTTCCCCCCTCAATGCTCACGACCGGACTTCCGCAGCTCATACAATCAGTTTTACCATTCATAAATACCCTCATTAACGTACTCATCCACAGATATCCCGTTCGTTTTTCCTCTGTTAATCCCGCTGCATCCCTCACCGACTTTCTTTGACATCTTTCAAATGACGTTAATGTTCCTAAACATTTGATCCGTTCATCTGTCCATATTCCGGAAAACAGGTCTAGAACATCCTTCGCTAACGACGATAGTAAAGGATTTGCTTTCAATATATCCATCAGTTTATTTACCTCCTCGGCATCCAAAGCGCCGATCGGGGCATTGACGTCAATCGCTTGCCTTTGTGCTTCAATAGCTTATGACAGTAATAAACAAGTACCCGTACATTTGTGCTCCAAACCTTTGGGATCATCTAGTGGTTTGCATGATTTCTCTATCATGATCGTATATTTATCGATATCTGCCTGTGTTTGGACTGGGGCAGGAGCGGTTACTGATTGACATGTTTTAGACAAATTTGTAACTGTTGCTGGTGAAATTGTTGTCGTACCGGAACTATTACTACCCAAACCACTGGTTGTCTTACTAGAAGAATCTGAAGCATCCATTGCCGCATAAACTGCATTTGTTAATTTTACCTCGCACAATACTCTTATTTCTGGATTTTTTTTCAACTTTTTTACCTCCTTCGTCTCACACAATTCTCGTGGATTTCCCTCAATAGAGAGATACTTAAAATTCGGCAATGTACCATCTGCTAACCACTCTGGTAAAACTCGAACATTAGCTACAGTGAGTGTTATTACTTTTATATTCCCTCCTGCTTCTTTTAAACCTTCCGGGATTTACGTTAGTGCTCCATTAGAAAATAATCGAAATGATATCATATGTTGAAACCATTTAGTGGGCAGAATCTTGTCATTGAATTGTTCATCAATTAAGCTGCAACCCTCTCCCGCAAGAATGTTAGAATAAGCAAAGAAATACTGTAATGTTGTTGCAACTACAGCAATGTTGGTGCCATATCCTCTAGGTATTAAGCTAGCAGATTTTCCAGCCAAAGGGTAATCAACCAAAGCAGCTGGTGTGCACAAACTGGAATCAGCTTCCGTCTAAATAGAGAACAGCGCCAAACAGTTACAACTAGGATCTTCCAGTAAAGGATGTCGTAGTGCTGCGCAATGCCAGTTGGGAGTGTCGGTCAGCGCCGGACAGGCAGCGTTGAGACGGTCGAAGACTCATACGACTAACCAGATGGAGAGGGAAAGCCGGATGAGCAGATTGAGGAGAGCACAATACTGGGAAAAAGAAGTGTCCAATGCTGGATTTGAGAAAGGTTTAAATAGTGGTACTGATGTTGTTTTCTTCTTCGACTCTGACAGTTGGTCTGTCTGATTGTCGTCTGTGCTCTCAGCTTTCACGATATTAGCTACTTCCTCTTTCACCTGCAACGAATTATCATGATCAGCTACAGAAGAAGAATGATTTACCAAGTCTATAGCATTATGTTTTCCCTCAACATTATCAACAGCATTATGATTCTCCTGGATCTGATCTTAAATTTTCGTTTCTTAGTTTTCTACTTCTGCACCCGACGTTTCAAAATTTTGATCCTCCACCTCTTCTACCACTTTCAAACTCTCTTTTAAAAACATTTTTCTTGTATCTTCCTTCACCCCTTTACTCAGATTCCTATTCGAAAACTTATCGCCCGCTGTCTCCTGCAGTGATCTCAGATCTGACTCATCCAATGCGTATGTCATTTTCAACATCGATACAATGGAACAACCGGCGTTAAAATACAGCATAGAAATTCCTCCGGTGTCATTCTTTACCTGAGACCAGGCTGAGACATTGAACATTGCTCCAGACACGGCTAATAACGGACAGAGACAGAAAAGGAGGTCGAAAAACACCTCGGTAACGATATGAAGTGTGTAATTACCGAATAACAGCGTGTTGAAGCCGGGAGAAAGTGTTCCATCCAAAGCCAATAAGAGTGTTTGCATGGCGACAACAGAATCGGGCAGGAAGGCGGGAATCTGTTACGCATTGAAGAAATCGTACCCACCGTATTACAATAATCGTAGGAACTGCAGAATACTGGATAGATATGTGATTACGTTGTCAAATAACCACCACTCTTTTTTCGACGGATCCATGGTGTGAAACTGTTCTAGGAGAGATAAGCCCGAAGAACCTGGGGCGGCAGCGACGGTGTGGAGAACTTCAACGACTTTGGTTTTGTTTATCGTGGTTCCAGAGGAATTTAGAGAAGATGAGAGGGTGGACTTGATAGTTTGGGAAATCATTGGATTACTTTTAGGTCCAGTTGCCGACGAAGACACTGTGTATCTTTCAGTGACATTACTCTTTTCTCCTCCTTCTTCGATGGTAATCGCAGTAGCTTGTGTTCTAACAGTCTGCGTACTATTCTGTTTTCCGACTTCTACCTGCATTGAATTGACGTCTGAAATTCCTGAATTATCAGACTGAGATTGTTTTAGACCCCCGTCCTCTACCTGATTCCCACCCAATTCCAATTTCCCAAGTCCAACCGAAGCTCTTCGAAAATTTCTGCTTATTCTGCCACTTTCACCGATACTTTCTCTCTCCAATTTCTCTGTCAATCGGATACTCAGTCCCTTCGCTCTTTATTTCCGCATAAATATCGTTCGCCCAAGGATATAAAGAATATACAAACACACTAAACAAAACAATGTCGTCAGCACTATCTCATGTTTGAAGCCAACTTCGTCAATATCCCCCACTCAATCGTGTTCAGTCGGATTCTACAACGCTTCATCTATTACTGCCCAATCTTTTTGTCCCGCTACCACACTAAATTACGAGCGACCAGCATGAGAAAGTGCGTCTAGTACTTATGGAGTTTTCGTCTTCACCTGATAACCAATTGCGTGTAGTACTCCGACGAGGAAATTTATAACCAACATTACCCTCACAGCGATGCGGGTGGGATTGTGAAGAAGAAGCTGACAGAAAGAAAAATCATCAGAAAGAGTGATCGGTTTGATGAGAATGATAGGTTCCTCTTATTGGGAAGAACTTGAGCGACGACTGTTTTGGACTCCTATATTGAGAGAAGAGAAACTTAGAGAACCACGACGAGCTTACTAGCCTTCTTGTTTATTAGTACTAGTGATTATAGGAACTTGACAGTTGGGTCCACCAGCAGAACTTCCACCAGTAGATGCCCGACGTTACTACGGTTTAATAATAGATTCAGAAGATTCACCTCCAACAGTTGTACTTGATGTAACTGGTAGACTCATTCGACGAGCTTTACCAGGATCGACCACTGTCTCATACGTTTTGGAGCCGAGTTGCAAAGAGGCCCGAAGAACCTTATCCACTGCTTCCACAGGAATAGAAGCAGATGCTGCCATTGTTGTAATAGTACTTGAAAAAAAAACTCAAACTAGTACCAGGGAGGCGAGAAGGTACGAACTTTGATGAAGAAGTACCAGTATTAGTATTAGTAATGAAGTGAGTTACTATCAAGCTCATATTAATGTCTCGACGATTACTCTAATCATTTAAACATAGCGGATAATTCTTGCATTAAGATATGATATTATACATAATTTGGAATTTAACTCCGTAAATAGAAAAATAATTTGAAAATTTAATAACACTACAAAGTAAGGTCAGATTATCTTAACTTCACCGTTACTTCTTCAGGAAATAACTCCTCTAAATAGCACGCCATCCTCTCTATTTGCCATTTCACAACCCATTCCGACTTATTACACGCGTTAAACATCGTTCTCTTCCTCAACGACGGCAGTGTTTCCCGCTCATTCAGGGTCTTCCTTAATAAATTATTATTTGAACCTGTATTACCTGTATTCCCACCGTTGCCAGCAATTATACTTCCCCACCAGTCTGCCACCGCCACCCGGCACAGATCGAGAAAAGCGAGTTTGAAATCTTTTTCCAATTCCTCAAACGAGAACTCCACAATGTTGTTTTTTTCAGATTCACCATCATGGAAGAAAGCGTGTGCCTCAATGAGGGCGGCGTAGTATTCCGTGAGGAGAGTGCGGATTAGAGTGTCGGAGTCGGCGGGAGGGAGGAGGCTCAGAGCGACCGACGCCGAACCATTGGAAGTCGAGGTTGTAACTGTGGTCGGGGATATGCAGGCCAGAACGAGGTAGGCTAAATCCGTTCCACAACGACCAGCTCCAGACCATTGGAAGTCGATGAAACCGATTTCATCACAGCAATTTTATTCTTCTGAACCGTAATTTATAGGGTCCTGGTTGTCATCTTTTCTAAGATGGATTGTATTTGGATTCATTGGTCTTTTGAGAGCGTTATTAGGGGGATTCAGATTCGAGTCCTCTTTGGAATTATCATTCATATTATCCTCCTTCTGTATCAAAGACTTCGATTTCTACTTCATATTCGGTTTTGACGCAGACCCGAATAAAAAGCTACTACTGCTACGATTACTCGATTTAGTTACTGTTTATACAGCGCTTGCACAAGTAGACTTTTCACCAGAAACTTTCTGGTTATCTTATGGATCACTTAGACCATTTAAGTCCCTTTCTTCCAAAAGTACCCCGCTACCGTCGTGCTTCAACGTCGCTAACTCGGCTTGACTCCGACTCCACCG